>Ga0209777_10000400_pt1 | contig 73324 bp, 56 predicted proteins | sample FrelakmetHBP12HB_FD_187147 | JGI IMG/M metagenome (GOLD analysis project Ga0209777, IMG submission 187147) | Freshwater lake sediment microbial communities from the University of Notre Dame, USA, for methane emissions studies -HBP12 HB (SPAdes)... | ecosystem: Environmental > Aquatic >...
CCGAATCCGTTCAACCCGACGACGACGATACGGTTCGACCTGCCGCAGCAAGCGGTGGTGACGTTGAAGATCTACAACATCCTGGGCCAGGAAGTGGCGACGTTGTTCGACCGTCAGCAGATGGACATCGGTACGCAGGAAGTTCAATTCGACGCATCGCGGCTGGCGTCGGGAGTGTACTTCTACCGGATGATCGCCGATGGAATGAACGACGACGGGATGAAGACGTCGACGTTCGTGACGGTAAAGAAGATGATGCTGCTCAAGTGATGAAATCACTTGAGCAGAAGTCCCGCGTTCTGTCGCGGGAATGCTCCTGAAGTGATGTAAGGCAGCGGGAGCGAGCCGGTTCCCCATATAGCGGGCCGGTGAAGTTGCAGAAGCAGGCGAAGGTTGAAATCTTCGCCTGCTTTTTTTTGGCCCGTCAAAGGTAACCTTCAACGCTGAATGTACAGGGCAGAAGGTTACCTTTTTCTCGTTCCCAAATTCCATTTGGGAATGTTCTCAGCAAACCAGTCCTACTCCGTCTTGCTGACATGTCCCGCGAAGCGGGATGGCGCCAAGGCGCTCACTTCAAGTCAGCATCTAAGCTCAGCAGGCAACGCATAGATCCTGACCTAAAACGTGTCAGGACGACGCTTCGCGTCGGATCCCGACTTAAGGCATGTCGGGATGACAGGTGGGCTTTGATCTGTTCATGATCGTGTGGCGCCTCGTCCATCCTTCTCGCTGGGAGGGAGCTCCGCCACAAAGACGGCGGACAGGTGCACTTCCGACCGAAGTTCTTGCGCCGGACTAGGCCATGACTCAACCCCCCTGTTGTGCCTGAGACGTGTCATCCCCCCTTTTTTCAAAGGGGGGATCAAGGGGGGTTTGATTCATCCCGGAAAACCTTGCGAAGGTCTGCGCGTTCCAAAATTCCATTTGGGAACGTCCGCTGCCTGCAAGCGTGGCTCAGTCCTCCGCCTCGTGGTCATTACGTATTCTCTGAGGCTGACCAAAAAGTAGGCCAATCCGTCATCCTAAACCTTCACAAGGTTTGGCCAGGTACAATCATGGAAAACCTTGTGAAGGTTCACGTGGCAGGGGAAGGGGAGGTAGAGGGGTAAAGGGTTTGGGAGCCACATGCGTGAGCGGCGGGGATTGCTATTTTTGTGGTTTTTTGATATGTTAGTAACGCGTTTGTCTTGTTCCCGCGCCTGGGCCGCGCGTGGGAATAGACAGAGTAAGGCTGTCACTCGCCCCTGCAAAGAGAGCCCACATGCCGGGGCACTCTGTTGCAGCCGCGGGTCGCGCCGGAAACAGGACTGGATTAATAATACACGATGCCGGATGAAATCTGCTACCGAATACCTTTGGTTCAACACGAAGAAAAAGAGAGAGTATATCAATATTACATCCGACGTCGATCAAGTCGTTCAAAAGAGCGGCGTCAAGGAAGGAATGGTGCTCATTTCCGCAATGCACATCACTGCGGGGGTCTACATTAACGATGCGGAGGATGGCCTCATTCAAGATATTGATGAATGGCTGGAATCTCTGGCGCCTTTCAAATCCAATTATCGTCATCATCGCACAGGCGAAACAAACGCCGACGCGCACCTGAAAAGCCTGCTGGTCCACCACGAAGTAGTCGTTCCGGTCACCGGCGGCAAACTCGATTTCGGTCCATGGCAGCAAATCTATTACGCGGAGTTTGACGGTCAACGGCGCAAGCGGGTTGTCGTGAAGGTCATGGGGGAGTGATCACGTGCGGACAGTAAAGATCCTGGGGATCATAGCCGGGTGTTTTCTCGCCCTTACGCGCCTCCCCGCGCAGCAAGTCCTCAAAGCGATCGGCGATTTTCAGCTTGATGTTGACGTCGCGAGATTCTATTACGACGAGAAGCAAGTCTACACGGAAGTGTACTACGGCATCCGTGAGGGGATGCTGGCATACCGGCAGGATTCAGGGCGCTTCGTGGGGGGAATGAACATGAAATTAGAGGTCCGGCAGGATAGCGTGCTCGTGATGACGCGGGAATGGGGTGTGCCCCACACGGTGCAGGATACGGCACGGCTTCATTCGGGGAAAATGCTCGTGGGAGTCGAGGCGTTCGGTTTGGCTCCCGGCACCTACCGGCTGATCGTAACGGGGTATGACATTCTCGACAAGGGTCGGCGGGATTCCGTCGTGCTTCCCCTTCGTATCACTTCATTCCCGACCGATACCCTCACGACGAGCGACATCGAGCTGTGCTCGTCGATTCAATCCTCGACCAACAAAGAATCGATATTCTATAAGAATACGTACGAAGTTGTTCCGAACGCAGGCAGGATGTACGGAATGAACCTGCCGGTACTCTATTATTATGTCGAGCTCTACAATGTCCTCAAGGACCTGTCGCGGAATTATCTCGTGGTCAGAAGCACGGTGACGAACGCGTCGGGCAAAGAGCTTATCCGGCACGAGAAAACGAAGCTGCGCAAGGTCAATTCGAATGTGGAGGCGGGGACGGTCAAGATTTCAAGTCTGCGGGGGGGCACGTATGAGCTCCACATCGCCTTGATGGATTCTTCCGATCATGTTTTCGCGTCGACAACCAAGAAGTTTTTCATGTATAAGCCCGGAGTGGCAAACGACAGCTTCTCACGTCCGCCTTCTGCCGACGTCCTCACGAGTGAATACGCTATCATGACGGAGGCGGAGGTCGACAAAGAATTCGCCGAGGTGCAGTACATTACGAGTGTGACCGAGCGGAAACAGTACGAACGACTGACCGACGTTGCGTCAAAACGGGCTTTCCTATTCCAGTTCTGGCGGAAGCGCGAGAAGGCCCAGGAGGGATTGAAGATGGAATATATGAAGCGCGTCCAGCTTGCCTCGGAGAGTTATTCGAATGGCTTCAGAGAGGGCTGGAAAACGGACCGGGGACGCGTCTCCATTCTCTACGGTCCGGCCGATGAGGTGGAGCGGTTTCCCAGCTCATCCGAATCCAACCCGTACGAGATCTGGCATTACAATAACATTCAAGGAGGAGTTATCTTTGTTTTCGTAGACCGTACGGGGTTCGGCGATTACATTCTGGTGCATTCCACGCACCGCAACGAGCTTCAGGATGAGAATTGGTATCAGGAGTATGCCCAGAAGATGCAGTAGGCGGCCCGTATGAAACATTACTTCGAGTTTGCGCTCTTCCAGGTATTCAAGTGGTGTGTTATGATTCTGCCGTTGAAGTCTGCCCAGCGACTGGGCGGCTCTCTTGGGTCACTGGCGTTTCACCTCTATACTCCGCGCAAAAACATTGCGCTGGAAAATCTGCGTTATGCGTTTCCGGAAAAAACGGAGAAGGAACGTCGGAAGATCGCTCGAGGAGCATTCCGAAACTACGGTATCGCACTTGTGGAATTACTGTGGTTTCCGAACCTCGACGATAAAGCACTCCGCCGGTTGGTCGAGATACAGAACCTCGAGTTGATGAAGGCGGCGTATGCCCGGGGGAAAGGGCTGATCATGCTTTCCGGCCATTTCGGAAACTGGGAACTGATCGCACTGGCAATGGGCTACTTTAGCAAGTTGCCGATCACGATCATTGTCCAGACGCAGGCCAACAAGCTGGTCGATGATGTGATCAATCGCAATCGATGCCTGCTGGGGAACAGGGTCGTCCCGATGGGAATGTCCGTCCGTGAGATTATCAGGACGCTCGACGAGGGAGGGGTTGTCGCAATCGCGCCGGACCAAAGCGGGGCGATGGAGGGCGCGTTTGTGAATTTTTTCGGTCGTAGCGTTGCCACCCACAAGGGTCCCGCCGTGTTCGCGCTACGCAGCGGCGCGCCGGTCCAGATGGGATTTATGACGCGCAAGCCGGACGGCACATACACGGTCGTCCTCGAGGAGATTCCAACTGGCGACCTCACCGACAATACGGAAGAAAGCGTGGTGGAACTGACACGCAGGCACACGGCGCTGCTGGAGAAATACGTCCGGATGCACCCGGATCATTGGTTGTGGATGCACAGACGCTGGAAACACACGCAGGAACAGGTCGAACAAGTGGAAGAATCCTCTGCGCGTGCCAGCATCTGAGATCCGTAACGCCCTCATCGTCCAGACGGCCTTTCTTGGGGATGTGATCCTCACGCTCCCCCTCGTCCAGGTCCTGAAGCGCAGTTTTCCTTCCGCCGGCATCGACATCGTCGTCACGCCGCAGGCGGCGAAGTTGTTGCAGAACCATCCCGCCCTTCGCTCCGTGCTTGAGTTCGACAAGCGCGGTAAGGATTCGGGAATCGGAGGCCTGATGAGGAAGGTCTCGCAGATCCGGAAAGGGAAATACGATCTCGCCGTCGTCCCGCACCGTTCGCTGCGGAGCGCTCTGCTCGTTCGCCTGGGAAATATTCCTCTCCGCATCGGATTTCACACAAGTGCCGGGAAGATCTTCTTCAATGAAGTAGTGCGTTATGAGAAATCGCTTCATGAAGTCGACCGGAATTTGCGCCTGCTCCGGCCGTTGGGAATCGATTGGAAGGGCGCGGAATATCCGGAGTTGTACCCGGCTGACGATGACCGGCGCGTCGTGAACGACTTTCTCGATATGGCCGGCATCAAAGATCGGATGAGGCTGATAGCCGTCGCCCCCGGAACGGTCTGGAACACGAAACGGTGGTTGAAAGAACGATTTGTCGAGCTTTCGCGGAAGCTCATCGAAGCCGGATGGGGGGTTGCGTTGATTGGAGGTGGGGGTGACGTCCCGTTATGCGACGGGATTGTTCACGACATCGCCTTGCCCAACGTGTTTTCCACGGCCGGGAAGCTTACTCTTCTGCAGTCCGCAGAGATGATCCGTCGCTGCCAGGCCCTTGTGTGCAATGACAGCGCGCCGATGCATCTTGCGGTCGCCGTTCGAACACCCGTCGTCACGGTGTTCGGCGCGACAGTTCCGGAATTTGGATTTGCGCCGTACGGAAAATACGATACAGTGGTTGAAACAAAAGGGCTGGCGTGCCGTCCATGCAGCATTCATGGAGGGGAGAGATGCCCGATCTCAACCTTCGAGTGTATGGTAAGAATATCCGCGGACGAGGTATTGGGGATAGTCGTGCAGGTTGTGGAACAGGCCGGCGCGGCGACGAGGGCCTCGTCATGAAAGTAAAGCGCCGGCGTTTGCGCTGCCTCAATTTGCCTTCGAGTGGCTCAGTTTGAGGATTGGCTAAGTCAATGTATGCGGAAGCTCGATTTGCTTCTTAATTCCTATTCCATTACTATTATATTATGTTAAGTCGTATTGAGCCAAAGATTCACTTCCCGTTTTCCCTTAAAAAGGGGGTGGCAATGCTGCAGTATTTGTTGCAGCAGGTAGGGGGTGAATATACCTATATGGGTCTGCTGAAATTGGCCTTTTTTGCTGACAGATACCATGTCAGAAAATATGCTCGTCCGATTTCGATGGACGAGTATTATGCTTTCCCATATGGGCCGGGCGGAAGTATGTTGAAAGACATTCTGCTTGAACCCGAAGTGATATTCTTTCAACAGGAAAATCCCATAGAACGTTCTTCGGCATATAACGTCAGGCTTGTCTCACAAAATATCGATCTTAAACAGTTCTCAAAAGCGGATATTGATGCGCTTTCTTTTTCGACCAATAATTTTGCAGATATTGGTAAGAGACCAAAGGGTGAATTTATACTTTCTGATATTAGTCATGCTTACCCTGAATGGGACCAATATGCAGACTTGTTCAATTCTGGAAAGACAAAAAGAGAGAGTATTTGCTACGAAGATTTTCTTTCTGAGCCCAAAGAAAATCACCCCATGTTTTTGAAACATCGTTTTATCGACCCATTTGATAAACTCACTGAAGAAGAAAGAACCGACCTGATTGATGAAATGCGAGAATATAGTGCCGTTCTTTCATCATGACTTTAGAAACAGGCAATGTTTTCTTGCTGAGAGAATTTGACCGGACGGGCTACGATCCGCATTATCGGATTGTTGTACACAAAACAGCATCTCAGCAACTTGTTCTTGTTTATCCAAGCAGACAGATTGAAAAAGTAAGAAACCGCTGCTGTCGAAAGTCACCGCCCCTGCCAAATGGGGCCGTTCCCCCCACCTACGTTGAGATTCCAATTGGTGCTTGTGACGCGCTTCCCTCGCTATGTGCTGTTGACTGCAATAAAGCCTATATCAGATCGGAAGCGGATTGTATCAATGGGGACGACTTTAAGCCGAGAGAGGGGAAACTTGATCCACAATACCTCGCAAAGATTAGATATGGAATTGAGCATAGCGATGATGTGGAAGAGGGCGTTATTGATGCTCTGAGTCAATGACATAATAAAGCCGCTTTTCTTCTTTGTTTTCCCCTCTTCAAACTAGACGGGACTTAAGTCTTAAACTGAACCATTCCTATTCAAACTGAGCCAGCACCCCGCCAGGCCAGTTGAATTGCTTGAAAATCTGCCGAATTTTTGCTACATTGTTAGAGATTCGTTGAAAGTAACGTGCGCGCTTGCGGTTTTTGTGAATACAGCCTATGCCATTCCGCTGTATCTAAGCAAGTTGCCATGCGCCCGTAGCTCAGCTGGATAGAGCGACAGCCTCCGGAGCTGTAGGTCAGGCGTTCGAATCGCCTCGGGCGTACCAACAGTCAAAACAACATTCATACGAACATTCTCGGAACACTATGCTGAAACCCAAGAAGAAGATTACGAAGAAAGAAATGAAGCAGGATAGGCTTGTCACGACGTATGCGCAGATGACGTCGTTCTATTATGAGAACAAGAAGTACGTCAGCTATGCCCTGACGGGACTTGTTGCGCTCATTATCATCGCCATCGTTTTCATCAACAACCGGCGCGCAAGCGATGAGAAGGCCGCGACGGAGCTCGGGAAGGTTTTCTCCTTGTTTGACGCGGGCACGAACGACCCCCGTCAATACCAGGTCGCGATCGACGGTCAGCCGGAGCGCGGGATCATAGGTCTGAAGGCGATTGTCGAGAATTACGGTAGCAGCGAGTCGGGGGAACTTGCGCGCTTCTACCTAGCGAATGCATATTTCAACCTCGGCAAGATCGATGACGCGCAGAAGCAATTTGAGAAGTTCAGCGGCAACGACAAATTGTTGAACGCGTCGGCGTATGCCGGGCTTGCGGCGTGTTATGAAGCCAAGAAGTCGTACGATAAGGCGGCATCGTACTACGAGAAGGCCGCGAACACAATATCGAATACAATGAACACTCCCGCGTACCTGCACTTCGCCGCCCGTTGCTACGCACTGGCGGGCGACAAGGAGAGAGCGGGGGCATTGTACAAACGATTGAAGAAAGAATATCCCGCATCGAGCTACGCCCGAGAGGCGGACAGGTATATCGCACAGTTTTCAGCATAAACAACTCAGGATAATGAAAACAAACCCATTCTCCCGGCGGGAGTGGGTTTTTTTTTTTTTTCCTTCCGTTGTGATTTTCAGCGAAAAATCATACCTTGTGTCGTACCGAAAGTGATAACAATTTCCCCTACAGTGCTGAAAGCGGAATGAAGTTTTTGCCCGATAAGCAGTTTGCCAAGGAGATTCTCTACATCGCGACTCCTGCCGTTGCAGCACTTTCCTCACAAATGATCGTCTCCATTGTCAACACCGCGATGATAGGCAGATTGGGCAACACGCAGGTACAGCTCGCGGCGATGGGACTGGGATTCCTCGGAACGATGGCCGTGGCGAGCATGTTTTCGAGTTTCAGCACCGGCACCCAGGTGCTGGCCGCCCGCAGACACGGAGAAGAAAATTATAAGGCCGCCGGGGAAGTGCTGAATAATTCCCTTCTCATTTCCCTCATCGTGGGGATTGTGTTCGGAGCGGCGGGGTACGTGTTTTCCTACGACATCATCGATTTCTTCTCGAAGAATGAGGACGTGACGCGCGCCGGGGCCGCCTTCATGAAGTATCAATTCCTCGGCCTCCCCTTCTTCCTGCTCATCGTATCGTATCGCGGTTTTTTCTCCGGCATCGGACACACCAAGGTGTTCATGTTCTCTGCCATCATCATTAACTTCTTCAACATTGCGTTCAACTACTTCTTCATCTTCGGCGCGTTCGGGTTTCCGAGGATGGAGCTCGCCGGGGCGGGGATCGGCTCGTCCGTGAGTATGGTTCTGGGGTGGCTGTTTTTCGTCGGTGTAACTTTTCTCGGCGGATATCGAAGACAATATAGGTATTATTCTCATTTTCACCTCTCCCGGGAGGTGATCTGGCAGATTGTAAGAATGTCGATCCCGGTGTCCCTGCAGAATATTCTCATCCTGCTGGGTTTTCTCGTGTTTGTTGCCATCACGGGGATCATCGGTATCGGTGCCCAGGCCGCGAGTCAGGTTGTCATCAGCGCCTTGTTCATCTCGATGATGCCGTGTTTTGGATTCGGCATGGCGGGGCAAACGCTTGTCGGACAGTCCCTGGGCAAAGGGGACATCCATCTCGCGCAGCGGTACGGATTTGAAACTGCGAAACTCGGAACGATTTTCACGATCATTGTCGGTGTATTTTTTGTCTTCGTTCCCGATTGGATACTCATGATCATAACGACAAACAAGGAAGTAATCGACGCGGCCCGGCCCGTATTGCAAATCGCCGGAGTCGCGCAGGTCTTTTACGCCGCGGGCATCATCCTCGCGAATGCGATACAGGCGGGCGGTTCGACCGTGTACGTCATGTTTGTCGAAGTTCTCACACACTGGGTCGTGTTTCTGCCGTTGACGTATTTCTTCGGCGTTTACCTGGGGCTCGGGCTTGTGGGTGCCTGGCTCGCGCTGCCCGTTTACATCATCGCCTACACCGCCTCGAATTTTTTGAAATTCCGTTCATTGACGTGGGTCAAAGTCAAGGTCTGATATGTCGCGTCCGATCGACGTAAAACCGTTTCGCTCGCGGGTGAAAAAAGCATTCTTTCTCATCACGTCCGCGATCCTGCTGTTCGCCGTGTTCCTGACGGACATCATTCGCCGGAGCGTCGATATCGATGCCGGCTGGATCACGTTCCTCCGGAACGTTGTCGTGATCGCGGCGTTCGTTCTCCTCTATTTTCTCATTGAGGGCCTCTGGCGGCGCGACCAGAATCCCGCCCAAAAACTCGGCTTCCTGCTCGTCGTCAGCATCGTCATCGGGACGGCGATCGCGTTGTTGTCGTTCTTCCCGTCGAGCGGCTTCGACGTCAAGAACTACCTGTTGATTCCGCTTGGATTTGATTCCATCGTGATGGCCAACATCATCGGGGCAGTGCTGGGGACGCTGATGCTCGTGATGCTGTTGAGCCTGCGGGATATCATTTTCTCGAGACGCCGCAAAGGTACGCGAAGGAATTTTCTGATTTTTGTCGGATGTGCTGCGGCGACAGCTCTCTCGACACTCTCCGCGCGGCCCATGGAAACCAGTTTTCTCTCATCCTTGCTTCTGGGGTTGACGGTCGTTGCGATGCTGATGAATACTTTTCGTCTTTCGTGGATTGTGTACCTCTCGAAGCGTGAGAAGCTCTTCAGCATGCTGTACGGCTTTCTCCTCTTCGGCATCCTCGTCGGATTTGATTACATGGTGTGGTCGAAGACTGCCCCCGGGAAGTCGCTGTTGTTCTATTCTCCGCCGCTCCAATCGTTCGTCTCGGTGGTCTTTCTGTTTTCGACGATATACTTCGGCATGACGTTTCTCAGCACGCTGTTCCATCTGCCGACTGCGGAGGCGTTCGACAGAAAAATCAGCGAAGTTGCGTCGCTGCATAACCTGGGGCGGCTGGTGACGCAGGTGTTCGATTTCAACGAGCTCGTGGACTCCGTGACGAGGATGACGTTGGAGGTCTGCCAGGCCCAGAGTTCCTGGCTTGAGATTATCAAGGAACAGAACCCGCGCAAGGCGCTGAACGAGGCGGTCGGGACGGCTTCAGCCGGCGAACAGGTTGAACCAGTTGGACTGAAGAATATTTCGCGCGAGGAGATCCTCGGCATCGTTTCTTCGAAAGACGGTTCCCTGCGGGATCTTGTTCTTGAAACGCTGCGGCCGGTAGTGATCAACGACGCCGGAAACGATAAACGGACCGCGCATTTGCGCAACGCAAAGCGGAAGTTCGAATCGATGGTGATTGTCCCGCTGCTCTCGCATAACCGGGCGATCGGGATTCTCTACGCCACCAAGGGAATGCCGTTCGGGTTCGACCAGGAGGACGTCGATGTCATCTCGGCCTTCGCGGACCAGGCGACCATCGCAATTGAGAATTCAAGACTGATCGAGAAATCGCTGGAGCGAGAGCGCTTGATGCGGGAGATCATGGTTGCTCAGGAAATGCAGAAGAAACTCCTCCCGCAGAAGCTCCCCGTTATTCCCGGTGTCGAAATCGAGGCGCTGTCGTCGCCGGCTTTCGAGGTGGGGGGAGATTACTACGACTTCGTGCAGCTCGACGAACACCATCTCGGCATCATCGTCGGCGACGTCTCCGGGAAAGGGGTTTCCGCGGCCTTCTATATGGCGGAAATGAAAGGCATCTTCCAATCCCTGAGCAAGATTCATCCCTCGCCGAGAGATTTTCTGGCGCAGGCGCACTCCGCACTCTCAGCGACGATCGACAAACGGTCTTTTATCAGCGTCATCTACACGGTGCTGGATTTGCGCGACGGCACTATGACGGTTGCACGCGCCGGGCATTGTCCCATGCTCCACGTTTCCGAAGGCGAGGCGGTTTTCATCAAACCCATCGGCCTGGGTCTCGGCATGGGGACTCCCTCATTCTTCGAGCAGACGGTGGAGCAGGAGAGAATTCAAATGTCTCATGGCGATGTGGCGATCCTTTTTACGGACGGCATCACGGAAGCGCGACCGAGCGGGGGAGAGGAATTCGGCTATGAACGATTGTTGGAGATTGGAAAAAGCTCCGGCAAACACTCCGCCGTCGAAATTCGTGACGCCATCATTATGGCCGTCGACCGGCACATGAACCATCAGTCACCCGAAGACGACCTCACCCTGGTCGTCATCAAATGGCTAAGGTCTTGAACATATTCATGTAAATTTATTGGAGAACTTTTATGAGCGATTTCAAAATCGGTATCCGGGAAACGAGTAATGTCAACGTTATTGACCTCAAGGGGTACCTCGATGCCCATACGGCGCCGGAGCTGGAAGATGCCTTCCAGAAGCTGGTCGCGGAAAGGAAATACAAGATCATCGTGAATTGTAAAGATCTTTCCTACATCAGCAGTGCCGGGCTGGGAGTCTTCATGGCGTTCATCGAGGACGTCCGGAATAACCAGGGCGACATAAAACTGTCGAATATGTCTTCCAAGGTTTTTAACGTCTTTGACCTCCTCGGTTTTCCCCTCCTGTACGAAATCACGAAGACCGAAGCTGAGGCAATCGGCAAGTTCATGTCATCGAAAAAGTAACGCAGCATCAGAGGTTTACTTCGAATGCCCTCAGAGGGAAAGACATTGACCATCGAAAGCCGGACGGAGAAACTGCGGCTCGTCCGGGAGTTCATTGCGGACGCGGCGCGCAACTTCGGATTCGATAATGAATCGGTCCACAAGATTGCGCTCGCGGTCGACGAGGCGTGCACCAACGTCATCAAACATTCGTACAAATTTGCCGCGGACAAGGAAATTGAAGTCGCCGTTCATACCCGCAACGGCGCGTTTGAGGTGATTATCTATGACCGGGGGATATCATTCGACCCCAACGCCGTTCACAATCCGGACATGAAAGAATACCTTCAACATTATCGCAAGGGGGGATTGGGAATGTACCTCATGCGTTCGCTCATGGACAAAATCGAATATAAATCACCGGCACAGAACAGAAATGAAATGCACCTGACGAAGTATCTGCGGAGTCAGAAGACCAATTAAGCGATGAAAGAAGCAGCGAAGATGAGACCCGCTCGCACGTTGAAATCACAACGGCGACAACAGGAGTATGAGAGCAAGTTTGACCTTGCTGCGCTGTTCGAGTTCAGCAAGAACATCAACACGACACTCGAGCTGAACGTCATCCTCAGCCGGTTCCTTCTTACCATCATGGGGAAACTTCTTTCACCGAGATCCGTCGTCGTGCTAAAAATCAGCGAAGGTCTCTTTCAAATCAAGGAGGTAAAAGGTCTCCCTTCAACCGCCATTGACCGGAGGATGACGATTCGGAAACCTCCCCGACGTCTCGTCTACGCTCAACGGGAAGACGCGCGGAAATCGCCGTACATTTCCTATTTCCGGAGCCAGGGAATCGATATTCTCGTGCCGCTCATCGCGGGCGAGAAAATTCTCGGAATCGCCGGTTTTGGGTCGAGAATTGTAAAAAACAAACTTACCCAAAAGGAAGAGACGTATGTCAAGAGTCTCGCGAACATCGCGGCGGCAGCCATCGAAAATAGTATGGCCGTTCAGGAGCTGAGGCAGGTGAACCGCCGGCTGGACGGCAAAGTCCAGGAGCTCAACACGCTGTTCGAATTGAGCAAGGAATTCAACGCGGTGCTCGACACTGACCGCCTGGTGAAACTGCTGACGTTCTCCATCCTGGGCCATGTAGGTGTGAACCGGTATTTCGTTTGCCTGAACCGGCATGGAACAATGCAGCTCGTTCAATCCCGGCTTGACCGTGAATTCGACCCCGCGTTGTTTCAATATGTGTGCACGATTACTTCTCCGACGAGAGTGGATACACTGAAGCGGGCCTACCAATCCGCGTTGCAGGAAATCGGCATCCGGCTTTTGATCCCCCTCCGCGTGGGCAACGAAACGAAAGGGATCGTCGGGGTGGGAGATAAAATCCGCGGCGGAGAGTATTCGCAGACCGATACGGAATTCCTCTTTTCACTCGGCAACCTCGCGATCATTTCGCTGGAGAATGCGCGGTTGTTCCGTGAAGCCATTGAGAAGCAGAAGATGGAAGATGAGCTCTTAATCGCCCGGGAGATCCAGCGAGCGTTGCTCCCCTCCACACTCCCTTCGATCCCCCATTTCGATATTGCGGCAAAGACTATTTCTTCGAAACAGGTGGGGGGCGACTACTACGACATCATCAAGCTTGACGAAAACAGATTCATCATCGCGATCGGTGACGTTTCCGGAAAGGGAACCCCCGCCTCACTGCTCATGGCAAATCTTCAGGCGACGATCAGGGCTCTTGTCCCGTTCGGCTACCCGCTCACGGAGTTGACCAAACGGGTTAACGACCTCATGTGCGATAACACGAGTTCGGGGAGGTTCGTAACGTTCTTCTGGGGACTCCTGGACGCTGAAGCAAGAACGCTCGGGTACGTTAACGCCGGACACAATCCTCCCTTCGTTTTTCGCAAGGATGGCACGGTCGAACGTCTCGACAGGGGCGGGATCATCCTCGGGGTTCTCAAAACGATTGCGCCGTATCAGGACGGGGAAGTAGTGTTCAACTCCGGAGATGTGCTCGTGCTGTTCACCGACGGCGTCAGTGAGGCGATGAACGACCAGTCAGAGGAATTCGGCGAACTCCGGCTCCAACAACTGGCGAAGGAAAGTCTCGATGAGTCCCCCCAGGCAGTTATTTCGCGCATCGTCCAGGACGTGCAGCGTCATAGTCAGAACGTTCCGCAATCCGACGATATCACGCTGCTCGTCTTGAAGGCAACCGGGTAGTATCCTCAAACTTGTCCCCTCTCCCCAACCTGTCCTGAGCGGAGGCGAAGGATTGGGGAGAGGGTGGCAAGCAGCACACAGTCCGGAGAACTTATTCCACCCAATTGGAAACAGTTCAATAGATCGTTCTTGCGGGTACTGTCCTAATTTCAGTGGCTGTCACGGCCCACACCGTGGCAGAACCACATTTCGGTCACGAAATGGTTGGTGACCACGACACAGTTCACCAGATTAGGCCATCACCTTATTCCGCGGGCATTTGATTCTTGGAGGGGCGCTTCTTATCTTGGAATCTTGATTTCATCCATGACAACATCAATCACGACATCTGGAAATACAACGTGGACGGTCTTGTCGCTTCTTCATTGGAGCTCCGGTTTTCTCTCCGAAAAGGGGTTTGACAGTCCACGGTTAACGTCAGAGTTGTTGTTAAGCCGGGTTCTCGGCTGCCGGAGAATCGAGCTCTACACGAACTTCGATAAGCCCCTGTCCCCGGACGAACTGGCCGGCTTCAAGTCGCGTTTCAAGCGAAGACTGGAGCATGAACCTCTTCAGTACATTCTCGGTGATTGCGAATTCATGGGCTTGCGGTTTTCGGTCGACCGGCGTGCGCTCATCCCCCGCCCGGAAACGGAAGTCCTCGTGGAATATGTCGTGAAGATGGTAAAAGGATCTTCCCGGCCACCGGGGAAGATATTGGATGTTGGAACGGGTTCCGGCAATATCGCAATCAGTCTCGCCAAATTTCTTCCCAATGCGTCCGTCGACGCGATCGACGCCAGTGCCGAAGCTCTGGAACTCGCGGAGATTAATCTTCATCGGCATCGCCTCGAACCGCAGGTCCGGCTTATGCATTGTGACTTCTTAAACGCATATCCGGCGCTTCCCCGACAGAGCTATCATATCATCGTTTCTAATCCGCCGTACATCTCGGAACGGGAATTCGCTTTGCTCCCGCCGGAAATCAGGGTGTTTGAGCCGCGCATGGCTACGACCGACGGAGGCGACGGGTTGACCTTTTATAGGGCGATTGCCGCGGAGGGAAAAGAGCTTCTATCCCGGGGGGGCTCTGTTATCGTTGAGATGGCCTATGGTCAATCCGCATCGGTGCGAGAGATATTTGAAGAAGCCGGATACCGGGACCTGGAAACTGTCGCTGACTACTCCGGGATTGAGCGTGTTGTCAAAGCACAATGGAAATGATGCGATGAGAGCCTTGATCCAGCGGGTGAGAGAGGCAAGCGTGAGCGTGAACGGTTCTCTCCACGCGAAAGTGGGGAAGGGACTGCTGATCTTCCTCGGCATCAAACAGGGGGATACGTCCGCGGATGCAGCGTATCTGGCGCAGCGCTGCGCGAATCTCCGTATCTTCGGCGATGAACGCGGGGACATGAATCTCTCCGTGAAGGATGTGGGCGGCAGCGCCCTCGTGATTTCACAATTCACGCTCTATGCCGATACACGCAGGGGCAACCGGCCGGGCTTCACGGATGCAGCCCCCGCCGACATCGCGGAGCCGCTCTACCGGGATTTTGCGGAATGTCTCTCGCTTGAGATGGGCGAGTCCAATGTCCGTACGGGTGTTTTTCGAGCGATGATGGATATCAGTCTCATCAACGACGGTCCGGTGACCGTGATGGTGGAAAGCAAAGGGCCTACGGAGTAGCCTGACGGAGAAATGTCTCCTCACATTCTGATGATTTTTCTGGACGGGGTTGGGATTGGCAAGAAAGATCCCGTTCACAATCCGTTCTTCAATGTCGAGATGAAAGCACTTGCCCGCCTTCTCGGCGGGAAGATACCGCACCTTCGGGACGCGCATATAACGACACCTGCCGCATCCGTTGTTCCGCTGAACGCAACGCTTGGCGTTCCGGGATTGCCTCAAAGCGGGACGGGTCAAACGGCGTTGTTCACGGGTTTCAACGCTCCCCGGTTGGTGGGAAAGCACTTCGGTCCCTATCCCTACTCGACGTTGAAGCCGGTAATCGCGGAGCGCAGCATTTTTCGGCGACTGCTCTCGCTCGGGAAGAAACCGTTCTACGCGAATGCTTTTCCGCGGCAGTTCTTCGAATATATCGGCTCAAGTGCAAAAAAGTCCCGGGTTCCGGTGTGCACGATGTCGTGGTTGTCGTCTGGATTTGAATTGAACGATGCCGTCGCGTTGTCGAAAGGCCGCGCTCTCTCATCAGACATTACCAACAGACGATGGCCTTCCCTCGGCTATCCGGAGATGCCCGTTCTTACACCCCGGGAAGCAGGACGGCGACTGACGGGCTTCGTCAGAGAATTTGATTTTGTGTTATTTGAATACTACTTTACCGACAAGGCAGGTCACGCCCAATCGATGCAGCAGGCAGCGGAAGTGTTGGGCGAGCTCGACGGCCTGCTCGAAGGGATCCTCAGCGCGTTTGACGACGGTTCGATGCTTCTCATCATGACAAGCGACCATGGAAACCTCGAGGATCTTTCAACGAAGAGTCATACGCGGAATCCCGTTCCCTTGCTGGCAGTCGGCTCCCGGCACAGGGAATTGACGTCGAACGCCGAAAATCTCACGCATGTCGTACCGGCAATTATCAAAATGATGAACTGACGATTAGGGGGAGGCACAAGCAGTGTTGACAAATCGCCCGGCGATGAAGTTTTTGTTGCCCTTTGTCATCGGCATCCTCATTGGCACGGAGTGCCCGTTACCATTGTGGTGTGTCGGGCTTCTTTTCGGAACTCTCCTCTGTTTAACTCTCTTCTCATTCCTTCGAACCCCGAACCGCTCCGGTATTCTCAATTCACTGAGCGTATTCGGATTAATCCTCTGCCTCGGCATGTTCAGGATCGCGGTCGACGGCAGGATACACTCCGACGATAACGTCGCGGGCTTCGTTTCTCCAAAGACCGAAGTGACACTCCTCGGAATCATCTCTGAATATCCCAAATCGAACGGGCAATCGATTCAATTCGTGGTCGATGCCGAGAGTCTGGCCATCCGGGGCAGGTGGTTCAAGACTTCGGGCGGCGTCATCACGTCCGTTCGCATCAACGGTTCCCGCCCGGGTTTTCTCGATTCGATATCATACGGGAGAATCATCACGATGGCGGGCCAACTCGTTGCCCTCGGCGGTGAGAGAAATCCCGGAGAGCCCGACCTGCGGGAATACTATCATGTGAACAACGTCTACGCGAGGTTTCTCCATCGCGATGGCGCGCCGGTTTTCCTCGGGTCGGTGAAGAAGAGCTTTCTTTCTGCGGTCGTCTATCCCGTGCGACGGTCAATCGCGTACAGGTTTGAGCGATTTGTCAGGGGTGAAGAGGCGGCGTTCCTCAAAGGGTTGATCGTCGGTGACAGAAGCGAGATTCGGCCGGATCTCAAGGATGCGTTTGTCAACGCCGGCGTCATGCACATCATCGCGGTGGCCGGATTGCACGTCGGCATGATCAGCTACATCCTCCTCTCGGTCTTCATGGCCTTGCGTTTTCCCAGAAAAGTCCGCCTGCTCCTCCTCGGGGTTTGCCTTTTCTTCTTTATCTTTCTCAGCGGCTCGGCCGAGCCCGTGATTCGTGCGGTTACCATGGCTATGATTTTCATCGGGGCGACATTCCTCGAGCGCAGGATCGATGTCTACAATTCTCTCGCTCTTGCCGGGATTGTCCTGCTGCTCCTCGACGCGAGGAACCTCTTCCAGGCGGGTTTCCAGCTTTCTTTCTCGGCAGTGTTCTTCCTCATATATCTTTATCCCCGGTGCAAGGCGCTTACCGGCTACCTTCCGGAATTCATCCGCAACAATCCCCTCGTGAGATTTGCCACCGACCTGATCGCTGTCTCCTTGTCGGCGGCAATTGGGACCTTGCCGTTCACGTCGCTGTATTTTGGAAAGGTTTCCCTCATCGGCCTCGCGGCCAATATTGTCGTGGTGCCTGTTACAGGGGTTGTTCTCGCCCTGGGTCTGACGACGGTTGCGGTATCGTACTTCTCCGCGTGGATGGGCGCGGTGTACGCCGCTTCGACAAAGCTGGTCGCACATCTGCTGCTGCAATCGATTTCGTTTTTCGGTCATCTTTCATTCGCGTACCTCGATTCTCATTTCTCGCTCTGGAGCTCACTCGCGTTTTATAGTGTGGTCATTGTGGTCGCGAACATCCGGAACAGGGTCCTCGTCCGGAGGTTCGTCGTGCTGTTCCTGATCGGGGCAAATATTCTGCTGTACCGTGCGCTCATATCCGGGGATACCGGGATCAAGGTCCTCAGAGTTACCTTCCTCGACGTCGGGCAGGGGGACGCCGTATTCATCGAATTTCCTAACGGCAAAAATCTATTGATGGATGCCGGTCCTCGTACACCGAACCTTGATGCAGGGAATCGATTCGTCGGACCGTTCCTGAAATCTCAGGGCGTTCGTCGTTTGAACACCATCGCTCTGAGTCATCCCGATGGCGACCATATCGGCGGCGCGCCCTATCTCCTGCGTCACTTCCTTGTTGACCGGATCATCGACTGCGGATCGTTTTCGCGGTCCGGCCTCTCCCAGGAGTGCCTTCATCTGGCCGACTCCTTGCGTATCGGCCGGACCGATGAGATCGCAGGGAGTTTGATCGCGGGTTACGATAACGTCCGTCTGTATGTGCTGAATCCCCCGACCGTTCTTGTCCCCGCGGATTCGACGGTGCGGTTGAGCTTTAACAACCAATCATTGGTCGTGAAGCTTCTCTACGGTCGAACGAGCCTGCTGCTCACCGGGGATGCGGAGGAGCCGTCGGAACAGCGGATGATTGAATGCTACGGCGGGTTTGTCGCTTCGTATGTCCTCAAGGCGGGTCACCACGGCAGCAGAACGAGCAGTTCGACGGAATTCCTTGCCGCTGTCCGGCCACATCTTGCCATCATCTCCGTCGGGCAAAACAATACGTTCGGTCATCCCTCGAGAGAGGTTCTGGAGCGACTGGAGAATATTCGCTGCGAATATCTGCGCACGGATGAACTTGGCGCGGTTGTTCTGGAATCGGACGGAACTCGCTGGCAAGTCGTGCACTGGCAGTAGACCTCAGTTTGGAGTAGTGTTGTGCAGGGAAAAGCTCAACCCCCCTGTCTTGCCCACCGAATGGCATCCCCCTTCATTCGAAGGGGGGATTAAGGGGGGGTCGATCAAGTCATGACTGGACTGCAGCAGGAGCCGCAACATCCTCTCCTCTGAGGAGTCGTATCGCCCAGGCGAAAAGCTCAACCCCAGTCGGCGCGGCACTCAAAGGTGAAAATCATGCACTATCGCGCTGGCGCAATCCTTGAATCTCTTGCCACGAATGCGTATTTTGTTTCAATGTTTTCGATGGACATCAACGTGGACTAATCTTCAGGGCGTTATCATGGCAAAATCACAGAATGAACGCAAAAAGGAATTCAAGACTGATTCCGGGATCGAGATAGAGCAATTGTATCTCCCGGAGGATTTCGTCTATGGTGAAAAGCTTGGCAGTCCGGGCGAATATCCGTTTACACGCGGCGTCTATCCTACAATGTACCGGGGACGCTTCTGGACAATGCGCCAGTATGCCGGATTCGGGACCGCTGAAGAGTCGAACAAACGGTATCGTTATCTGCTCGCTCAGGGGACGACGGGATTGTCCGTCGCGTTCGACCTCCCCACGCAAATGGGGTATGATTCCGACCATCCGATGACGGAAGGTGAGGTCGGAAAAGTCGGTGTGGCAATCGACTCGCTCGAGGACATCGAGACGTTGTTCAGCGGCATTCCTCTCGACCGCATCACGACGTCCATGACCATCAACGCGACGGCCGCAATTCTCCTGTGCATGTACGCGGCGATAGCGAAGAAACAGGGGGCGAGTCTGCAGAAACTTTCCGGCACGATTCAAAACGACATCCTGAAAGAATACATTGCCCGGGGAACGCACATCTATCCGCCGCAGCCCTCCATGCGGCTGGTGACGGACACTTTCAAGTGGTGCAGTGAACACCTCCCGAAGTGGAACGTGATTTCCATCAGTGGATATCACATTCGTGAGGCGGGTTCCACTGCCGTCCAGGAACTCGCATTCACGCTGGCGAATGCCGTCGCGTATGTTCAGTCGGCGGTCGACGCGGGCCTCGACGTTGATGTCTTCGGGTCTCAAGTATCATTTTTCTTTAGCGCGCATAATAACCTTTTGGAAGAGGTTGCGAAATTCCGGGCCGCGCGGAGGATGTGGGCAAGGATTATGAAACAACGGTTCGGGGCGAAGAACCCTGAATCGATGAAACTGCGCTTCCATGCTCAGACAGGCGGCTCGACGCTGACGGCACAGCAGATCGACAACAACGTGGTGCGCGTGACGCTACAGGCTCTCGCGGCGGTGCTCGGCGGCTGCCAATCGTTGCATACGAACAGCCGGGACGAGGCGTTGGCGCTTCCCTCCGAGGAGGCTGCCCGGGTCGCGCTCCGCACTCAGCAGGTTATCGCCTTTGAATCAGGAGTTGCCGACACCGTCGACCCGCTGGGCGGCTCGTATTTCGTCGAACAACTCACGGATGAAATCGAGGAGAAGGCCGGAGAGTACCTGCGGAAGATCGACGGTCTGGGCGGTGCGGTCAAGGCAATTGAACAGAAGTTCTACCAGCAAGAGATTGCGGAGAGCGCCTACCGCTACCAACAGGCCATCGAGCAAAAGAACAAGGTCGTCGTAGGTGTGAATGAATTCGTGTCGGAAGAAAAGACACGGCCACAGTTGCTTACGGTCGAGGCGGGTGTGCGCTCTCAACAGATTGAACGACTGCGGGCAGTTCGGAAGAAAAGGGATGGCGCCAGAGCGACTTCTGCGCTGGGTTCACTGCAACAAGCCGCCGGGGGAAAGGAAAATGTCCTTCCCCACATTCTCAATTGCGTTGAATCGTATTGTACGCTTGGAGAGATCTCGGACGCGCTGCGAACCGTGTGGGGAGAATACGCGTAGAGTCCCACCCGTGCCCTGGGAGGGAGTTTCACTCCCGACCGTGGCGGAATGTTCTGGGAGGGAGTTGAACTCCCGACTCATCTGGCAGGGCGGGAGCGCAGCTTCCTGCGAGCCACAGGGGGTTAAGAAATGCCAAGGTACTGCCGCGGAATTGAGCTGGAGAAGGCGCGGGCTCTGGATGGAACTCGGGTGGGAATTTGGGAACGAGAGAACCTTCGCAAGGTTTTCAGGGAACTTCCAAGGTCAACCTTGCGAAGGTTTGCTCAGGATGGGGACGCTGCGACCACGTAGAGATCAAACAGCGCCGTAGAGTCCAATTCGCAATCGGACAGTGGGGCCGGGATGAATCAAACCCCCCATGATCCCCCCTTTGAAAAAAGGCGGGATGACACATCTCAGGTAGAACAGGGGGGTTGAGTCGTGTTTGCCTCTCTCTACACGGGGTCGGGGGCACACAGTCTGACAGCTCCCTCCCAGATTATGGAGGTCAGTCGTACCCTACATCTGACGTAAAAACTTCTCTGCCGAGGGGCAAAGGTCATTCACCGGACATTCGGCGCACTTCGGCTTTCGTGCCTGGCAAATTCTTCTCCCATGAAAGATCAACAGGTGGCTCACATCGATCCAATCCTTCTTCGGGATGATCTGCATCATGTCCTGTTCGATTTTTTCCGGGGCGTCCTCCTTTGAGAATCCAAGGCGTTGGGAAAGCCTCATGACGTGTGTGTCGACGACGATTCCTTCGGCCTTTCCAAATGCGGTCCCTAGGACGACGTTGGCGGTTTTCCTTCCCACTCCAGCCAGCTGGATGAGCTCTTCCATGCTGTCGGGAACAATCCCGTTGTGCCGTTCAGTTAAGGCGCTGCAGCAATTAATGATGTTTCGAGTTTTTGCCCGGTAAAACCCCGTTGAACGGATGTCGGCTTCGAGTTCTCTTGGGTTGACGGTCGCAAAGTCTCTCGCGGTTCGGTACTTCTGAAACAGCGTTTTCGTCACAATGTTGACGCGCTCGTCGGTGCATTGCGCGGAGAGTATTGTCGCGATGAGAAGCTCAAGAGGATTCACGTGCTCGAGAGCGCAGGTCGCCTCCGGGTAATGACGTTTCAGCCGGGCAACGACCGTCCGTGATCGCCGCTTCAACGTGTCGGGTTGTTCTTTCGCGCGGGAAGTTTTTCTTGCCATCAATGAACTCTTACGTCGCCGAAAACTTTTGTAATGGAGATCTTGAGTCGCTTCGACGACGCCTCATAGGGCGCAGTGGCGGCATGGAGGTCCGCGGAAATGCCTCCTTTGTGTTGGTCGAAAACCGTCACATTTCCGAACGTGGAATTCGCGTTCACGCTGACAGCGGCATCTTTTGGAAGAATGATCGTTGAATCTCCAAAAACGCCGTGGATGCGCAAGATGTGTTCGCCTTCGGCAAACGCCGCCTGGGAGAGGTTGACCGTGCAGTCGCCGAAGATTGTGGAGACGGATCCGCCCTTGAAGTTCTGGGAAGAAACGTTCACGAAAACATCCCCGAAGACATTCGAATCGTGGACCAACTCGCCTCCAAACTGCGGTGTGGAGGCTGCTTGTTCTGCGGCCGGGTGCGGTTGTTCAGTAGCCTGATGCGATTGCTCGGTGGCCGGATACGGTTGTTCCCTCCTTCGTTTCGTCAGGATGAAAATTCCCCAAAGGATGATGAAGACGGGCCAGTAGTCTCTCATGACATCCTCGAAATCCGCAATGCCGAGGTTGTTCAAGAGGAGGAGTACTCCGAAAATGACGAGAATTAATCCCCAAAATGAGTTACGCATAAATGATTGTTCCGTTTGTTCTATGTGATTATTCCATTACCTATAGACCTATGACCTACAACCTGCTACCCAACTTTGAACATCCGAACGTCCATCCTCCATCTTCCATCATTCCTCACCTACAACCTATTACCTATCACCTAACCTCAAACCCCTTCATGACTTCTTTTGTGTTCAACGAATTGACTACATCCTTCCGCTCAAGCCAACCTTTTCGCGCGATTCCCACGCCGTAACGGACGTCCTTCAAACCGTCGATGTTGTGAGCATCGGGATTGATGCACACCTTGACGCCTTTCTCTTTTGCATACTTGCACAATCGCCAATCGAGGTCGAGACGCGACGGATGAGCGTTGATCTCGATCATCTTACCGTAATCGGCTGCCGCGTCGATAACTTCGATCATATTCAGCGGATAACCTTCGCGCTCAAGCAGCAAGCGGCCCGTTGGGTGTCCCAGCATCGTGACATATTTGTTCTTCAAAGCCTTAATGATGCGCCCGGTGGCTTCGGCTTCGGTCATTTTGAACTTACTGTGAATCGACGCAACGACGTAATCGAACCGCTCCAGGACTTCACTATTCCAGTCCAAACTGCCGTCCGGCAGAATATCGACTTCCGTTCCCTTGAAAAGTCTGAAGTCCTTGAATCCGCCGTTGAGTTTGTCGATTTCCCTGAGCTGTTGTTTCACTTTCTCTTCGCTCAGGCCGCCTGCGTAGGCGGCGATTTTGCTGTGGTCGGCGATACCAAGATATTCCCAGCCCAATTCCTTCGCGGCAGCGGCCATCTCCGCAAGGGTGTTGGCTCCATCACTATACGTTGTATGGCAATGAAAAGTTCCACGAAGGTCTTTGAGCTCGACCAGCTCGGGAATGGCATCGTCCGCGGCCGCTTCAATCTCGCCCATGTGTTCGCGAAGCTCGGGGGGGATGTAGGCAAGACGAAGAGACCTGTAGATGTCTTCTTCCGTCTTGCATCGTATGAGGCGTTTTGCTTTGCCCCGTTTTTCATCCGCACCGAGTTCCGAGAAGCCGTATTCGTTCAAACTCCAGCCGAACTGTTTTGCCCGTGACCGCATTTCGATGTTATGCTCTTTACTTCCCGTGAAGTACGCCAGCGCAAATGGAAATTCTGCGTCGCTTACAATCCGGAGGTCACAATGAATCCCGGATTTCAGTATCACGCTTGATTTTGTTTCACCCTGACTGATGAGAGATTCGACGTCCGGATGGGAGGTAAAGGCCCGCATGATGTTTGCGGCATCGGCCGGCTTTGCGCTGACGACGATATCGATATCGCCGATAATATCCTTCTGCCTGCGCAGGCTTCCCGCAATCTCACATCGTATCACCCCCTTTTGTTCCTTCAGTGCATCGAGTATACGGGTCGCGGCCTCTTCCGCCCGGGGGAACAGATGCTTGTCGGCGTGCTTGCTGAGCGTTTCGATGCCCGTGAGGATATTTTCTTCACTCTTCTCGCCGAAACCCTCCAACGTGGCCAGCGTGTGCTGTTGCGCCGCTTTCCGGAGCTGATCCACCGACTTGATGTTCAATTTGTCATAGAGAATCTTCACGCGCTTCGGACCGAGGCCCTGGATCCGCATCATCTCCAGCAAACCGGCGGGGAGGGAGGATTGCAATTCATGATGATACTTTGACTTGCCGCTCTTGACAAGTTCTGTGATTGTTTCGGCCAGACCCTTACCGATTCCCTTAATGTTTTGCAACTCGCCCATCTCGACGAGCTCCTCGAGGTTCTTCGTTAGGGCACCGACAATCCGGGAAGCGTTGTGGTACGCTCTGGACTTGAATGGATTCTCACCCCGGAGCTCCAACAGCGTCCCGATTTCATCGAGTATCCCGGCGATTTCCTTTTTATCCATAGCGTGAAAATAGTGAGAAGATGATTGTCGTTTTGTTGAGTGCACTCCGATTCGTCGGCGTTATGCCTGTGTGATTCCGTTTAGAGTGAGGAACAATGGGTTGTGATTAGACCGCCGCGAATTCGCCGTTGGCGACAATTTCTCCCTTCGCGAGGGTCTCAAAAAATGAATTGAGATGGTCGATGACCTGCTGCTCCTGAGTGCATTTCATCAGTTCGACGCGGAGTTTCGAGATCCACGGCAACTCGCGAAGATAGCCGGCGTAGTGTTTCCGGAACTCGATCACTGCTCGTTGTTCTCCTTTATACTTCACTGCCAGTCGCAAATGGGAAAGCAATAAATCGAACCGGTCTCGCGCCGTCCGGCGTGGAAGCAATTGGCCTGTGGCGAGGTAATGCTTGATTTCCTGGAATATCCATGGATTCTCGATTGCTGTCCGCGCGACCATCACTCCGTCGCATCCGGTGGTGTCGAAGACCATCTTGGCCCGTTCCGGCGAATCAATTCCTCCGTTGACAATGACCGGGATACTCACGGCCTGTTTTACGGCCGGAATCAAACTGTAGTCCGGTTCTCCTTTGTGCCCCTGGGCGCGCGTCCTGCAGTGAATAGTGAGCCCTTTGGCGCCGGTGTCTTCAACCATTTTCGCTACTTCGACGATCTGAATTGATTTCTCATCCCATCCTAAACGCGTCTTGACCGTCACCGGAAGGCTTACGGCGTCGACGACCGTCGAAATGAGAAGTCGCATTTGGGAGAGGTCGCGGAGCAGTCCGGAACCGGCTCCGCGTCCGACGACCTTGCGTACCCAGCAGCCGCAATTGATATCGATAAGGTCGGGACGTAAGGATTCCGCCATCCGGGCCGCCGTATCCATCGATGATTCGTCCCCGCCATAAAGCTGGATGCCGAACGGCCGCTCCTCCTCCAGAAACTCCATTTTTTGTTTTGTCCTCTTGGAATCGCGGGCAAGCCCGTCGGCATTCACGAACTCCGTGTACATGATGTCTGCGCCGAGGTTCTTGCACACCAGCCGGAAAGCGATGTCCGTGACATCTTCCATTGGCGCAAGGAGCACAGCACGTGGAATATTGATGTTGCCGATTTGCATGAACAAATGTACAGAAAATCGGATTGCGAAACAATCTGGTAGTTCCTCGCTTAGAATCGCGTGGTCCGGCGTGATGTAGCCCACATCCTCCCCTAACAGGGGAGGATTATAGGAGGAGTTGGATTGCACCCGATAACGAACCTAAGGTCTACCAACAATCTATTCCGAAGTGAGGGAATCGGAGATGCTCTTCAGCCGGAGCATTACCTGCGTTGGAATCGTTTTCGCGTAGCGGTTGTACGCGTACATATCCTGAAACAACTCCATCGAGTCATTTCCTGCCAACTGGATCACGCGCTGGAGCAGTTGAAACGATTGTGTCTCGATTCCGCGTTCCGAGGAATACTGGGGACGAAGACCCCGTCCAATGTACTGCGTCAGAAAGAGAGTGGATGCCATGAGCCGGTCGTGGTGGCTGGGGGTCATGCGGCGGACAACCAATCCCAATTGGGTGAGCCGGCGCTGGATGTGATCCGCCGCCTGCCGACGTATTCTCACCGGACACACGATGATTGTTTTGCCCGCCACGCCGGCCGTTGCGCTGTCGGGTCCGAAAAGAGGATGAGTTCCGAGGATGAGGACGTAAGCCGGCAGGAGCTTCTTCATCCAGAGGACGGGAAGCTCCTTCACCGAACACACATCGCAGACAAGTGTTCCTGGTTTGACGAGCGGAGCGATCGCTGTGAGAAGAGTCGGGAGCCGGTTGATGGGGACCGCGATGATGATAGTTGGTTTGGACGCCGCTTCCGAAAGCGAAGTTTTCCTGATCCCGGCTTCGGGCTTGAAATTCCTCCTGATATCCGTAACGAAAACCCGGAACTCTTTCTTCAGGAGGTCAGCGGCCAGGCGCCCGAATCTCCCGTAGCCGATGATGGCGAGTTCCTTTTTCACGCGTTTCTCTGAATGTTGTGTGCGTCCTCAAATATCGCTTTGTAAATTGTCTTGATGAAAGATCGCTCGAGCCGGGCTTCATCCGCCAGGGCAAGTCTGCTCTCGATGATCTCGCCTTCCCGTTTCGGGTTGGCAATCGGCTTGCCGTGTTGCTTCTTCCAGCGGCCCACGGTGCGAACAAGCTCCTGCCGCTGGCTCAGCAGGATCATCAGCATGTCGTCGAAAAAATCTATCTCTTCACGGATGCGGGCAATGGAATCGCTTTTCCGCGTCATTTCCTGTCGGAGCAGGTGGTCGGCAAGCACAAGGGCGATCATGGACTCCACGACAGGAACAACCCGCGGACATAGACACGGGTCGTGCCGGCCCTCCACCTTGATCGTTCGTTTTTTCCCCTTGAGGTCGACGGTGTCCTGCGCCTTCGGTATCGATGACGCCGGTTTGACCGCGACCCGGACAACGATATCTTCGCCGTTTGAAATTCCGCCGAGAATCCCCCCGGCAAAGTTGGTTTTCGTTCTCACTCTGCCGGTTTTTCTCTCCTTGTAGAAGGCATCGTTGTGCTCGCTCCCTTTCATTCGCGCCGAGGCAAAGCCCGAGCCGACTTCAAATCCCTTCACCGCGGGAATCGACAGGAGGGCTTTGGCCAGGTCGGCTTCGAGTTTGTCGAATACCGGATCTCCCAGTCCCGCCGGACAGTTTTTCACGACCGCTTCGACAACGCCGCCGAGAGAATCTCCCTCATTCTTCACGCGAAGGATCTTCCTTTCCATCCTCTTCGCGGCTACGGGGTCGGGGCAGCGTACGGGGTTATTTTCAATTTCATCAAAATCGATCTTTCCGGCAACAATACCGCCGATTTCTTTCGTGTACGCGACGATGCGGATTCCTCGCCGTTCGAGGATGTGTTTCGCAAGGGCTCCTGCCGCAACCCGTCCGACAGTTTCCCTTCCGGAAGAGCGGCCGCCGCCGCGGTAATCCTGAATTCCATATTTCGCAAGATAAGTGTAGCCCGCATGCCCCGGTCGGAAAAGGTCTTTGATGGATTCATAGACTTTCGGGTCTTGGTCTTTGTTCTCGACCAGCATGCAGATGGGTGTTCCGAGCGTCTTACCGTTGAAGACACCGCTCAAGACCTGCACCCGGTCGAGCTCCTTGCGCGATGTTGTCACGGCACTCTGGCCGGGTCGCCGGCGATCCAGTTCCTTCTGAATGAACGCCGCGCAGAACGGCATATTTGGCCGCACTCCGTCGATCAGCACGCCGACAGCAGCGCCATGGCTTTCGCCAAACGTCGTCACCCGGAAGAATTTTCCGGTTGTGTTACCTGCCATACCTTATTCCTTTCCTTCGATCTTGCCGAACTCTTCCCAGAAACCCGGGAAGGATTTTGACACGCACGCGGGATTCTTGATCACGATGCCGTCAATTTTCAGTCCAGCGATGGCAAAACTCATCGCCATACGATGGTCGTTGTATGTTTCGATTTCCGCCCCATGGAGCGATTGCGGGTGAATGATGAGACCGTCATCAAGCAGCTCAACTCCCGTCCCCATTCTCCGGAGCTCGGCGGCCAGGGCCGTGAGGCGGTTTGTTTCCTTGTACTGGAGATGGGCCACGTTGCCGATTCTGGTCGGTCCCTCGGCGAATGCTGCCAGCACCGCGAGTGTGGGAACGCAGTCGGGCATCGCATTCATATCGACTTCGGTGCCAAAAAGCCGCGTGCCGCGGAGATCCACACCGCTTGAATGCTGGACAACCGTGCACCCCATGTCTGCGAGCACCCTGAGAAACTTCAAATCTCCCTGGAGCGAATCGGGGGAAAGATCCGGGATACGCACCCGCCCCCCGGTGAGCGCCGCTGCCGCCAGGAAGTACGATGCGGCGGTAGCATCCGCCTCGATGTGAAATTCTCTTCCGATATATTTCTGGGTATTGCTCACGTCATAATTGCGCTGGTCGATGACTTTCACGTCCGCCCCGAACGACCGCATCACATGCAGTGACATGTCGATATACGGGAGAGAACTGATTTCATCCGTGATGTGAAGTGTTACAGGCCGTTTTGCGTACGGGGCCGAGAGCAAAAGAGATGAAGCGAATTGACTGCTGATGGATGCCCTGATGCCGATTCTGCCGCCGAGAAAATTTCCCCCGACGATGGTCACCGGTGGAAAACCATTCTTGCCGGCTGTTTTGACCCCTGCGAATTGAAGCGCGCTCAGGAGATCCCCGATTGGACGCCGGCGCATCTGCTCGTCTCCGTCGATGACAGTCGTCCCTTCCGCCAGTCCCGCGAAGGCCGACAGAAAACGCATGGCTGTGCCGGCGTTGCCGACGAAAATCTCCGTGGCGGGAGCATGGAAATGGCCAGCAGTACCGTCGACTTCCAGGATATCTCCGCGTTCTATGATGCCGATGCCGAATTTTTTCAGCGAATCGATCAAGACCCTCGAGTCATCGCTCAGCGACGGCCGGACGAGTTGCGACGCACCCTCGGCCAGGGCGGCGACAATGAGCGCTCGATTTGTGTAGCTCTTCGAAGGCGGTACATGAACTTCCGCATCCACTCGTTTTGTCGGACGGATGCGGCGCGCGGGTTCGCCCATCATTCAAGACCCTCAAGGAAAAGTTTGGATTGCAATCGTGCCTGCAGAGTGAACAACTCCATCCCGGTGATGACCCGGCATTGCGCCGCTTTGGCCGCGGCCAGGAGGGGAGTCATCTCCGGCCGGTAGACGGCGTCGAAAACGATCATCCCTCGGCGGAAGAATTTCTTCGAAACCAATGGCGGGTCGGTCTCCGGATGCATTCCAACCGAAGTCCCATTCATCAAAACGTCTGTCTCCAAGCCCTCAAGGAAGTCAAACAGTGTCCATTCACAGCCAAACTCAGATGCCAGCGCCCGTGCCTTATCGGGAGAGCGACCGACGACCGTTGTATGGGCGCCGAGCGAGACCGAGGCGAATGTCAGTGCCCGTGCTGTCCCGCCCGTGCCGAGCACGACGATTCGTTTACCGCGCGGGCGTATTTTTTTCATCATGATCTGGACGATTGCGGAAAGGTCGGTGTTGGAGCCGGTGAGTCGCCTTTTGCTGACGATAACCGTGTTCACGGCCCGCAGCTTCTCGGCCGCTCCGTCAATGGTCTCCAGGAAGGGCATGATTCGTTCCTTGAAAGGCATTGTCACGCTGAACCCGTGTAGCTCGCCGCTAAAGGCGTCAAGAAAACTGGCGAGATCGTCGACGAGAAAGTTCAGATAGATTGCATTAACATCTTTTCGTTTGAATGTCGTGTTGTGGAAGAAGATTCCCTTGCTCTGTGAAACCGGGTTTCCGACCAGGCCGAACACCTTTGTTCGAGAACTGAAAGCAGCCATTCTGTAGATATTCTTCAGGTCATCAACCGTGAATTGACCCGGTGCGGTACATTCATCGACCGCCGGAGAGGCGTAGGTGAGAAACCCTCCAAATCGTGCCGACAGGATTCTGCTCGCCTGTCCGCGTTCGCCCATGCAGAACGCGATCATTTTTTGCCGGTCACGCTTTGCCCGTTTGAGCAACGCGAAAACACGTCTGTTATCCGTAATGTCATTAGCGGTCGTCGCGATCTTGAGGATGTCCGCCCCGGTCTTCCGCATGTCCGCATACACCGCCTCGAGGTGATCCGGCGTTTCATCGAAATTATGATATGAAACGATGATCTTTGTCCGAGCAAGGTTCTTTGAGAGGGACGAAATACGCTCGCGGCCCCAGCTCATTTCGACGTCGATAAAATCCGCGCCGTTGCTGATGGCCTTTGAGAGAATATCGAATTGTTCATCGGCGGAACCGGAGAATTTGCCGCCTTCGCCGGTTCGACGGTTGGTAATGATCACCGTTGGTCTGGATCTCCGGAGCAACCTCTCGATATCCACATCGGCCATTCCGTCCGTTCTCACTTCAACAAGGTCGGCTTTCTTGCCCGCGATAGAAAGCTTTCTGATTGCCTCAGCCATTGAAACCGGGGCGATGGAAATACAGATGTTCATCGTGAAAGGATCCGTTGCACCTTCTCGTGAGATAAACGCACACCGGTCCGCGCTTTGCCGATCCGCTGGAGAAGTGTATAGTGGACTCTTCCGTCTTTCGCTTTCTTGTCCGTGCGCGTCGCCTCGCACAGCTCCCTGATATCGGTTGAAGGCGGGATTTCTGTCGGGAGTCGGTATGCGTGCAGGAGGTTTTCCAATCTCGCGACCGAGCCGGCGCTCAGCAGCCCCCTCGTAGCCGAAATCCTTGCTTCTGTCGCCATGCCGATAGATACCGCGATGCCGTGCGGTAGTCGGTAGTTGGTGAGAGATTCCAGGGCGTGGCCGATCGTGTGGCCGAAATTAAGAATGCGACGATAATCGGTTTCCTTTTCATCGATTTCCACGACGTCTCTTTTCAATTCACAGCACCGTGTGATGACCTTGATGAGTGCCTTCGCGTCGCGGGTGAGGATGTTTTCGCAATGTACTTCAAGGTACGAGAACAGATCCCTGTCGAGGATAGCGGCATATTTGATGACCTCCGCCATCCCATGGATGAACTCACGATGGGGGAGTGTGCCGAGCGTCGAGATATCGATGCAGACTCTTTTCGGCTGACAAAAAGCCCCGAGAAGATTCTTGCCCAACGGATGGTTGACGGCGACTTTACCGCCGATGCTGCTGTCGACCTGGGCGAGCAGCGTCGTCGGAATGTGCACATACCGGATACCCCGGAGCAGGGTCGACGCGACGAAACCTGCCAGGTCGCCGACCATACCGCCGCCGAGCGCGATGACGACGGACCTCCTGCCCGCGCCGAGCGAAAGGAGTTTGTCTTCGATGTGCCCTTTCGTCGTACGGTTCTTGGACTTCTCGCCGGCGGGCACGGAAACAAGAGGACAATCCACGCCGTTTCGTTTCATCAAACGGGTGAATTTCGTACCGTAGAATCTTTTCACATTCGAGTCTGTGATCGCGAAATAACGGTCACCGGGAACAAACTTCAGAATGTCTCGTGCAGCGTCGGCCAGAGTAGTCCCGATGACGATGTCGTATGAATCGTCGGCTTCTTTTCTCAGATTGATATGGATTTTTGTGGCCATAAAATATTTGAATGTTTAGCGCCGGCTTAGCGATCTCTGCGATCACATTTTGTCATCCAGGGCGCTTCTCATCTTGCTTACAAATTCAACCGCGCGGTCGATGGCGCGATCCTGCGGGCCATTGTGCAAGGTCTGAATCATCGCGCTGCCGATAATGACGCCGTCCGCGTTCTTCGCCGCCATGCGTGCATCCTCCGGCGTGGAGATCCCGAAGCCGACGAGCAGAGAATTCTTTTTTATGCAGGCGCGTGCTCGCTCGAGGAACGCGTTCGTTTGCTCCTCGAATCCTTTTCGTTCTCCCGTGACACCCGTGATTGAGATGCAATAAACGAAACCGGTTGAGCATCGATCCAGCTCGGCGAGCCGCTCGTTTGACGTTGTCGGTGCAGCGAGGAAGATCGTGGCGACATTTCTTTCGGTTGCGAAGAATCGGTACTCTTCACTTTCTTCAAGCGGGAGGTCGGCAATGATCATCCCGTCGACACCGATGTCCGCGCATGAGTCCACAAATTTCTTAAGTCCGAAGGCGAAAACCGGATTCGCGTATCCCATCAATACAAGCGGCACCGAGGATCTTGCCCGGATTTCTTTCGCCATCTGCAATGTCTTCTCTAGCGTGACACCGTTGCGAAGCGCGGTCTCCGAGCTGAGCTGAATCGTCGGTCCGTCGGCGATGGGGTCGGAAAAGGGGATACCGAGCTCGACCATATCCGCACCCGCTTCCGCCAATCCGTGAACGAGCGGGACGGTCGTATCAAATGCCGGAAATCCTGCAGTCACGAAGATGGAAAGTGCTTTCCGTCGTTCGTGTCGAAGTTGATTGAGCTTGTCTGTGATTCTCATACTACGTCGGTACAAAAAATTCGTGTTAATTGCCGGTACGACGTCCGTTCAGAAAAGACAACCGCAAAGCGCGCAGAGGACGATGTAAGTACGTGGCTCATACGTTCCGCTCCGCGGCCTGTTTTCTGACGAAGGCCTTCGTGATCGTCGGCAAATCCTTCTCACCGCGTCCCGAAAGATTCACAATAACGGACTTATTTCCCCTGGTTTTGGGCATCAAGTATGTAAGATAAGCGAGAGCATGGGAAGATTCAAGTGCGGGGAGAATACCTTCGATGCGGGTGAGTTCAAGCCCGGCTTCGAGAGCTTCGTCATCGGTCACCGAGACGTACGAAACACGCCCGGCATCCTTCAAGTAGCTGTGTTCGGGACCGACTCCCGGATAATCGAGGCCGGCTGATACCGAGTGTGCCGGAAGAATTTGCCCGTCCTCGCTCTGCAAAACATAGCTGTAGGAGCCGTGAAGCACTCCGGGTCTCCCGGCGGTAAGCGTGGCAGCATGCTTGCCGCTCGCAATACCCAGCCCTGCTGCTTCAACGCCGACCATCTTCACGTCATCATTCAAGAAATTGAAGAATAAACCAATCGAATTGCTGCCCCCGCCGACGCAGGCGACGAGATACTCAGGCAATTGTTTTTCACGTTGAAGGATTTGCAGCCTGGCTTCACTGCCTATTACCGTCTGAAAATCCCGCACGATCATAGGGTAGGGGTGAGGGCCGACAACCGACCCGATGACGTAGAACGTATCCCGAACATTTGTTACCCAGTCCCGCAGCGCTTCGTTGGTCGCATCCTTCAGAGTCCGTGTGCCTGCGTTGACGGGGATGACTTCTGCCCCAAGCAGTCTCATCCTCTGAACGTTGATTTCCTGCCGTGCCATGTCTTCCGTGCCCATGTACACAGCGCACTTCAGGCCTGTCTTCGCGGCGACGGTCGCGGTTGCGACGCCGTGTTGGCCGGCTCCGGTCTCCGCGATGATCCTCGACTTCCCCAGGTGTTTTGCAAGCAGAATCTGGCCAACGGTGTTATTGATCTTGTGCGCGCCGGTATGACAGAGATCCTCACGCTTGAGATAGATTCTCGCCCTGTTGTATTTCTTCGTCAGTCGTTCAGCGAAATAGAGCGGCGTAGGCCTGCCGGCAAAGTCTCGTAACAGGACCTGCAGTTCATTTTGAAATGCGGGCTCGTTTTTCACCTGTCGGTAGGCTTCTTCCAGCTCGGCGAGCGCCGACATCAATGTTTCAGGAACAAATCGCCCGCCGAATTTACCGAAGTGACCGTGTTCGTCCGGAAATTTCTTTTCAGCTGTGTTCATTGACTTGGTCCTTAGAATTCTTAAATGTCATCTTTCCAAATCCCACATTTTAACACCTATCACCTACCACCTATCACCTACCACCTATCACCTATTCCCCAACTCCGTCGACCTACGCGCACCCTTCATGATGACACTTCCTCATGTGATCCGGTCAGGCAGCATCGACGGGATGCGGGATTTCCCTGAATGTTCTTCCCATAACGGCGGCGATCTGGTCCAGTTTATCCAGCAACGTTCTGAACTTCGACGGTTTCAGGGATTGGTAGCCGTCGGACAATGCAGATGCCGGGTCCGGATGGACTTCGATGATGAGTCCGTCGGCGCCGGCTGCGATGGCGGCGAGTGACATCGGCATGACGGCGTCCCAGACTCCGATGCCATGGCTCGGGTCGACGATGATCGGCAGGTGAGACAGTTTCTTAATGATGGGAAGAGCGTTGAGGTCGAGTGTGTTGCGGGTCGCGGGTTCAAATGTGCGAATTCCCCGTTCACAGAGGATTACGTCGTAGTTTCCACCGTTGAGAATATATTCCGCCGACATCAACAGTTCCTCGATTGTCGCGGCGAAACTGCGTTTGAGAAGCACGGGCTTCCGGAGGTCGCCGACCGCTTCAAGGAGAGAGTAATTGTGCATGTTCCGTGCGCCGATTTGGAGAACATCGGCACAGTCAGCGGCCATGGGCAGCGTTTCCGTATCTTTGACTTCCGTGACGATCTTGAGACCAGTCGCCGTTCTCGCTTCCTTGAGGTACTCCAGCGCTTTCTCTTTAAGCCCCTGGAACGAATACGGTGACGTCCGGGGTTTGTACGCGCCTCCGCGCAGGAAGGTCACGCCGAGTTCCTTGAGCGTCACGGCGATGTCAAGAATCTGATCCCTGCTCTCGACGGAGCACGGCCCGGCGATGACGGCTAATCGATTCCCGCCGATTGCTTCGGCGCCGACGGAGACGACGGTATTCTCGGGCTTGACATCCCTGCTGACAAGTTTGAACGGCTTGGAGACCGGGATGGCGTCAACGACGCCGGGGAGATTGAGAAACGTCTCAGCGTCCACCTTGCCGCTGTTGCCCGTGATGCCGATAGCAAGTCGCAGCTGGCCCGGGATTTCGTGGGGCACCCAACCGAGGTTCTCGATTGTTCTTTTCACGCGATCGACATCCGAGCGCGCGGCATTCAATTTCATGACAATAAGCATCTGGTTCTCCAGTGAGTTCTCGATGATAGTGCCCACCATCCCGGATTCAGCCCTGCGGTTGTGAGCCCGGGGGAGGGTTCAGAATTTAGGACTGTGCATGTCGTAATTGGTCAAAAAGCGACTTCACTTTCTCATGGTCCTTTTTGCCGGGGAGAAGTTCGACCCCGCTGTTGACGTCGATTGCGTATGGACGGACTTTCCGGATTGCTTTGACGACGTTCTCAGGGTTTAATCCTCCCGCAAGAACCAGAGGATGAAGTTTTTTCATTTCCCTGGCGATTGAAAATTCCGGGAGCGTGCCCGAGCCGCCGTACTCGTCATCGTTCGCTCCGTCAAGAATAGCCACGGAGATTCTGTATCTCCTGATCGTTTCGATCTGATCGCGGTTCCTGATGCGAAAGGTCTTCCAGACATCCGTCGGGAATCCTTCGCATTCAGCGGGAAGTTCATCCCCGCTCAGTTGAATGACCCGTATGCCCGTCGTCGAAAGCACACGTTCAATCGCGGCGCGCTTTGAGTTAACAAAAACACCCACAGGCGTAATGGTCGGGGGGAGTTGTCGGATGATTGATGCCGCTCTCGACGGCTCAATGAAGCGACGACTCTTTTCGTAAAAGATGAAGCCGAGGGCGTTCGCGCCGACGCCGGCGCAGAACAGCGCATCCATCAGATTCGTGATACCGCAGATCTTAACTTTTGGCTTTGTCATCGAGATCGTCCAATAATGCTCTCAGCGCATGTCCTGGGTTGGAAGCTCCCATGAGATGCTCTCCTATGAGAGCCGCTTTGATTCCTGCGCTGCGAAGTTTTCTGAGGTCGCCGGCGCCATGTATGCCGCTCTCGCTCACAACGGTAACGTCCCGCGGGAGAAGGCGCGCGACGGTTATCGAGCGGGTCACATCGACGTCGAAGGTCCGTAAGTCGCGATTGTTCACGCCTACAAGTTTCATCCGGTCGAGGTCCAGGAGATCGAGTTCCTTTTCCCCGTAAAGTTCAACGAGACACTCAAGCTGCAGTTCTCTCGCCGCGGCGAAGAGGTCGCTCAACCGGGTCTTGTCCAGAACCGCGGCGATCAGGAGAATCGCGTCGGCGCCGTAAGCTTTTGCTTCGAAAAGCTGGTATTCGTCGAAAATAAAATCCTTCCTGAGGATCGGAAGCGCAGCAGCCTGCCTGGCGCGTCGGAGGTCATCCAGAACTCCGGAGAAAAACCGTTCGTCGGTGAGCACCGAGATCGCCGCGGCACCGTTTGATTCATACTCCCGCGCGAGTAAACTCGAGTCGGCATCCTTCCTGATCATGCCGGCTGTCGGAGAAGCGCGCTTGACTTCCGCGATCACCGCGAATGGCCGGGGCTTCCTCAACCCCTCCACCAGCGAAATTGTCTTTCGGGAGAAGAATTCCATCGAGGAGAGTGCCGAAGTTTTGACTCTGCCCTTGCTTGCCGCGACCTCCTCTCGCTTGTGTGCCACGATTGTTTCGAGTATGTTCATCGGTTGGTGAATTCCCTCAACTGATGCATCTTCTCCAATGCCTTTCCTGAATCGATCGATTCCGAGGCGAGACCGACGCCCTCACGGGGAGTTCGTACTTTTCCCGCCGCCATGAGCCCGAATGCCGCGTTCGCCACGACGACGTTGCGACGCGGACCCTTCTCCCTGTAGAGAATGTTCAGGACGATTGAAGCATTCGTCTCAGCGGAACCGCCGCGTAGGTCGGATGCCCTGGCCGGCGGGAGTCCGAACTGTTCGGCGTCGACATCATATTCCCGGGCTCCTGCCCGGTCACCCACGTCGAAAACCCTCGTGGGGGTTTCGAGAGAGATCTCATCCAGGCCGTCCCGCGCATGAATCACAAATACCTTCGCCGCGTTCGACCTGGAAAAGACGGCTGCCATGATCTCTGCGGCCTCATGGCTGAAGGATCCCACAAGCTGTCGGCGAACTCCCGCGGGGTTGGTCATCGGTCCAAGCATATTGAAGCAGGTCTTCACTCCGAGCTCCGATCGCGCTTTTGCGGCGTGCTTCATGGCCGGGTGAAACAGGGGAGCGAAGAGGAAGCCAATACCGATCTCGTTGATACAATTTCCCACTTTTTCAACAGGTAGTTCGATGTTGATGCCGAGAGCTCTCAATACATCGGCGCTTCCGCACATGCTCGATATCGACCGGTTGCCGTGCTTGGCAACGGTCACGCCGGCTCCCGCGACGACGAAGGATGCGGTTGTGGAGATATTGAACGTTCCCAACCCGTCGCCTCCGGTGCCGCACATATCGATCGCGTCGGGGTCATCAATGCTCACATGGAGAGCTTTCTCTCTCATTACCTCAGCGAACGCCTGAACCTCGTGGGTTCGCTCACCTTTGAGTTTCAGCGCGATGAGAAACGCGGCAGTCTGGGCATCCGTGGACCTGCCTTCCATGATGGTCTTCATCGCGGTCGTCGCTTCCTCATGCGTGAGGTCGATTCGCTCGGCGAGTTTTTGGATGATCTCTTTCATGCGGACGGCTTGTCGCTGTTAATCCAGTTGGCGATGATTTGAGGTCCGACCTGTGTCAGCACCGATTCGGGATGGAACTGTATGCCCTCAATCGGAAAATCCCTGTGTCGTACTCCCATGATGACCCCCTCAGCCGTTGTCGCCGTGATGTGGAGTTGGGGCGGAATATTCTCAGGGGAGATCACCAATGAATGATACCGTGTGGCTTCGAACGGCATCGGAATATCCCGAAAGAGTCCCTTCGCTTCATGGAGAATATGTGATGTCTTTCCATGCATGAGCCGGGCAGCGTACGTGATGGTTCCGCCAAAAGCATATCCAATCGCTTGATGTCCCAGGCAAACTCCGAGTATCGGAATTGTCATGCCCGCGGTTCTGATGAGGTCCACACAAATCCCCGCGTTCTCGGGGCGCCCGGGTCCGGGGGACAGCAAAATGCGGTCCGGTTTCATCCTCATTATTGCGTCCGCGCTCATTGCATCGTTGCGAACAACCCGAACATCGGGTGTATGAATCGCAACAAGCTGGAGAAGGTTGTACGTGAAGGAATCGTAGTTGTCGATGATCAGAATCATACCGTAATCTCCTCCGCCTTTCGCAGCGACTCCATGAGTGCGCGGGCTTTGTTGAGCGTTTCCTGATACTCTTGCCCGGGGTCCGAATCCGCGACGATACCCGCGCCGGCTTGAAAATGGATGTTGCCGTCATAGGCGCACATCGTCCTGATCGCGATGCACATGTCCATATTTCCCGAGAAATCGAAATAGCCGATACATCCCGCGTACATTCCCCGGCGGCCTCGCTCAAGCTCGTCGATGATCTCCATTGCGCGGATTTTTGGCGCTCCGGAAACTGTCCCGGCGGGAAAAGCGGCCTTGAGGGCGTCGATGCATTTTTTCCCTTCCGCCATTGTACCGATAACGCGGGAGGCAATGTGCATGACGTGCGAATAGCGCATGATGAACATGAATTGTTCGACCTTCACAGTCCCGGGCACACACACCTTCCCGAGGTCATTCCGGCCCAGGTCGACCAGCATCACATGCTCGGCACGTTCTTTTTCGTCGGCAAGCAATTCTGCCTCAAGTCGCCGGTCTTCCTCGTCCGTCCTGCCCCGCGGCCGTGTTCCTGCGATGGGATAGGTCTCGGCGATTCCGTTCTCAACGCGAAGGAACATCTCAGGCGAAGATCCGATCACTGTAAAGTTCTCGAAGTCGAGGTAGTACAGATACGGGGAGGGATTGATGACGCGTAACGCCCGGTAGACGTTGAACAGGTCTCCGCTGTAGGCGGCCGAAAATCGTTGGGAAAGGACGACCTGAAAAATATCTCCCTCGGTGATGTAGTGCTTGGCTCTTGAGACCATCGAGGTAAACTGTTCGGGCGCGGTTTCGGCAGCGACGTCGCGGAGGGATCGAAACTTTTTTTGATAAACGCTTGCCGTCAGGAGCGATTGTTCAAGAACCCGGATTTCCGAAATCGCGGCGTCATACTGCGTGCAGATATCGAGATTCGGATCGACAAGGACATTCACGATGATGGTAATCTGGTGTTTGAAATGGTCAAAGACGAGAAGGGAAGTGAATAACGCAAGAATACTGTCGGGTGCGCCTGTCGGTTCCGTTGCCCGGCACGGGATGTCTTCGATGAATCTGACCGCATCGTATCCGATGAAGCCGACAAGGCCGCCGGTGAAACGTGGCAGATCGGGGAGCGCGGGCTGACGATAACTCGACGTCAAATCGCTAATGATGTCGAAGAAATTTTTCGTGGATGTACGGATGATTCCATGCTCCGTAATGGTCGTTGTTTTCTCCCTGCATTGGAGCGTTGCAATCGGATCCCGCCCGATGAATGAGTATCGCCCGAAACGCTCACCGCCCTCGACGCTCTCGAACAAAAATGACCCCGTACCATCCCTGCGTAGTCGCAGGTAGGCGGACACGGGTGTAAGCGTATCGGCGAGCAGCGTTGTGCTGACCGGAATCACATTATACGATTGGGCAAGATGTGTGAATTCTGTGAACGTCATTGGTTTCTCTGAATCCCTCATTCCCCGATTCCCTGCGGATCACGGATGGGGGTAGAAAATCAAAAAGCCCTTCTTGGGGTTCCAAGAAGGGCTTTCGGAATTACAAATTCTTTTGGTTAAGCCGTTCTTTTCCCACCAAGTGCTGATGAGACACTTTGCCAGTAGCACCAGAACCAATAACTCTGGGCGATATAATTGGTGGAAAGATTCATACTTGACCTATGATAGGATACGAACTTTTTCGGTCTTTGTCAAGTACGATTGAAAGATTTAATTATGTGCCGGAAACCGCGTAATGCGGAAATTTCGTCGGTCTTTCAGTATCGGACTTGATAGAGAAGGAAGTAGATGGCCACGCCGGTAATGGAAACGTACAGCCAGATCGGATATGTCCAGCGCGCGATGGACCTGTGCCGGTCCACCTGGTCCCTCAGTCCACGGCGCAGTGTGACTATTGCAAGTGGAACGATGGCCGCTGCCAGAATGATGTGAGAAATCAGAATCGTGAAATAAACAGGACGAATCCACCCCTCACCCGGGAACCGCGTCGTGCCGTGTACAGAATGATGACATTATACTACTCCCCTCAAAATGCAGAAAAAATATACAAGAATGGATTTAGGCAAAGCCCGGAAATCTGCGCTTCGACGAGGCAGGGACAAGTGCACAATCTTCGGGCGTAATTATAACCAATTTCTCTGAAATATTCAACAAATTAGGGAGAAGAAAGATTCTCATATTCAGACCGTAATATCTTTTTCTCTGAACTAAGAACGCCTTTTTCGCGACATATCAAGCTCTTGGAATCTTGACTTTCCCCAAAAGCTTTCGTATACTTTGCAAACGATGGTGGGACATTTCTTATATTGCTCTCGGCGAAGCGCGATTTCGGCGTACGAATGTCCTTCATCAAGATGAGTTTCGTTGTGAGATTGCAATAAACCCCGCCGAGTGATCAGCGGGGTTTTTTTATGTTTGATCAAAACCGCTTCACAGCCAGGTGGTAAAGCAAGCCGAAGGGTCAAAAGGAATCTGTATGATTGTTGTGATGAAATCGAGCGCGACTGAAGTTGATGTGCAACAGGTCATTCAGCGCATTGAAGAACTCGGACTGAAGGCGCATCTCTCCAGAGGAGTGGAGCGCACGATCATCGGCATCATCGGTGACGAACGTCTCTTCAAGAAGGAACAATTCTCTCTTCTCCCGTGTGTCGAGAATGTTATCCCCGTTCTCCGGCCGTACAAGCTCGCCAGCCGGGAGTTTCATCCGCAGGACAGCGTCATCGACGTGGCGGGTGTGAAGATTGGCGGGAAAAATATAGTGGTGATTGCTGGCCCCTGTTCCGTCGAGAGTGAAGAACAATTACTCGCGAGCGCTATCGCGGTCAAGTCGGCGGGCGCATCCCTGCTGCGTGGAGGAGCGTACAAACCAAGGACCAGTCCGTACGCTTTCCAGGGTTTGGGAGAGGATGGGTTGAAGTTGTTGGCCAAGGCTCGTGAACAAACGGGATTGGGGATCGTGACGGAAGTGATGGAATCGGGAGAGGTGGAACTTGTCTCCGAATATGCAGATTGTCTCCAGGTTGGGGCGCGCAACATGCACAACACGAAGCTCCTTAAGAAAATCGCGCAGGGTGGAAAACCCGTGCTGCTGAAGCGGAATTTCTCCGCAACGCTGAACGAATTGCTGATGAGTGCAGAATACCTTCTCGCCGGCGGCAATAACAAAGTTATCCTGTGTGAGCGGGGGATTCGCACCTTCGTTGAGTATACCCGGAATACCCTGGACCTCAACATCGTCCCGGCGATTAAGCAGCTATCGCATCTCCCCATTATCGTCGACCCAAGCCACGGGACAGGAAGACACGACCTGATCATCCCGATGAGCTGTGCAGCGGTTGCCGCCGGCGCGGACGGGTTGATTGTGGAAGTTCATCCCGACCCTTCCCGGGCCTTTTCGGACGGCGAGCAATCGCTGACACCTGCGAACTTTGAACAGCTCATGGCGCAGGTGAGGGCCGTTGCCGTCGCAGTGGGAAGAACAAGTGACTGAATCTCACATTGCGCGCCTTCTCCATGCCGAAACGGCGTGCGAACCCCTTGATTTTCAAACCTGAATTTCTTACGTTGAGTTGAACCAATGGCCAGTTCCCAAGCGATAAAGAAGCTCAAGGAAATAGTCGGTCCGGAGAACCTGCTTGATTCTCCGGAAGCCCGTATCTCTTACTCCTACGATGCGGCCGCATTGAAGCCGCAGCTACCCATCGCGGCCGTCCGGCCCTCAACCCCCGAACAAATTTCTCGGATCGTCAAACTCGCCAACGAGGAAGGCTTCTCCATTGTGCCGCGAGGGTCGGGTACAGGACTTAGCGGCGGCGTCATCCCGCTGGAAAATGCCGTCGTCCTGTTGACCAACCACTGGAATCGAATTATCGAGATAGACCAGGAAAATCTCACGGCAACGGTCGAGCCGGGAGTGATAACGGCGCACCTCCATGAGGCGGTCGAAAAGCTCGGTTTGCTCTATCCCCCCGACCCTGGAAGCTCGAGCATCTGCACGATCGGCGGAAATGTCGCGGAGAATGCGGGCGGCCTGCGAGGCTTGAAGTATGGCGTCACAAAGAATTATGTCATGGGAATGGATGTCGTGTTGCCCACGGGTGAGATACTCCGCACCGGCGGGAAATCGGTGAAGGATGTTGCCGGTTACAATTTGAAGGACGTGCTGACGGGCTCTGAAGGGACTCTGGGGATTTTCACAAGAATTCTGCTCCGGCTCATCCCCAAACCGGAAACCTCCAGGACCATGCTGGCTTTCTACACGTCGATGGAAGACGCGGCAAGAACGGTTTCTGCAGTTATCGCCGCCAGAATTACTCCGGCCATGATGGAGTTTCTCGATAATATGACCATTCGCTGTGTTGAGGAGTACGCTCATCTTGGCCTTCCCGTGGATGCCGAAGCCTTGCTCCTCATTGAAGTCGACGGGCGGTTATCGGTCGTTGAGGAGGATGCGCGCCTGGTCGAAGAGATTTGCCGGAAGTATCGTGCCACTGGCGTCAAGGTTTCCCAGAATGAAAGCGAGTCTGTAAAACTGAAGGCAGCTCGACGCTCCGCACTCACCTCGCTCGCACGGGTGACTCCAACGACCATCATGGAAGACGTCGCCGTTCCCCGCTCCGACCTTGCAAGACTCATCGACCGGATCAAATCGATTGCCCGAAAGCACGATGTTCGGATCGGCACGTTCGGTCATGCCGGCGACGGCAATCTTCATCCAAATTATTTGACGGACGAGCGTGATAACGAAGCATTCGCGCGGGCGGAAAAAACCATTTTCGAGGTCGAAGAAGCCGCGATTGAGCTTGGCGGGACAATTACCGGCGAACACGGTGTCGGCCTGTACAAAAAACGTCTGCTGGAAAAGATGGTCGGCAATGCATCGATCGTCATGATGAAGACATTGAAGCAAATGATGGACCCGAACAATATCCTGAATCCCGGCAAGGTCTTCGACATGAACTCGCGGTGTGAAGGCCCGCTGCCCCGGCAGAGAGGACAGATCATGAAGTTCGAGGACGTCGCATGGATGTAGCATGAATCGGCATGTTGATGAAAGAACGCGGCAGTGGACCGTGCATCAGATTTATAATTCTTCATTGAAAAACTCACGATGAGCAGCCTGAAGGAATATTTTGGAAGACAGCGGAAATTTCCGATAACGATGATAGGTATCGGCATGCTGGTCTTCCTGGGCTTTGCGGACTACCTGACGGGCCCGGAGATTTCATTTTTATTCCTCTATTTCCTGCCAATTTACCTGGTTGCGCGTTTTGCCGGAAAGCGGCAGGGTATCCTGATCTCGATCGTGGGGGCCGCCACATGGTTTATCGCTGATTTTGCGATGGGAGATCATTATTCAAATGTATTGATCCCGTATTGGAATGCGTTGATGCTCCTGGGTATCTTCATCGTGGTGACGAATTACATATCCGCCCTCAAAGAACTGAATGAACATCTGGAGCAGAATGTCAGGGAGAGGACGATAACCTTGACGGCGGAGATCCATGAGCGGATCCGGGCGGAGGAATCGCTCAGGGAAAGTGAAAAACGATTCCGCAGTCTGTCGGAAGCGTCGTCCGAAGGGATCGGCATTAGCGAGAACGGCGTGATCACCGATATTAGTAATCGGATGGCCGATATGCTTGGATACACGGCCCAGGAAATGGTCGGGAAAAGCGTTGTGGATTTTGTCGCCCCGGAATCGCTCGACCTTGTCAGAAAGCACTTCCAATCGGGCTCAGAAGAACCCTATGAGCACCTCGCGCGCCGCAAAGACGGTTCCGTTTTTCCCGTCGAGGTGCGGGCGAGGGTGATTACATCCCAGGACCGCGTATTGCGCATGACAGCCCTTCGTGACATCTCCGACCGCAAGAGGGCGGAGGAGATTTTGAAAGGCCAGCAGGAGTTTCTGAGAAAGGTCATCGACCTCAACCCGGGCTTCATCTTCGCCAAGGACAGGGAAGGCCGGTTTACGCTGGTGAATCAGGCCGTAGCTGACACTTACGGCACGACCGTTGAGAACCTCATCGGCAAGACCGACGCCGATTTCAACTCCAATGCCGAAGAGGTCGAATTCTTTAGGAGAATGGACCTTGAAGTCATGGACTCCCGCAAGATGAAGTTCATACCGGAAGAGAGGATTACCGATGCCAGCGGAAAAATGCGCTGGCTGCAAACGGTGAAGATACCGATCATTGGAAACGACGGATGCGCGAATCAAATACTGGGCGTATCCACGGACATCAGCGAGAGGAAACGCGTGGAGCAACTCCAGGACGCGGTCTATCGGATCTCTGCGGCGGTCGCGAGCTCTGCGTCGTTGGATGACCTGTTCCGGACTGTCCATCAGATCATCAGCGGAGTGATGCCCGCAAAGAATTTCTACATTGCGCTCTATGATGACAAGACGGAAATTCTTAGTTTTCCGTACTTCGTCGATGAAGCAGATATTACGCCGCCGGCGGGGAATGTCGGCAAGGGGCTCACCGCCTACGTTCTGCGAACGGGCAAGTCGCTGCTGTGCAATAAGGAGTTCTTCGAGGTCCTGGCACGCCGCGGCGACGCCGAACTTGTCGGTGCACCGGCCTCGATCTGGCTTGGGGTTCCTCTCACCGTCGAGCAGAAGACGATCGGCGTCATGGTTGTGCAGCATTACTCCGACCCGGGAGCGTACGGGGAACCCGAAAAACAAATCCTGGAATTTATTTCTTCAGAAGTAGCCCGCGCGATTGACCGCAAGTGGGCGGAAGAGAAGATTCGTGAGAGCGAGGAACGTTACCGGCGTCTCATCGAGATGTCGCCCGATGCGATCGCGGTCCACAGCAATGGAAAGGTCGTGTTTGCAAATTCGGCGACGGTAAGGTTGTTGGGGGCAAGCACACTCGACCAGGTGATAGGCAAACCGCTGCAGGAAATTGTGCATCCGGAGTCTTTGCAGGTTGTGAACGAGCGGGTCCGGCAGATGACGGAGGAACACAAGGAAGCGCCACTGCTTGAGGAAAAATTTGTCCGGCTCGACGGCAAGCCCATCGATGTTGAAGTGGCGGCGATTCCGTTTACCTTCCGGGGAGAACCTGCCGTGCAAGTCGTCGTCCGCGACATCACGGAACGCAAGCGGGTCCAACGGGCTCTGGAGCTGCAGACATCCTACTTCCAACAGCTCTTCGAGAGTTCGCCGGCAGGAATCGTTCTCCTCGGCAAGAACAACGAAATACTCAATGCCAACAGAGCTTTTGAACAAATGTTCCAGTACCCAGTCGAAGAATTGAAAGGAAAAGATATCGACGATCTGATCGTGCCCGAGACCCTCCGAAGCGAGGGAGAAGACTTGTCCGTCAAATCCCAGCGCGGGGATGTCGTTCAAAAGGAAACGGTTAGAATGCGGAAGGATGGCAGCTTCGTAGGTGTCAGTATCGCTGGATACCCTATCGTCATAGAAAACGAGCGCGTCGGTATCTACGGAATGTATATTGATATCTCCGAGCGAAGGAAACTGGAAGACCAGCTTCGACAGGCTCAAAAAATGGAGGGGATCGGGACGCTCGCGGGCGGCATCGCGCACGATTTCAACAACGTTCTTGGTATCATCCTTGCATATACGTCTGTGATTCAGCAGGGAAAGATCGACGCGGAGAAGCAGTCCCAGTGCCTGGAAACCATCGAGAAGGCGGTGCAGCGGGGCGCGAGTCTTGTCCGGCAGCTTCTCACATTCGCAAGGAAAACGGACGTTCTGCTGGAATCCCTCAATCTCAATGAGCTGGTGACCGAGATTTCCACTATGTTGAAGGAAACGTTCCCAAAGACCATCACGTTCTCGTTGCAGCTTGACAAGCAGCTCCCGGGCATTATCGCCGACCATAACCAGATACACCAGGCGCTGCTCAATCTGTGCCTCAACTCCCGCGACGCGATGCCCCGCGGCGGGACAATCACCTTTACAACGGAGATCCAGGACCGGGCGACCTTGCTGGAGCAGTATCCGGACGCTCAGGATGACCGGTATATTCGCCTGAGCGTGACCGACACCGGCGAAGGGATGGACGAGGCAACGCGCGGCAGGATCTTCGAGCCGTTCTTCACGACGAAAGTGCGGGGAAAGGGAACCGGCCTCGGACTCGCAGTTGCCTATGGTGTTGTCAAAAGCCACCGCGGGTATATCGATGTTGGAAGTACCGTCGGGGTAGGGACGACGTTTCATCTCTATTTTCCGGCGCCTCCCCAAAAGTATGAATCGTTTGAGGTTGCTAAGGAGGAATTGAAAGACGTCGTAGGTGGAAAGGAAACGATTCTCATCGTCGAGGATGAGGAAGTTCTCCTGGAATTGGTGAGAAGTATCTGTCAGGCGAAGGGCTATACGATTCTCACTGCCAGGGACGGGGAGGAAGCGGTGAAAACGTACGCCGAACATAAGGAAGAGATATCGCTGGTCCTGACGGACCTGGGATTACCGAGGCTCGGTGGTTTTGAGGAGTTTCTCGAGATCAAGAGAATCAACCCGAATGTCAAGGTGATCTTTGCCAGCGGCTATGTCGACCCGCAACTCCGGGGGGAGATGCTGAAAACAGGTGTTCAGGATTTTGTTCAGAAACCGTATGAGCCGAACAAAATTCTGAAGAAGATCAGGGAAGTTCTCGACAAGAAGTAATACCTCCGTACTCCCAATTCCACAATCCGAAATCCGCAGTTCATCGTCCCAAATCCGAACTTGACCTAGTACGTGAATCTCATTCAGTCAACTCTGGTCCATAAGATTCTACCCGCGCGGCAGACGTCCGGTGAGCGGTCTCCCGCGCTCATCCTGCTCCATGGGCGGGGCGCGAACGAAGACGATCTGCTGGGACTTGCGGAGCATCTCGACGCCCGGTACGTTCTTCTCGCGGCACGCGCGCCGTTCGATTTCCAATGGAGCGGAGGATTTACCTGGTACGATATTCTGGAAGTGGGACGACCGGAGCCGGCAATGTTTGCCGAAAGTTATCGGCGGTTGTCGCAGTTCTTCGAGGATGTCAAGAAAGGTTACCCCATCGACCCGTCGAGAGTGTTTTTCCTGGGGTTCAGCATGGGTACGATGATGTTGTATTGCATGGCACTGACGAAACCCGGGGAAGTTGCGGGTGTCGTGGCGAACAGCGGGTATATTCCCGAAGATACCGGATTGAATTTTCTGTGGGATCGATTGGGTGGGACGTCGTTTTTTATCGCGCATGGTGTTCACGACCCCGTCATTCCTGTGCAGATGGGTCGGAGGGCAAAGCACCTCCTCGAGGAGGCGAAAGCCGACTTGGTCTACCGCGAGTATCCAATGGCTCATGAAATCAGCGAGGACAGCTTGAATGATCTGGCAGAATGGCTCACCCGTAAGCTCGACAAAGCATGAACCCAACAATAGCCAGTACTATGCCCGTAATTTACAGTTTTCAATTTGCGATTTACAATTTGTTCGCAAATCCTAAATCCGAATGTCGAAATCCTAAACAAATTCCAAATTCGAAATACTCAAATCCGCAATCGACAATCGGCAATCCGAATTTGTTAATGCCATGCCATTACCCGCAATTGTAAATTGGCAATCGTAAATCGAAAATATCATTGTCATTTCCAGGCCATCAATCCGCAGTCCGAAATACGTGAATTCAAAATGCCAAAATCCGCAATCGACAATCCGCAATCCGAAATCTAATTCATGCTTCCCCTCCGCGACACGAACCCCAGGCGCACATTTCCATTCATCACGTATGGGCTTATTATCGCGAACATTATTGTATTTCTGTTTGAGGTAACGCTCGGAAAACACCTCAACCTGTTCATGTCTGAATTCGGTGTTGTGCCCGCGCGTTTCGTTGAGGAAATTCAAACGGCAAGAATCGACGTTGGAACATTCTTCCCGTTTCTCAGCTCGATGTTTCTTCATGGGGGATGGCTGCATCTTCTGGGCAACATGCTCTTCCTCCATATTTTTGGGGACAATGTCGAGGATAAGTTCGGACATTTTACGTTCCTTCTTTTTTATCTCTTTGCAGGATTTGTGGCGGCGGGCACGCAGGTATATATCAGTCCCGCCTCTCAGGTTCCGATGGTTGGCGCCAGCGGCGCGATTGCGGGCGTGCTGGGCGCCTTTGTGTTTATGTTTCCAAAAGCGAAAATTGCCACACTTGTTCCGATTATCTTTTTCTTCTTCAAGATTATTGACTTGCCGGCCTTCGTCTTCATCGGGATCTGGTTCCTCTTGCAGGTACTCAGCGGCGTTATGGCGCTGGGAATCGGTGCGGATGCGGGGGGCGTGGCGTGGTGGGCGCATATCGGCGGGTTCGCCGTTGGGGCAATTTCGTTTCCTTTCTTGAGGAAAAATCGACGATGACCGACCGTGTCGACATCAAGGCGCTCGACGAGCTTCTCCATCGCTGTCTGAAGTGCGGCTTGTGCCTCCCGGTGTGCCCCACCTACGACCTGACGTACGATGAACAGTCGTCTCCCCGAGGACGAATTCGACTCATGAAGTATGTCCATGAAGGCTCCATCGACGTCACCCGGAATTTTGCCGATGAGATGTACTTCTGCCTGGATTGTCAGGCGTGCCAGACCGCCTGCCCGGCAGGAGTTCAATACGGAGCACTCGTTGAAGATGCGCGTGCGTTGATAGATAAAAAAAAGATGGACCCGTTCGCGCTGTGGATGCTCAAGTCTGTTTTCCTGCAGGGAATTCTTGTGAGCAAGAGGCGCACGAAGCTTGCCGCGAGACTTCTGCGTTTGTACCAGCGGATCGGACTCCGGGAAGCGATTGACCGGACGGGCCTTCTGGGTTTGTTTTCCGACAGCCTCCGGCAGAAACACCTCCTCTTGCCGGTCATCGACGCGGAGTTTTTCGATGAAACAACTCCGGAGGTCGTGGCTCCGCAAGGAGAGAAACGCGGACGCGTCGTTTTTCTGTCGGGATGTATCATGAACGTCGCGTTTGTCGATGTTCATCGCGATGCGGTTGCCGTGTTATCGAAGAACGGATTCGAGGTCGTCATCCCCCGTCTCCAGCAGTGCTGCGGTTCGCTGCACGGCCACAACGGCGACCTCGAGACTGCACGAACTCTTGCAAGGCAGAATCTGGATGTTCTCGATGAATTGCAGTACGACGCGCTGGTCGTCGATTCGGCCGGATGCGGCGCGTTCCTCAAGGAGTACGGGAAGCTGCTTTCGGACGATGCGGAGTACGCTTCGCGGGCTGAATCGCTGGCGAAGAAGGTCAAAGATGTGACGGAATTTTTGCCCGACGTAGGGTTTATACGACCGGAACCTCCCGGATGGAACCATTCGAATGACTTGGTGAGAGTAACATATCACGAAGCCTGCCATCTCGTCCATACACAGAAAATCAGTCAGCAGCCGAGGGAACTATTGCTGAGTATCCCCGGAATAGAATTCGTCGAACTTCCAGAGGCGACATGGTGCTGCGGAAGTGCCGGTATTTATAATGTCGTTCGGTTTGAGGATTCCATGGAAATACTCGACCGGAAAATGAAGAATCTCGCTTCAACGCATGCCGACATTGTTGTTACGGCAAACCCGGGGTGCCATATCCAGCTCCAGTACGGTATCAAGAAATTCGGACTGAACATGGAAGTCCTGCACCCCGTGAGCCTTTTGAACAGAGCGTACGTCGGTTGGCCCGGAAGAAAAGAGGCCGTCCGATGAACACAAACCACCGACCAAGAACATTCTGAAGAAGAATACATCATGGAACAGACTCATACCGGGCAATCAGAGCACAGAAAAATTCCGCCGTTCTACTGGGCGCTATTCTCCGTCGCAGTCCTCTTCGCAGATCATTTGACCGGACCGTTCATTCAATTTCCCGTGTTCTACGTCCTTCCGGTATTTCTCGCGGCGTGGTATAGAAGTCGTTCCTGGGCGCTGTTCTTCGCGGCCGTCATGCCCCTTGCGCGATTCTACTATAGTATCTTCTGGAGGGTGCCGTGGACGGTGTTTGAGGCGACCGTCAACGTGCTCATCCAGATCTTCATGCTCGCACTCCTTGCCGTCTTGACCGATAGAGTGGCCATGCGGGAGAGGACACTGCAAAAGGAAGTCCATATGTTGCAAGGGTTGCTCCCGATTTGCAGCAATTGCAAGAAGATCCGGAATGACAAGCAGGTCTGGGAGCCGATGGAAAAATACATCGGCGAGCGCTCGGAGGCAAGTTTTACGCACGGGATTTGCCCGGAGTGCAGGCAGAAACTCTATCCGGATGTGGGACCGGGGCAAGCCAGCGCCGGTTGACTCGACCGGAAACGGATGCCTGGTTGTTGTTCACCTCCACCGGACGAAGTTTTCCCAAGACCATTCCTTCTCAAGGTTCAGAAGATCTTATTCACTCACGTTACGCAGCCAGTTGATTTTGAGGAACGTTGAAATCGCATTGCCGTGAACGGCAACGCTCAGTACGAATAAAGCATTCTGAAGAATGCTCATTCTGCCTTGAAATCGATCAACCAAGTCGAATTCATTCGACTTTCTTCGCGCAGCATCATCGTTTACGGTGATGCTATGGGAAGAAGCGGTTTAGTGGTTTGTGGATGATTTGGAGGCCGGAATTGAGGGAAAGGACAGGAGAGCTTTGCAGAGAATTGGATTTGGCGGGAGTGCCGAGGGAGGATGATTTGCGTGGAGGTCCTTAGGGGGATTACTTGACAATGAGCGGATAATTAGATTAATTAGAGGGGTAATAAGGTAGTTATGCCCGATTATGGATGTGCAGGCAGCGGCAGAAACTTTGAAATGACTTAGGACACTAACAACATAGGAGGAAACGGAAAATGGCCGACGAAAATCTTGAGGAAGCAAAGGTGTTGAAGGAAAGGCCGCGACGAGTGGTGCGGAAGGCAAAGGCTGTGAGGAAAGGGGATACGCTTAAGGGGGTGCAGTGGACGTTTCCCAAGAATACGCTTGAGGAAGCGATTCGGGTTGCGAAAGCGATTGAAGACTTGAATGCGGGCAGGCCTATGCACGCTGACGATCTCGCGAAGGCAGTTGGGTTCAGGCTGACGACGGATTGGCGCTTCAAGGATCTAGTTCGATCTGCAAATTTGTACGGACTCGTGTCTGGGGCAGGCAAGACTGCAACGATACGGCTGGAAAAACTTGGGCAAGACATCGTGGCACCGGGTTCATCTCAAGAGCGCCAGCAGGCACTTCTTGCGGCATTCAGGAACGTGGGTGATTTCAAGGCAGTTGAGGATTTCTATGGAGGGAAGAAGATTCCGGAGGACGAGTTCTTCCTTAACTCGCTGACGAGGAATTTCAATATTTTGAAAGATCGCGTTGCCCGCTTTGCCGAGGTGTTCGTGGCAAACTTGGAGTTCCTCAAGTCGTTTGACGTCATGAGAGTCAGTTCCGGTGTCGGTGCAGATGGTGGTACTTCTTCGCCTGATATCTCAGATAAAGTGAGTCCTCAAAAAACTGTGTCACGTGAACCGCGTGTTCGTGAATTCCTAGATACGTGTTTTGTAATGATGCCGTATGGGGATTGGTTCGACCGGTATTATCAAGAGATTTATGTTCCTGCGATCAAGGAAGCTGGATTCGAACCAGTTCGAGCTGACGAGCTGTTCTCTACGGGTACGGTCATGGAACAGGTGTGGGAGCAAATCACAAAGGCGAAGATTCTGCTGGCGGATCTGAGCGGCAAAAATCCGAATGTGTTCTACGAACTGGGCCTTGCTCATGCAGCAAGGAAACCAGTTGTGTTTGCGTCTGGAACACTAGATGATGTGCCATTTGATCTGAGACACCTTCGTGTAATTATTTACGAGATTAAGGAACCTCAATGGTCGGTAAACTTGAAGCGTAGCATCACGGATTATTTGAAGAACGCGATGAAAGATCCGGAGAAGTCTATTCCTCATCCGTTCAGGACGCTGGATGAATAATGCGCTAATGGGGTTGCGCTGATTTTGGAGGAGTAACGAGGTAATAGGCAGAGGAATTATGGGGTACGAAATGATCAACTGGCGTAATGCAGCTCAGATCAAGAATGTGCATTTTGTGTGTGGCTATTGTGGGAAGGATGTGGCTCCTTCGCAAGGGTACGCAGGTGATGATCCAGGGAGGGGAACTGTTTTCATATATGTTTGCGCGTTCTGCTCCTGTCCTACGTTTTTCGATTCAAAGAATGATCAGACTCCGAAACCGAAAATGGGAAGAGACGTTGGGGGTATTTCAAGAGAAGATGTGAGGAAGCTTTACGATGAAAGTCGTTGTTGTACCGCTGTGGGAGCGTATTCAGGTGCAGTAATGATCTGCAGGAAGATCCTTATGAACCTTGCAGTTGAGCAGGGGGCGAAGAAGGACGAGAGTTTTGTTTTCTATGTGGATTATCTTTCGACAAATGGGTATGTGCCGCCAAAGGGGAAGGGATGGGTAGATGCGATCCGGAAGCGGGGGAACGAAGCCAATCATGAGATTAAGGTGATGGACAAAAAGGATGCGGAGTTGGTCCTGCATTTTACGGAGGCGCTTTTGCGTTTCAATTACGAGCTTCCGAGCGTTCTTGAAGCAGATGGTAAAGTGTAATTTGATGTTCGGAAGTGGGAGGGATGGAGTTTTTGTTGCATATTTGTTGCACGGATTGTTATGTGACTCGCTACCCTCTCCCTTCAATTCCCCTGTCCCGAACCCGTCCTGAGCGAAGTCGAAGGGTGGGAGAGGAGGAAGGGGCTCTTGGCTTCCCATCTCTTCTTTCTCGCCATCTCAAAATCTCAATTTCTCATCATCTCATCTACTCAAAATCCAGCCATTACATCATCTCATCCATTCCTCCAATTCTCCATTAATCCTCTCACCACCTCGTACTTTCACGACCTCACCCATTCACCCTTTCGCCCATTCACCTCTTCTTCCCCTCATAATCTCATCATCTTCTGTTGCTTTTCCTTCCAATATACCCTATCTTTTTGATATGAAACCCGTCGTCATCGTCCATCATCACGAGATTACACTCAAAGGCGACAATCGCCGGTTCTTCGAGCAGGTTCTGATGCGAAATGTGCGCACGGCGATCGCCGGACTCGAACCCCCAGCAAGCGTTCGCGGCGGCTACGGCCGTTTTGTCCTGGCGCTCGGAGCCGACGCTCACCCCGACGACGTTGTGCAACGCCTCCGGCTTGTCTTCGGCCTGGCGAATATTTGCTCCGGTGTGGAGGTTGAGCAGAATATCGACGTTTTCTGCCGCACCGCCGGGGAACTTCTTCAGGGACGGGAATTCAAGACCATCAAGGTGCACACCAGCAGGCCCGACAAAAGGTTTCCGATACCGTCGATGGAGGTCAACGCGAAGGTCGGCGAGTATCTCTGCGGGAAGTTCGGTGTCCGGGCGAATCTGTCGCAGCCCGACGAGACCGTCCGCATCGAGATTGTCGATGGAGTTGCGTATGTGTATCGCTTGAGAGTCGAGGGAGCCGGCGGACTGCCGGTCGGCGTGAGCGGCAAGGTGGTCTCGTTGCTTTCAGCCGGTTTCGATTCTCCGGTCGCCTCGTGGCGGATGATGAAACGCGGGGCGACGGTCATTTTTGTCCACTTCCACAGTATCCCGTACACGAGCAGTGACTCCCTCGACCAGGTGAAGCAGCTCGTCGTTGCGTTGACCCGCTATCAGTATCATTCCAGGTTGTACCTTGTCCCGTTCGCGGGAGTCCAGCAGGAAATTGTCCTGAAGTCGCCGGAGTCGTTGCGAGTCATTCTTTATCGTCGAATGATGCTTCGTATCGCGGAAGCAATCGCGAAACAGGAGCAGGCCGAGGCGCTCGTGACGGGTGAAGCCGTGGGCCAGGTCGCCTCGCAGACTTTACGCAATATCCGAATTATCGATGGTGCGGCGACGTATCCCATCCTGCGCCCGCTTTCGGGTAATGACAAGGAGGAGACGATGTCGATTGCGCGCAGCATCGGAACGTTTGAGATTTCCGAGGAGCCGTTTGACGATTGCTGTTCATTTCTCGCCCCGCGCAGACCGGAGACATGGGCGAGCGAGAAGGAAGTCGTCGAGGCAGAAGCAAAACTCGATGTTCCTTTGCTGGTCGAATCGGCATTGACCGGCATCTCGCGCGAAATCTATCATTACCCCGATATCCAGCAGGACCATCTGCTTGAGATTCCGTCAACTTAAGGCCTGTCGGGGAGATAGGTTATAGATAGTGGGTCATGGGTATTAGGTTTTAGGTTTCAAGTTATAGGTTTTGTTTGAGATTTCGGATTTGGGATTTCGATTTAGGAGATTGAGACCACTGAATAGATCTTGAATTTCATTTTGTTCCGCCCATTACGGAACCATGGACCGAAAAAAACAGAACCCCCCTGTTCGGACGATGACGTGTCATCCCCCCTTTGAACAAAGGGGGGACTGAGGGGGGTTTGATAAAGCCATCACAAAGGACAAATAAGAAATTTTCATCGTACAATTCATCAGGGGGATTAGGAGACCATCATGGCAGTAAAAATCACCGTCCGAAATAATGGCTCGTTGCGTGTCGAAGGAGATATAGAGCTCTACGACCATGAGGGAGGCAAATACGACCTCGCCGGGCGAACTTCGCTCTCGTTCTGTCGCTGCGGACTGAGTACGACAAAACCCTTCTGCGACTCAACCCATAAGAAAAGTGGCTTTCAATCCGAATGCAAGGCCTACGCGCTCCCGCCGTCTCAACCGAAGCCCTGACCTTCAGGATGACCGGTCGATCCTACGGACGGCGATTTGGAAAAGTTGCGGCACTTCAGTAGTTTTCCGGTAACTGAACTTAGGCAAAACGATATCCGATATTCGAAGAAAGACATCATAGCCAAATTCTAAACACGAAATCCGAAATCATAAACCAAATCCAGGTACAAAATCCAAAATTCCAAACACTTAATCCGGGAGGCGGTATGGGTGGATCGAAACGATACGATTTGGAAGAGCGGACCATGAGGTTCGCCAAGGGGGTTGCGGAATTCTCAAGAGGGATTCCGAAGACAATCGAAAATGTGGACTACTGCAGACAACTGCTTCGTTCATCAAGTTCCGTAGGTGCAAATTATATCGAAGCCAATGAATCGTTGGGCAAGAAGGATTTCTTGATGAGAATAAGAATCTGTAAAAAGGAGGCGAAGGAAACCCGGTATTGGCTTGAACTCCTCTCAAGCGCTGGTGGGGTGCAGAGCGTTCGGCAGGACCTCATCCGTGAATCGACCGAACTGCTGAAAATATTTGGAGCAATACTCCAAAAATCCTTGTGATGTGTTTTATTATTGGGATTTGTTTAGAATTTAGATATTCGGATTTAGGATTTAGGTGTTAGCTCATAGGTGGTAGGTTTTAGGACTTAGGATTTGTTTAAGATTTACGAATTCTCCGCCGTAGGCGGATGCGCCTCTGGCGCAGGATTTAGAATTTAATTAAGTCTAATCACTAAGGAGAACTTCCAATGAGATACTTGAAGCTGCTGTTCTGCATGCTTGTGTTGTGGCCGTGGTCGATCGTTCTTGCCCAGTTCGAAGGCGAGATTGATATGAAAATCACAACCAACGAAGAAGGTCAATCGCAGGTGACGAACATCTCGATGTTGATAAGGAACGAACTGATTTCAGCCAGGGTGAACAGCGAGGGCGGGCCGATGCGCGCCGGAAGGTTCATCGTGCGCGGCGACAGGAAACTTATGTGGATCGTCGACGACCAGCGCAGAGTGGTCTTCGAGAGATCGCTCGAAGGGAATCAGCAGCCGGATTCGACGAAGCACGAGGAGAGCACCTCGAAGCCGAACATCCGGAAGACAGGCAAAACGGAAACAATGCTCGGCTATCGCTGTGAAGAATGGGTCGTTGCGGGGGAGGACGGTGAAACGAGCGTCTGGTGCTCCTCGAAGCTGGGAGATGTCTACAAGGGCTTCGCAAAATCGTTCGGTGAAATGCGGAAGATGAGAATGCGAAGTAGCGCGACCGATTGGCAGGATGATTTCATAGAAAAGAATCTCTTCCCGTTGAAGGCCGTCTCGACAAAGGACGGGAAAGTGAAATCCACCCAGGAAGTCACGAAGATCGAACAAAAGAAAATCGCCGACCCGGTGTTCGAATTTCCGGAAGATTACAAAAAAGAGTCCTTCAACATGGATGTCAACAAGACGATGGATCAAATGCGGGAGATGATGCGCCAACGCATGCAGCAAAAGGATAAGAAGGACGACAAGAAGGACAACTGACAGCCGTGGAGTTGAGGGAAGGGGATTCCGGCCGCAAGGACAAAGACTTTCCCGCTATGTGAGAGATTGATTCTCAGGAATTCCGGGAAGTAAGAGCCGGCACGTTGTCTGGATATTCTGCGTTCCGGTAGTAGTAGCGACGATTCAAACGGAAGGCAAAGGCAAATTCAACTTCGCCCGCGATGGGAGATACAGGATTTCTCGGGTCACCCAGGGCCCCCCCTTGGTCGACATTCTTCCACCAGGGATTCAACATGAAGATATGCTTGTCGAATTCGATGACTCTCGGCTCACAAATTGGAAAATTTGTGATAATTCGTTAGTATGATGCATTGACAGAATAAATTGAGTCGAAAAGATGGAAAAGAAGAACCGTAGAAAATTTCTCAAGGAATTTGGTATCGCCGGATCCCTGATCGCTTTTGGGAAGTATATTGGCAAGGGCGGACCTTTATCCGATGATGATGGAAGAGAATTTCTTCCTCAAGCTGAGAGCAAGATCAAGGGTGAATTTCCGGTTGATTTCCAATACGCGCCGTCATTCTGGCAATCGACGTATTGCTTCCCGGATGACCCGTACAAGAGCCTCGTCGGCAAAAACGGGGAGCTGCTGTATGGCCATCCCGGCCTGGAGGCCGAGCTTGATGCGTTTGCCCATCGCGTGTGGGTCGGTCTAAAGAATGAAGTAAAGGGACAGTACGTCGAACAGAAGCTCGAGGCGCCCGAGATTCCCATCATCACGACGAAACTTCATTTCGCCGATGCCGAGGTACTGCTCACGTCCTTCGCGACGAATCGGAAAGGGGAGGGCCGGGTCGACAACCTTCTCGTGGAATTTTCACCGAAGGTAGATTCCGGACGTTCGCTCCTCCCGTTAATTGTGATCGGCTCGAAGAGTGAATTCAAATCAAGGAATGAAGATGATTCCCGTTTCGCGGGAAAGCAGGCCGGCTCCGTTTCTCTCGAGGGAGACAAACATTCATTGTTCATGGTCGTCGATTGTCCGGTCGACATGGAGAAATCCTCCGAAGGACGGATTTGCACTCTCAACCCCGGCGCCGGGCAACAAATATTTTTCGCTCGCTTTCCGCAGGAGGGCCAATCGTTCGATAAGGTGAAAGACGGACTGATCGAACCGAGGCAGTTGATGGCTGAGGCGCGCGCCTTCTGGCAGGCGTGGAAACCGTTCGACGGGAACGTGAATTGGCAGGTGAAGGCCGAGCATCAGGCGTTCCTGACTGCCTGCGCCCGGAACATCCTTCAATCGCGGGAAATCAAGAACGGGAAGAAACTGTTCCAGGTCGGGCCAACGGTCTATCGCGGCTTATGGTTCATCGACGGGACGTTTATATTGGAAGCTGCCAGGTACATGGGCTATGACAAGGAGGCCCAGGAGGGACTCGAGGCGATGTGGGACCTCCAGAATGAGGATGGCGCGTTCTTTGCCGGTGCGGGAAAACATCACTGGAAAGATACGGCCGCCGCTCTCTACTCCCTGGTGCGCCAGGCCGACCTCGCCCAGAACTGGGATTTTCTCCTGGCAACATGGACGGACGCGCACAAAGCCGTGATGTTCCTAAAAAATCTTCGCCAGAAAGCTATCAATGACGGCACTTCGAACGGAAAATATGGACTTCTCCCGCGTGGTTTTGGAGATAGCGGTATCGGTGGAATCCGTTCAGAATTCACGAACACGATCTGGGCCGTCATCGCGCTGAAAGAGCTGGTGAACGTCTCGCAGAGATTCGGACTGCCCCGGCGCGAGGAAGTCAAAGACCTCTACCGGGATTTGCTGGTCTTATTCGGTCAGGCGGCCGAAGAGGAAATGAGGAGCTACCCCAAAGGATTTAAATATCTGCCGATGCTGATGAAGGAAGATCCGGCCTGGTCGGACCCCGACGTGCGAAAACGCCCCCAGCCGCAAGTTGCCCAACTCTATCTTTCCCATGCGATCTACCCCGGGATAATCTTGCAGAAAGACGATCCGATCATTTCCGGACATATCGAACTGATGAAGGCTGTGACGCAGGAAGATATTCCCGCAGAGACCGGCTGGCTCGCACACGATGCGGTCTGGCCGTACAACGCGCCCATGGTCGCGCAGGTCTATCTGTGGGCAAAAATGCCCGAGCTGGCGCGGAAAACCTTCGCCGGCTTTCTGAACCATGCCTCGCCGCTCTACGCGTGGCGTGAAGAGCAATCATTGCTCGCCTCGCACCTCAATGAGTATATCGGCGATATGCCCCACAACTGGGCAAGCGCGGAGTGTGTTCGCTTCCTGCGCCACTCCATGATTATGGAAGAGGACGAAAAATTGCGGCTGATTGAAGGTATCGTCGAGGAAGATTTGCTCGCGAAAAAGCCGATTCGGATTGAATATACTCCGACTCGATGGGGTCGTGTGTCGCTCTCGTTCGAACCCCTTGACGACAAGACCTGGAGCATGAAGTACAAGCGTGAGAATTTTGACCAGAAGCATATGCCCAAGCTTACGTACGTGGAGTTTCCCCGCCATCTTCCGCTCAAGATCCAGTTCATCAAGATAGCCGGCGCCACGGCCGGGTCGGCGGAGCTTGGTCGAATGCTCGTCGACGGTCAGGTGACCTCATGGGAAGCCACCTTCCGCAACGTCGGTTGAGGGTAGGTCAGTCATTCATGTCTGACCTTAAAGCTGACTGCACACATTATTTCAAAAATCAGAAGGTTCACAATGGTAAGAAAACATCTTTTCCTTCTTCTTATCACCCTGAGCTTGACATACTCTCAGGAAAAGAAGCCGGATCAGAAGTCCATCCCGTCATTTGAGATCAAGCCTAACGACCTCGAATTGTTCCGTGTCGCCCAACCCAATCAGTATTTCGACAAGATCGGCCGGCGGGCCGGCCTGATGGGATACGAGAGCGGAGCATTCGAAGCCTGGGTCTGGCCCTGGAAACCGTTGAGAAATTTTGAGCTGTCGTTTTTGCTGGGCGCATCCACTGAGCCGATCCTCGCGAAGGATATTGTTCGCACAATCTCCGTCACGCCGGAGGTTACAACCCTGACCTACACGTACGAGTCATTTACTGTGAAGGAACACATACTGGTTCCCCGCGATGAACCCGGAGCAATTCTCTTGCTCGATATTCATTCCACGACTCCGCTTTCCATTATTCCGGGTTTTCTTCCCGTGATGCAGCCTATGTGGCCTGCGGGCATCGGCGGACAATTCAGCTACTGGGATGACGATGTGAACGGATATGTGATCTCTGAAGGCCAGTGGCGTGCGGAATTCATCTGCGGCTCGCCGGCGGGACAGCAGATGGCAGCCCCTCCCGCGCATATGTTTGCCGACAATCCGCTCCAGTTCAAAATCGATGTCAGGCCTGGAGAATCGGATGGTAGATTCATTCCCATCGTCATTGCGGGCGCAGTACCGGATTCCGCAAGCAGAAAAATGAAAATGGATTCTGTGAAGGCAACGTACGCACGGCTGTGGAAAAATGCCGAGAAATACTATCGGGAGAATTGCGATTACTACCGGGACCTCCGGAACTCGACGATGCAGGTGACCACTCCCGATAAGGAGATCAATCTCGCGTACGAATGGGGGAAAGTCGCTCTCGATAATCTCCTGGTCACAAATCCGAACCTTGGGACGGGACTTGTAGCGGGGTTCGGGCTCTCGGGCGGCGGAGAGCGGCCGGGTTTCGCGTGGTTCTTCGGCGGCGATGCGTTTATCAATGTCCTGACAATGAACAGCGTGGGAATGTTCAAACAGTCCCGCGACGCCCTTGCTTTTACGCAGAAATGGCAGCGACAGGATAATTTTCCCGTGAGAAAAAAGAACCCGGGCGATCCCCCCAGAGACGTCGGCAAGATGGCCCACGAGCTTTCGCAGAGCGACGGACTCTGTGACTGGTGGAACGATTACCACTATGGCTACAACCACGCCGACACAACGCCATGGTATATTGTAGCGATGGGGGACTATGTCCGTACGAGCGGGGATGTGGAGTTCCTCAAACAAAGCTGGAAATCGGTCAAGCAGGCATACGGTTGGTGCCTGAGCAAGGACAGCGATGCCGATGGCTTGATGGACCTGAAAGGCGCCGGGCTCGGCGCGCTGGAGTTCGGCAAACTCGTCGGTATCTACGCCGATGTCTATACGTGCGGCGTCTGGGTGCAGGCCGTCAAAGAAATGAAATACATGGCAGAGCTCGTGGGCGACAGCGCGCAGGCCCGGCAAGCCGACGCGCAGTTTAAGAAGGCGCAGCGACGGCTGGAAGAGTTGTTCTGGCTCGACAAGGATGGCTTCTACAGCTACGGTGCCACCGACAAAGGCGAGCAGGTGCATGAGAAAACGCCCTGGTCCGGTGTCGCGATGATGTTCGGTCTATTGGATGAAGAGCGGACAGCCAGGAGCATGGAGGCCTTCAACTCGGCAGACCTCTGCACAGACTGGGGGGTACGCTCCCTCTCGAATACGTCCGGGCTGTTCGACCCGACGAACTACAATTACGGCGCAGTCTGGCCCTTCATCTCCTCTTTCTTCAACACGGCTCAATTCAAGCATCACTGCTCGCTCTCAGGGTACCAGATTCTGAAATCGAACATCAACCACGTCTTCGACCACGCTCTCGGAGTTGTGCCCGAGGTCTTCTCCGGTGAGCTCAATGAGAAACTCGGCGAGGGTTACCACCACCAGGGTTTCTCGACGACGGGTTACCTCCTGCCGCTCGTGAAGGGGTTGTTGGGCTTGGAGGTGAACGCGACTCAAAATTCTGTCACGTGTTCGCCGGGCCTGCCCGGCGGCTGGGACAGCGTGGTAGTCAGAAACCTTGCACTGGGCGGACAGAGGTACGATCTGTGCATCTCGCAGGGCGATAGCGCTCTGGACATGAGCGTATGCGGAGGAGATTCCGCTTCCTTCGAGCTGCTACCCTCGCCGGATCTCCCGCCGGGAAGAATAATCGAGCGTGCCTCTGCCAACGGTAACGATCTGCCCGACGCCTTCACGACAACCGGCTCCGATCCCGGCACCGTCACAATACGTCATCTTCGTCCTTTCCGGATTCAATGTCGCAGAGGTGATAGAGTGGAGTTCAGATATCGCCCGACGGTCGTGCTGTTGCCGCCGGCGCCTCCCGCATCTCTCGGAATGATTAATCAGGGGCTCAGGATAGTTTCCGAGACGTACAGTGACAAGCCCGCCCCGGTGCTCAAGCTCCTTGTGGATGGAATGAGCGGACAATCCTATACCGTCGTGGTATCCGGCAGCCAACACGTAGTAGCGGTGAAAGGCGCAGGATTGGACGGTACGTACTTGAGGATTACGTTTGAAAAAAGTCCCCGCGGAGAATTCGTCCGAAAGGAAATTGTGATCTCATTGAAGTGATGCCCCCTAAAGCCGATGCCACATCCTCCGCCGGAGTCCAGGCGCAGGGCAAAACCTACAACCTACCTACACTTTTAAAATCGCGTTCCGGCCTGGTTGTACACTGCCACACCGTGCGGCGTTCCAATCCAGAGGTTCCCGTTTCTGTCGTACGTCAGCGCGGTGACGGTGTCACTGGGAAGTTGTGGGGTATTCAGGCGATTGAATTTTGTCCAGCTGGTATCAATCATCCGCACCAATCCTGAGTTCGTCCCGAACCATCGAGTCAGATCGTAGTCCGTCGTCACAGAGTTCACGTTGCCGAGCGGCAGCACTCTTTTCGTGCTTTCGTTGGTGTAATGCGTCCATTGTAACGTCTTTGTGTTCAGACTCGATACTCCCTGCCACTTGGCAAACCATCCAATGTTGTGGTCATCGAAGGCGATGGCGACGATCGGCAGGTCGTAAGGTGGAGGGAGGATCTGGGCCGGCTGCCACTGAAGATTTGCATTGATGGACAGCACGCAGGAACTGCCGGAACTCGGGTCCTGGCTCGCGAACCAGATGGAATTGTCATTAATGTTAAGCGCAACGGCGCGCACCGTATTTGATGGAAGAGTGCTGTTGTCGGTTGTGTAGTTGATCCAGACGCCCCCCTCGTTGACCGCCGGGATAAAGTGGCCGACCCCGAGATAGGTCGCGCACCATACTTCTCCGGGAAGCCCTCCGCTGCTGGCAACCTGTCCGCGGTCGACAGCATTAACAATATTGTAAGGAATTCCTCCGTCGCTCGTGGTATATCGTCTCCAGACGAGGTGTTGGGCGAATTGATTATATCTCGCCATTCCACCGCCGTTGAGACCGAACCAGATGCTGCGATCGAGTCCTTGCGTTATGGAGTTGACAGTGCTTACAATCAGCTCACCGCCGTTGTAGTATGTTGCGTACTGGAGGTCGGTCACGAATGAGCTCCACGTTCCGTGATTGAAGTACGAAGCACCGCTGTCGGTCGCGATCCAGACGATGCCGTCCGCGTCGGTGTAAAGGGAATTGACGCGATTACCCACTAATTGATGGTTCGTTTTGTTGAACGTAATCCAGGTCGGACCCACGCCCCCGCTGCCCGTCGAACTCTTATTACAACCGAGGATTGACGCCAGGAGAATCCCAATGAGAGCCAGACGAAAAGGCGTTTTTGACAGCAAATTCCGATTCAGTAATTGCGCGAGGTTTTCCATGCGGTCTTCCGGTTGTACCATCCTTGATTTCTCTTAACTTCTACGCTTATGATACAAAATTGTTTCAGAATTTCAAAATTTGCCGAATATTCTCCCCAAGACTGGCATGTTATCCTCACAATAAAGACAAGATCCTCCTTGAGCAAACCCATAAAACCCAATATTTATTGTTGAAAATAGGGTGTTTTTCCTTGACAAAAATATAATTTTTCATTATACTGGGGTGTTAAGAGCGTTTAAGACAGACTCAACCACCCCTCGTGATACATTGATATTCTTAATTCAAGTGACATTATGAACGACGTTAACTTCTCCCGGCTGCGCTCCTTCGCGATCCTCATTTCAGTTCTCCTTCTGCTGTTCAGTGCTACCAGTTGTCAATACGATTACAATTCTCCCGGTCCCGGCAACATTGAAGTGAGATTACGGACGATCTCCAGTCCCAGGAATATCACGTTCAGTCCCCAGAATAATTTCATCCTGACGGTAACCACGGTGGAGGCTGAAAGAGGCGACGGTGCGCTGGACTTGATCTACGGCGACCCCAAGGCCTTTAATCGGACACCCACTGTCGTCAACACGCTCGATACACTCTCTCGTGATTCCTTGAAGGTCATGGGGTTGGGGTACGCTCCGCCCGGCCATTATACCGCGGTTGATTTGTTGATCACGCCCGGCCAGATAGTTACACTCGACGGCTATCGACAAATAAGTGTGTGTACGAGTACGGATTGCGGAAGTCCGTATCCATTCAGCTCGTTTCTCCGGTTCGAAAAACCTTTCGATGTGAATGAAGGACGAACCACGCGGCTGACTCTGACGCTTAATCTTGATTCCACGCTCGTACGTGGCGCAGAAAAATTCTATTTCCGACCTTACTACTACATTTCCTCGATTCTCTATGAGTAACAATCGTTCCCTTCTTTATAACAAAGTGGCACTGCTGTTTAGTGCCCGAACTTGGGCAGTTTTTTTATTTGCCGCGGCAGTGTTCGTGGGATGGAGTTGCACGGGGGGCGGGGGATTTCTTCCTGATATCCCTCCGATTGTACGCCTGGCAAACTTGCCCCCGACGCAAGATACAATCACATCGTCAAATCCACGGCTTACATTGTACTGGGTTGGCGACGACCCCGACGGGTACGTCGTGGGATTCAAATACCGCTGGTCATATCCCATCAATGGCGTCGTCTACGAGCGACCGTGGTCGACCATCCTCAACATCGGTGCGGTGAAGAGTGGATCCGAAAATTTTGCGCTCATGCTCGATACGACGAACTACACAAGATGGCTCGGGCCGAGCGCCTACAACGGTCAGTTGAGTGAACGCTATGCCCCGACCGCGTATAAGTACTTCGCGACACTTCCAGGGGGGGGGTTGGATTCATCGATATCAAACGCCCTCGACCGGGGTGACACCGTGCTGATCCAGGGGCTTCGCGTGTTTGCCTCCAATCCGGCAGACCAGGCGTTTCCGATACACGTGAATCCAAACAGCGGGACGTTCATATTCGATTCGCAGGACAGTCTCAATTTCCATACGTTCGAGATTGAGGCGATTGATAACCTGGGAGTCGTCACCCGCCCTCCGGCAAAGCTTTCGTTCAATACACTGCGGGTGACCATTCCGCGAACCCAGGTCAACGCGATCTACTACAGTGGGAAGTTAGTTCAACCGGGAGATTCCCTTCTCGTGATTGACAAGTTCACAGACACCTTCACGGATGTCAAAGGAAGTGCGGGCGAAGCTATTCGAATTGACTATCAAGGTATCGACCCGAACAGCCGCACACTGCAGTATTCGTGGAATGTCGACAGCGTGAAGAACCCTGACGGCACTTTGAGTTGGTCGGACTGGACATCGAGTGCGAGCGCTTTTGTCAACGGCTCGGATTTCGATCCGGCCAGAAAATACGAAGCCGAACACGTATTCTCCGTCAGGTGCAGAAATGAGTTCGGTGCCATCGATACAGCCGGTTTCTACGGCAACATCGTGACCGGCAATGCCGGCAACAATTTGCAGAGTTATACCCAAACGGTGGTAGACCGGTTGGATCCGGAAGGATCGTTGCGTCCGGTGGCGGGAACCTACACACTTGTAGCCCAGGCGGGCACGAATCCCGGAACAATGGAGCTTATCTACAACAACGGCACGCCCGTGGACAATATTTCTCCTCAGGCGAAGCACATTGTCGTCCACGGCGGCATCGCAGGCGTACTGACTCTCGATGCGAACGGCATTCCACCAACGTTTCCGCAAGTCGACAATGTCGCGGTAGTCGTCGCAAGTGCGAAATTCTATACGATCTACCCGAAATTCGCCCGGGATCCGAGCTATCGTAAGTACCTCATTCTGAATAACTCGTACCATTGGAGTCCCGCGCATGTCTCACCCTTCCAGCCTTCGTACTCGATGATCGAGAGTTTCTATTCTTCCATCTTCCACGACCTTGGTAAGGATGGTCTCTATGATATCTATGACGTTCCAAGAATCTCTGGAGGTGGAGAGAAAGATTTTGTGAGTCTGGGAGAACTTGCAAACTACAGCATGGTCTTCATTGTCGCGGATACCGATTCGCTCTACAGCCATGCCCTCAGCGGAGTCTACGGAGGACCGGAACCCTTCAAGTACACGTTTGATGGGTCACGCATTGGAAAGCTTCAAACCTACTGCAACGTAGGCGGAAAGGTCGTGATTAGCGCTGTCAATTTTCTCTCCGTGGCATGTTCGGATCAGTCAGTAGCGGGCCTCATCCATATTAGCGAGAATCCCGGTGGCGAACCGCAGGGCGAGTCGAATTTGGATATCGGGGGCGCCACGGGTGACTCGACAAAAGGATACGTCGACGCGGTCTTCGACCGACAGAAAATCGATACGACGGTCTGTCCGGCCGGTGCAATCAGGGATGTCTGGACTGTCACACCGATAGGTTTTGGAGAGAGAATCTATCGCTACCGGAGTACCGAATGTGATACTAATACGAGTGGGGCAAATTGGGAGTCCTTTGACCGCAGGGTCATCGGCACCCGGTATCAGGGTGTGACCTACAGCGTCATATTCTATGGATTTCCGCTGTACTATTGTCAGTACGGGAACGCCAGGGATATTATCAAAAACACCTTGATCGATATTGGTGAAAACTGAGAAAGGCAAACGACGATGAAATACCTCCTTCGTTATTCATTCATCTGTGGGTTACTGGTGGTCGTGATCGGCGTAACCGCCTTTGCGGGTAATACCGGCAAAATCATCGGGAAGGTCACCGATGCCAAAACGGGCGAATCCCTCCTCGGTGTCAACGTGCAGGTTCTAACGACGACGCGCGGCGCTGTGACCGATCCTGACGGGAAGTACACCATCATCGGTGTCCCGATCGGGAGATATTCGGTGAAAGCCAGCATGGTCGGCTATGGGGAGGTTGAGATCACCGGCGTCAAGATCGGGGCTGACGAAACGACGCAACTGAATTTCGAATTAACCTCCACAGACATCGCCCTTCCGACGGTTATCATTACGGCCGACCAGAAACTCGTGAACCCCCTGGCGACCTCTTCCACGCAGACCGTGAGCTCGAAGGCGATTGAACAAATCCCGGACGTGAAGGAAGTCCAGGACGTCGTGAAGATGCAGGCGGGAGTCGTGAAGCAGGGCAACAACCTGTTCCTGCGGGGCGGAAGGGCGAATGAAGTCCAGTACCTCGTCGACGGTATTCCCACGAATGACGTGCTCGGCGGTGGGGAACTCACGACGGCGACCACCAATGCGGCACTAGGGGCATTGTACGCCGGCACGAGCTCGGGCGTGATCGGGGGTGGTACAAGCGGGTTGGTGGTTTCGGCAAATTCCATTCAGTCGGTCAGCGTCCAGACGAGCGGATTCGACGCCGACTACGGCAATGCCCAATCCGGAATTGTGAACATTGTGACCAAATCGGGAGGGGATCGGTACACCGGGTCACTACAGTATCGCACCGACAAGCTCCAGAGCTCCAATCAAAATGAGACGTTTTCTTCAATGGCATTCGGCGGACCCGAGCCCATTACGAAGTTTCTGATGTCGAGTGTTGGCGTGACTATACCGGGTTCGCTCACCTTTTTCTTCAATGCGGATGCCGATAGGTCCAACGGTGCATACCAGTATGCTCACAACAGCTTCTATAATCCTGTTGAACGCAAGGTGGCACTGAACGGCTTTCTCGGCGGCCTCTTCAACGGCCTCGGATTCACGTACAATGACGAGCAAAGTAACACTTTCACCTTCAACTCGAAGATCCGTTATGACGTGAGCGGCTCGGACCAAATCTTCTATACCTATCGCACCAGTGTTTCGACATCCGACGGGTATTACCAGCCCTGGAAATACCTTGCAGATTCTTCGGGGCTGACTGGCTCACTCTCTTCTCAGCATACGATCTCGTGGACGCATTTTTTTGGAGCGAACTCATTCGTTCGGCTCAATCTCGGCCGGGTTGAGACTCATACCGGCAACGACGTCGCGGGACTGCTGCCGTACCAATATACTTCAGCGCACACCCAACTAAACCCCAACGGCGACGGCTTTAATTACCTCGGCTCGGACCAGTACTGGGCCTCTTCCCTGACGAGAGTCTGGACGGCACGGTTCGATTTGAACAGCCAGGTGCATCCGCTCCACCTTCTGAAAGCAGGATTCGAGTTCGATTATGAAGAAATTAATTCCACGCAGATCACGGAGCCCACTGTTCCCCTCACCATCAACGGGGTCCTGGTGTATCCGCCTTTCTCCGATACAACGGACTATGGCCAGGATCGCAGTCGAGGGGAATATCCCTACTACGGCCAGTATCGCTACGTCCTCAACAATTTCCCGAATCGCGGTGCGGCGTATGTGCAGGACAATATTGAGTTTTCGGGTTTGAACCTCCACGTCGGTCTCCGGTACGATTATTTCGACGTTGGGAGGCAGGTGTATTACGACCAATTCATTCAGGATTGGATGCGAGATGTCAACGGGAGCCTGCCGCCGGCACTTCAGGTTGCGCCGTCATGGGTGAACGCCCAGACAACGGACGGAGAGTTCCTCAATGACTGGAAAAGATTTCAATACTATCTGACCCATGGTTATTTCAGCCCGCGTCTCTCGATTGGCTACCCGGTGACGGACAGAATTGTGTTTTATTTCAACTATGGACACTTCCTCCAATATCCCGACCGGACGTACTATTACCAGGATCCGCATACGCTGTACACCGGAGGCACCGTCGGAAATCCCGGCCTGCAGCCGCAGCGTACGGTTGCCTATGAATCCGGCTTTGAGGATCAGTTCAATGAGGATATGTCGTTTGGCGTCCACGCGTTCTATAAGGATATTTTCGATTATCCTTCCTCCATTCCACGTACGGGCTACATGAACATCTACTCAAATTTCGATTATGCCAGTGCCCGGGGATTTGAGTTGACCTTCAATCAGGCATTCACCGGCAATCTTTCCACCAGCTTCAGTTATATGTACCAGATCGCGAAAGGACGGGCGTCGAGTCCTCTTGCCTCCGTCTTCGACCCGAATTCAGCATTCCTGCCGCGTGAGACGCGCCTCAATTGGGATCAGACCCATACAGCCAACATCTTTCTCTCGTACCGGGTCGGCCCGAAGGAAGAAGGAAGATTCTTCGGTCTCCCGTTCGTCAACAATTACGGCATGTCGCTCACATGGACCTACGGAAGCGGCCTTCCCTATACCCCGTATGTCCGGTCGTACAATGCACGTAACGTATTTCTCATCAATAGCGAGACGGGTCCCTTCTCCTCGACCGTGAATCTTTCTTTGTACAAAGGATTCTATATGTATGAAAAAATCAATTTGCTCATCACGCTGGATGTGCTCAACCTCCTGGATCGCAGGAATGTGGTATCGCTTGACCCAAGTACCGGATTCAACAATCAGTTAGGCAGACCGTACGCGTACGGGGATATTGACCCCAATACGAATTACATCAGACCGTGGTACGGTATGGATGCGCTGGTGCCTCCCTACGTGTTTGACTCGCCGAGACAAATTCTTCTTGGCGTAAAGATAAACTGGGAATAAGAATGAGATATTTTACAGGACACAATGTTATGAAAAAATGCGTTCTATGGTTTGCCGGTATTCTGCTTGTGACGGGTATTCTTTCCGCGCGCACGAAAGATAAATTCAGTTTCTCGCGTGAAGGAGGATACAGGCTCTTAAAAGTTACCCTGCCACCCACATGGGGGAAGTACTTCCATCAGGGATTCAACATGCAATTGTGGATTTCGAACTCAATGACCAACGGTTGCGAAGCCGTCGCGGCATCCTCATGCGGCGTAACGGGACCCGACGGGCACCCGCTGTTCGGTTTGGAATATCCCCTTGGGTCGGGTATCGAGCACCTCTACGGTGGAGGCCCCTGGATTGGAGGCCTGGTCAATGGGGTTAGACACGTCGATGAAGGGTACAACGGCGACGACGCAAGGACGGAATTCCAGCCAAACATTCAGGACACGCTGCGCGACCGGATGTGGATGACGTCTGTCGGGGACACTCTGTACGATCCTAACAGGCCGGGATACTATAAAAAGCCGATGAACAGGTTGGGATACGACGACGACGGCGACGGAAAGATCGACGAGGATGAACTGGACGGTCTCGACAATGATGGAGACTGGAATCCGCTGACCGACGACATCGGAGCCGACGGTGTGCCGGATTCGCTGGAGGTTGGTTGCAAAGGCGGGTATGACCCGGTGAACAATCCCGACCCGGCCTATGATGACTATCTCCCCACCAAGCATGATTCCTGCCATCCCGATCTCCACGGAGCGTATCCGTTAATGAAGGATAAGAACAAATATACCGAGAAGAACGGTCTGCCCGACCACGGCGAGCCGCACGTCGACGAAGATTACGGCGCAGTTTCCGACCAGGACGTGTACTGTGCGTCCACGGATACATTCAACCTGAAATTTTCTGCCATTACCGGGGATCCCCATTTCCCGATGGGAATCAAGTGCGAGCTCAAGTCGTACGCCTGGAGAGGGGATTTCGCAGACGGAATATTGCCCGTCGAATATAAATTCATCAATGTTCGCAAGTATAATATTACGAATGTTTTTGTCGGCATGTTCAATGATTTTGATGTCGGACCGTCCACCGTCAACAGTTATGCTACCCACGACTACGCCGCGTACATGCCGGATCTGCGTACCGGCTATGTTCACAACCCGCTCGACCGCGGGTCCACGCCGTCAGGGTTGACCGTGCTTCATACGCCGCGGCCCCTCGACCAGTTGCAATACGTCTGGCAATGGCACGGCTTTACTGACCCGGGGACGGTTGATTCGATAATCTACGGTCGTATGGCGTGGATTGGCTATGACACGACACAGCGTATAAAGCCGAGTCAGTCGCCTACAAATCTGAGCGACACACGCTTCTACTTTTCATTCGGCCCCTTTGACACGCTGCGTCCGCCATCACCGGCGAAACCCGGAGGAGACACGTTGGATATTATCATGTGCTACGTCGGCGGGTACTCCGTCGACAAGGGCCCTCACAATTTGAGGGACAACGCAGAGAACGCTCTCAAGTTGTACGCTGCCGGTTGGAAGCCGCCGTTTACTCTCCAGACGCCGTGCATGCGAATTGATACGGGATTCAAGAGGATTGTTTTGCACTGGGGTGGGAAAGTAAAGGAGTCCGGGCGGGGCTCATGCATAGACCCGAAAACCCAATGGGATCCTGCCAGCACGATTGCCGAATCATATCCGGACACGAATTGGCGAAGAATAAACCCCCCGGCCGACGCTATCGGTGCTGATGGAAAAGCGCACGGAGGCCGCATCTTCGAGGGCTACCGCGTGTATCGAAGCGAAGATCCAAACGGGGCTGCCAGTACTTTTGCTCTCATGGGTCAATGGGATATCAAAGACAGCCTTGGTGGGAGATTCGGCGTGCCGGATGACTACGATACAGGATTGGATACCATCGCCTATACCTGCACGTGTCCGGATTCAGGTTTCTACCTTATCGATACAAACCTTGTCCGGGGAAAAATTTACTGGTATGCGGTAACTGCGTATGGCATTCCGGACAGGACGATCATTTCCGTCAAGGATAATGCCGGCAACACAACCTATGATACGTTGTTTGCCGCCAACGGTGAATCCCCGAAGATTCCCATAAGGATCGACCTTCCGTTCTCGCCGTCGAGCAAGCTTGGCGATGTGCTGGTCGTGCCGAACCCTTATCGCGGCGACCAGGATTACACATTCGAAAACGGCGGGTGGGAAGGTCGTTCGGGTGACTGGAATGAGACCAAGCGCCTCATCAAGTTCATTCATCTTCCGTACAACGCGACGATCCGGATCTTTACTCTGGCGGGAGAACTCGTGACCACGCTCACCAATGCCGGAAGCGCGACTCCCGGAGAAGTGGAGTGGAATCTTCTCAGTCAGAGCAACCGCGCGCTCGCCAGTGGTCTGTACGTCTTTACCGTAGAATCCCAAGTCGGCAAGCAAATTGGCAAATTTGTCTTGATTCGTTGACCATTTCAGATGGAGTGAACAAAATGAAAAACACGTTGAAGTATCTCGCCGTTCTTCTTCCCCTGGTGGTGGCAGTACCATTCCTGGGGACTGCCGGAGACCGGTCGGGAACGGTTTCTGAGCAATTTCTGAAGCTCCCTTTGGATGCTCGTACAGTCGCAATGGGAGGGGCCGATGTTGCTCTGGCGTGGGGCACTGCGTCCATCGGGTATAACCCTTCCGGAATTCTGTCGGTCAACGACTATGGATTTGGCGCGAGCTATACGTCCTGGTTTGCGAATATTTCTAACAGCTACGCCGGTATTGTCAAACGGATCCCCGATGTCGGTGCTTTCGGCGTCAGTATCATTTCACTCTCGACGGACCAGATGATCGAAACAACTCCCCAATTTCCCGAGGGTACCGGGAGGACTTTCACCGTTAGCGATTTCGCATTCAGTCTCGCGTTCGCGCGGCAGGTCACGGACCAGTTCAGGGTGGGCATCAACGGGAAGATTATCCAATCGTATTTGTTCGACAAGGAATATGGGGCCTCAACGTTCGCCTTCGATATCGGGACGTTGTACGATATTCCTATCCTCCGCAGCCGCCTCGGAGTATCATTGACGAATATCGGGAAGGACATACAGTTCATTAATGAAACGTATTCGCTTCCCACGGCCTTGCGTTTCGGTGTGCTCACCGACATCATCAAGGAAACCGACCAAAGCCTGGTGGCAACCTTACAGATCTCTCGTCTCAACGACGCCGACGAACAGTACAATCTCGGTGTCGAGTATGTGTTCAACAACCTCGTCGCGCTTCGCGGCGGGAGAAAATTCGCGTACGATCAAGAGAACTGGACGTTCGGGTTTGGTGTAAAACTGACTTCTCTGGGGTTGAATGGGTCGGTTGATTACGCGTTCAACAATTTTGTCTACCTCCCCGGAACTCACTCGTTTACTATCGAGATGGATTTTTAATAGTGGCCGGCCGTCACGTGGAATTTCATATGAGGAGAATTTATTTAATGGAAAAGACTCAATCGACGATTATTCTTCTATTACTAGGGATACTTGTCCTCTCGGGATGCGACTTCACGACCAACAACAACGGCAGCAACGTCAGTCGGCTCTTAGGGAAGGACCTTGTCATCAATGAAGTGTACGCCGTTCCCCCCGACAGGTACTACGCCTTTTCCTGGATTGAATTAATGAACCCCAGCAACAGGCGCCTCCCGTGGTCGAACACTGCCACACCCGCCGTCGGGTTTGCGGTCGGAAGCGGAGGAACCATACTTATCACAAGAGATGGTGGGAGCACGTGGTCGAGTGTCAGCAGTCCGGCGTCCGCCGACCTGCACGCGATCAGGTTCCGTGAGCCGGATTCCGGTTATATCGTTGGCGCGAACGGAACGATCCTAAGGACCACAAATAAGGGAGCTTCCTGGGTCCAAGAGGCGAGCGGTGTGACGGTCGACCTGAACTCGGTCGTCACTACTCTTCCCGTCACAGGCGGCAAGTCCGCGTGGGTATGCGGTGATAGCGGCACGATTCTTGTCACGCTTGACAATGGGGTGAGTTGGAGCATGCCCCAAACGGGAACGACGCGCCCGCTCCATTCTATCGATATGTATTCAGAGACCGGCCTCGGCACACTGTACTCGTGCGGAGATGGGGGAACAGTCATCAGCTCACAAAGTGGTGGTTACACATGGGATCGGATGAATGCAAATCCCAACTACGCATACTATTCGGTCTCCTCAGATGAAGATACGACATGGGTTGTCGGTACGGATGGCATTGCTTTTGTGACACGGGATGAAGGAGGCACGTTCAACATCGAATCGACGTATGTATCCGGGATCCTTCGCTGTCTCTTTGTTTCCAAGCCGAACTTCGAGAGTCCTCCACCTTTCATGACCGGGGAGATGTGGGCTGTAGGCGACGGCGCCGCTATCGTTAAGACGACCAACAGCGGAACGACTTGGAGAAGAATCGACCCCCGTTCCATCCCCACGAGCAACCGGCTCAATTCGGTCGTGTTTGTTGATAGTCTACGTGGATGGGCTTTCGGCGACAACGGAACTATCATTTACACTCTCAACGGCGGGGAAAGCTGGACACTCCAGGCAAGCGGCACGACGGCAAATCTCTATGGTGCGTATTTTTATCCGATTA
>Ga0209777_10000401_pt1 | contig 73305 bp, 63 predicted proteins | sample FrelakmetHBP12HB_FD_187147 | JGI IMG/M metagenome (GOLD analysis project Ga0209777, IMG submission 187147) | Freshwater lake sediment microbial communities from the University of Notre Dame, USA, for methane emissions studies -HBP12 HB (SPAdes)... | ecosystem: Environmental > Aquatic >...
TCCAATATTGTCAAGCATTATTTTTATGATTACATGGGTACACTTTGCGAGCAATGCGTCTACCATTTCCATTGAAAATTCAATAGGATAACCCTATTTTCAAACCACTTTTCCAAGGGAACTTCGGTTTAGCCTCTTTCCAGACGCGCCTCTTTACCGCCGGGAACACAAGGGCAAAGAACGCCAATGCGAGAAGCACCAGGGAGAGGGGGCGCCTGAAGAAGATCGTGAAAGACCCATCGGAAATTAATAGAGACTGTCTCAGGGCCTGCTCGAACAGGGGACACAGGATGTAGGCGAGGACAATGGGAACGAGTTGATAGTTGAATTTCCTCAGCAGGTAACCCAATACACCGAAAATAATCGTGATGTAGAGATCCTCAACGGAATAGTTCGTCGCGTAGGATCCGAGCAAGGTGAAAAACACGATCAGAGGGAAGAGGAGCCTGTAGGGAACCTTCAAGACCTGGACCCAGAGGCCGATCAAAGGGAGGTTCAGTATCAAGAGCATAATGTTTCCGATATACATGCTCATGACAACGCCCCAGAAGAGGTCCGGGTGTCGAGGAATCAGCAGCGGGCCTGGCTGGACTCCGTGGATGATGAGGGCCCCCATCAGGACCGCCGTGACGGAGTTTCCTGGAATCCCCATCGAGAGAAGAGGAATGAATGCCGTTTGAGAGGCGCCATTATTGGCCGCTTCCGGTGCTGCCACCCCCGCAATCTCCCCTTTGCCGAACCTCTCCGGGTGTTTAGAGACCCTCTTCTCGACTGCGTAAGATAAGAAAGACGAGATGATGGCCCCCCCTCCCGGCAGGATGCCGAGGAAGCAACCGATAAAGGATCCACGAATCATGGCGCCAATGGAGTCTTTCCAATCCTTCAAGGTGGGAAAGAGGTTTTTAATCCTGTCCTTGAAGACCGTTCTCACGACTTCCTGTTCCAGGTTCTCAAAAACCTCTGCAATGCCATAAAGCCCCATTGCCATATTGACGATGCCGACACCGTCGAGCAGAGCAGGAATCCCGAAGGTATATCGTGCGTTTCCGGAAACAGGATCAATGCCGATACATCCCAGGAGCAGGCCAAAGACGGCCATCAGCAGGCTCTTCGCCATCGAACCGGAGCTGAGGAAGGTCAGGATTGCCAGGGCAAGGACAATCAGGGAACAATATTCGGGTGGGCCGAAAGATAATGCGATCCTGGAAAGCTCAGGAGCCAAAAACATCAGGCCGATGACGCCAATCGTCCCGGCGATAAAGGAACCGAATGCGGCGACGCCAAGGGCAGGGCCTGCTCTGCCCTGTTTCGTCATCTGATAGCCATCCAGGCACGTTACGACCGAACCGACCTCCCCCGGGATATTGACCAGGATCGAGGTTGTCGACCCGCCATAAGCGGCTCCGTAGTAGATGCCTGCCAGCATGATGATGGCTCCCACAGGGTTGATTCGAAACGTCGCAGGCAGGAGGAGGGCGATGGTACCGGCAGGACCAATGCCCGGAAGAACCCCAATCAGAGTGCCGACAAAACAGCCGACAAAACAGAGGAGCAGATTCATCGGCTGGAGGCTCGTTGATAGCCCCATGAGAACTAAGTCAATTGTGCTGTGCATCTCTCAGAACCCCAAAAAGCCCCTGGGAAGCTGGACCTGGAGCCAGACATAAAAGACTAAATAGACACAGAGGATCGTCGCCGCCGCAGTCAACCCGGTCATGAGCCAGGATTTTCGTTCGAGAAGCTGAAAGAGAAAGCCCAGGAAAAGGAAGGTGGCGATGGTGAAACCGAGTTTGTTGAAAGTAAAAGCATAGAAGACCAGACAGAGGGTCACGAGCCAGATCCGCCAGTTCCCGATCTTGACGGACTCTTGCTCACTCTCCTTTGCCTCCCGGCTGAAGGCCTGGAGAAAAATGACGAGGGAGAGAAGGATCATGAGCAGGCCTCCGATCAGAGGCAGGAGACCAGGGCCCGGACTGGTCAAGGTCCCGACGCCGGTCCGGAGGGAAGTGATCACTACCACGCCCCCTAAAACAAACCAAAAAACACTACTCTTCTTATCTCTATTCCGGAGCTTCATCGTATCCGTCTATGGCCGCTGGGCCTCTCACAAAACATGAAAATAAAGCATGCCCCTCTCCCCCAAAGAAATTGTGTCGTAATCCCTTTTTGTCATTGCGAGTCCCGCTAAGAGCGGGAAAGGGAGCGCGGCAATCTCACCATTTTCCGTGCCTTTTGAGATTGCTTCGATCGTTTCACTCCCTTGCAATGACATTGCGACACAGTCTCCAAAAGGGAGAGGAAAGATTTGACGGTCTCATTTTGGAAGGATCTTGATCGCCTGGCCGTTCTCCTCGTATTTGTTTTTCAGAAATTTTCCAAAGTCGGCTCCTGACATGTAGTCAGGGGTGAGCTCCATGTTCTTCATCGTCTCCAGAAAGTCCTTGTCCTTCATGGCCTCGTGAAACGCGTCCTGGAGTTTCGTCGTGATGGAGGCAGGGAGATTCGGTGGGCCGATCATTCCCAGTGCGGCTTCGGCTGCGACCGGATAGCCCAATTCGATTAATGTCGGGATATTCGGGAAGGAGGTCCACCTTTTGCTATTGACGGCAGCAAGCATCCTGACCTGTCCTGCCTCCACAAAAGGCTTAAACTCCGGTGATCCGAATACGCAATCCACATCTTTTCCCAGGAGCGCGGTTACGGATTGAGCGACACTGGTGAATGGGACAGCGACCATCTTCAGGCCTGGAACGGTCACCTGGAAGCGCTCCGCAATGATATGGGTGGTTGATTTCGCCCCCGTATTCCCGTATTTAACTTTACCTGGATTTGCTTTGGCATAATCAACAAGTTCCTTGACGGTCTTCCAGGGGGAGTCCGCCCTTACTACCAAACCATAGGTGTACCATCCGAAGAGCATGATCGGGGTGAATCCCTTAATGGGATCGTACTGGACTTCCATGACATGGGGCCTCTCCGTGATCGTATTGGTCGTCACGAACCCGATGTAGTAGCCATCCGGAGCCGCGTTGGTGAGGACTGCGAGAGACTTCGTGCCGGAGGCTCCGGCCATATTTTCAACGACGAGGGGCTGTTTGAGGATCCTTGCCGTTGGAGTACAGAGGGCTCGAGGAGGAAGATCACCACTCCCACCCGGTGCCCAACCGGTGACAACCCTGATCGGCCGGTCCGGATACTCTGCACGAACAAGTGAAACCGAGAAGATCAATGGAACGAAAAGAGCACAGACAAAAAAGGCCAACATAATTTTCCGCTTCATGTCCCATCCTCCTTCCTGCTGCTTTGGATATTTTGGATTTTCACCGACTTGGTTCCTGTCCCCCCCTTTTGTGCGTTACTACTCGGAGCATAAAACAGATTGCATTTCGTAGGGCAAGGCTTCAGCCTTGCAGAAGCAGGCCTGAAGGCCTGCCCTACATATTTGGCTATGGCGAATACAAACTATATAATGCTCTCCATAGCAATACGTTCGTTTTTGCTTTAAATTACCCCGTAATAAGATATGCTTTTCCCCTTGTCAAGATGACTTCTTCTCATGCGCCCTTCGCCCTGCTCAATCCACGCCTCAACAATTTTGGAAGAGGTTCAATGGTCAACAGGGTCAAAATTTGACGAAAAAATCGGAGGGTTGACATTCCTCTGAGATTGTGGTCTACTTAAGTGCACCGAAAAGCTGACGAGGGAGGTTGACGTGGAGAAAGAGCATCTTGAGATCTTGCTTGAGGATATCCAGGGCAAGTTTGAGTTGGTGCTGGATGGGCACGAATCCATTCGAAAAGAGATTCGGGATACCCGTGAAGAGTTGAATGAAAAGCATGAACATGCGATCTTACTGATCGATGGGCTAAGTAAGAAGATCGAGGGTGTCGAGGCGAGATTAGACAAGAAGATCGACGGTGTCGAGGCGAGGTTAGACAAGAAGATCGACGATGTTAAGACGATATTAGAAAAAAAGATCGACGATGTTGCCGTAGATCTCGCCGCCCACCGTGCCGACACGGAGACTCACGGGAAAGCTTATCAAGTCAGTAAAAGCAAGAAGTAGCATCCCTACCCGAAATTAGGATTTTCACCACAGCCGCAGCAGCGCCCATCTGGTTTAATCGAAAAGAGGAGAGGAGTGGTTCGAATTCTCTCGTAATGCAAATGGTGCTCTTCAGGGAATAAGACATGGGAGGGCCGACAGGTCCCTCCCATGTTCTCTGTTCAAACCAAACGGATCTTACCTCTCGACGATGAGAATATTATTCTCCCCAGACCTGTTCGAAAACCAGGAGGAAATTTCCACCCAGGATTTTCAGTGTGTCTTCTTCACTGTATCCACGCTCCAGGAGCCCGCGGGTGAGGTTCTTCATTTTTCTCCTGGGAGTCAGAGCCTCGAGATAGCGGAATTTGGGCGCCGCCCCTAAACCTCGTGCTTTGCTGTGAAGGATCTTCACCTCCAGATCACTCCGGCCCTCTCCGGCATCAAGACCGAATCCCACATGGTCAATGCCAATGAGATTGACCATGTAGTCGATCTGATTCAAGAAGTCGTCGAGGGTCGCTCCGGTGTCACCACCTTTCGGAATGATCACCGGATTATAGGCCGAGGCTCCTACAACCCCTCCCTTATCCGCCAGAGCCTTCAGGAGCTCATCCGAGCAATTCCTCGGAGCCTTGCAAAGGGCCCTCGCATTGCTGTGCGAGAAGACGACAGGATCTTTCGATTCGAGAACGGCATCCATTGCGGTCTGGGGTCCGGCATGAGAGAGGTCGATGACAATCCGAGCTTCATTAAAGGCGTGGACAAGCTGTACCCCGTACTTGCTCAACCCGCCATCCCCCTTCTCGTCGCAGCCATCACCTGCTGCATTCTTCGATTGATAGACAACCTGGGAGCATCGGAGTCCGATCATCCGGGCCATGGGAATGAGACTCACGTCTTCCTCAAAGGCATCAGAGTTCTGGGTCGTTAAAATGAAGGCTGTTTTCCCCTCTTGTTTAGCCTTCCGGATGTCCTTCGCCGAAAAAGCAATGCACAGGTCCTTGCTTCGTTCAGCCACACGGTTGTACCAGGTTGCGAAACTCCGGGCCGTATCAGCGAATCGATCGTAAAGCCACGCCGCATCGACCAGAATGGCTGTCAGGCCTCCTTCCTTAATGGAGGCATAGTAATCCGGCTTCTCCTCTCTCGTGAAGATGTACATCAGATGGGTTGGATCTCTTCCATCAACGATGATGGCTTTCTGGTGAACTTCGTTGACTTTAGCTTCGTCTACTTTTGGCATACGTTTTCCTCCTTTATTTTCGGTGAAAGGTGGATTCGCTACGCTTAATCCACCCTACTTCAGTCTGGTTAGGGTCAGGGTAAGGACGCCAGGTTGGTCAATGGGTTAAGTTGTTGGTCCTAATGATTTGCCCCTAACCTCAACACCCAACCCAAACCGGCTTCTTTGCCCTAACCTTAACCGGTAGTAATTCTCATAGTTCGAGGGTGCCCTCCGGGCATATGGCATCCGTCAGAAAACGTCTTCCACGTTCAATCACAACGGTTCTGTCTTGATCGTCTTGATCAACTCCCGATAGGGTTTGACCAATTCGACATAGCCTTTTATCTTCTCAAACGTGGATCGCTCCATGGTGAACTCCAGCGGAGCGACGGTGGCTGGAGTGGGAACCCATGTGAAGCACTCCGGAGGCATTTTGCTCACATCCACGAAGAAGGTGATCCCTCCGCCGGGGAGGATGTAAGTCGGGGCACCTCCTGCAGTCAGGACGACACGGCCTTCTGCCAGGGCACGGTTTAAGTTGATGGGATACCTGGTGATCGACCACCGGACCCCCCCGCCGATTCCTCCGATGTATACGGCCGAAACAAGGGAATCCTCACAGCCCTCTTTAAGGAACTGAACCGCTTTTTGAATTGCATCGGTAAGCGGGATCTCCAGCAATTGGCCGTCTGACGTTACCTCAAACAGTGCCATTCGCTCGCAGCTCGGTTCGAGTACCAGAAGTCTCATCCCAGGCCGGGCAATGTTCGTGTCGATTCGCGCAACAGCCTCGCGGGGATCCTTGATCTTTGTCCCTCCCCAGCCATCTCCCTTTTCTCCGAAGAAGCGGCCCGGAGTGCTGGGGGTCCCGACAGGCGTTATTCCGGAGAACTTGAACCCCGCTTCCTGCCCGCCGGGATGCAGACTCATGAGGCCAGTCACGTTCGCATCCGGGATGATGACCTCGTCCACGATGCCCTTAAAATGGGGGGCGATCCCTCCTACACCTCCTCCGCAGGTGGGCCGCATCTTCTCTGCCACAATGCCGTCGATCGCAGGAGGCGCTCCAACCCTGATCTTGATTTTACTTCCCTTCGCTATGTCCAGCTCGACAGATTTCCTGTTGGCAATATCAACGATGGTTCTTGCTACCTCGAACCCGTGCTTGCTCGTCATCAGATTGGATCCTCCGATGGAGAGCATGACGGAACCGTACTCCTGGGTAGTGACATGGCCGATGACGTGGCCATTTCTCTTGATCAAAGCCGTTTCCTCGCCGATGAAGGTATCCGTGTCAATCTTCACCTTGATGCCACTGAAGGTAAGCGGTGCTTCCGTAACGGCGGTCACTACATCTACACCCTCTACGTCGTCCCCGACGATGTAGGGAGCGGGATTGGGATTCGGATAGAGGGTTCCCGCTCCCACGCCAGTGAGAAGAGGGCGACTCAAAGCTACTGTTCTTCGCTTCTCTTCAAAATCGACGGGACTGGGGATGAGGATAGGCCTTCTCCGGACGAGATGGCCATCCATGTTGACATATCGCTGGCAGGCCCCCATTTTCCCCTGCTGAATTCTGCAATCGATAACACAATGATCGCAGCGGGCCTCCTTCTCCCATTCCATGGCAATCGTTTGAACAGCATCGACAGGACAGACTCGTGTGCACACGTTGCAATCGACGCAGAGATCTTCCTGGATGGATGGAGGTTTTTTCTTGCCATGAACAGCAATAGCAGAGAGAGGACAATTCTTTGTGCAAAGGCCGCAGGCGATACACTTCTCTTGGTCGATCCGGTGCATGAATTCTACTCCTTAAGGTTTTCCCTTCACCTTCATCCTCTCCCCCAAGGGGGCGAGGAAGTATTTGGGATGAAATCATTCCTCCAGTTCAGAGATTACCTCCCTCCGCCTCCTCAGGTGGGGTAGAAAGGAAGAAACCAGCAGCAACAGGGCAACGATGAGTGCCACCGCTGCAATCGGTCGGTGAAAGAAGATGGAAAAACTTCCTTCCGAGATGATCAGCGTTTGGCGAAGGGCATTTTCAAGCATGGGCGTCAAAATGAAAGCCAGAATGAGAGGGGCAGGCTCATATTTGAATTTCCTGAACAGGTATCCAATCAGGCCGAATGTCAGCATAACGCAGACATCGAAGATGCTGTTACGGTCACTATACGACCCAATTATGCAGAAGAAAAAAATGAAGGGGAAGAGGATGCGCGGCGGGATTTTCAACACCTTTACCCAGAGACCGATCAACGGAAGGTTCAGGACCAGGAGCATTGCATTTCCAATGTACATGCTGACGACAGCCCCCCAGAATACTTCAGGATGTTGTCTCAGCAGCATGGGACCCGGTTGCAGCCCATGAATCATCAGAGCGCCCAAAAGGAGGGCCATGACAGCGTTGGAAGGAATCCCCAGAGTAAAGAGCGGGATGAAGGCCCCTGCTGTTGCGGAATTATTCGCAGACTCCGGAGCCGCCACCCCTTCAATCACACCCGTACCAAACTTTTCCGGATGCTTCGACAACTTTTTCTCGACGCCATAGGATAAAAAGGAGGAGAGGACCGCGCCCCCTCCGGGCAGGATGCCCAGGAAGAAACCCAAAAAAGTTCCCCGTAGAATGGCTCCGATGGAATCCTTCCAGTCTTTCCAATTGGGAAGAAGTCCCTTGATCTTGGTTTTGAGAATGTCGACCTCTCCGGACTCTTCCATGCTCGACAGGACTTCTCCGATGCCAAACAGTCCCATCACCAGAGGGACTAATCGAATCCCGTCCTCCAATTCCATGACCCCGAAAGTAAATCTCATTTGACCCGTGATGAGGTCTGTTCCGATCTGGCTTAATGCGATTCCGAAGAGGGCCATGATGAGCGCTTTTGTAAGCGAACCGTGAGAAAGATAGGTCACAATGGTCAGCCCGAGAACCATCAAGGCGACATACTCGGGAGGCCCGAATCGCAGGGCAACGGTGGATAAAGGACCTATTAACAACATGAGGAGGATGACTCCCATCGTTCCTGCGATGAAGGAACCAAAGGCCGCTATACCCAGGGCGGCCCCTGCCCGGCCCTGCCTGGCCATCTGGTAACCGTCGAGGCATGTAATAACGGAGCACGACTCTCCGGGGATATTAACCAGAATGGATGTCGTCGATCCTCCATAGGAGGCTCCATAATAGATCCCGGCCAGCATGATGATGGCTGAAACCGGACTGATTCCGAAAGAGACTGGCAGAAGAAGGGCAATCGCTCCTGGAGGACCGATCCCCGGAAGGACACCGATCAGGGTTCCCATGAATACCCCGACAAAGCAGTAGATCAGGTTATTCACATTGGAAGCAACATTCCAGCCCAATGCGAGACAGTCCCAGAATCCCACTTAAAACTCCAATGCAAAATGCAAAATGAATAGGCTTTTTTCTCAAAGGTGTATTTTTCATTTTGCAATTTGCATTTTCCACTGAAATTTAGCGTTTCTTTCAAAAACGCTAAATTGTTATCCTCCGGCTACCTGATCCTCAAGATTCCTATTGGAAGCTCAATTCGCAGCCAGACGTCAAAGATAAAGTAGCTCAAGGCCACTGTAAGAAACGAAATAAGGATTGCGGTGAACCACTTCCGTGTCCCCATGATTTTTAGAAGGGAAAAAATCAGCAGAAACGTGGCGATGATAAATCCTAAGGGATCAAGCAAGAGAGCATACAGATAAGAGGCGGCCAGGGAGCAAGCCCCCTTTCCCCAGAAAGGTTGGAGAGAGACCGCTTCGCTTCCTTTCTCCTGTGAGCGCCTTCGGGTGTGCAGAAGGGATAGAAGGAGTCCGAGCGACCCCAGCAGAACACCCGTCAAGAAAGGCATCAAGCCAGATCCAGGCTTGCGAAGCGTTCCCAGTCCTAAGCTGATCGATCCAATCGCTAAGGCGGTGCCTAAAGCCATCCATATGACACCGCCTACCCGGTCATATCGAATCTTTGTCATCCCCTCGATTTTATTGTTGGATAAATTCCTGTCCAAACAAGTTTTTCGCCGCAGAGTCGCAAAGGACGCAGGGCGGCAAAGCCGCAACCAAATCCGAAGCACGAAATCCGAAACTCGAAACAAATTCGAATGACCAAAATTTAAATCATCAAAAAGAAGTTAGAAAAAGAATTGCGCGAAAATCTTAACAAAATTTCAAGAAATTGAACGTTAGCAGTGCAGAAAAGGCTATTTTGATCCTAATTTCTTGAAAAATTCCTCATAGACCTTTTCTCTCTCTTTTAGATAGTGCATCGTTTCTTTCTCATCTAAATAAGCTGAATACTGATCCACTTTCGGCAATTTTTCCTCGATCTCTCGTGCATATTTAGCACGGGCCTTATTATGAGCTTCGATCAGTTTCGATGCAATCTTGTCCGGTAGATCACCAGGTCCCGCTATTCCCATATATTGAGTTACGAATTTGATACCGTATCCGAGCTCTTTCAACGTCGGGACATTCGGATAATCGGACACTCTTTTGTCGTCTGATATCACCAGCGGCCGGATCAACCCTGAACCACCCAATCCCGATAAAGCAAACGTCACCGCGATATCCGCGTTTCCTCCTGCAACAGCGGCCAGGCTATCAGGACTCGACTTAAATGGCACAAAGGTCAATTTCATCCCGGCGGCTTCACAGACCATCTCCATGACCATGTTCGATGAGCTGTTGGGTCCCCATGTGGCATATTTTAACTTGCCGGGGTTCTTTTTTGCCTCGTTTACAAAATCACTAAATGTCTTCCATCGTGCGTCGGCCTTGACACTTAAGAATGCGGTAATCTTGCTGTGGGCCCAAAGATAACGGAAGCTATCCAGAGTATATCCGGTATCCTTCCGCTGCAGCGGTGCTGTGATGAGGGTACTCTCATTCAGTGCCAGCAGAGTGTACCCGTCGGGTTTTGCACGGGCAACAAATTTACCACCGATGGCACCACTTGCCCCACCCCGATTACCAACGATCACGGGTTGTCCCAGAAACTCCGCCCATTTATCAACAAAAAAACGTACCCCAAGGTCAGCAGGTCCCCCCGGCTCAAAGGGAACAACGACTTCGACGGGCCTATTTGGATAGCCCTCCTGGGCAAAAGCATCAAGCCGAGCAAATAGACCCGTAGACACGACGATCGCCATCAGGATGATGGCAGAATTTTTTCTGGACATATTAACTTCCTCCTTTTATAAAAGGTTCCATTTAAATTCTTACAGGTTTGAATCCGCGAATTTTCTAACAATTCGTGCCCCCCCTCACGCCCCTTGAGAAAAGGACCTACAAAAGCCGCAGGCTTTAGCCTGCGTAAAGAGGTCATCGAGTGGGCGTAAATGATCAAACCGTAAAGATCTCGCAACCTGAAGGTTGCGGCTACGTTTCAACAAAGAAATCGCTCAATTCAGGTATCGTGAATGCCTCTCTCTAACGCCATCTCAACCTTCTCCGGGGTCAGAGGGACTTCTCGAATCCTTATCCCCGTGGCGTCAAACAGGGCATTTGCGATCGCAGCCGCTGTGGGAGCCGTTGCAGGCTCTGCCAGCCCTTTGGCTCCGTAAGGACCTTCCGGATGGGGTTCCTCCACGAAGAAGATGCTGACCTCTTGCGGAAGATCACGGGCTGTTGGAATCTTATAGGATTCCAGGGAAGGATTCAAGATCTGGCCCTTTTCGACATCCACCTTTTCGAAGAGGGCAAATCCGATCCCCATGGCCAGGGCTCCCTCCATCTGCTGCTCACAGCTCAGGGGATTGATGACCTTCCCAACATCGTGGGCGGTACTCAATCTCAGGATTTTCATCTTCCCGCTTTCCGGGTCCACTTCGACCTCGACAGCCTGAGCCCCGTACATCCAGAAGGCGGCCGGTCTCTTCCCGCGGCCCGTCTCCGCATCCAGGCCCGTCCCGGACTTCGTATGAAAGGTGGCCCTTCCAACCAGGTCTCCCCCTCCTCCCCGCGCTCCGTCGTAGTAGCGGTTGATCAGTTCTACAAGGGGCATCTCGTGGCCTTTCTTCGAGACCACTTTACCGTCCTTGAACCGGAGGTCTTTCTTGGGGAGCTTGAGGAACTCGGAGGCCATCGAAAGGGCCTGTTTCTGGATGTCTCGACAAGCCAGAACGACCGCGTTTCCCATGTGATAGGTACTTCTTGACCCTGTTGTGGAGGCATCAAAAGGAGTATAGTCGGTGTCCGGTGAAGAGACCCGTATTCGATCTATGGGGACGTTCAACTCCTCTGATGCAAACTGCGAAAGAACGGTCATGACCCCTTGCCCGACCTCCATGGATGAGGTGAGAATGTCGAGGCTCCCATCATGGTTGCACCTGACAATGGCGCTGGTCACACCCTGGAGGGTCGTGGTGAACTTCTGCATACAGGCGATCCCCTTACCCCGATTTTTCTCCTTCGAGGGTTCGCCCCATTTGATCCCGCTGGCCGCTTTTCGCAAGCACTCTTTCAGACCGATGGAAACGATTCGCTCACCCCATGCGGTCTCGTCGTTCTTCTCGAGGGCATTCTTCAATCTCAATTCCAGAGGGTCCATGTGCATTCGGTTTGCAATCTCATCCATCTGGGATTCGTAGGCGAAAGCAACCTGAGGGACTCCAAAGCCGCGCATCGGGCCCGAAATGGGATTGTTCGTGTAGATGCAGTACCCATCGATCCAGACATTGGGGATATTATAGGGCCCCGATGATGACATGGAAGCGTTGCGGCAAACCCAGGGCCCCTTTTCGCCATAAGCGCCCGTGTTCCAGAAAAGCTCAATCTTTTTGGCAACAATCTTCCCGTCTTTCATCACCCCAACCTTCGAACGGATCGAGACGGGATGGCGGAGTAACGTGGACGTGAACACCTCTTCCCGGGTATACGTAACCTTTACCGGCCGATTCCTGGCCTTGGAGGCCAAAGCAACGGCAATGGCTTCTGCCCTCAGGCCGCCCTTTGAACCAAACCCGCCGCCCTGAAAGGTTGAGATGATCCTGACATTCGAAAAGGGGATGGACATGGAGAGGGCTATCTCCCGCAGACAACGATGAGGGCCGTCATTGCCCGTCCAGACGGTTATCCTTCCGGATGGGTCAAAAAGGGCAATAGCAGCATGGGGCTCGAGGGCACAGTGCTGATTGAATGAAGTGCTGTAGGTGTTTTCAAGAAGATAGTCCGCATCTTTGAAAGCCTTTTCCACGTCTCCTTTTCGAAGCCTGAAATGGCTGCAGATATTGGAATTGGGGATCGGCAGGCATACCTCGGAGCGGGAATAGGAAGAGAGTTCTTCATGGAGGAGAGGAGCACCCGGCTCGATGGCCTGAAAAGGATCGAAAACTGGGGGCAAGGGCTCGTATGTGACCCGGATCAATTCAATGCCCTTCTGGGCAGCCTCTTCGGTGGTTGCCGCCACAGCGGCAACGGCTTCTCCAATATACCTGACCCTCCCCTGAGCAAGGAAGGGCTCGTCCCTGATAAGCAACCCATGACGATATGGGAACTCACTTCCCGTGACGACAGCCTTTACCTCCGGAATCTTATGGGTTTGAGAAGTATCTATTTCCTTGATGAGGGCATGGGGGACATGACTTCGCAATACCTTTCCGTGCAGCATCCCGGGCAGTTTTAAATCATCCACGTAGTACGCCCTGCCCGTTACCTTTAAGGGGGCATCGACTCTGAGAATGGGCTTACCTATGATCCTATGCCGGTTCATCGATCCTTCCTTTTTCTTCATCGCCACTATCGGTTTAACACGAGGCTTCAACTAAAGGGGTAACTTTGCTCCGGCCCCTCTCTCCAGTGCTCGCTCGTAGACCATCCTGGCGGTTACCATGTCGTCTACGGCGATCCCCATATTCATCGAAAAAATCCGCTCTGTGCCCGTCTCCCGGCCTGTCTTTAAACCTGCGGCCAATTCTCCCAGGTCGGCGTAGATCTTCTCCGGAATCCCTCCGAAGTAGATTCCTTCTTCCCTGGTGCGGAGCAACTGATGGATGTCATCGGAGACGAACTTTTCGCACTCCTTCATGGCTGAGCTTGCCCATGCAGAATCGTAATCGAGGGAGATCGCCAAGCCACCTCTCTTGAGCATCCCTGCGTTTAGAAGAGGATCCGGTTTCGTAACGATCGGAATGGCCGAAACAACGACATCTGCGCCCTCGATCATCTCGGCAGGGCTTGAGCAGATCGAGAAACGGAGTCCGGGAGAGGCCTCGCTCATCTCGTCAATAAAACGCCTGCCGGCTTTGGGAGAGATATCGTAACAGGACACTCTGGAAAGCTCTGGCAGCGTCTCCATTAGAGCACGGAGACTCGTGCGGGCCTGGACCCCGCAGCCGAGGAAAGCGGCGATACGGCTGTCCTTTCTTGCCAGATACTTGGCCGAGATGCCGGCACTCGCTCCGGTGCGCATGGCGGTAATCCAGGCACAATCCATGACCGCAACCGGAATTCCCGTCTCCGGATCGTTCAGGATAAGGAGGCCTGTAATATAAGGCAACCCTTTTTCAATGTTGGCTGGATATCCGCTCACCCATTTCAAGCCGGCGGCTTCTACCTCTTTTACATAGGCTGGCATAGCGTGGATGAAGGCATTCGGCCTGGGATGAATCCCTGGTTTTGGCGGCATCTCAGTCTTGCCGAGTCCCTTCAGGCGAAACCCGTGGTCCACGACCGTCAGCACCTCCCTCATGGTGATGCCCAACTCTTCCACATCCCTGCGGCTGAGATAAAGGAGTTCCATCTCCGGCTGCCCTCCCTGGTTCGGTAATCTAACGAATGACGAAATCCTCCTTTAAACATTCACAAGACATACGGAACCTTGAAACCGTAGGGCTTGTAAACGATAAAGGTCTCCGTTGACAAGACTTCGCTCACTCTTGAAACTTCTTTTGTCATGAATTCGAGCAGGCCGAATTCGTTATTTAGGAGAACAATGAGGATGAGGTCAAATTGGCCTGTCACCACACCCACAGAAACAACTCCCTTCAATTTCTTGAACTCTTCGCCCTTTTTCACTAAATTCATGTTCTTCAGCTTGACACCGACAATGGCCAGAAAATGATTGTCCATCTTCCCTGGATCGATGACCCCGGCGACATCCAGAAGGCCGTCCATCAGGAGCTTCTTGACGCGCATCCGCACGGTGTTCGGGGTTATGAAAAGTTCCTTGGCGATCTCACCAAATGACTTTCTGCCGTTTCGAAGCTGCCGGATGATCTTCTTGCTGATTTCATCAACTTTCATGGCCAGGAATCCCCTTCAGAGGTGCTGGAATTTATCTTTAGTCTATAAATCAAAACTTACTTTTTTGTCAATATTTCCCTTATTTTCTATCAAGCGGTGAATATTTTTGCATTTTATTGTCTGAAATGAAAAAGAATGGCTTGACATAGCCCATGATTAATCGTATAAAAATCCTTAGGTTGCAGGAGAGACTCTGAACCGAAAGGAAGGGGCGCCGAAGGGGCAAGTCCCGGTGGAAACGGGATGAAACTCTCAGGCAAAAGGACTGCAACTCGACCACACCCTGGAAAGATCCAGCTTTTCGACGCTCGCTCAGGGGTTGCTTTGAGTTCGAATCGAAGGGCTGGACACCGAAGGGGATAAATCCCGGATGCTCTAAGGGATAATCTCTCAGGTAAAAAGACAGGAGGAAGGACGGTGGAAGTCTGACTGTTCTTCCTCCTTTTTTATTTTGTAGAAATGGATTACACAGATTCAAAGAACGATTACACCGATTCATAGATAATGCTTGGTCCTCTTTCCTCCGGGGAGAGGATTGCCCGCTGCGCCAGCGCGACAGCGCGGCGAGAGGTGAGGGGAAACGATCCGATTGAAATAGGGAGGACGCCATGGTACTGCTGTCAAAGAGAGCTTTACTCATCGATACGGAAAATGCCTTCAAGGTAGGGCCTTATATCAAGGCACTTGAGGAACAGGGGAAACGGGTGATCAAGTGCAATCTGGGAGAGCCGGACTTTCCTGTTCCGGAGTTCATTAAGGAGGAGGTAAAGCGGCAGCTCGACCTGGACAATACACATTACTGCGACCCTCAGGGAATTCCCTCTCTCCGGAAAGCAATTGCAAAGCACTTGAGTGAAACCCGTGGGATTCAAGCCACTCCTGAACGAATCGTTGTCTTTCCGGGCGCAAAACCTCCCATCGGCCTCTGCCAGCAGACCTATTGCGATCCAGGGGACGAGGTGGTCTACCCCAGCCCGGGATTTCCCATCTATGAATCCTTCACGCATTATGTTGGAGCACGCCCCGTCCCCATCCACTTGCAGGAGGAGAAGAATTTTTCTCTTACCGGGGATGACATCGCAAGGGTTCTCACTTCCAAGACGAAGATCATCATCCTCAACTTTCCTTCGAATCCAACCGGCGGAGTCGCCTCACGGGAGCAGCTCCACGATATTGCAGATGCCATTCGAGAGAAATGCTCTCCCGACGTCCGCATCTATTCCGATGAGGTCTATGAGGACATCCTTTTCGATGGCAGCGTCCATCACAGCATCATCTCCCATCCGGGAATGGAGAGGATCACGGTACTGGTGAGCGGGGTTTCGAAGAGCTTTTCTTGGACGGGCGGCCGGATTGGCTGGGCCCTTTTCCCAACTGTTGAAGAAGCCGAAATCTTCAAAAATCTCAATATCAATTATTTTTCCTGCGTCCCTCCCTATAATCAGGAAGGAGCCCGCCTCGGCCTCGTATCTCCCCTCAGCCGTGATGCGATCAACCAGATGGTGACCACATTTCAGGAGCGGAGGGACTTGGTCGTTGATGGACTCAATGAAATCGAAGGGATTCAGTGTCAAAAACCGAAAGGCGCCTTCTATGTCTTCCCGAACATCCGCGGCGTGTGTGAAAATCTCGGGATCATGGATGTACTTCGGAATCTCCCCTCTGATTTAGGCCGGAAAACAACTCCCTCGACACTCTTCCAGATGTTCTTGCTCTTCGATCATCAGGTGGCGACCCTCGACCGGAAGTCCTTCGGGCGGATCGGAACGGAGGACCTCCACTATCTCCGGCTCTCCATTGCGACCGATACGGAATCGCTGATGGAAGGAGTGAAACGGATTTCCGCTGCATCCCGGGACAGGAAGGGGTTCGAGGGTTTCTTGAAGAAAGGGGAGCACCTCTATTAGGGGTACGAGGACGATAAGACACAAAAGAGAAAACGACTGAGAAAGGGGTAAGAACGGATGCAATTCCCAGGGGATTTGTTTTATACAGACAGTCATGAGTGGGTGCGTCATGAAGGAGTGACGGCAACGGTCGGTATCACGGACTATGCCCAGAGCCAGCTGAAAGATATCGTCTATGTCGAATTTCCGCAGATCGGGTCGACCTTCAAGAAGGGGGATACCATCGGGGTTGTCGAATCGGTGAAGACTGTGGCCGACCTTCTCTCCCCGATCAGTGGCAAAGTGACGGAGACGAATCCGATCCTGAAGGACCATCCTCAATTCGTCAATGAAGATCCCTACGGTAAAGGGTGGATGGTGAAGATGGAAGTATCGCAGCCGGACGAGTTGAAAGCCCTCCTTTCTTCAGCGGACTACGAGAAAGGGGTCGCGGAGGAGGAATAGATGGACGATTTCATTCGATACATTCCTCATACGGAAGAGGATTGCCGGAAGATGCTTGAGACGATCGGCGTTCGCTCGGTCGATGATCTCTTTAGGTCCATTCCCGAAGAATACAGGCTTACGAAGCCCCTTGATCTTCCGGAGGCCCTTTCGGAGCCGGATCTCCTGCGACATCTCCAGAGACTCCAATCGCCCATCTTTTCCGAAGGGCCTTGGAGCAGTTTTCTTGGTGGAGGGGCCTATCATCATTTTATTCCCGCTGTTGTTTCCGCCCTGAGCTCCCGTTCGGAGTTTTACACGGCTTATACTCCCTATCAGCCGGAGATCAGCCAGGGAACACTTCAGGCGATCTTCGAATACCAGACCTTGATGTGCCAGTTGACCGGCATGGAGGTTTCGAATGCCTCGATGTACGATGGAGCCTCCAGCCTGGCAGAGGCGATTCTCATGGCCTATCGGATCACGAAAAGGAAGAAGGTTCTCCTTTCCGAGGCCATTCATCCCGATTATCGAAGGGTGATTCAAACCTACCTCGATCCTGATCAACAGGAAATTGTTTCAATTCCTTATCGGAAACAGGATGGACGAACGGATTACGCAATGCTTTCGAACCTGCTGGATGGAGATGTCAGTTCTGTGGTGATTCAACATCCCAATTTCTTCGGCGTCATCGAAGACTTCCGCGGCCTCGGAGAAAAAGTCCATCAGTCAGGTGGGGTGATGGTCGTCGGTTTCAGTGAGGCCGTTGCCTACGGGATTCTTACACCTCCGGGGGAGATGGGAGCCGACATCATCGCAGGAGAGGGTCAGAGTCTCGGGATCCCGGTCTCCTATGGAGGTCCCTACTTGGGCATCTTTGCGACCCGTGAAAAGTATGTTCGCAATATGCCGGGCCGGCTGGTCGGTGAGACCGTCGATCTGGAAGGGAAGAGAGGTTTTGTCCTCACCCTGGCCACACGGGAGCAGCATATCCGGAGAGAACGGGCGACATCGAATATCTGCACCAATGAAGGGCTCTGTGCCCTGATGGCGACGATCTTCCTTTCCACCCTCGGAAAAGCAGGGCTTCGCGAGATGGCCCTGATGAATCTGAGCAAAGCCGAATATGCGAAGAAGCTCATCTCAGGCAGCAGAGTGTGTCGCTTGGTCTTTGTAGCTCCGACATTCAACGAATTTGTGATCAGGGTGGATGGAGAGGCTGAAAAGGTTCTTGAGAAGATGAGGAAAGAAAAGATCCTGGGAGGGGTTTCACTCGCAAGGTTCTATCCGGAACTTGACCACCATCTCCTCGTTACGGTGACAGAGATGGTCACAAAGGAAGAGATCGATCACTGGGCCGAGGCTTTGGAGGAGGCATTGAGGTAAACACGAAGCACGAAATCACGTCCACCCTCACCCTCGCCCTCTCCCGCAAGCGGGAGAGGGGAAACAAAGATGAAGGAAGAAACTCGTTTAAAAGGGTTTGATGATGGAAAAGATATTGGATCGTGGATTGACCCAGGATGAAGCTTTGATCTTCGAAAAGGGGGGCGAAGGGAGAAAAGGCTATTCTCTGCCCCGGTGGGATGTCGAGGAAACAAGTGCCTCGAACGTTATTCCATCCCATTTTTTGCGGAATGAGTTGCAGGGTTTTCCCCAGCTCAGCGAAGTCGATGTCGTACGCCACTTCACACGCCTTTCGCAGTGGAACTACGGTGTGGATAGCGGGTTTTACCCGCTCGGTTCGTGCACGATGAAGTATAATCCCAAGGTCAATGAGGAGGCAGCTCGTCTGCCGGGTTTTTCACTGCTGCACCCCTGGTCCCCTGAAACGCTGTGCCAGGGTGTGCTCCGAATGATGCACGAGATGGAGACGTTTCTTGCCGAAATCACGGGCATGGACCATGTGACCCTTCAGCCCGCTGCTGGAGCCCACGGTGAGCTTGCCGGGATGATGATGGTCAAGGCCTGCCTCGACAGGAGAGGCGAGATACGCAAGAAGGTTCTCGTCCCGGATACGGCCCACGGGACCAACTGCTCAACATCGACAATCGCCTCTTATCAGGCGGTGGAGATCAAATCGAATGAGAAGGGCGTGATCAGTCCGGACGAGGTGGCGCGGCAGATGGATCGTGACGTCGCAGCCATCATGGTAACCAACCCGAATACCCTGGGCTTTTTTGAGGAACATCTCGGAAAAATCGCTGAGATCGTTCATGGCAAGGGAGGCTTTGTTTACTGTGACGGAGCCAATCTCAATGCTTTAATGGGGATTGTCAGGCTGGGCGACGTGGGAGTGGACGTAGTCCACATCAACCTTCACAAGACCTTTTCAACCCCCCACGGAGGGGGAGGGCCTGGGGCGGGTCCTGTGGCCATCAAGAAAGAACTGGCGCCTTACCTTCCCGTCCCTGTGATCACGAGGGAGGATGGGGTTTACCATTTCGATTACCATCGGCCCCATAGCATCGGGAAGATGAAGGCTTACTATGGAAACTTCGGGGTCATGGTCAAGGCTTATGCTTACATTCTGTCAATGGGGGGCGGTGGACTGAAGAGGGCCAGTCAGATGGCCGTTCTGAACGCCAACTACCTGATGAAAAGGTTGAAAGAACATTTCTATCTTCCCTATGACCAACCGTGCATGCATGAGTGTGTCTTTACGGACCGTATTCAGGAGAAGCATCATGTCTCGACCCTGGACATCGCAAAGAGGTTGATCGATTACGGATTCCATCCACCCACGATCTACTTTCCCCTCGTGGTCAAAGGAGCGCTCATGATGGAGCCCACGGAGAGCGAAAGCAAGGAGAACATCGATCGATTCATTGACACGATGATGCAGATTGCAGAAGAGGCTGAGGAGACTCCGGATCTCCTTCGACAGGCCCCTCAAAGGGCGAAAGTGAGAAGGCTTGATGAGGTCCTTGCGGCACGGAAGCCGAAATTGAAATGGACCGGGTAAAGAACAATTAGCAATGAACAATTAGCAATTAGCAATGGGTGGTAACTATTGACCAATATGACTAATAACCAATGACTAAGAACGCAGGGTACAAAGTAGATTTGGGGCTCATCGATTATGGGAAGGCGTGGGACCTGCAACACCGGCTCTGGGAGAGGCGGGTGAAAGGAGAACTGCCAGACCTTCTCCTTTTTCTTGAGCATCCCCACGTTATCACCCTTGGAAGACGAGGGAACCGGACCCATCTCATGACTTCACCAGAGGCACTGGAAGCCTTGAATGTTCCCGTTTTCCATGTGGAGCGGGGAGGGGATGTGACCTACCACGGACCCGGTCAGATGGTGGTCTACCCGATCTTCGATCTGAAAGAGTACGGATACCGACTTCTTCATTTCGTTGAGCAACTGGAGGAGGTCATCATCCGTTCTCTGAAGGATTTTGGAATCGATGGAGGAAGAGATCCTCTCAATCGGGGTGTCTGGGTAGACAAGAAGAAAATTGCCTCTGTTGGAGTAGCCATCAAGCGCTGGGTCTCCTTCCACGGAATTGCCTTGAACTACGAGACCGATCTGAAATACTTTGACCTGATGAACCCATGCGGTCTCGAAGGAATCAAGATGACCTCCATGGCGAAGATCCTCGGAAAAGGGATTTCCAGGGAGAAGCTCCTTGAAAAAATGTACTTTCATTTTCGAGAGCTCTTTCCAAGAGACTGGGAAGAAAGAGGACCGGATGAAGTCTTGGCCTATCGAAGTGAGATCTGAGGATAGCCTGCCAAGATTTCGAGGTTCGAAATAGTCTAAGAAGGGGCGGTATGGGTGCGAAGAGGATAGTGGTGATCGGCGGAGGCCCAGGCGGTTACGTGGCAGCCATCCGGGCTTCGCAGTTGGGAGCAAAGGTCACCCTGATTGAGAGGGCCAAGATCGGTGGGACCTGCCTCAATCGAGGATGCATTCCCACAAAGGCTCTCCTCTCTGACGCCGACCTTCTCCGGTCTCTCAGGCGATCTCCTGTCTTTAGGTCGGTTCTGCCTGAACGTCTTAATCCTCTCGAGTCAATGATGGATCGGAAAGGGAAGGTAGTCGAGGAGATGGTGAAGGGCATCGAGCTTCTCCTCGAATCCCATCGGGTGGCCATTCAATACGGTGAGGCGGATCTTTTGGGAGGAACCCGGATTGGCCTGCTGAAGAGGGATGGAGGGCGAGAGACCATCGAAGCCGATGCGATCATCCTATCTCCGGGATCGGCATCGAAGACAGTACCCGGGATTGTGCCAGACGGGGAGAAGGTCATCACCAGCGACGAGGCCTTGGAGGTGAGAAAGACTCCACGAGAGATGGTTATCCTCGGCGGTGGATATATTGGCGCGGAGTTCGCAACACTATTTAGTACCCTGGGTTCGAAGGTGACGATCGTCGAGATTCTGGAAGAGATCCTTCCAGGGCTCGATTCAGAAATGGTTCGGAATCTGCGGCGGGTCATGGAAAGGGACGGAGTAAAGATTCTACCCGGATCCTCTGTGGAGGAGCTTCGACACACAGTAGAGGGACTGAAACTGACGGTGAAGACTCCCCAGGGGATCGAGGAGATATCTGCCGAGAAACTGCTCGTTGCTACAGGACGGGGGCCCAGGCTGGATCTCGATTTTCAAAAGGCAGGGATTGAGGTCTCTTCTTCGGGAATCCGGGTCAACAGCCGGATGGAGACGAGCGCTCCAAATATCTATGCGGTTGGCGATGCGGTCGGAGGCACCCTCCTCGCCTATGTCGCATCGGAAGAGGGAACGGTGGCTGCGGAGAATGCGATGGGGATCGATCGGCAATTGGAGGAGGGGCCGATTCCTCTTTGCATCTTTACCTATCCGGAAATCGCATCAGTCGGCCTCACCGAGAAGGAAGCTAAAGCGAGAGGAGAGATTCGACTGGGCCGTTTCCCTTTTCGCTCCAACCCCAAAGCGCAGGTCTGCGGTGAGACCGATGGGCTGATCAAGGTCATTGCCAACCGGGAGAGCGATAGGATCGTGGGAATCCACATTATCGGCCCAGGGGCGAGCAATCTCGTTTCCATTGCGGCCATGGTTGTGTGTCAAAAAAGCAAGGGGAAGGAATTTACTCGACTCTTGCAGGTCCATCCAACCTTTCCGGAGGCCCTGAAGGAGGCGGTTCTCGATACAGAGGGGTTGGCTATCCATCTCCCGAGGCCGCTTCGAAAAAAATGGAATGCAGCAACTTCTAAAGAAGATGGGGAGATGGGGAGATAGGGAGAAGAAGAGATACAAGGAAAGAAGGCGGAAAAACAGTACAAACAGGGACGACGGATGATCTTTCAACTTTGCTCAAGACATTTGGAAAAAACCGTTCGCCCTGAGCTTGTCGAAGGGTGGACGAATAAAATCGGTGTAATCACGCGAAGCGGCAGAATCCACCTTGGAGCGGAAAACGAATGGCAATATTGAAAAAACCTCCATGGCTGAAGAAACGGCTTCCTCCGTTTCAGGACATTCTCCAGGTCAAATCAATCTTGAGCGAAGGCAGTCTCCATACGGTGTGCGAGGAGGCTCGTTGTCCAAACCTGGGGGAGTGTTTCGCAAAAGGGACAGCAACGATTCTCATCCTCGGGAAGACCTGCACGCGCCATTGCGGCTTCTGTGCGGTTGAACATGGGCTTCCTGCTCCACTCGAGGTGAAGGAGCCTGACGAGGTGGCCATAGCCGTCAAAAAGATGGGGCTTCGTTATGTCGTCCTCACCTCTGTGACACGAGATGATCTGCCGGATGGAGGAGCATCTGTCTACGCGAGAACGATTCGCACCATCCGGGAGGTGGGCAGAAACATAAAAATTGAAGTACTGATTCCGGATTTCAAAGGGGACCCGTTGGCGTTAAAGGCAGTTCTGGAAGAATGCCCCGACGTTCTCAATCACAACGTGGAAACGGTCCCGCGCCTCTATCCGGAGGTTCGACCTCAGGCTGAGTACCGGAGATCCCTTGAGCTGCTGGAGAGGGCGAAGCGGGAGGCTCCCCCCATCTTCACGAAATCCGGTTTGATGCTCGGTCTCGGAGAAGATCGGAGAGAGGTTCTCGATCTTCTCAAGGATCTGAGAGCGGTGGGTTGCGATTTCATCACCATCGGTCAGTACCTCCAGCCCAGGCAGGACCGGTTGCCCGTCGTACGATATATTCCCCCAGAGGCGTTCGAAGAATATAAACAGATTGCAGAAGCGATGGGCTTCCGGGGTGTGGCCTCCGGCCCGTTTGTCCGAAGTTCGTTTCACGCGTCACAGTTGTTCGAGGGGTCAACTCATTGTAACGGCGATTAGAATTGATTAAGTCATGAAAGGAGCGGGCTATGGCACTTCAGTTTGGACCGAGACGCGCGATCTATATTGATATTGCCGAAGAGATGAAGACAGGGGGGAAGCCGCTTTCAGAGGATGAAGTGAGACATTTCGAAACCTTCGATCTCATTTATCGCTCCCTCTGCACGGTCCTCTTCAACTACGTTCCCACCTCTGGTCATCCCGGCGGCTCCATCTCGTCCGGCCGATTTGTTGCTCGGATCCTGTACGATGTCCTGGATTACGACGTTTCAAAGCCGGATCGGGAAGATGCTGATATCGTTTCGTACGCGGCGGGCCACAAGGCTCTGGGGCTTTACTCTCTGTGGGCTTTGCGAAACGAGGTGCTCCGGATCGGGGCTCCCGAACTTCTGCCCCTCGAAGAACGATATCAGATCCGTCTTGAGGATCTCCTCGGTTTTCGCCGAAACCCCACGAACAGGACGCCCCTCTTCTTGAAGTTCCATGCCAAGGCACTCGATGGCCATCCGACCCCCGCCACACCCTTCATTCGCCTTTCGACAGGGGCATCGGGCGTGGGGCTGGGAAGTTCTGTCGGCCTTGCCATCGGGGCGATGGATTACTTTGGCGATGACCCACCTCGCGTCCACATTGTGGAAGGCGAGGGTGGTATGACACCGGGGCGCGTCAGCGAGGCGTTTGCTGCCGCCGGTACAGCCTCTCTAAAAAATGTCATCCTCCACGTGGATTGGAATCAGGCATCGATCGACTCCAATCGTGTCTGCCGCGAAGGAGATGTCCCCGGCGAATATGTGCAGTGGAATCCCATGGAGTTTTCCTATCTCCATGACTGGAATGTCATCTATGTGCCGGATGGAAAAGACTTCCAGCAGGTCGCTACGGCACAGCGAAAGGCACTGACACTGGGAAATCATCAGCCCACGGCGATCATCTATCGGACGACTAAGGGCTGGCAGTACGGCATTGAAGGAAAAGGCTCTCACGGTGCAGGGCATAAGCTCTGCGCTGACGGTTTTTACGATGCACTCAAGCTTTTCCTCGATGGAACGGATCGGTCCCTTCCCCGGTGTGATGCTGCAAACCAGCGCTGTAAAGCGGGCAAGGAAGCAGAGGCTCTGGAGGAGTGCCTCTGGGAAGCCTTAACAGTGATACGCAATGAGTTGGAGAAGAACGTTCCGATGGTGAAGATGCTTGCGGAGAGACTGGGTGATGCCAGGGAACGCCTTAACCGCAGGAATCGAAAACCAAGGGCCGATGGGCCTACCGTCAGTGCAATCTACGATACAGCATCGAAAACAACAGGGTCGATTCCCGGAGAACTTGTTCTGACTCCTGGTACCGTGACAACGCTTCGCGCTGAGCTCGGCCGCGTTCTCAACTACTACAACAAGGTGGGTAACGGCGTGCTGCTTTCGGCGGCCGCTGATCTTCTTGGCTCAACGAGTGTCAGCACCATTGCGAAGGGTTTTCCCGATGGATACTACAATGCCGCCACGAACCCGGGGGCACGATTGCTCTCTACCGGTGGCATCTGCGAGGATGCGATGTCAGCGATCCTCAGCGGCCTCTCCAGCTTTGGGCACCATATTGGCGCGGGTTCCTCCTACGGTGCGTTTCTTGCGCCCTTGGGACATATCGCTGCCCGGCTCCATGCCATCGGGAACCAGGCTCGGCAGGCGATTGCAAAAGAGCCTTATCGCCCCATCATTCTCATCTGCGCCCACGCAGGTCTCAAAACAGGAGAGGATGGACCCACCCACGCCGATCCTCAGCCCCTTCAGGTTTTGCAGGAAAATTTTCCCCGTGGTACGATCATCACGTTAACGCCCTGGGACCCGCAGGAGATCTGGATTCTCGTCTCCGCAGCCCTGGCGAAAAGACCTGCAGTGATCGCTCCCTTTGTGACCCGTCCGAATGAGCGCATTATTGATCGTAAGGCCCTCGGCCTTGCTCCGGCCACGGCCGCTTCTTCAGGTGTCTACCTTCTGCGGGGTGCGAAGGGAAAAGGAGAAGGAACAGTCGTTCTTCAGGGGAGCGAGGTTGCGTATGCTTTTGTCGAGGAGGCGCTACCCCTCATCGAAAAAGAGGGGTTGAATCTCAACGTCTACTATGTCGCCAGCACAGAGATCTTTGATCTGTTGTCGCCCGATGAACAGAAGAAGATATTTTCAGAAGCCCGGGCAAAAGAGGCCATGGGCATCACGGGTTTTACTCTCCCGACAATGTACCGCTGGATCCGCTCGGATCGAGGCAGGCGCTTCACCCTTCATCCCTTCCAGAAGGGCCACTACCTCGGAAGTGGCCAGGCGGACAAAGTCCTGGCAGAGGCAGGCCTCGATGGAGAAAGCCAGTTCAAGGCGATAAAACAATGGGTGAAAGAGAGGTGATTGTGGCTCCCCGACCCGCAGCGGGCGATAAAACCTATAGGCCCCTTTCAACAACTTTTACCGGAACGCTACAAAGCCAGTTGGATCGAATTTCGCGGAGGACCAATGAGAATTGATTCCCCCCCCGGAGTCGTTTAAAATAAGAAGATAGTAAAGGAGACCGAAAGGTCATCAATGGGAAGGAGCGGTATTGATGGACAACGGGGAGCGAAACACGTGGTTCGTGGAGATGAAGGAGAAATATCCGGCGAAATTTGCCTCGGAGGAAAAGATCTTCGGTCATATTCATCGTGGAGACCGGATCTTCATCGGCACCGGTTGTGGTGAGCCTCAGCACCTGATCCGGGCCCTTATCCGTTACCTTGAGGCCAACCCCAAGGCTTTTTTTGATGCCGAAGTCCTTCACGTATGGACCCTCGGGATTACCCCCTATACCGATCAAAAGTATGAGCGCAATTTCCGCTATGACTCCTTCTTCATCGCCAGTAATACCCGGGAGGCCATCAACAAGGGCCTTGCTGACTATACCCCCATCTTCCTTTCTCAGGTTCCGGAACTGTTCCGAACGAAACTGGTGCCGGTGGATGTTGCCCTCATCCAGACCACTCCACCGGATCATCATGGCTATATGAGCCTGGGGGTGAGCGTGGATATCACAAAAGCAGGAGCAGAGAATGCAACCTTTGTCATTGCCCAGGTGAACGCTTCGATGCCGAGAGTTCATGGCGATACCTTCATCCATATTGAGGATGTGGATTTCATCCTTCCCTATGATGAACCGTTATTGGAATATGAGCCCAACGTTCCGGATGAAATCGCCCAGCGTATCGGGAATTATGTGGCCCGGATCATTGAAGACGGGGATACGATCCAAGTGGGATATGGAAGCCTGCCGAATGCCATTCTTTCCAATCTACGCGACAAGAAGCACCTCGGAGTTCACACGGAGTTGTTGACGGATGGCATTGTCGATCTGATGAAGATGGGGGTGATCGATAATTCGAAGAAGAACTTCGATCGTGGGAAGACGGTGGCCACGTTCTGCATGGGGAAAAAAGGAGCCTACGAATACATTCACGACAACCCGAGCATTGAGTTTCGGACGATTGACAACACAAACAATCCCCTCGTCATCGCACGAAACAAGAACATGACAGCCATCAATAGCGCCCTCGAGATCGATCTCACCGGCCAGGCTACAGCGGAGTCCATTGGGAAGACCTTTTACAGTGGCATCGGGGGACAGACGGATTTTATGCGTGGGACCGTGTCGGCCCCCGGAGGAAAAACGATCCTGACCATTCAGTCCACAGCGCAGGATGGCGGGGTCTCAAGGATTGTGCCCTTCATCCAGGAAGGGGCCGGTGTGACGCTGGGCAGAGGAGATGTACACTATGTCGTCACCGAGTACGGGATCGCCTATCTCCATGGAAAAAACATCCGGGAGCGGGCCATGGATCTCATCGCCATCGCCCATCCCAAATTTCGTCCCTGGCTCATCGACGAAGCAAAGAAGCGGGGCCTGATCTATCCCGACCAGGAATTCATTCCCGGAAAAGAGGGAGAATATCCGGAGACCCTGGAGACGTATCGAACGAGCAAGGCAGGGCTCCATATCTTTTTCCGGCCGGTGAAGATCAGCGACGAGCCATTAATGAAAGATTTTTTCTATTCCCTTTCAGATAACAGCCTTTACCGGAGGTTCATCTCGATGAGGCAGGATATGCCCCACGAGCGCCTCCAGAAGTTCGTGATCATTGACTTTTCGAAACAGATGGTGATTCTTGCCGTGATCCAGCAGGGAGAAAAAGAAGAGGTTGTGGGCATGGGGCAGTACGCCGTCTATGAGAAAGCCCATATGGCAGAAGTCGCTTTCGCCGTGCGGGATGATTATCAGAACAAGGGGATTGGAACGGAATTGCTTTCTTATCTCACCTATCTGGCCAATCGGCAGGGCCTTCTGGGTTTTACGGCAGAGGTGCTCATGGAGAACAGGCCCATGCTCCATCTTTTCGAGAAGATGGGATTTGACATCCAGAAACGGCGAGAAGAAGGCGTCTACGAACTGGAGATGATGTTTAGGTAAAAATTAAAAAACTCGAAGCACGAAACTCGAAATCCGAAACAAATCCGAATGACCCAATTCGAAAGTCCGAAACGAAAGACGGGCGTTTTGAAAATTTGGTGGACGAACTAATAGGTCTGACCGGGGAGGGTGTTCATCTTCAGATCTTTTCCGATCATCTTATACATCCAGGGGCCTTCCCAGTCTTCGCCAAAGACCTCGGAATAGGTTCCGTCATAGAGGGCCCAGCTTCTCCCCCTGACCGTTTTCTCCATCTCCCCTCTCCGGAAGAGAGTCGAACCATCCAGCTTCCGGTAAAGTAATCCCCCCGGTTGAAACTCCCCGTGGATCTTCTCCATCATCTTCATGCCTCTAAAGTAGATGAATCCGCATCGTTCCCACAGAATTGCATGATGATAATAGAGGGCGCGAAGACCAATGGCCTTCAGGCCAAGGGATTGCGTAAATGTTTCAAGACAGGCCATAAATTCTCCAGCCAGTCGCAACCCTCGCCTCACCGTCCCGGGAGCGAGGCCCGCATCGAGGGCCCTGATCTCTTCAGGAATGTTCCTCGAATGGGTACCGAATAAGGTGTCCCTGCCCAGTTCGTCCCTGTCCACATTGAACCTCTCCGAAAAAGGATCGTTGATCGTCACGAAGTCGAGGTAGAGGCTTCGCATAAACGTCTCGAGAGAGACCTGGCAGGAAAAGATGCAGTCCCGATCTTCGGGTCGGTATTTTACGTCGACGCAGGCAAAATTCTCGTCCGGCGGGAAGATCCCCGCGACCACTCTCTCTCCGGACGGGTTTGTCAAGGTCTTCGGATCTATTTGAAAGATTCGGAAGACGGACGGCGGAATGAGCTGGAGATAAAGGGGATCCCTTTCCTCTTTGGAGAGCCTGTTTAGAATCGCCAGAGAGAATGTCATGGCAGTTCTTCCGAAATCCTGATTCCCTGCAGGGGCAATTCATGAATTGCCCCTACAAAGGTCCAAAATAGAACGATGTCCGGATCAGGGATCTTCAAATACACGATGGAAATCCTGTGAGGAACATGAACCTTCACCAAAGGTCCTCCACATTGGGGATCGTTGCCTTTGGGTTTTCCGCATCGATTTCCCAGTTCAACGGGTTATCCATAATGTACTGACGAATGCGGTTCAATTCCTCGTCATTTCGGATAATACGATCGTAGTAATTACGCTGCCAGACCGGAAAACCGGGGAAATTCCGAGATTGGTTGATGCGTTTGGCTGAATTCATCTTGAGATAACCAACGACCTTTGGTAAGAGCATCTTGCGCCGCAGAGTCGGGTTGTTTTGTTGTAGGGGCAATTCATGAATTGCCCCCACAGGGGTATCAGAAATGCCACCAATTCCGTGGAGATGATTAGGCATGATAACGAATGCATCGGTATCAATGTCTGGAAAATGCTTGGGTAGTTCGTTCCAAATGACCCGGACCAATTCCCCTGCATGAATTAACGATATCTTGCTGTCTATTATTTCCCCAAACAGGCATGCTCGATTCTTGCTACAAATCGTCAAGAAGTATAATCCTGTACTCGTATAGTCGAATCCCTTCAGGCGAAGGGATCGTCGAGGATGGATATGGGGCTCAGGCATTTCCTGAAACCTCTGATTTCTTTGTTGGCCAGAGAGTTATTGGCCCCCGTCCCCCGAGGAGCCAATTGGTAACGGAAAGTTGTCTACGGGGAAGTTTATTAGATTTGAAGCCAGGAGTCAACAAAAATTGATTCCCGATCGGGACTTATGTTAAATTTTTGATATGAATACGTTTGGGGAGGAGAATTGAAGAATGCAGAAGGATCTGAAGAAGACCGCGCTCAATTCCTGGCATAAAGAAAACGGCGGCCAGATGGTGGAGTTTGCAGGCTGGGAGATGCCGGTCGCCTATAAGCGCGGTATTATCGAGGAACACTTAAGCACCAGAAGACATGGAGGCCTCTTCGATATCTCCCATATGGGGCGTTTCTTGATCTATGGAGAAGGAGGGACGCCTTTCCTGCAGCATGTCCTGACCAACAACGTATTCGCCCTTGAACACGGCATGGCCCAGTACACCCTGATCCAGGACGAATGGGGGGCGGCCATTGACGATGCCTATCTTTATCGGCTGGACGAAGGGAACCTGATCGCCCAGTCGAGATACCTTCTCGTCGTCAATGCGGCCAATAAGGAGAAGGACTGGAACTGGTTTACGGACCAGAGGAAGAGATTTAAGGACCTCATCATCGAAGACAAGAGTGAAGAGATGAGCATGATTGCGCTTCAGGGCCCTTTGACGAAAGAGGTGCTGGAAGAGATCCTCGTCGAAGGCCATTCCATTCTTCCCGATCCCTGGAGAAATCGTTTGAGGGTCTGCGAGATCGAAGGGGAACATGTGACCGTCACCATCTCGAGGACAGGCTATACGGGCGAGCCGATCTGCTTCGAGCTCTTTGCCCCAGGCGAGAAGATGAGAATGATCTGGGGAAAGATCCTAACTGTGGGAGGGCCGAAGGGAATCGTCCCGGTGGGCCTGGGAGCGAGAGATACCCTAAGGCTGGAAGCGGGCCTTCCTTTGTATGGTCATGAGCTTGGGCTCGATAAGGAGGGGAAGGAGATACCGATCTACGCAGCTCCGTCAGCCGCATTGGGGATCAGTTTCTCGCCATTGAAAGGGAATTTCATCGGACGCGAGACTCTAAGACGCCAGTTCGAAGAGATGAAATTGAGGCTGGGCGGAGATCCCCTGCCCCCCAAGGAAAAGCAGATCGTCCCTAAGCGGGTATTCCCGATTGCCATTCTGGGAGGTCAACAGGGCCAAGGCATTGCCAGGCAGGGCTATGAGGTGCTGGTTGGAGGAAAGCGCTCGGGTCACGTGACAAGCGGGACCATGGTTCCCTACTGGGTGTCCTCTGATAAGGGGATCCTGTCAGAACCCTCCGAAGAGAGGGGCATGCGGTCCATCGCACTGGCTTATATCGATGCGGATTTAAAAGAAGGGCAGAAGATCGAGGTCCGTCAAAGGGGAAAGACCTTTGAGGGGGAGATCGTTGAAAGGCATCTGTCAGGAGAGGCACCACCCTATGCCCGGCCGATCCTCGTCGAGGAGAAAAAGAAGAAGAAGCCCGGGCCCATGAGGGGATTAAAGGATGATGCTGAGAGCCTGTTGAATCGGGTGATCAAGAATACCGATTGGAGGCAGAAAGAGACTGTCAACCTCATCCCTTCCGAACATACCCCATCTCTCCTGGTTCGACTTCTCACCATCGCTGATCCATCCGGACGCTATGCCGAACATCGCCTGGTCAAGGCTCTCGGAGAAAAGGATGTGTTCTACTACCAGGGCACGAAGTTGATTGAGGAGGTGGAGATTCTCCTGATCGACGAACTTCGGCGCTTCATGGGGTGTTTGGAGGTGGAACCGAGGGTCATCAGCGGCCAGATGGCCAATGCCGCCGTGTTCAGCGGACTCGTGGATTATCTCAACCGGCTGGACCGCAAGACCGAGTTCCGAAGGATAAGAAAGGTGGTCAATCATCATCTCGGAAGGGGAGGTCATCTCAGCGCGCAACCCATGGGGGCCTTGAGAGATTTTGTGGCGATGGATCCGATGACGGAGAGGCCGGCTGCCTACCAGTTTCCGGTTCTGAGGGAGAATCCCTACCAGATCGATCTATCCAGGACAGGGGAACTGATAGAAGCACAAAGACCGGAATTAATCGTCCTGGGCAAGAGCATGATTATCTATAAGGAGCCGGTGAAGGAGATCGCTCAAATGGTCTCCGGGATGAAGCCGAAACCGATCATTCTTTATGACATGGCCCACGTCCTGGGATTGATCGGCCCCCACTTTCAGGAGCCTTTCAAGGAAGGGGTCGATCTCGTCACCGGCTCTACGCATAAGACTTTTTTCGGTCCCCAGAGAGGGGTGATCGGGAGCAATATGGAAGAGGGCACGGAATATGAGGACCTGTGGCAGGCGATTGTTCGCCGGGTCTTTCCGGGAAGCGTGAGCAATCATCACCTGGGAACACTTCTCGGCCTGCTCATGGCTGCCTATGAAATGAATGCGTATAAATCGGATTATCAAAAGGCGATTCTATCCAATGCCAGGGCCTTTGCGAAGGGCCTGAAGGATCAGGGCCTGATGGTGGAAGGGGATTCCCGCCTCGGATATACGGAGACCCACCAGGTGATCCTCAGGGTGGGCTACAGGATGGGACCACGCATGGCCAGCCGGCTGGAGGAGAGCAATATTGTGCTCAATTATCAGGCAGCACCGGATGACGAAGGATTTACCTCAGCCAGTTGCCTGAGGATGGGCGTTCAGGAGATGACCCGCTTCGGGATGAAGGAAGAAGACTTTGCACAGCTCGCCGAGTATATGAAGGAAGTGATCCTCCATGATCGGCCCATGGCCAATGAGGTTGCCCGATTCAGGAGAAAATTTACACAGATGAGGTACTGTCTCTCCGAGGCCGAAGCCGCTCCGCTTCTGGAGAGATTGCTGGAGGCCATCAGGTGATCCTTCCATGGGTTGAAGTCAGGTTAACGAATATCTCAAAGGGAGTCAGGGGGGATCTCCCGCTTCCTCGCCCGTACCCAGGGAAGATTTGGCAAAATGAGCAGGGAAAGGGCCAGAACGATCATGACGCAGGAGATGGGCCTGGTGAAGAAAATAGAGAAACTCCCGTGAGAAAGTAAGAGGGATTGCCGCAGGCTATTCTCCATTAAGGGAGTCAGGACCATGGCCATGATCAGTGGAGCAGCTTCATAATCGAATTTTTTCATCAAGTATCCGATGACCCCGAAAATCACCATCAGGATCACTTCGTGGACGGTATTATTGAGACTATAAGCGCCGAGAACGCAGAAGAGCAAAATGAGGGGAAACAGAATGCCGTAGGGAATTTTCAAGATCTTCACCCACATTCCGATCAGCGGAAGGTTCAGCGCAAGGAGCATGACATTCCCGATATACATGCTGGCTACGACCCCCCAGAAAATATCGCCATGCTGCGTGATCAGCAAAGGCCCCACCTGGACTCCATAAGTAAGAAGGCACCCCAAGAGTAAGGCCATGACCGGGTTTGCCGGAATGGCCAAAGTCAAAAGTGGAATGAAGGCGCCCCCCACGGCCGCATTATTGGCTGTTTCAGGCCCGGCCACACCTTGGATCATTCCGGTGCCGAATTTTTCTGGATGCTTGGACACCCTTTTCTCAATCGCATAGGAAGTAAAGGAAGAAACTGCCGCTCCCCCGCCCGGCAAGATGCCCAGAAAGAAGCCGATCACAGTTCCCCGAGTAATCGGGCCGATGGAATCTTTCCAATCCTTGAGATCGGGGAAAAGGTGGGAGATCTTGGTCTCGAAGATTTGACGGGAAACCCCCTCCTCGATATTGAGGAGCACCTCGGAGACGCCAAAAAGGCCCATGACTACCGGGATCACTCCCAGCCCATCCATGAAAATCTGAATTCCGAAGGTGAATCTGGGGACGCCATTGATGAGGTCCGTTCCTATCGTGCCCAAAAAGATCCCGAAAACGGCCATCATCAGGCCTTTGATCATGGACCCATGAGCCATGAAGGTCAGGAGGACCAACCCAAAACACATCAGGGCGAAGTATTCCGGAAAGCCGAAGATCAAGGCGATTTGGGCCAAAGGTGGGGCAATGAGCTGCAGGGCGATGACGCTCAAGGTCCCGCCGATGAAGGAACCCATAGCGGCAATTCCCAGTGCCACCCCGGCCCGGCCCTGACGGGCCATCTGGTAGCCGTCCAGGCAAGTGACCACGGAGGAAGACTCTCCCGGAATATTGATCAATATGGAAGTGGTGGAACCCCCGTATTGAGCGCCGTAATAAATTCCCGCCAGCATGATCATGCCTGAAACCGGAGGGATATGGAGGGTCGCGGTGAAGAGCAGAGAGATCGCCGCTACCGGGCCCAATCCCGGCAAAACTCCGATGAGAGTTCCGAGCAGGACCCCACAGAAACAATAAAAAAGGTTCCCCCAGCTCAAAGCGAGCTGAAGTCCCGAGAAGAGGTCATGAGACATTCTTATTGCCTCCCTGTTTCTCCTAAAAGATTGAGAAAGGCCCTTTGGGCAATTGAGTCTGCAGCCACAACTCGAAGATGCAATAGGATATCACCGCGGTGAGGACGGAGCCTAAGATCACCATGGACCATCGTTTGGGTTCAATGATCCGCAAAAGGCATCCTATGAAGAGCGTCGTGCTCACCAGATAGCCCAGGTATCCCATCCCTACTGCGTAGGCCAGAAGAACGAGGACGGCCAACACCACTTTAAACCCTTTTTTCCGATCCACCCATATCGGGGTGGCCTCTTTCGCCGCCGATGGTGCGAGCCTGGATTGCAGATAAACGATGAGTGCCAAAATGGCTAAAATGGCCCCGCAAATAAAAGGAAAAAAGCCGGGCCCCGGGTTGTGAACGCCTCCCAGGGACAGCCTCACAGAACCAATGCAAATCAGAAGCCCGGTAACTAACCAGAACAGACTGCTCCATTTTTCTTTATTCATCGCTGCACTCCTCCACCCGCTCGCTCCAAACCTGTCTATCCTATTTCAGCAAATCCTTCAGCACCTTGCTGAACAATTCGTGATTGTACTTCAGGAGGGCGGTATATTCCGCAGGTCCGCCGTAGTGAAGAGTGACACCAATTTTATCCAGCCGGTCAACAATGAAGGCCTCGTGATTCTGGATCGCCTTTTTCCCCGCAATGTTGAAGGCATCGATGACTTCCTGGGGAGTACCTTTGGGAGCGAGAAAACCAGTAACAACCTCGAGGCTCACAGGATATCCCATTTCCAGGAAGGTGGGTACATCCGGAAGGTACTTACTCCGCTCCTTGCCAAAGACGGCCAGTGCCCTTAAAGTTCCGGCCTTGATATGGGGCATGGAGGGAGTACTGGGTGAGGAGACAGCGCTGACATGGCCTCCCAGAACGGCCGTGACCGCAGGGGTGGTGCCCTGGGAGGGGATGTAATTCAATTTGATTCCTGCCGCCTTGGCGAACATCTCCCCGCAGATATGGGGAAGACCGAAGGTCCCGGAGCTGGAATAACTTAATTTATCTGGCTCCTTCTTGGCAGCGGCAACAAATTCCTTGATGGTCTTCCAGGGAGAACTAGAATTTACAGCGAACAAGTAAGGCACGTCCGAAAAAAAGGCAACCGGCGCAAAGGATTCCCAGGTATAGGAACAGTCCTTCTGTGTGAGGGGGACGACGGCAATAGAAGACTGGGACGTACCCACCAAGATGTATCCGTCCGGCTTCGCGGCAGCCACAAAGGCTGCGCCCACGGCGCCTGCGGCACCGGGTTTATAGACAAAGCTCATGGGTTGCCCCAAATATTCAGGCATCGTCTCCACAAAGGGACGCAACGCATTATCCGTATCACCGGGCGCGAATCCAATGATGACCTGGATCGGCCTGGTGGGAAATTTTCCCTCGGCCGACCAGCCTTCTCCGATAAAAGAAAGAGCCAGGATGACCGCCAACATGCCAACTCCAAAAAATCGGGCTGTTTTCATGATTTGTCCTCCTTTGAGATGATGAATACGATCTCGCTCGCCCAGGGTCTATTCCCTCAACTTGAGGTTAAATTACCAGATATTTTCCAATGTTTCAAGCTTTTTCATCAGTTTGTTTTTCATCAGCTTGTCAAGGCTTCATGTCACAAAAAGATCTCCCCCTTTACTTCCTGTCAAACATTATTCACCTTTGCACCAATAGCTTTCCCATAGATCCGCATCGCTCCGGCCTACATGGATGGAGGGATTGGAGACGCTTTAGGGCAGAGCCGATAGAATTAAACTACCTTGTCTAAACCTGGGGATGACGCTGTTTTACTGAAAACGGAGATGACCCATAACATCTGATCCCCCGCATTCTGAAGGTTCTACAAAACCCCCATCCTTGTAGGCTGTGGTACAGCCGCCATTTTTTTCACACCTTCTCACCTGCACGTGGAAATCTTCTCCCAGGAGTCGAGCCCCTTCGACACCGTTTGCCCTGAGCCTGTCGAAGGGTGTGAACGGTGCGCAGGACAGGCTTCAGGCGGAATAACTCCGGCTAAAGCCTCTTCTCCCCGGATAAGTTAGACATTATTATGGAGTCGATAATTTTTTTGCCAAACAAGCTTGAAGGGTAGTATAATGTCTTTTGGGTGGGCGACCGGGTTTCATATTTCAATAAACCAAGATTCCAAGAAAGGAGGGGGAGCTATGAAGAGATGGGTTTTGTCAGGTTTTTTATCATTTCTCTTTTTATTCGCTTTGGTATCCTCATGTTTCGCCGATGAACGGGTGACTGAATTGGTTTCCGGAGTCCTATATAACGTCACTTTAAAAGGCACCAGCAAGACCCTGACAGGCGGAAAATTCCCTTTCACTGCAACCGGGACAATGACGTGGGACAGCGTTACTGGCCAAATGTCTTTTAATGTGACGACCAGTGTTGCAGTCAACTTTACAGGCACGGGGATTTTAGCCAATGGTCCTAAAGGCTGTTTTGGGTTGACAACTCTTGATTCAGGATCAGCAGAAGGGGAAGCCGTTTTCTCTGGAAAATTTTCAAAAGACAATACAAAATTTAGTGGGAAATTTTATGCTGGAAGTCCAAACCGTATCGGGCCTGCCCCTGGAGGGTTTGTTTTTACTTCTGGCACTGTTAAGGCAACCCAACAATGAGCCGATAGGTCTATGGACTGAGAAGGTTTGAACAAATCCAAGTTCCACAATCGGCGTCATTCCGACCCACAAGGATGAACGAATTGGAGAACTTTAGGGCGGAACCTATAGAATGGAGCTGCCCGGTCTAAGCTTCCTTCGTCACTCTGATTGATAAGGAAGGTTGCCTGTAACCTATGATGACCCGCATCCTAACGTTTCGACAAGACGTCCATCCTTGTGGGTCGAGCCACGGGTTCCTAATTTTTTCATACCTTCTGGCTCTCTGAAACAAAAAGCAGCGAACCCTTCCTCTTGACAAAAAGAATATAGGATGTTCCCCTAAGGTTTTCCCCAATATACTACAAAATCCAAATATCCAAAGCCCCGAAACTCACCCTGTCCAGAGTCTCTTGAGAACAAAGGGTTTTACGTATAAGAAGAAAAACAGTATCCTCTGAATGAAGAATGGGTTCTACACAGACCTCTTGTCGATGTTCATGGAAAGGAGGGAATCGGATGAAGGCATACAGGACATATCTGGTTGTGGAGGATCCTAAACGGGTTGTTCTCACCGATGTTCCCTTCAGTGCGGGCCAGCGGGTTGAAGTCCTGATGGTCCAGGATGAATCCCCTGAGAAGCTCACAGAGGAACTTAGGACCCTGATGAAGGAGACGCAAGATCTCCCTCAGGTCAAAGCCCTGAGCGAAGCCGAAATCCGGGAAGAGATCGAAGCCTATCGGGCCAGCCGATGAGAGTGGTGATTGATACGAATGTCTTGGTATCTGCAGCGTTGAAAGGTCGTGATCCGGAGTTAGTCGTCCTGTTTGTTGCTGGAAATCCCGATTTCGAATGGATTGCTTCAATGGAGATTCTTGACGAGTATGTCAATGTCCTAAGCAGGGAAAAGTTTGGGCTTTCAGACGAAATCAAAGACCGATGGCGGAGTCTTCTTTTGCAAGCGAAGAGTTGCGTGAAGACAATAAACACCGTGGATTTCCCCAGGGATCAGAAGGATGCCAAGTTCTTGGCATCGCCGTATCAGGGGGAGCGGCTTACTTTATAACAGGGGACAAAGATTTTGAAGAGGCCTATAAGATATTCAGCACAACCGTTCTCTCCGTATCTCAATTCAAAAGACTCGTTTGTGACCCAACTGCCCGGAATTCTATGGCCAAGAAATGATCGATGTATTTGACCCACGAAACCCAAACATCCAAATATCGCAGGCCCGCCCGCAGGAATTTCTGTCATCTGTTCCAGACTCGCTTGTCTCGGCCTGCCCCTCATCTACACTTGTCCCTACCTCCTGTCACACATTATTCCTCTTTGCACCAACGTTACCATAGTGCTTTTGGCGGGCGGGCGTAAAACCCGCCCCTACATCTGTAGATGAATGACCGGTTGAGGAGAAAACACGAATGTAACTAAGCGGTAAGAATGACGGACACAGAATTACAGTTGAACCCCATAAAAATAAAAACGTTCCGGTGAATGCCGGAACGTTTTTGAAGGTCCAAACGGTGGGCAATGCCCACCCTCCATTGTCTCTTTTCAAAATGGTGAACTTTTATGAAAAAATATTGTCTCTCGGTCTACTTCAATTCCCGTTTGCCGCGCCTTCTTTCAAATCCTTTCAATCTCGCTAAGGAGCGAAGGAGTGCGGCCTGTGCTTCAGCAGCCTCGACGCGAGTGGTTGCTGTCCTGAGGGCTTCCTGGGCACGTTTCTTGGCTGCCTCCGCCCGCGCGACGTCGATCTCCTCAGCCCTTTCGCAGGCATCGGCCAAGACGATCACTTTATCAGGACGGACTTCAAGAAAGCCGCCACTGATGGTCAGATAGTCTTCCTGGGTTCCTTTCCGGATCACGAGATCCCCGGGCTGGAGCATGGTCATGAGTGGGGCGTGATGGGGAAGGATACCCAGCTGTCCCTCTACCCCCCAGGCCAGGATGACATCCACATCATCGGAGAAGACCATCTTTTCAGGGGTGACGATCTCGATCTTAATGGTTGCCATGACTACGCTCTCATCTTCTTGGCCTTTTCTACGGCCTCTTCAATCGGGCCTACCAGATAGAAAGCTCCTTCGGGAAGATCATCGTGTTTTCCTTCGAGGATCTCTTTGAAGCCTCGAACGGTCTCCTTCACAGGGACGTACTTGCCCGGAGTACCCGTGAACTGCTCAGCCACGTGGAAGGGCTGAGAACAGAACCTCTGAATCTTGCGGGCCCTCGAGACCGTGAGCTTATCTTCTTCGCTGAGTTCTTCAATACCAAGGATGGCGATGATATCCTGGAGTTCCTTATAGCGCTGTAATGTCGATTGCACCCCCCGAGCCACCCGGTAGTGCTCTTCCCCCACGATGAGGGGGTCCAGAATCCGGGAGGTGGAGGCCAATGGATCGACGGCAGGGTAAATGCCGAGCTCAGCGATCGATCGCTCCAAAGCGACCACGGCATCGAGATGGCCGTAAGTGGCCACGATTCCCGGGTCGCTGTAATCATCAGCAGGGACATAGATCGCCTGAAACGATGTGATGGAGCCTTTCTTGGTCGTGGTGATCCTCTCTTCCAGCTCACCGACATCGGTGCCCAGGGTGGGCTGGTAACCCACGGCAGAAGGCATCCGTCCGAGCAGGGCGGAGAGCTCCATATTCGCTAAGACGTATCGATAGATATTATCGACAAACAGGAGGACGTCCTGGCCTTCCACATCACGGAAGTATTCGGCCATGGTGACTCCTGTGAGGGCCACCCGCGATCGGACACCAGGGCTCTCATTCATCTGACCAAAGACAAGGACGGTGCGGTCGAGAACGCCGGAGCGCTTCATCTCAAGCCACAGGTCGTTTCCTTCCCTCGATCTCTCACCCACTCCGGTGAAGACCGAGAAACCCCCATGCTCGGCAGCGATGTTACGGATGAGCTCCATAATGATAACGGTCTTGCCCACACCGGCTCCGCCATAGGCCCCGATTTTTCCCCCACGGGTAAAGGGAGTGATCAAGTCCATTACCTTCAATCCCGTTTCCAGGACCTGAGGCGTTGTCACCTGATCGGTTAAGGGAGGAGGAAGACGGTGGATCGGATGCCTCAGCTCTGCCTTGACTTCGCCCAATCCATCGAGGGGCTCGCCAAAGACATTAAAGAGCCTTCCAAGGGTTGCCCGCCCCACGGGCACAGATATGGATGTCCCCATATCGATCGCGTCTGCTCCCCGGGAGAGACCATCGGTTGCGGTAAGAGAAATCGTCCGGACCCAGTTATTGCCGAGATGGGCTTGTACCTCCACAATGATCTTGCCGCCGCTCATCGGAATCTCAATTCCATTATTGATGGCGGGCAATTCATTGGGTGGAAATCTGATATCGACCACAGTTCCAATGACTTGTACGACCGTGCCTTTTGCCATTTCTTTCTCCTTAAGCCTTAAAGATCTCGGCGCCTCCCGTGATTTCGCTGATCTCCTTGGTGATCGATTCCTGCCTGGCCTTATTCAGGGTGAGGGTCAGGGATTCAATCATGTCTTGGGCGGCCTCGCTCGCATTTCGCATGGCGACCATGCGTGCCGACTGCTCGCTCGCAATCAACTCCAGGACCGCATGATAGACCTGCATCTCCACAAACCTCGGCAAGAGTTCGTTCAGCACCGCAGACGCATTCGGCTCGTAGATGTACTCGCCAATCTGTCCCGGAGGAACCTTGGCCGGTTCTACAGGAAGGAGGACCTCGATCGTCGGTTTTTGAAGCATCGTACTGACAAAATGGGGATAAGCGAGATAGACCAGGTCCACATCGCCCTTGCTATAATCCTCGACCACGATCTGAGAGATGGGCAGGGTTTCCCGGATGGTTGCCCGATCTCCAAGACCTGTAAACTCAGCATAGATGTTGAGCCCCGAGCTCCGTGTGAAAGACCTCCCCTTTCGACCTACGGTGATGAGGGAGACAGGAGCCTTTTGCTCCAGGATAAACTTTCCCACCATCCGGTTTAAGTTCGTGTTGAGCCCACCGCAGAGCCCCCGGTCGGTCGTCAGATGAATCACGTAGATTTTTTTAGCGTCCCGCTTCTGAAGAAGCGGAGGGATTCCCCCCTTGACCCGGGGTTCGATTGCCAGGTTCGCGATGACCTGCCGAATCTTCTGAGAGTAGGGCCTTCCTGCCAGGGCCTGCTGCTGGGTTCGCCTCAATTTTGCAGTAGCGATCATCTCCATGGCCCGGGTAATCTTTGCCGTGCCCTGGATGCTCCGGATGCGGCGGCGTAGAATCTTGATGCTGGCCATTTAATTCGTGCTTCCTTGTTTGAACTCCGTGATGGCGGCCTTTAGGGGCTCTTCGATTTCTGGTTTCAATTCCAGTTCCTTGTTGATTTTACTCTCGGCCTCGGGATGGTTCGTCTCCATGAACCGGTGAAAACGCTCTTCCCAGGAGATCACCTTTTCCACTGGAACATCATCCAGGAACCCATTGGTCACGGCATAGAGGATGGTGACCTCTCTTCCCAGAGACATGGGAGTATACTGGGGCTGCTTCAGGACCTCTGTAATCCTTCGGCCCCGCTCCAGTTGATCCTTGGTCGCCTTGTCCAATTCCTCACTCCCGAACTTGGCAAAGGCTTCGAGCTCCCGGAACTGGGCCAGCTCGAGCCGGAGCTTACCGGCCACCTGCCTCATGGCCCTCCTCTGTGCAGAGCCTCCGACCCGTGAGACGGAGAGGCCGACGTTGATGGCTGGACGAATACCCGCGTTGAAGAGGTCCGGTTCGAGGTAGATCTGGCCGTCGGTGATGGAGATGACATTGGTCGGAATATAAGCGGAGATATCGCCGAGCTGGGTCTCAATGATCGGCAAAGCGGTGAGGGAGCCTCCCCCATATTTTGGATCGAGCTTGGCAGCCCGCTCCAGAAGGCGGCTGTGAAGATAGAAGACGTCACCGGGGTAGGCCTCCCGGCCGGGTGGCCGGCGAAGGAGCAGGGAGAGCTGGCGATAGGCCCACGCGTGCTTGTAGAGATCATCATAGATGATCAGGACATCTTTCCCCTGGTCCATAAACTCCTCGCCCATGGCGCAACCGGAGTAGGGGGCGATATACTGGAGGGAGGCAGGGTCAGCGGAATCGGCCTCAACCACGATCGAATAATCCATCGCCCCGTGCTTCTCGAGCGTGGCGATCACCTGCGCCACCTTCGATGTCTTCTGTCCGACGGCAACGTAGATACAGATCAGATCCTGGCCTTTTTGGGCGATGATCGTATCGATGGCGATGGCTGATTTGCCGGTAAAACGGTCTCCGATGATCAGCTCCCGCTGTCCCCGGCCGATCGGGATCATGCTGTCAATGGCCTTGATGCCGGTCATGACGGGAGTATTGACGGGACTTCGTTTCGCAACGTCAGGAGCGACCTTCTCGACAGGCCGCGTCTTCCCGGTCCGGATGGGGCCTTTTCCGTCGAGGAGCCGGCCCAGGGGATCGACGACCCTTCCGATCAAGGCGTCTCCAACAGGGACCTCGATGACCCTTCCTGTGGCCTTGACCTCATCCCCTTCCTTGATTTGACCGCAGTCGCCCAGGATAACGGCACCCACATTATCCTCTTCCAGGTTGAGTGCCAGGCCCATGATGTCATGGGGAAATTGGATGAGTTCATTATAGGCCACTTTTCCCAAACCGTGGATACGGGCAATCCCGTCCCCGACCCCGATGACCGTACCGACATTGGCCATGGTGACAGCAATGCCATAATGCTCAATTTGATCTTTTATGACTGAAACAATATCCCGTTTTTGAGCGACCATTTTAATCCCCTGTTCCCCTGAATTTCATTTCGGGCACTTTATGCTGTTGCGATGTGGTGGGCAATGCCCACCCTACTCTTGTCTGCAAAACCCTGAATTTCATTTCGGGCCGTATGCTGCTGCGGCCAAACCCCTCAGGACCTACCCACCTCTAATAGGCTCTTGCCTAATCTATCCAGGTTTTGACGGAGACTTCCATCGATCACCATATCCCCGACCCTGGCAATAAACCCTCCGACAATGGAAGGGTCAACTTGCAGATCAAGGGTGACCTTCCGGCCCAGGATTTCTCCGATCCGTCTCGAAACCATCTCCCCGTCCTTCTCATCGAGCGCAATGGCCGTCGTCACCTCTGCATGCTCAATTCCCCGATAGGCATCCAGCAGGACCTGATAATCCCTGGAGATCTCGCCGACAAGCCTCATGCCATCTTTGCTGACGAGAAGAAGGGCGAGGTTGGAAACAAAAGGATGGACCTCTCCCAGCCCCTCCTTCATGAGGTCTGTCTTCGCCTCAAAAGGAAGTTTTGGGTTTTCGAGCAAGGCCATGAGGGTTTCATCCTGGCTCAGTTGAGCGAGCTTTTCCAGGCCTTGCTGGAAGGCCTCAAGGACCTTTTTTTCGAGGGCGAGCTCGAAAATTGCCTGGGCATACCATTTTCCGGAAACTCTTCGTGGCATCCGTTCACTCTAATTCTTCGAAAAAGGCCTGATCTCCGCCAGGGTGTCTGCAATCACCCTGGACTGTTTTTCCCTGTCCAGAGTCTGTCGAATCACCTTCTCTGACGCAAGGATCAAGAGGGAGACGAACTCCTTCCGAAGGTCCTCTACCATTTTGTCCCGCTCTGCCTCGAGTTCCAGCCGAGCCTTCTCTACGATGGCTTTGGCTTGAAGAGCGGCTTCTTTCCTGGCCTCTTCCTTCAGGCCTTCCCCTTTTTGAAGGGCCTGGGCGATGATGGCTTGGGCCTCCTGGCGACCCTTCTCGATCTGCCGTTGCACCTCTGCCTTGGCCTGCTCATAATCTCGTTTCGTCGCCTCTGCCCACTCCATGCTCTCCTTCATCTTTCTCGTCCGATCATCGAGCATCTTCAGGACCGGTTTGTAAAGAAACTTACTCAGCAGAGCGAACAAGATGATGAAATTAATGACGAAGGCCAACAGCAACGGCAAGCTGATGCCTAACTTGGCAAACCCTCCCATTTTACCCCCTTTAGATTAAGGGACGGACGTGGCGGGCTAAAACCCTACCAGCACCTTCCCGAGGATGAGCCCTGTAAGACCAAAGATCATCACCATGACTGCGATAATGATGATACAAAACCCGATGGGGAAACCTCCCTCATTCATGATATCACCTCCTACTTCACGATCATCGTAAGGATGATACAGACGATCAACACATAAATTCCGATAGCCTCAGCGAGAGCCCCAATCAAAATCATGTTGGTCATGATGGCCCCTCGGGCTTCAGGATTTCGTCCGAGAGACTGCATGGCGGAGTATCCGATCAGCCCCAGGGCCAGTGCCGGACCGAAAAAACCAATCCCGCCAATCAACCCGACTGTTACCATCTTCATTACTTCTGCTGTCATTTCCTTCCTCCTTTTCTTAATGATGTTTTTGTTCCGACTCCTCATGTGCCGAAGAAATGGCGACTGTCCCAAAGACCAGGGTTAACCCGCTGAAGATGAGGGCCTGAATCAGCCCGATCAGCAATTCCAATCCATAGAAGGGAATGGTAAAAACCATGGGAATAAGAAAACAGGAGACCATCACCAGGATCTCACCCGCCGTCATGTTTCCAAAGAGACGAAAAGTGAAGCTCAACATACGGGTCAGGTGGCTGAAGATCTCCAGGACTCCCACAAAGATATTGATGAATCCGAAGATAATGTTCAAAGGAGCTTCGCGCAATTTCCCTGTAAAGAGCTGTTTGAGACCTCGTCCAAACTGTTTGACATTAACAAACTCACCTGTGTAGTGAAAGAACCCCACCACCCTCATCCCCCACGTTTCAACAAGGATGAAGGACATGAGGGCAATGGAGAGAGGCAGATTGATATCGGTATTGGCAGCCCGCAGAAAAGGGATGAATTCAACTTCGTGCCCATGCCCGTGTTCCCAGAGGCCGATGGTGCCGAAGATGGGGAGAAGCCCCATATAAGCATTGGTAATCACGTAGAGAAAGATGGTGGCGATTCCGGGAAAGAGAAGGCGGGCATGTTGTCTTCCGGCAACCCCTTCTACAAAACCGAGTAACCCCTCCACCACCACCTCTGCCAGGGCTTGAAGCCTGCCGGGGACGAGTTTCATCCTGCGGGTGGCAAAATAGAAGAACACGGCAAGGACCAAGATCGTCAGCCAGGAGGCGATGAGCGTGTTGGTGATGGAAAAGTCCCCAACGTGCGATATTACTTCTGCCGGCAGTTTCACCTCGGGTTTGGGAACTTTCAAGCCTTCGGGCAGGGAAAAGGGGAGAAAACCGACACCGATGGGCCCCAGGAACAGGCCCACTACCAGAAGAACCAGAAGAAGGATGACAGGAAGGAATGATTTCTTCGATTTAGGTTTCTCTTTTTCTTCCATTCCCTATTTCTCTTCGATGGGCCAATCAGGAATTGCCGCTCATTTTTGTTCCCCCTTCTTTTCTTGCTTCTTATTCAGTCCTTCCTGTTCAGCCTGATAACGGAGGAGGATTCGAATTAGACCGAAGAACGCGATGAATGTTCCTACACCAAGACCGACAAACGTAAATAACGCGCCCTTATTGAGCATGTCCGGGCGATCAAGCCAGTAGCCGATGCCCACGGGTATCATCAAGCTTAAAGCGACATACCATCCTACGGTCAGCAAGAGGCGAAGGGGTACCACCCATTCTTTCACGTCGTCCTCCAGATCCCGTAGCCCATTTCGTGCCCCACGTCAGCCATTTCTCGCCTAACTCGCCCTGTGATCTTCAATCATCCATGGAGAATGATTCAGGTTTTCGATCAAGTGGCATTGGGGAGCGGTAAAATGTGAATTAATTAACATATATCCGAAAAGTTGTCAAACGTTTTCGACCAGAAGACCAGGGCCACGCCAATGTCGCGTAGGGCGCATTTTAGAAATCCCTCTAAATCTCCCTTTAGAAAGGGAGACTTTCCATCTCCCCCTTTGGGAAAGGGGGATTAAGGGGGATTTCAGCCTTTACCTTGCTCTGGGGTCTCAAGCCGAGAGAGAGGAGTTCTTTTTGAAAAGAGGCTGGAGTTTATCTCCCTCCTCCGCCCTTTCTTCCGCCTCGGCAAGCTGCTCCATCTTGCAGTGACCGTCGAAGATCCCACCCTCGTGGATGACAAAAGTCGGAGCAAACAGGTTTCCGGAGAACTTGCCTGTGGAGTGAATTTCAACCCGGGCACTGGCCTGGATTTCTCCTTCCACAAGGCCATGGATGACGACGGCGCTCAGCCCGATCTTCCCCTTGACGACCGCTGTTTCGCCCACGATGAGGGTCCCGCTTTCGAAGATCTCGCCCTCGAATTTTCCCTCCAGCCGGAATACGCCTTTAAAGGTCATCTTCCCCTCAAAGACGGTCTCCTTCCCGAGAAAGGCGCTGATCTCTTCAGAAGCAGGCAGGGGTGTGATCTTGGGGTCACCTTTGACGAAGAAAGACTTTGCTCCTGACATAAATGCCTCCTCTCATAAAGCGCATGGCGTATTGTGCAGATATCCTCATCCCCGATGCCATTGGGGATAGAGGACTTGTTTCTTAACGCTATGCTCTATGCGCCATGCGGGTTTAAGTTGCGTTTCCCAGAATGCTTTCCACGATCCTCTCCAGATCTTCCGGGGAATAGTACTCGATTTCAACTTTCCCCCTCTTCCCCCTTTGAGTGATCTGGACTTTTGTCCCCAGGTACCGCCTGAGAGAGTCCTGAAGAGCCTTCAACTGGCTTTCCAGTTCCTCCTTCTTCCGGTCAGGGACGGCTGGCCTTCCCGGCTTTCCCGACAACCGTTTTGCCAGGGCTTCCGCCTCTCTCACGGAGAGGCCTTTCTGGAGGATGAGAGCGCAGAGCTCCTTTTGTTTCTCCCGGGCTTCGAGGCTCAGAATGGCCCTGGCATGGCCGGAAGTCATACGATTCTGGAGAAGATGTTCTCTTATCTCCGGGGGAAGTTTCAGCAGCCGAAGGGTATTTGCAACGGTCGTACGATCTTTTCCGACCCGGCCGGCCACCTCCTCCTGATTCAAGCCGAACTCTTCCGTCAAGCGCCTGAAGCCTTCGGCCTCCTCGACCGGGTTCAGGTTCTCCCTTTGCAGATTTTCAATGAGGGAGATCTCGAGGGCTTCACGTCCTTCAATCTCTTTCACCAGGACCGGTACTTCCTTCAAGCCCGCCTTCTGGGCTGCCCGCCATCGGCGTTCTCCAACGACGATCTCATAACCCTGCCCCATCCTTCTGACGATGAGCGGTTCGAGGATTCCCTTTTCCTTGATGGATTCGGCGAGCTCCTGAAGCTTCGAATCATCAAAATGTTTCCTGGGCTGGGATCGATTGGGCAGAACCTCTTCAATCCCGCAATAGATCACGGTCCTGGCCTCTTCCTGCCCCACGTCCGGGATAAGAGCCCCAAGACCCTTTCCCAATGCCATTCTTTTAGTTGCCATCGATCCTTCCGTTGGCCAGAATCTCTTTGGCCAGATTGAGATAACTTTCTGCGCCCTTCGAATGAATGTCGTAAAGGAGAGCGGGTTTCCCGTGGCTGGGAGCCTCGCTCAGTCGAATGTTGCGAGGGATAACGGTCTTAAATACTTTGTCCATGAAGTGAGTCCTCACTTCATGGGCTACCTGGTGCGAAAGATTGTTTCGGCCATCGAACATGGTGAGGAGGATCCCTTCAATCTCCAGCCTCGGATTGAGGGCCTGCTTGATGAGATGGATTGTCTTGAGAAGCTGGCTCAGGCCTTCCATAGCGTAGTACTCGCACTGGAGGGGAATAAGGACGGAGTGGGCCGCAGTGAGAGAATTGATCGTGAGAAGCCCCAGGGAGGGAGGACAGTCAATGAAAATGTAATCGTAGTCCGTTTCCACCTCCCTGATCAGGCGACCGAGCTTTCTCTCACGATCCTTTTCCGGGATCAACTCCACTTCCGCCCCGATCAGATCCGTGTTTGATGGCACCACATCCAGAAAGGCGATAGCCGTCTTCTGGATCATCTCCTTCAACCCTGAGCCCCGAAGCAGGGCATGGTAGATCGTCTCGTCAGGGTCCTCCTTCCGGAGACCCATGCCGCTGGTTGAGTTTCCCTGGGGATCGATGTCGATGAGGAGGACCCTCTTTTCTGCCACGGCGATGGAGGCTGAAAGGTTGACCGCTGTCGTCGTCTTCCCTACGCCACCCTTCTGGTTGGCAATACAGATTACCTTTGCCACAGTATACTTCCTTTGGCTGTCTGGAAAATATCCGACGTGTTCCCGCCACCCCATTCCCCCCGGGGCGGAGACAAAAAAGGAGATTGCTCATATATAGCACAAAAAAAGGAGGTATGGGAAGACAAAAATGAACCCCTGGGATAGAATAATGGAAGGATGGAATACTGGAATATCGGGTCTTCGAAAAACGGACCCATTGGCCTCCCAGCAAGCCGAGAAGTTCATCGCCTACGGGGGTATGCTAACAGGTTGCTGAAAAACGCCCATCTGCGGCGTTTCCCTCATCCTTCGTCATTGCGGCGTACTGCCAAGTACGCCTCATTCCTCAGGGTTTCGGGTGCCTTGCATCTGGGCATTTTTGAGCAACCTGGGAAAGGTGACTTTTTCAGCATCCCGCTAAAGAGTAGGGTGGGCATTGCCCACCCCGGAAATCTTAAAAAAAAGGATCGATCTTTGAAGAGTACTCAGGGGTAGAACGAATTCAAACATCCGCTCCAGATGAAATCGACCCTTTTCCCCTTCTTCGAGCCGGCGAATCTCTCCCTGCTCCATTTTGCCTTTCATTGCTATCGCCCTTCCCCCCCATCGCAGGAAGGGAGCGCTCAGGATGAGAAAAGTGCGAAGATCAGAAAAAGCCCTTGAAATAACCAGATCGAATTGTCCTTCCATGGTCCGAAGGATCTCTTTGTCCTGGGCGCGGCCATGGACCGCCGTGATACCCTTCAGGCCAAGGTTCCTGAGGATATGCCTCTGAAAATCAATTTTCTTCCGAACGGAATCGATCAGGGTAATATCAAGGGAAGGTTCTACGATTTTGAGAGGAATTCCAGGAAAACCTGCTCCAGATCCAAGATCCAGGAGGGTGGCATTTCTTGGAAGATAGGGGAGGACAGATAAGGAATCGAGGAAATGTTTCAGAATGATTTCCTTCTCCATCCGAATGGCGGTGAGGTTTATCTTTCGATTCCACTTGATAAGTTCTCTGAGATATGTCCCGAAGGCTTCCTCGGCCTTTTCGTCCAGGTGAATTCGAAAAGCCCTGGCCCCTTCGGCGAGGAGAATTCTGCTTTCCGTGTCCATGCAGAGACTCATACCATAAAAAGCACCAATCTCCAAGCACCAAATCCCAAACAAAGGGTTCACAAGTTCAGGGTTCACCGTTCAGGGTTACCTCGAAACCTCCGAATCCCTGAACCCTGAACCTTTACAAATCGGCCAGATTTGATACAATGGCATGGAAAGAGACACATCCGGGATCGTCAGGAGGTCATGAAACGATGCAACCCGACAGAAGAGAGCTCTTTTCGGAATCGGTGCGTGCCGGGACCCGTACCTATTTCTTTGACGTCAAGGAGTCCTCAGAGGGCACAAAATACCTGGTGATCAGCGAATCGAGGAAAATGGGGGACACTCGTGAACGGAGCCGGGTCATGGTTTTTGAGGAGGATATTCTTTCCTTCGCCGAGAGTCTGAAGAAGGCCGTCGATTTCATGGTGAAAAAACCCGTATAGATCAGGGAAGGGTAATAGGGTTGGCGTTTCGTCAATAAAATTTTGTAGCCGTCACCCCGCCGTAGCGCGGGCAGTGAGAATATCTTCCGACGAGGATCTTGATTGAGGGTGCGTGCATGGTGTTAAGAGCCATCATCTTTGACTACAACGGGGTCTTGGTCAACGATCTGGATGTCCATGAAGAGGCCTACATGAAGGCCGCACCGGAGTTTGGCCTATCCTTGAACCGGGAGGTTTTCCGGAAATATTTCTCCGCCAGTCCTGAACAGAAGAGGGTCCTTTTCTTTGGTGAGATTCCGGATGAGATATGGGACCGTCTTTTTCAGACGAAAACGAATTACTATTTCGAGCTGGTAAAAAGACGAAATCTTCTCTGCCCGGAAGTGGAAGAGACCCTGGTTTCCCTTTCCGAAAAGTATATGCTTGGCCTGGTTACGAACACTCCGAGAGTCTACTTTGAAAGGGTGTTTCCCTCAGGTCTGGCCCTTCTTTTTCGTGAAATGATCTTCAGCGACGAGATGTCGAATCCCAAGCCTTCACCAGAGCCTCTTATGGAAGTGATGAAGAAAGTGGGTGTCACTGCGGATCAATGCTGCTACGTGGGAGATTCCATATCCGATATCACCATGGCGAGGCGGGCCGGGGTTCGAATATTTGTAATCACCACAGGCGATGGTTCCAGGGAAGAACTTGAAGGAGCGGGGCCGGACGGAATTATGAGTAGTCTTTCAGAGTTGAAACGACGGCTGGAGGTGCCTTGAGGTAAGAGACAGGATGTGGGGCAGCATTATCCTGCCTGCAGGCAGGATAATGCTGCCCCATCACAGATAGGTCATTCTCGGCGCTTATCGACTTCCTTGTCAGCGGCTCTTCCGCCTTTCGGCCTGTCCCCTCCCTTTTCCGGGACTCGACGTTCCTTTGCCGGTTTTTCAAATTCGGCCTTTGGAGGCGTCTCCCTAAGTCGGCCCAGTTCCTTGTCTCCCGGCCTGGGTTCCCGCGGTTTTCCGATCTCTTTCGGTCTCGCTAAGCCCTTTTCTCCGGACCTGGGTTCTCTCGGTTTTCCGATCTCCCTCTCAGGCGGTCTCGGCCAGTGCTCTCTGGCTTTTTCAACACCTCTCTCCGCCGGCTTTCCTTCTCTCGGTTTTAAGGTCATCTCCTTGTGGGGTGTCTCTCGCCCGAACACGGAGGACTCCCTCTCTCTCACGAGGGGACGCCGCTCCCTGATCTCTCTCACTCTGATGTCCCGGATCGCCTCGGGAGGTCTATGGCCGTGAGGAATCTCCCTGACCACCGGCATGAAGGTGGCTCTTTCGGGCCGAATGTCCGGTCTGCCAATATGAATTCTTTCTCTCAGGAATGGATTCTCTCTGATATGAAAATCCACATGTCTGCCTGTGACGAAGGTGTCATGGTGGATGACGGTCACGGCATTACGAACACGGATGTTCCTGTACACAATGTTGATATTCGCGACGTTCACATTGGCAATATTCACACTGTGGGGCCCATAATAGCCGTGGCCATAGTAGATCTCTCCCGGAGCCAGAGGGACCCATGATACATAAGTAGGTGTCTGCACCCAGCCCACAAATCCCGGCCCCCAGTAGACTGCACCCCTCCGAGGCGGGACCCAGCACCACCCGACAGAGCCGACGAAGGCCCATCTTCCGTAATGATAAGGCGCCCATCCCCAGCCCTCGTAAGAGACCCATACATAATCGCCGCCAATCCAGGCCCATCTCCCGAGGCGATAAGGTGCCCATTCAGCCGAGACCACCACGGTCGGTGTCCAGACATACCCATACTGCGGGACGCGGACCCACTTGCCGTTTTCATCAAAGTCAGCGGAATAGGTTTGGAGCTCTTCGGGGAGATAAGGGGAAGAAGGCCTTCGCTGGGCATATTTTCGATCTCTCTCTCTGTTCCAATTCTCCCATTCATCCGGAGGGCCCAGGGCAGAGATCTCTGCGTAATTATCACCCTTGAGGGACAGAATATTTCCCTCGGCCACGGTCGTCTTGCCATCCTGGCTTTCCGCGTAGACGGAGCCCCTGTACACGGAAATTTCGGCATATCCGTCTCCCGATACATCTGCTCTGAAGACGGCATTGTCATAGACTCTCACAGAAGATACCGATGTGTCAACCTGCAGGAGAGTCCCCCTCAGCCCCCTGAAATTGGCGAAAATACGGCCTTCGGCAAGATAGATCTGGAAAGAGTCCTGACCAACCGCAAGGATATCGAGAGCGGTCTGCTGATCCAGCCTCAAGACACTTCCATCTCTCATCTGAAGTTCCGTTCTGCCCCCTTCCGGAACCCACAATTGGTCCCCGTCCCGTAATGGCATGTTGATGGAGGCGGGAACCCAATCACCCGTTTCTTCGGTTTTTATCTGGACATCGCCGTCAAGCAGACTGATACGCATGGCTCCAAGGGTGGATGGAGGCGGAGAGCCGGAGGGAGATGATGGAGGCGGAGGGGCAGGGGGCGCTGAATAGGAATAAACCGGAAAAAGAAGAAATGTGGCGATCAGGAAAAGCGGAATGGTTTTCATCTTAGAACCTCCTTGTCTTTACACTCAGAAACCCGTTACCCATCTCCCTTGTGCGCTTGGCCGAAAGTGTTATGTCTCAAAAAAACCATAATTATCAAGACATTATAACATACTTCGCTCGCTTTGATATCACTTATCCGTATCAGTTCCCGCAACCGTGCTTCTTTAGCCCCCTGCTCGTTGTCCTTACGATATGTTAGACGTGAAGAGACAGGGTTTTATTCTATGTGCACCTTCCCTCGATTGCGGGCACCCCCGGACTGTAAAAAGAGAGAATCTTATTTCAAGAGAATCTTATTTCTTTGACCTCTGGGGTTCTTTTTGCTACAATGCCTCAAGCTTCATTTCACTATCTTGAATAGGGGGAATCCTCTTCCCTCGGCGGGCGGCTGCAAGAGCGGCCACTACCCATTAAGGTTACGACGATGGTTAAAGCAAAGACCCAATTCGTCTGTCAGTCGTGCGGGTACCAGGCCCCCAAATGGCTCGGGAGATGCCCGGGATGCCAGGAATGGAATACCTTTGTCGAAGAGCGGGTCATCGAAGAAAAAGTCCCTGAGAGGGACATCCTCCGGTTTGAGACAGAAGCTGTTCCTACACCCATCACAGATATTGTCCCGGAGGAAAGAGGCAGACTTCAGATCGGGATCGGGGAATTCGATCGCGTTCTGGGTGGCGGGATTGTCTTCGGGTCCTTGATTCTTGTAGGCGGGGACCCTGGCATCGGAAAATCGACCCTCCTCCTTCAGGTGATGCACAACATCGCCTCAAAGGGCAAAAAGGTTCTCTATATTTCGGGTGAGGAGTCCCTCCAGCAGACCAAGATGAGGGCGGATCGGCTCGGGGTTTCTTCGGCAGAGCTCTTTGTGGTCTCTGAAACGTCTCTTGAAAAGATTCTCCAGGACATTCAGGAGATGAGGCCTTCAACGACCGTGGTCGATTCGATCCAGACGATCTATTCCTCCGACCTTCCCTCCTCGCCCGGATCGATCAGCCAGGTGAGGGAGGCCGCGAGCCGGCTCCTCTACCTGGCCAAGCATCTTTCGATTCCCATCTTTCTCGTCGGCCACGTGACCAAAGAGGGTTTCATCGCAGGGCCCAAAGTATTGGAGCACATGGTCGATACGGTTCTCTATATCGAAGGGGAACACAGCCACTCCTTCCGCATTCTGAGAGCAGTCAAGAACCGCTTTGGCTCAACGAACGAGATCGGGGTCTTCGAGATGAAGGATACAGGTCTGGTGGAAGTCTTGAGCCCCTCTGAATTCTTTCTCTCCGAGCGGGTTCAACCCGCTTCGGGCTCTGTCGTTATGCCCAGCATGGAGGGTTCAAGAACGATTCTGGTTGAACTTCAGGCCCTCGTTGTTCCCACCCATTTTGGAGCACCCCGCAGGACAGCCCAGGGTGTGGATGCGAATCGTGTCTCTCTTCTTGTCGCCGTCATGGAGAAGCGATTGGGAATCCACCTTTTCGATCAGGATATTTTTCTCAACATCGCGGGTGGGATGAGAGTCGAGGAGCCCGCCGCTGACCTGGGAATGATTGCCTCGATTGCCTCGAGCGCGAGAAACCAGCTCATCGATCCCGGGATGGTCGTCTTCGGCGAGGTGGGGCTTGGAGGTGAGGTCAGGGGGATCAACCGGGCGGATGTCCGGGTGAGGGAGTCGAAGAAACTGGGGTTTAAAAGGTGCGTTCTCCCGAGACAGAACCAGGAGAAGATGAAAGGAGAAAAGGAGATCGATCTGATCGGAGTGAGGACGGTCCAGGAGGCAATGGATGCACTCTTCTAAGAATCATTGTAGAATGATCACTGCAAAATTAGCAATGCAAATTGAACCTAAAAAAACTTTTGAGTTTCCAGAATTGACCATCTAAAATTTTCGGTCTTGAAATTCCTTTTGAAGGGAGGATCTTATGAAGAAGTTGGCGGGTGGACTCATTGTCATTTTCTCCATTGTCTGCTTTACCCTTCCTGCTCAGGGCCAGGACAGCTCTCAGAAAGCAGGTGAGCTCTACGATTCCGGGATGGAGCTATTTCACAGCGGGAAGTATGATGAAGCGATCGAGACGTTCTTCAAATTGATCGATTCCTCTCCCACGAGCAAACTGGTCTCCTACTCCCAGTTCATGATCGGACAGTGCTACCTCAAAATGGAGAAATACGAGGCAGCCCTCAAGCAATTCAATCTCTATTTGAAGACTTATCCGGATGGCGATCGTGCGAAAGCGGCAGGGCAGGGGATCACGATTTCAGAGGAGAAGCTGAAACAAGAAGCTCCTCTTCAGCCAGCTCCTCCACCCGTTCCTTCAAGGCCTGCGCCTCCGACTCCCGGGACCATCGTGGAAACGAAACCGGCTCCCGAAGAGCCGAAGAAGATGGAGCCAAAGATTATCGTTGAAGAGATCAAGCGGGTCGAAGTGAAGCCAGCCGCGAGGGAACCGGAAAAGGCAGAGGCAAAGGCAGCCCCAGAAGAAGCAAAGAAGTTAGACGTTAAGCCGCCTCTTTCCGGAGAGAAACCCAAAAGGCGGATCTGCGCACAGATTTTTTATTTCGACGCGACCAGTCTTGAGGAGATGGAAAAGAAAGTGAAGGAACTGAAGAATGCAGGAGTGGATACCCTGATCGTAAGGGTTTACCAGAACAGGGGAGATCGGACCTATAAAATCGCAAACCTCCAGCATGAGGAAGGAGTCTATTTTAAGACCGAATATGCTCCCGTTGTGGCCGACCTTCTGGGAGATCTCGTAGAGCTGGTCCATCGGAATGGGCTTGAGATCTTTGCATGGATGACCACCCGTTTTGCAAACTATGGGTCGGAAATACCGCCTGAGTATCGGTGTAAAATGTATAACTTTGGAACCAAGAAGATAGAGCCGGCAGCAGGGTTTAACCTCTTTCATCCTGAGGTGTTGAAGCGCCTTAAAGGGCTTTACCGGGATCTCGGCCGCTACTCCATTGACGGGATCCTCTTTCAGGATGACCTCATCCTGAAACATAACGAAGACTTCAGTCCTGAGGCAACGAAGGCCTTTCTTCAGGAGTTTGGATATGCACCCCATCCGGACATCCTCTATGTGGACCCTTATCTCTCAGAGGGCGGGAAGTATCTCATCAAGTCCTATACCGATCAATTCCGGACCTGGGCAAACTGGAAGAGCCGCTGGCTGATGGATGTGGCCGGGCAATTGATGGAAGCCGCGAGAGAGTCGAATCCCAAGATGAAGTTCGCAATCAATCTCTACTTCGAGGCGATATCGAATCCTTCCAATGGAGTGACCTGGTTCTCCCAGGCTCTTCCCGAAGTGGTGAAGAGAGGATTTGACTACTATAGTGTGATGGCCTACCATCGTCAGGCGATGAGAGATCAACATATGGATGAGAAGAAGGCCATCGAACTGATGGCAGAGGTGGCCCGGAAGGCAGTCCAGTCCGTGGGAGATCCTTATCAGGTGATGATGAAGATTCAAATCGTCGACTGGAAGAGTTACGACGTGGTTCCGAGGGGAGAGGCGGAACGGGTCCTGGAAAAAATTCTGGAACAGGGGGAGGTGAGCCTGGCCTTTGTTCCCTATACAGAGTTGTTTCCTCTCCAGCTACTGAAAAAGAAATGGGCAACCTCCTCGAAATGAGAAGCCATTTACCAATCACCAATGGCAAATAGCCCGTGAACGATGGTCAATGTCTAATAACTTTATGAACCTTCCGGCCCCGTCTCATTGGAAAGCTCGAATCCTCCTCCTGGCCGCCGTCTTGATTATGGCATACGGCGTGTGGGATCTTATCTGCTTTGTGAAGTCTCCCTACCTCGGCATTTATGGAGATCTTGCTTCAGGGAGATTTGTGACCAGCAGGGTTGTCAATTTGGGGAGCTCGGAGCCCTTAGAGCTCGGGACACAGATTGTGGCCGTGGAAGGCGTAGCGGTTGAGGAATGGGTTAGATCCTTTTTTCGTCTTCCTCCGAGAGCAGGACCTTTAGTGTCCGTGGAAAAACCTCTGGAATTGAAGATCCAGGAAGGACTGAACCTATCAAGAACGGTTCTTGCCATCCCTCGCGACGCCACTCTGGAGGACTTTCTCCGGGGCCCTTTCTGGCTCTGGTCCCTCGCCACGTTCATCCTGTTTTGCGGAGGTTACCTCCTCTGCCGTTATCCCGAACAAAAACGGGTGCAGATCCTCTCTCTCCTCCTTCTCGCAACGGCCTTGAGTATCGTTAATAATGCAGGCAAGCACCTGCTGCTTCAAATCAGTCCCCGGTTGCCGCTGATCATCACACTCCGGCTGGGGACCCTCTGTGTCATCTTCTCCTCCTGGCTTTATCTCATCTTGGTCTTTCTTGAAAGGAGAGGTCATCTCAGGCTTCCGATGTGGACGTCGTGGATGACCTACGGTATGCCACCTCTCCTGGCATCGATTGCTTTCCTATCGGCCTGGCATAGGCCGCTTTCGGGGATCGAAATCTCCTCCCGGATTCTTTATTTGATCGCAGGGATCGTGGTCTTTTTCACCTTCGGCAGCCTTCTGCACGCATATCTGAAAAGTGGCGATGCAGTGCTTAAAGCCCAGCTCAAGTGGATCCTCTGGGGACATACGCTCGGGATGGGTCCCTATATTCTTCTCTACAGCCTTCCCAAGGCCCTGATCGGTGTTCCGTTCATCAGTTACAGCCTGAGTCTGTTGCCCTTCCCTTTGATTGTATTTTCCTACCTCTTCTCCTTTTACCGGTATCGACTCATGGATGTGGATCGGGTCATCCATGGCAGCCTGGTCTATGGAATCTCTGTCGTTTTCCTTTTCAGTTTCTATCTCGTACTCTTGGGCATTCTCCACGAGCGCGTCGTCGTCCCATCGAGCTGGGGTTCGGGATTTCGAGCCGATCTCCTTTTGCTTCTTGGGGCAGCCCTGGTCTTCAATCCCCTTAAGAATCTCGTTCAAAGGGGGATTGATCGAACCCTGTTTCCGGAGAGGCTCGGGCTTCCCATCCTCCTCATGGAGGGCAGTACAAAGCTGAGCCGGTCTTCCAGTTTAGGGGAGATTTCGAGATTCTTGCTTGAAGATCTTCCCGGAGGGATTTCGGTGGAAAAAGCCGCACTCATCCTGCGACATCAATTTGGGGAAGGATGGGAGTTTCGCGCGAAACCAGAAGGGTGGCTTGAGGCGGATAGAGAGATCATTCCAAAATTCTGTATCTCATCCAAAGAGAGTCTTCCCTTGTTTTGTGATGCGGTTTCCGATAATGAGAAAGCATCTGACTCCTCGAACGTCCTGAAGAGCCGGGGCGTAGCCATCGTATTACCCTTAAAGGGTGGAGATGACCTCTGGGGCTGTTACCTCCTGGGGCATAAGTCTACTAACCGCCTTCTGAGTGCTGAGGAGGTGCATGTGATCGTTACCCTGTGTACCCAGGCGGCACATATGATTGGAAATGCCCGGTTGATGGAGGGGCTTCAACGAACCAACCGTTCTCTGGCTGACCTTTCGCACCGCCTGATTCAGGCAGAACAGATGGCAGGCCTTGGCGAAGGCGCTGCAATCCTTGCCCATGAACTTAAGACTCCCCTCGGGATCGTTCGGGGATCTGCAGAGATCCTCCTCAAGGCAAAAGATCTTTCCATGAAGGACGATGTTCTTCCCTTCATCCTGGAAGAAGTGGATCGCCTGTCAGGAACCGTCGATGAGTTTCTACAGTTTGCCCGGATGTCCCCCCCTTCCAAATCCGACACAGACCTGAATGGCCTGGTGCAATCAGCGGCCTTTCTCTGGGAATCGAGGAGGAAAAGCACCGTCCCTGTTTCCATTTGATTTCAGCTGGATGAAAACACAGGAAAGGTCCTGTTAGATCCCCGCCAGGTCTACCAGGTGATTCTGAACATCTTCACGAACGCCGAAGAGGCTATGCCGGAAGGAGGAGAACTGCTTATCTCCACCGGAGTGGACGGAACAAAAGACCATGTGTGGATATCGGTTAAAGACACGGGAAAGGGGATCCCTGAAGAGCATCTCCCGAAAGTGTTCAACCGGTTTTTTACAACAAAGAACTCGGGCTTGGGTCTCGGTCTTGCCCTCGTGAAAAAAGTGATGGAAGCTCATGGAGGATCCGTTGCGATCGAATCCTCTCCTGGCGATGGCACAAAAGTTGCTATGTTTTTTCCTCAAAGTTCAGGTTAAGCACCCTGGAATAGCGAATTGTGAATTGCGAATTGAGAAACCACACAAGATCTTAAATCCGCAATCCGCAATCCGAAATTCACAATGAAGTGGGTCACAGGAGGGTTGCTATATGCCCCGTATCCTTGTAGTGGATGACGAACCCCGCTACTGTCAGATCCTGGAGTTGATGCTCCGAAACGAAGATTACGAGGTGGTTACGACGACGGAAGGACAACAAGCCGCCCGGCTTCTCGATGAGCAGGAGTTCGATCTGGTCGTCTCTGATCTTCGCATGGCTCAATATGATGGCCTGGATCTCTTACGTCACAGGAACGTCGTGGCTCCAGATGTCCCATTCGTTGTGCTGACTGCTTTTGGCACCATTAAGTCTGCCGTCGAAATGATTCGGGAAGGCGCTCTCGACTACCTCACCAAGCCTTTTCAAGAAGAGACGATTCTCGCCACCGTTCGTAACGCCCTGAAGGTGCGGGCCCTGTCGGAGGAGAATCGGGATCTGAGGCAACTCCTCAAAGAGAGTATGGGGGAAACGGTTTTCCTCGGTGAGTCACCCTCTATAAGAGCCCTCCTGGAGCGGGTTAAAAAGGTGGCGCCCACCGATCTAACCGTGCTCATCCTCGGGGAGACGGGCACAGGTAAAGACCTTCTGGCCCGAATGATTCATGGGCTTGGTAGCAATAGAGAGGGGCCTTTTGTCAAGGTGAACTGCGCGGCCATTCCGGCTTCTTTACTGGAAAGCGAACTCTTTGGTTATGAAAAGGGAGCTTTTTCCGGAGCCACAAACCGTCATAAGGGCAAGTTTCAGATGGCTCACTCCGGGACCCTTTTTCTCGACGAGGTTGGGGAACTCGATATTGCCCTTCAGGCCAAAATCCTCCAGGCAATTGAGGAGAAGAGTTTCTATTCCCTTGGAGGATCGCAGCCGGTGGAGGTGAACTGCCGGATTCTTGCGGCCAGTAACCGCTCCCTCGAGGAGATGGTTCGAGAAGGCCGGTTCCGCCAGGATCTCTACCATCGCTTGATGGCCTTCCCCATCTACATTCCACCATTGCGGGAACGTAGAGAGGACATTCGAGTCCTGACGGAGTATTATCTTCAAGCTTTCGGAATTGAGATGAAGAAACCGGGGATTAAGCTTGAGTCACAGGCCCTCGATTTTCTGACCCGGCACGATTGGCAGGGAAATGTGCGAGAGCTGATGAACGTGCTTCGTTCGGCAGTGCTCATGAGTAGAGGTGGAATCATCGGGTTGGAGGCCCTTTCATCTCATCCCATCTTCTGGGAGGAATCAGAATCCGAAGAGCCGCAAACCTTCTCTGGATCCAGTGATTCAAGTTATGTTCCAACGCTTGCGGAGGCCGAGCGGGAACTTATCCAACGGGCTCTCCAGGCCAGTAGCGGCAACAAAAGCCAGGCCGCCCGACTCCTCGGAATCACACGCAGTCACCTCCGGTATCGGATGATGCTTCACAACTTGACGTAGAAAATAGAGTGTGAGCATCTGTGTTCAATGTCAGGAGACTTGGTTTCATTGTAGGGGCAGACCTACGTGTCTGCCCGTAAAGCAGGGCGATCACATAGGATCGCCCCTACAAGACATTTCCCGTACAAAGCCCTTTCCTCGGTTTAATGATGATGTGAGTACCAATTCTTCCCTTCACAGGCCTTCCGTTTGAGAGGGTCTGTGAAGACGAAGTGGTTGATAAGAACCGGAAGACTGGTTGAACCGGTTGATATCAGCCGGCACTCTAAGGCTTCCGCTAAGACCCATTGATTGTCGCCGCGTGTTCTTGCCTTTGAAGAAACCAGATCATATTGATTCTTTGAGGATTTTCTCTTTACCCGTGCCCTGTTCGCGTAGAAGAGAGAGGGTGTGATGGAACCACTTCTCTGTGGCATAGCGGTTGCATTCGTAAAAAACAGAATTATTGCCCTCAAAGAGAGGCTGAACTGGTTGGCGGGGCTACAAAGGGCGGTCAATTATAAAGCCGATGAGAGATTGTACACAGAGCTATACCGTGACGAAGGATAGGGTAAGGGGGGAAACGGGGTTCTACATCTTGATATCTGCAACCTATCAGGATTTAGAACCCCGTTTCGTTATTCGCGTGCAGGGGCGTATCCCGATACGCCCCTGCGTAAGTTCAAATTCGATCAGGAGGTGAATCATGAGAACACCTGGTGGAATGCTGAGTTTATTGGCGGTGGGATTGCTGGTGTTGGGAATGACAACGAGCGCTGGCTGGGCAGCAAAAATTTACGTGTCACCCACGGGCGGGGGTGATGGAAGCATCGGAAACCCGACAAATCTCCAGGCCGCCCTGAACACAGCGAAGGCCAATACGGAGAATGACACGATCTACCTCCAGCAGGGAACCTATACCGGGGCCAGCACCTTCTCTTATGAGACGACTGGCACGGATACTCACGCGGTGACGCTCTCAGGAGGCTGGGATGCGGATTTCTCCTCTCAAAGCACGGACAATACCCTCACCATCCTGGATGGACAGAGTGCCAGACGCGTTCTGAAGGTGACTGGAGACGGCGCGGGAGTAAATATCACATTCACCATCGAAAGTCTCACTATCCAGAACGGAATGACAACAACCTACGTTGCCCCTCCCGGTGATTCCGGTTATGGTGCGGGGATCATGGCTGTCAATTACAATAGTTCACGGGTGAAGCTCTTCGTAAGAAACTGCTTGGTGAAGAATAATAATGCTGCCAGTACCTACAGCGCTGTTGGTGGAGGAATCTGGATCACTTGTGACTACGAGATCTATGATACCATTTTTTCTGCCAACTATGCTTATCATTACGGCGGTGCAATTGCTACTCAGTTGGCCGCTCCCTATACTTCGTCCCTTGCCCCGATCATCGATGGCTGCACCTTTAATGCCAACATAGCAGCAAATGCAGGAGGGGCTCAAATAATGAATTGGAATGCTTCGCTTATCATCAGGAACTCGGGGTTTTTCGGCAGGCCTGGTGGTGCAAGCTCTGGTGGAAGCGGGATATCCTCCAGTACCAATTCGTCCTTAACGATATCGAATAGCATCTTCTCAGGGAACGTCACGAACTGGTGGTCAGGTGCCATCCAATTCTGGAATGCCAGTGGGAATATCACCAATACACTTTTCATAAACAATAAGGCCGGTTACAATGGCGATGGTGCAGGCGGGGTCATGGATATTCTTTGGAATAGCGGTCCAACGGCTGTCGTCAATATTACCAATTGCACATTTGCTGGGAACAGGACCCTGGGATTCCAGATTTCTGGAGGTGCTATTACTAACCGTGGCTCCGCGCTCACCATCACGAACTCCATCTTCTGGGACAACGGAGGAACCGCAATTGATCAGGAGAGCGGTTCAATCGCAATCACCTATAGTGATATTCAAGGAGGATGGAGCGGGACCGGAAATATCAATTCCGATCCAAAATTTGTGGGAGCGGGAAACTATCGCCTCCAGAAAGGTTCTCCGTGTATTGACAAAGGGAACAACAGCGCTCCCGGACTACCCACCACAGACCTTGATGGGAATGTGCGTAAGTATGACGGAGATGCCAATGGGACTGCTGTCGTTGACATGGGAGCCTATGAGGCCCAGCCGGTCATGGGGGTTAGCCCAGAGTCATTACAGTTTGGGAGTGTCTTGATCGGAACCGTTGTTGATAAAACCGTTACGGTTCAAAATCAGGGGACGCTCGATTTAGTCCTTGGGACCATCGGTTCTCCTTCATCCCCGTTCAGCAAAGTTCCGGGCTCTGGGGCCTGCGCAGACAGTCAGACCCTCACATCAGGCCAGAATTGTACCGTCACCATCCAATTTCAAGCAACCCCCGCGGGGCAATACAGCTCCAGTTTCGATATTCCCTCAAATGATCCCAACAAAAGTTCTGTGACAGTGCCACTCAGTGGGTCGGCAGAATACATTGTCCTGGTTTCTCCCGATGATGGTTATGAATGTACTGCTTGTTCCTATTACAATTTGCCGACCTTCCAATGGAACACGAATGAGACCTTCAAAACCGTTGTGGTCCAGTTCAACTTGCATTCCGATCCAACGAAAGTGGTGAAGGTGAAGGCATCGGCCACAGCAAAACAGCTTTTGATGAATTCCTCGTCGTGGAAGAAGATCCTTCTTCTTCCCGGGACAGGGGGAGGGACGGTTGACTGGAAGGTAGTCGGAACGGAGCCGGATAAGGCAAAAACGATACGGGAAAGCCCTGTCTACTCCATGGAGGTTGGACTTGCGCTTCCCGTTGGAAATCCGACCATTTCGCCAACGAGCAAAGCCGGATTCCCAACCCTCACCTGGCAGAATCATTGTGCCGTGACGTTCAAGGCCTGGTTTGGAAGCGACGCCAGTTTCACGAAGAAGAAGGCCTTATCCTTTAAAGTCGCAAATCCCAATGACAATGGAGGCGTTTTTACGCTCCAGTTGAGCTCAAGTCAATGGGCTTCCCTCAGGAAGCTGGTGGGAGATGTCGCAGGGTCCACGATCTACTGGTATGTGGAGTCCTGGGATGTTTTGAAGAGATACGGTAAGACAGATCCTCTGATGAGCTTCGTCTTAAACCCGTAAATAGAGCGTAGGGGCGGACGTACTGCAATACGCCCCCGAATCAAAAAAAGGGGACAGGTTTACTTTATCTTGGCTTTTCATTCGTCCTTCCTGTGCCGTGATAAAGTAGCCTGTCCCCTTTTTGCTGTCCTCAGTTCAGCATCAATCCTTATTCTTTCGGTTTAAGCCAGGCCGGATCGGCACCGTAATCCTGGACTTCTTTCGGCAGAGCCTTTTCAAGTGTGTTCTTTGCCTGGTCGACCTGTTTGTCCCATTCTTTTGCCTTCTCTTCGAGGGTCTTCATCTCTGCCTTCAGGTTTCGCTGTAGGTGGAGGGGTTTGAACTTTGAATCCTCCAGTTCCTTTGCCTTCCCCCTCAAGGCTGTCTGGGCAGCCTCGCTGCCTTTCTGAGCCTCTGCGAGCTTATCGCTCCATTCCTTCACCTTTGCCCTCCACCACTCTTCATCACGGCCGAGCATATCTTTCTTCTTAGGGGTCACCTCGCCCTGTTCCTGAGGCGTCGCCGGTTGAGGCGCTCCCGCGGCAGGCGCAACAGACGACGGAGAAGATTCCTTGGGCGGATTTTTCGGTTGGACCCGGCTTCGATATTCTTCCGGAACGAGGGTCGGATCATCCGTAAAGTTGATCGTTCCTTTCTCATCGACCCAGCGGTAGGAGTCCTGGCCGAAGACCATGACAGGAAGGACCAGCAACATGATGAAGATAAAGAATCTGTATCTTTTCATTGAGGCTCTCCCGGTGCGATCGGGGAACGCACCCAGCATTTCCGTCTTCTCTTGTCATTCTGGTGGGCAATGCCCGCCCTGCGTTTTTGAAATTCTGGAATAATGGAATACTGGAACCAACCCCCATGGAAGAGTGGAATGATGAAATATCGATGATCTCGTAAAAAGCCGTCTCACCGGTGAAAACCGGTGTCCAGTGTTTTCATAACTACCTAAGTTCACTGGATTCCGGCTTTCGCCGGAATGACGAGCATTAGCCCTTTTCGACTTTTTACGAATTCATCAATGTTGGAATATTAGTTAAAAAGGGGATTTCTTCTTTCTTGGATTTTTCCCAATATTCCATTATTCCAGCCTTCCAATATTCCGGCCTTCTTTCTCCAATATTCCATTGTTCCGATCATGTTCAGTGTACTTCCGCCCAGTTCTTCCCCCAGTGGATCGAAACCTTGAGAGGGACGGCGAGATGGATCACCGTCTCCATTTCATTTTGAATCAGGGGGAGGACTTTTTCAAACTCTTCCCCCGGGGCTTCAAAGACCAGTTCATCGTGGACCTGCATGATCATCCTTGTGGAGAGCCCCAGTTTTTCAATGCGTTCTTGAATGCGAAGCATTGCCACCTTGATGATATCCGCTGCCGTTCCCTGAAGGGGCGTATTGGTCGCCATCCTCTCGGCGGCCTGACGCACGGGAGCAGAGGGCGAGTGAAGCTCCGGAAGATAGCGACGGCGATGGAAAAGGGTCGTCACATAACCCTTTTCTCTGGCCTCCTGGAGGCCCTTCTCAATATAGGCGTGAACTCCAGGGTATCTGTTAAAGTAGTCGTCGATCCGGGCCTGAGCCACTCTGGGTTCAATCCCAAGTTGCTGCGAAAGGCCATAGGAGCTCATTCCGTAGATGATGCCGAAGTTAATCACCTTCGCCTCTCTTCTCATCGGGGGCGTCACCTGTTCCATGGGGACCCCGAAGATCTCTGAAGCCGTATGGGCATGAATATCCTCATCTTTCTGGAACGCCTCAATCAACACGCTGTCCCCGGAGAGATGGGCGAGGATTCTCAGCTCGATCTGGGAATAGTCCGCGGAGATCATCACGCACCCCTTCTCCGGAATGAAGGCCTGGCGGATCCGACCTCCCTCCTCTCCCCGGACCGGGATATTCTGAAGATTGGGATCGCTCGAGGAGAGTCGACCCGTGGCGGTGACCGTCTGGTTATAGGACGTATGGATTCTTCCGGTTTTCGGATGAACGAGCCTCGGAAGGGCATCGATGTAAGTCGATTTGAGTTTGCTCAGGTTGCGATACGTCAGGACCTCGAGCGGAAGCTCATGCTGAAGGGAGAGCCTGGTCAGCACATCGGCATCGGTTGAATAACCGGTCTTCGTCTTTTTGATCACCGGAAGCTTCAGCTTGTCAAAAAGGATCTTGCCAAGCTGCTGCGAGGAGTTGATGTTGAAGACCTCACCCGCCTGGGCGTAAATCCGTCCGATTCTCTGCTCGAGCTGGCTTTCGATCTCTTTCGAGAAATCGTTGAGCAGATCAAGATCGATCTTGACGCCGTTCATCTCCATCTTTGCGAGGACGATGAGAAGGGGGATCTCCATCTCCGCATAGAGACCCTTTAGACCCTCCTCAGTCAGTTTCGGAAGAAGGATACGAAAAAGCTGAAGGGTCACATCCGCATCCTCACAACTGTAGTCTCGCGCCCTCTCGAGATTGATCTCGTCAAAGGTGACCGCCTTTCCTCCGGTCCCCACCACGTCCTTGTATTCCGTGACGCTGCGATCGAGGTATTCCCGTGCGATCTCTCCCAAGTTGTGGTTGTGCTTGGTTGGATTGATCAGATAGGAGGCGATCATGGTATCGCAATCGATCCCTCGAAGCTCGATGCCATAGCGTCGGAGGACGATCCATTCGTACTTGATGTTCTGGCCTGCTTTCTTCACTCCACCGTCTTCAAGGAGCGGTTTGAACTGCTCCAGCACCCACGAGAGGGAAAGCTGTTCTCCTCCTCCCCGGAGCCTGTGGCCCACGGGCACGTAAAAGGCCTGATGAGGAACGAAGGAAAGACTGATTCCGACCAATTCCGCCCACATGGGGTAAGGTGACGTGGTCTCGAGATCGATAGAGAAGATTTCGGCCTTCCTGAGGCTCTCCAGTAGGGAGAGGAATTGGCTCTGATCCGTAATCAGGCGATAGTCCGTTCCTGATAGGTCCTTTTCCTCGGGAAGCTCTCTAAGGAGTTTGTTGAATTCGAGCTCCTTGAAAAGCTCCTTGAGCCTTGAGAGATCGGGAGGAGAAAGAGCGAAATCCTTCAGCTCGTAGGAGACAGGAACATCGACATGGAGGGTCGCAAGCTGCCGGCTCAGGAGGGCCTGTTCTCCGTAGGTTTCCAGATTGGCTCTCAATTTCTTCTGAGGAACCTGGTCGAGGTGAGAAAGAAGATTTTCGATCGACCCGAAGGTCTTAATCAGTTCAATGGCCGTCTTCTCTCCGATGCCCGGGACCCCTGGGATATTGTCGACGGCATCCCCGGCAAGGCCCATGACCTCCACGACCTGCCCGGGCCCGACACCGAAGCGCTGGATGACTTCCTCCACCCCGAAGGTCTGCTCTTTCATCGTGTCGATGACCTTCACCCGATCGCTGACGAGCTGGAGAAGGTCCTTATCGCCCGTGATTACCACAACGTCCACCTCCGATGCCAGCCCCTTTGCGAGCGTTCCGATGATGTCATCGGCCTCGTAGCCATCCCTCTCGAGGGTAGCGATGCGGTAGGCTTCGATCAGCCTTTTGATGTAAGGGATCTGGGGAATAAGACCTTCCGGCATCGCGGGTCGATTGGCTTTATATTCCTTGTAGACTTCACTCCGAAAGGTGGGGGCCTTCGAATCGAGGACCACCGCGAGGTAATCGGGATGATAGTCTTTCAGCACCTTGAGAAGCATCTGCGTGAAGCCGTAGGCCGCGTTTGTGGGAAAGCCTCTCGAATTGGAGAGATGGCGAATGGCGTAAAAGGCTCGAAAGATATAAGAGGAGCCATCGATCAGAAAAAGTCGAGGTCGGTCCGTCATAGGAAAGCTCATTGCAAAGTTCAAAATGCAAAGTGCAAAATGCAAAATCCGGAAAGACAAGACGTTCCCATACTTAAGCCTTAACCATTTTGCATTTTAAATTTTTCAATTTGCATTTTGCAATTTGACGTCATCCTCACCCTCCGTCGGAAGGGCGAGACGGTAACAGGGCGCTCTTGGTGATTCGATTGCCACCCGAATGTTTGGCCAGGTACATGGCGTCATCCGCAGCCTTGAGGAATTCCTCAAGATCGAGATGAGGCTGGTATTCGGCCAGACCGAGGCTCACCGTAATATCGTCAAACCCTGCGTGTTCGATGGAGGCGCGAATCCGTTCAGCGATCGTCATGGCCTGATCGAGGGTGGCGCCGATGAGAAGGGCTGCAAACTCGTCTCCTCCGTAGCGATAGCCAGAATCGACATAGCCCCGGATCGATTGCCTGACGATCTCACCGATCTTTCTCAGCACCCTGTCTCCTTCCACGTGGCCATAGGTGTCATTATATTTTTTAAAGTTGTCGACGTCAAACATGAGCAAAGAAAGCGTTGTTTTCTGACGTTTCAAGCGAGCCAGCTCCGATTCGAGGGTTTTAAAGAAGTGGCGGTGATTGAAGAGGCCCGTTAGATCATCCGTAATGGAGAGCCTCCTCACCTCGTTCTCGAGCCTCTCCTTCTCCTTGAGGTTGCAGTGTTTCTCCATGCACTGATTGACGATGTGGATCAGATGATCATTCTCGAAAGGCTTTTTGATGAAGTCGGAGGCCCCTTCTTTCAATGCCTGGATCGCATTCTCGACGGTTGCAAAGGCCGTGAGCATGACCACACAGGTGAGGGGGTTTAGCCCGCGAATCTGTCTCAGGGCCTCGGTTCCGCTGATGCCTGGGAGGTTGATATCCAGGAGGACCACTTCGGGCCTTTCTGCCTCGGCCCTGCCCACGCCTTCTTCGCCTGTCAGGGCCGTGATCACCTCGTACCCCTCGAACTGGAGAAGCTTCCCGATGATCTCCAGGGTATCGGGAGCATCGTCAACGATCAGGACCCTTCCCTTCGATTCTTTAGAGATGGAGTGGTCATCCATTTTCAGTCTCCCCATAATAGGGAAGCGTAAAAAAGAACGTGGATCCCTTGCCCAGTTCGGATTCCAACCAGATCTTCCCCCCGTGTCCTTCGACAATCTGTTTGGTGATGGCAAGGCCCAGGCCCGTGCCTCCGTGCTTGCCTGTCTCGACCTGGTAAAACTCATCGAAGATCTTATCGATCTTATCATGAGGGACCCCAATCCCTGTATCCTGAATCTCGTGCAGAACGAAGCCGCCCGTCCGGCTCGCCCGGATCAATACCTGACCTCCATCGGTCGTAAACTTGAAAGCATTCGAGAGGAGGTTGATGAAAATGTCATGAAACCCGTCTCGATCCGCATGGACGTAGAGATCTTCCGGGATATGAGAGAGAATCGTGAGGTGTTTATCGAGAGGCTTGATCTCGTTGATATACCCACTGACAACCTCCGCCAGAAGGATGGGCTCCCGGTAGAGAAGAAGGCGGCCCAGCTTGATCCGGGTGAGGTCCATCATGTGATCCATGGTCCTCTGAATTCGATTGGTATTGCGCTGGATCGTGAGGAGGTAAGACTTCAGGTGCTCGGGAATCTTCCCCTCCTTCTCCGACAGAATAAAATCGATGTTGGCCTTGATGGCCGTAAGAGGGGTCTTCAGCTCGTGGGAGGCCGCGCCGATGAATTTCAATTTGGTCTCATCCATCTCTTTTAATTCGCGGTTGGCCTTCTCGAGCTCTCTCTTTGCGGCCTCCAGGTCTTCGAGCATCTTCAGGGTCGACGTTCTCGCCTGGCTCAGCTCCCGGACATTCTCCTCAAGCTGCCGGGTCCGTTCCTCCACTTTTCGTTCGAGGTCGTGCCGCGATTCTCTGAGCTGGAGGGTCATCTGGTTGAAGGCCTTTGCCAGGTCTCCGATCTCGTCTCGCGATCGAATGTTGACGGTCATCGCCAACTCCCCCCCCGCCACTCTCTCTGTAGCCGAAACCAGTTTTTCAATGGGAAGGAGGAAGAGACGGGTGAAGAAAAGAGTAAACAGGATGCCGGCCCCGATCACTCCCATGGCGGTGTAAAGAATATCTTTGGTCAGATCGCCCATCCTCTTTCCGAGCTTGTCGAGAGAGAGCCCGATCTGAAGGATTCCGATCGTCTGCTCATCGCCCGTCTTGAGGGTTTGACTGAAGCGATAGGTAGCCTGAGGATCGGAGAGGACTCCCTGCTTCGTTGCATGGGCGAGCCTCTCTCCTTTGTCGTTATAGATTGAACAGGTGACAATATCTTCGTCCAGGATCATCCTCTCCGCTATCCGCTGCAGCACCGGCTGGTCTGAGAGGCCGATGACCTGCTGGATGAGAAGACCGACCGAATTGGCCATCGATCTCCCGCGACTCTCCAATTGGCTTCTCAGGAAGGACATCTCCCTCCCGATGAAGAACCATCCGAAGGCCGCTGAGGTCATCAGGACCAGGATGAACATGGCCGCAAGGAATTTGAAAGTGAGGCTGACACGGAAACGGAAAAAGGACTTAAGCCGGTTCATAGATGCAGTAGGGTTCCTCTGCCATGTAGTCTCCGAGGGTTTCATAGGCCCTGGCGCGGCAACCCCCGCAGACCTTCCTGAACTCGCACCTTCCGCATTTTCCCCGGTAGGCATCGGTATTCCGGAGATTTCGAAAGACCTCGGAGGCTGTCCAGATTTCCTGAAACGGTTTTTCTCTCACATTTCCGCAGTTCATTTCCAGATAGCCGCAGGGCTGGACCTGGCCAATATGGGAGATAAAACAGAAAGAGATACCTCCCAGGCATCCACGGGTCATGGCGTCAAGGCCGTGGGTCTGTGGCGTAATCTTCTTTCCTTCCGCCTTGGCCCGTTGGCGGAGAATCCTGTAGTAGTGGGGAGCACAGGTTGCCTTAAGCTGAAGAGGGACATTGTCTCTCTGATCATAGAACCAATGGAGGGTCTTCTCATAATCGGCCGGAGAGATCTCCTGATCCTGCATCTCCTTGCCTCTTCCAGTGGGAACGAGAAGGAAGATATGAAGGGCGACAGCCCCGAGGTTGACGGCCAGGCGGAGGATGTCAGGAACGAGGTGAAGATTGATTCGGGTGATCGTCGTATTGATCTGAAATTCAAGACGCCCCTTCTTTGCCAGTTCGATTCCCTGTAAAGACCCCTCAAAAGAGCCCTTTACCCTGCGAAAGGCATCGTGGGTCTCGGCGTCAGGGCCGTCAATACTGATGCTCACCCGCTGGATTCCCGAGGACTTCATCTTCTCGATCGTTTCCTCGGTGAAGAGGGTCCCGTTCGAGGCCATCACCATGCGGAACCCCTTGTCCATTCCGTACTGGGCGAGTTCAAAGATATCAGGCCGAAGAAGCGGTTCCCCGCCGGTCAGGATAATGACCGGTTTGCCGATCAAGGCGATCTCATCCATCACCCGAAAAACCTCTTCCCCGGAGAGTTCGTTCTCGTAGGGCCCGAATTCGGCCGAGGCCCGACAGTGGATGCAGGAGAGATTGCAGCTCCGGGTAAGCTCCCACGCTATCATCCGCAACTCGGGAGTGGAAGAATCCTGCTGGCTGTCACCATGATCTTTTATCATCCTATTCTCAACCTTCTATGCCCTTGAGGTGCTTTCGTCTTCAAGGCTGATCAAAAATGTCCAGATGCAAGGCGCCCGAAATCCTGAGAAATGAGGCGTATTAAGAAATACGCTGCAATGACGAAGGATGAGGGCAACGCCGCAGATGGGCGTTTTTCATCAGCCGTTTAATTTACGTGCGGCTTCTTTGGCAAAATAAGTCAGGATGATATCCGCACCTGCCCTCTTGATGGCGGTAAGGGATTCCATCATCACCAGTTCTCCGTCGATCCAACCGAGCTGAGCGGCGGCCTTCACCATGGCAAATTCTCCGCTCACATTGTAAGCTGCCAGGGGCCTGTTGAACATCTGCTTCACCCGGTAAATGATGTCGAGATAGGGAAGGGCAGGTTTCACCATGACGATGTCTGCACCTTCATCGATATCGAGTTCAACTTCCCTCAGCGCTTCATCTGCGTTTGCCGGGTCCATCTGGTAGGACTTGCGGTCACCAAACTGAGGCTTCGATTCTGCAGCCTCCCGGAAAGGCCCGTAGAAACTCGAAGCATACTTAGCTGCATAAGCCATGATCGGGACATCCTCCAGGTGATTCGCATCCAGGATCTCGCGAATGGCTCCGACCCTTCCATCCATCATGTCGGAGGGGGCAACAATATCGGCTCCTGCCTGGGCGTGGGAGAGGGCCTGACGGGCGAGAAGATCGAGGGTCTCATCGTTCACGACTCTTCCGTCCCTGACGATGCCGCAGTGGCCGTGGCTGGTATATTCGCAGAGACAGACGTCGGTGACCACCAAGATTCCGTCGACCTTGTCTTTAATCTGCCTCACTGCCTTCTGGATGATCCCATCCTCTGCATAGCCTTCGGAGCCGGTTTCATCCTTCTTCTCGGGGATGCCGAAAAGGATAATACCCAGGATTCCGAGGGATCGAGCCTCCTTAACCTCCTTGATTAAAAGATCGATCGAAAGTTGAAAATTACCGGGCATGGAAGAAATAGGTTGTTTGACTCCCTTGCCGGGGCACACGAAAAGAGGAAGGATGAAATCATCCGGCCTGAGGTGCGTCTCCCGGATCATCTCCCGAAATAGATTGTCTTTCCTGAGCCTTCTCGGTCGATATTGAGGAAACCGCATAGGGGTTCTCCTTTGTAAGGGCAGAAATATCTCCTGTCAGTGCACTCTTGATGACTCCTTCGAGACGTATTAACCAGCAAGCCACCGTTTTAATTAAAACTTTACAACATTTCCGGGTCAATGTCTATAAAGGTAGACTCCAACCTGCCTGCTTGTTGCAGGGAGATCAGAGGCTACCTCGTAGATCGCTTCCAAAATACTGTAGCACTGGAGCCGCAGTCCCGCTGTAGGCGGGATTAGGCGAATAATGAGCGCCAAACAAACGCAACCGAAAGGTTGCGGCTGCAAACCCATTGAAACGGCGATGAGGAAACGTTTCACTCGTATGCGAATTCAATCAAGACAGGGGACAGCGCAGCTCGATTTCGCCGGACATCGGGTCGCGCAAAAGTGGAGTGGTGCTTTCTGCTCGATGAGCGTACGCCACTCTTTCGATGTCCTCGTTTCGCCGTAGGAGACTTCCAAACCTTTCAAGATGATCCGGTCCCACTTTCTCACGGCTTCCTCGTTTCCTTGAGGACTCTCGCAGCGTTCGTCCCGGCGGTCAGGGCATGCTTGGCAGAGATCATCGATTCCTTCGGTTACTTCCACGAACTTTTCATCCTCTTTCTGGAGGATATCCTTGAGCCTCTGCTCGACCCTCTCGAATGCCGCACCGCGGCTCGAAAACTCGGCTTTAGAGAACCTCATACAAAATAGATGATGGGGACGACATTTTGCAGTTTCCATACGCCATCAGTGATCCTTTCTCCAGAGCAAGAATAAGATCCATCTTTCTAACGAATCGGGGCCACTGCAAAGATCACTGCACTCCAGAAGGAATGAGAGGTGATCTGGATCAACAAATCTTTTTTCCAGCAATACAAAAGGCCCCAAAAGGCACCGGCCACAAAAGCAGCGAGGATGAGCATAAGGTTTCGGGAGAAGAGATGGACTCCTGCATAAAGGCCGGTGGTAAGCAGGTAACCGGGGAGGTTTCCCAATCTTGCCATGAGGCGATCCTGGAGAAATCCGCGCCAGAAGATTTCTTCCCCGGGCCCGGTGAGGAAAAAGAGAAGCAGAAAAATCAGAATCCTGTTCGTCCCCACTCCCAGGGAATAAATCCCTCCTACCTCAGCGGTCGCCCCCGGGAGAATAAGGGGGGCAAACCTGTCTCCCAGGAGAAAAATGAAATAAAGGATGGCAGCCGAAAGGAGCCCGAGGAGGATGGAGCGAAGCTGGAAGGAGATCTTTGGCCTCTGCCAGAATAAGGAATAGAGAACGACGGCCATCACTGAAAGGCCAATCTTCACCCAGAAATTTCCCTTTGCCCAGCCAAAGGTGATCGCCCAGCAGGAAGACGCCAGGAGAAAGGCCCCCCAGATCATAGGGGCACCACTCTGCTCAGGATCAGGGCAGCAATAAGGAGGAGGCCGAAAATCGTATTGAGCTGAGCGGTTAAGGCGTCAGCAGCTTCCGGGATCTTTTTCAGGAAATCCTTTAAAAGATGAATCGCCTTGGGAAGAGAGAGGAGGACCAGCAGGCCCCAGGGACCCAGGATTCCCGCCACAACCATTCCAATAATATAGAGATAAGCAGCAAGGATGAGGCCGGCAAAGAGAAAGAGGCTCCGCCGGGTGCCGAGAAGAATTCCGATTGTCTTAATCCTCTGGCGGGAATCATAGGAGATGTCCCTCATGTTATTGGCCAGGAGGACCATTCCCACCAGAATCCCAAAGGGGATCGAGAGATAGAGAGCCTTCAAAGAAAGGTCCTGTCGTTGGACCGCATAGGCTCCCTCAAACATCAAAGGCCCCCACATGAGGAAAACGAAAAATTCTCCCCAGGCCCTGTACTTGAATTTAACCGGGGCAGCCGTATAAAAGACACAGGCCAAAAAGCCGATCAATCCGATCCAAAAGACAAGCATCGATCGCCCGATGGACAGGATCAATCCGATCAGAATGGTTATCCCATTGAGAACGATCGCTTCGGCTAAGAGCTCGCCGGGGCTGAACATGCCCGTAAGAATGGGTTGAGGACGGTAACGGGCGGTCGGAGAATCAGACTGGTCCACCCGGTAACGGGTGTCGAAGTAGTCGTTGTAGATATTTGCGGCCGCATGAAAACAGACGATTCCGATACAGACCAGGGCATACCATCCCCATAGGATGGGGCCGTCTTCCGCCGCCAGGAGAGTCCCTACGGAAACCGAGATGAGGGACATGGTAAAAGACCAGGGCCGGGTCGCAATGAAATAGTCTTTAACTCTCTGTTTGAATTTTTTTCCCTTTTTCTCCATAATGCCCCATGCCCGGAGGGCACCCTCGAACCATGAAAATGGATCTCGGTTAGGGTAAGGGTTAGGAAGCCGGTTTAGGTTAGGTCTTGGGGGTAAGGGCCAATTTTCTTAGGACCAGCAA
>Ga0209777_10000402_pt1 | contig 73224 bp, 56 predicted proteins | sample FrelakmetHBP12HB_FD_187147 | JGI IMG/M metagenome (GOLD analysis project Ga0209777, IMG submission 187147) | Freshwater lake sediment microbial communities from the University of Notre Dame, USA, for methane emissions studies -HBP12 HB (SPAdes)... | ecosystem: Environmental > Aquatic >...
CGTTGTAAATATCTTTTTGTCTGTCCAGAAACAATGCGCACATGAAAACAAGTGCCATGAGAGCTGAACGAATTACAGTAACACCCATTCCCGCGATCAGAGCATAAATTAAAACCATTAAAAAAGCGGCTGCCGCGGCTGCCTTAATAATATTTAATCTCAGCATCAGATATTCAGAACTCTTTAAAATCAGCGAGATAACGAAAAAAGTCATAGCGGCAACCATTCCGATATGCAGGCCGGAAATAGAAAGAATATGAGAAGTGCCTGTTTTGTTAAAATTATCACGCACATCAGCCGGAATCGCGTTTTGATTTCCGATAGTCATAGCTTCAATAATTTCTCTTTGCGGAGTAGATGCGTTTTGGTAGATAATCTCTTTTAAATAAAGTCTGAATGTTTCCAGCTTTAACTTGATGCCACTGGCGGTATTTTGTCTCAAAAGTATGATATTTGAATTATTGGCAACAAAACCAGTGGCATAAATACCCTGGAGGTTCATATAGCGTTCGTAATTAAAACCGCCGGGATTTTGAAAGCTTTGTATCTTTTTTAATGATGTGTGAAAACGAATAAAATCGCCATATTGGAAATTTAAATCATCTGGAATTGTAAGCCTGATATTGCCGGAAACCTGGCGGTAAGAATTATCTTCAACTATTCGAATACATTGAATAACTAAAGATATTTTCTCTGGATATAAGATAGGATTGTCAATGACAATACCCTCTATGTGCAGTTTGCCTTTATCGATAAAATGACTGATGTGATTTTCAGTATGAGCTGAATATTGCTGAATCTGAATATCGAAGATACCCAGAAGAATTACAAAATTTATGATCAGAAAAAAACTGGTTTTCGGCCATCTATTCCTGATAGTAAGAAGAAGAAAAACAAGCATAAAAATAATTGCGTATAATAATAAATAATAAGGAATAGAATAATAATAACCGATAACAATTCCGGTGATGAGTGCGAGCAAAGGATAAATCAGGGGGCGGCTCATAATTTATTGTTGAAACTCCAATTTAATGAGACCCAAGTTTCAGAAACAAAGTGTATAACCTAAAGGTCATCTACGACTGAAACTTGCTGGTCGAATTATCCCACGCGCGAAGCAAGTGGGACTGTCTGGCAATTAAACCCATACTTCAGAAATAAAGTACGTCGATCTTTCCATGATAATAATGAAGTAAATTTGTTAGCCAAATCTTTTAAAATATTATAACATGTTATCATTATCAAATTTGTTCTACCTAATAAAGGAAAAGTGCACATCATGCATAATGAAACCATAAAAGAAGAAAAGTATAAAAGGCCGTTGCTTCTTTTAATCATATTCAGGGTTATCATCATTTCCCTGTTTCTGGGGCTGGCTATTTTTATTACTATAAAAAGTCCCGATTTTCCTATTTCACAAAACGTTCTCTACTTACTTTGTTTTATTATCGCTTTAACATACATGTTTTCTATTGTTTATTCCTTGATGTTGAAATTTTTAGATAATTTAAAGTTTAATATCTACATGCAATTGGCAGTAGATGTAATTTTAATAACCTTACTTGTTTATCTTACCGGCAGTGTGAGGAGTGATTATTCGGTCATTTACACATTAGTCATAATTTATTCAGTTATTTTTTTGGGACGCAGAGGTGGTTTTATTGTTGCTTCGGCTGCCAGCATTTCTTATGGCTTACTTTTGGATCTTGAATTTTATAAATTATTGCCATCAATTTCTTATTTGCAACGCGATTACAATCTTAGTGCCGGTGATGTATTTGTTAGAATCCTTGTTCATATTCTATCGTTTTATGTTTTAGCCTATGTGTCCAGTATAGTCGTTGAGCAAGAAAGAAAGACCAGGTCTTTATTAGAGGAAAAAGAATCGGAATTTGATCAGCTTGATCTGCTTTTTCGAAGCATAATTGAGTCGGTCGATGCAGGTGTTATGACCATTAATTTGCAGGGTAGAATCAAGACATTTAACAGGGCAGCGCAAGAGATTACCGGATTTCCTCTTAAAAAAATAGAAAATCGCCGGGTCGAAAATGTGTTTCCGGAACTTGCTCCTTTTTTTTCGGATGTGGATTCATATGATCAAATTAGGAGCAGAAAGGAAGTTATAATCACTGGAGAAAAAAATAATAAAATTAATCTTGGATGCTCGACATCACCCTTGAAGGATAAACGTGATAAACAAATAGGCAATATATTAATCTTTCAAAATCTTACTGAAATAAAGCTAATGGAGGAGAATCTGGAGAAGAGCAGGAGGCTGGCCCTAATTGGTGAAATGGCGGCCGGCCTGGCCCATGAAATGAGAAATCCACTGGCTTCAATAACCGGTTCAATTCAACTTTTACAACAAGGATTGAATTTAGAAGAAACTGATAAACGCCTGATGAAGATCATATTGCGCGGTAAAGATCAATTGGATAACTTCGTACGTGATTTTCTTTTGCTGGCTTGTCCTATTCCCATATCCAGAGAATTGGTAGATATAAATAAAGTAGCCGAAGAAGTTCTGGAAAATATAAAATTATCCAATGACTGGTCAAATGCGGTAAAAATTGTAAAAGTCTTCGAGGAAGGCGTAAAAATATTTGCTAACAGAGAACAAGTCAGGCAGGTTATTTATAATCTTGCGATTAACGCTGTTCAAGCCATGAGAGGAGGTGGCGTTTTATCCGTTGAAATAAAAAAGCAAAAACTGAATAATCAGGAAGATTCTGTCGAAATTAAAGTTAAAGATACTGGCTGCGGAATTGAGGAAAAAGATTTAAAAAATATATTCGAACCATTTTTTACAAATAAAGAAAAAGGAACCGGTTTAGGATTGGCGATAGTCAGCCGTTTTGTTGATGGTTACTACGGAAGGATTAAAGTTGAAAGCGTTATAAATGAAGGCACAACATTTATTGTAAGGTTGCCTGGGAAAAAAGGTGAACATACGCAAAATAGCAGTATAGTTTATTTCTAGGAAGAGGTGAGATCATGGCGAGGATTCTGGTTCTTGATGACGATCAGGGCATGAGGGAATTCATGGAAATAATGTTAACAAAGGAAGGTTATGATGTAACCTCTGCAGATGAGCCGTCTAAAGCAATAAGCCTTTGCCGCAAGATCGATTTTGATCTTGTTATTACAGACTTAAGAATGCCCAAAATTGATGGCATTGAATTTCTTAAAACAATCAAAGACCAAAGACCGGAAACAATAGTAATACTCATCACAGCGTACGCCTCAGGAGAAACAGCGGTAAACGCGATGAAAGAGGGGGCTTATGACTATGTTGAAAAAGGCGGCAACATTGAGGAGCTCAAGAAGGTTGTACGCGCGGCTTTGATGAAAAAGGGGCTGGTGAATGAAAATCAAAATGTTAAAGATGAGGCGATGGTTGAAACGACCTTTCGCGGCATGATTGGTACAAGCAGGGAGATGCAAAAAATATTCGCTACTATTAAAAAAGTTGCCGACACTCCAGCTAATATTCTGATTTTAGGTGAAAGCGGAACAGGAAAAGAACTTGTGGCGCGCGCTATTCACGAAAACTCATCACGTTCCAAAATGCCTTTCATGCCTATTAACAGCGGCGGGATTCCGGAGAACCTGCTCGAGAGTGAGCTTTTCGGCTACATGAAAGGATCGTTTACAGGCGCTTATGCCGATAGACCGGGACTTTTTGAAATGGCGAAGGGTGGCACTATATTTCTCGATGAAATTGGGGAACTGCCTCCGGTGCTGCAGGTAAAACTTTTGCGGGTTGTGCAGGAAAAAACTTTTCGGCGAATCGGTGGAGCGGAAGATATAAAAGTTGATGTAAGGATAATTTCCGCTACCAATCAAAATCTTTCTGAAAGAGTCAAAAAGGGAGATTTTCGTGAAGATCTTTATTTTCGTCTCAATGTTATTCCCATTCAGATGCCACCGCTCAGAGAGCGCAAAGAGGACATACCGCTTTTAACAAAGCACTTTATTGAAAAATACGCGCAAGAATTCGGCAAAGAGGTACGGATGATTTCAGTTTACTCGATGGAATTGCTCATGGAATACGCATTTCCGGGAAACATCCGTGAACTGGAAAACATTATAGAGCGTGGCGTGGCGATGGAAGCTTCTAATATAATATTGCCCGAAAATCTGGTAATATCAGGAAGCGCCGCAGCCGTGCCAAATTTTGATATCGAGATCACGGATAAGGGAATAGATCTAAACGCAGAAATTGAGAAGATAGAAAGAGTAATCATCGAAAAAGCTCTGCTGAAAGTAAAAGGTTCAAAAACGAAAGCTGCCGAACTGCTGCACGTAACTTTTGATTCCCTGCGTTACCGCATTGAAAAACTGGGCGTGGAATAGAATCGTTTAATTTTTGAATATTGACTTTTTTCTTGACTTTTTTCGACTATTTGCCTATATCTCCCACCTCAAGAGGTGCAAGTAATGATGTTAAAAAAATGGTTTTTTAAGCAGGCAGACTACTTCTACTTTTTTTGCTTTATTTGCTTCAAGGTCTGCCTGAGAGGATCATGACCATTCGTAAAGGGAATTGAACCGTGGGCAGATAAATTTTTGCTCACGGTTTTTTTTTGCCATTAATATCATTTAGTTTTCTTTGGCTAACTTTGTTGGCAGCGTCGTTATCATTTAAAAACTAACTGATATAAAATTAGTAATAAAATAAAATCTATAAAAGGGGAGGGGAGAATGAAGATTAAAAATGTTATTTTAGTGGCAATTTTAGCAGCAGTATTCTTATGTTTTGGTGTTTTCGATGTCCAGGCAAAGACAATTAAAGTTGGCGCAGCAATAAACTTAACTGGTCCTGCATCAACTTGGGGTCAGTTTCATGAAAAAGGGCAACGCGATTACTTCCGCTATGTTAATGAGGTTAAAGGAGGTGTTTACGGAAACCAAATTGAAATGATAACCGTGGATACCGCCTATAAAGTACCTGAAGCGGTGGCAGCAGTTCAGAAATTCGTCCTCCAAGACAATGTCGATATTATAGCCACATGGGGCGCAGGTGAAGGACTGGCGGCAAAACCGATAGTTCAAAAATATAAAATACCAACCATCAATTACTCAACCAGTTGGGAACTACTGGAAAAGCCGGTTGATTATATGTATCTGCCTTTTGGAAGCTACAAAATGGATTGTTATGCTGTATTGGAATACATTAGGGCAATCCACAAAGGCAAAGATGCACCAAAAGTCGGCCTGCTGACGTATAATAACGCTTATGGCAGATCAATTCACGAACCAAGCAGGGAATATGCAAAAAAACTGGGCATCAACCTGGTGGCAGTGGAAGAATTTCCTCCCAAGACTGTTGATTTAAACACCGAATTACTCCGTCTGCAAAAAGCCGGCGCGGAGTATGTTTTTATGCAAATGTTGCCTTCGACAATAATTAGTGCGTTCAAAAGCGCCGACCGTGTCAATTACAGTCCGGTATTTCTGGGAACATGGACATCCACAGATCCGGATTTCTTCAAAATGGGAGTTGGCCTGATTCGTGACCGGCTTGTCATTCAATTCCCCGGAGGATTACCGATGGATAAGTCCAAAGGAATGGGCTTAATGAAAGACCTGTGGAAGCGTTATAAAACAGTTGATAAATTTGATGCCTCTTACTGGGAAGGTGTGGTTGTAGGAATTATTATGGAGCGTGCTTTTATTCGCGCATATGAAAAAAATAAAGTTATTAATCCGGAAACAATTAATGCCGCAATGGAATCATTTAAAAACGAAAATTTTGGTGGATTAGTGCCGAGGATTACCTACACTAAAGATGATCACGGCGCGTCATTTACTGCCCGCATGGTCAAAGTTAAAGAAGATGGAACTTTTATTCCGCTGACTAATTTTTACGTTCCGGGTAAGGATAAGATTAAAATGCTCCGCAAATAGTTAAAAGGATTTTAATCACGGGTATGCACCCCAAAGCAAGCTTTGTGGTATCATGCCCTGCTAATGCAGGATAATTCAACTAACAAACTTCAATGCGCTTCGCTTTTTTGAAGTTTGAGTCTCATTACCCTCCGCTTTGCGGGATTGTTCAACTTACCAATTCCGCAACGTCGCAGATGACCTTCAGGTTACTGCACTTTCGGAATTGGAGTTTCAACAATGAAAGCCTTTCGCAGCCGGCCATCGATAATGAATAACCGGCGAGTAGAAGATAAAAAAGCAGAGCTGGAAATCAAAGGCTTGCATTTGGCCTTTGGCGGAGTTATCGCTGTAAAGGATGTAGATCTTAGCGTTCACACCGGCGAATTGATGGCCATAATCGGTCCCAATGGGGCTGGTAAAACCAGTTTGCTCAATTGCGTTACCGGGTTTTACCGCCCCCAAAAAGGGAAAGTATTTTTTAACGGCAAGGACATTACAAATCTTCATACTCACGAGCTTGTAGGAGTGGGTATCGGCAGAACATTTCAAAACATAGAACTTTTCCCGGGAATGACGGTACTGGCCAATATGACTCTCGCCAGGCACATTCACTGCCATTATAGTTTTATTCAATCATGTACGTTTTTCGGTGCGGTAAGAAAAGAAGAAATCCGCCATCGGCAAATTCTTGAAGAAATAATTGATTTTTTGGAAATGCAGCCAATACGGAAAAAATCTGTCGGCTCTTTGCCATACGGAATGATGAAAAGAGTTGAGCTGGGGAGGGCGCTGGCACTGGAGCCAAGTCTGCTCATTTTAGATGAGCCTTTTGCCGGGATGAATCTGGAAGAAAAAGAAGATATGGTGCGGTTTCTGCTGGAATTGAATTCACGCTTCGGACTAACCATGATCTTGGTAGAGCACGATATGTCAATTGTTATGAGTATTGCCAAACGGATCGTGGTGTTGAATTTTGGAGAAAAGCTGGGGGAAGGCACGCCCGAGGAAATAAGCAGCAATCCGGAAGTTATTAGGGCATATCTTGGTGATGCGGAAGCAGTATAAGAAAGACAAGGGCTGAAAGATTTTGATTACAGTGACAAAGAATAACTCCGACGCAATTAAATATACCCTGCCGCAAATCCTGGTAAATAATGTTGCCCGATATGGTGATACAAAAATTGCTATTCGGGAAAAAGCATACGGCATCTGGCAGAAATACGGCTGGGGTGAATATTTGCGCTATGTGAGGAATTCGGCCGCCGGTTTTGCAGCTCTTAATCTGCAGCGGAGTGAAAATGTCTGCCTGATTGTGGAAAATAATCCGGAATGGCTTTTTTGTGAAATTGCCGCCCATGCTCTGGGCGCGACAACGCTTAATTTATTTACCTCCTCTATTGCTGAAGAATTATCTTTTTCCATCAAAAGAATCAACTCCCCGATAGTTGTAGTTCAGGATCAGGAACAAGTCGATAAGCTTTTGGAAGTTAGGGAGCGTCTGCCGCAAATTAAAAAAGTAGTTTACATTGATCCCACCGGGATGACATCTTATGAAAATGATTCATGGCTGATCAGCTACGCAAGGCTTCTGGAAACAGGTGAAAAATATAATTTAGAAAATCCCGGTTTTGTTGATGATGAAATAAGCAAAGGCCGTCCGGAAGATATTGCGGTCATGATTCAAACTTCGGGAACAACGGGCGTGCCCAAAATGGCGATGTTGTCCCATCTCAATCTGACACATATGGCTCTCCAGTGGATAGAAGCTACAAGTCTTCAGCCGGAAGAAAACTGGATATCAATGTCTCCACCTGCCTGGATTGTTGATCAGATGTGGGGTGTGGGCGTTGCGCTGGCAAGCGCGATGACCATGAACTTTCCGGAAACTGCGGAAACAGTATTGGAAGATTTTCGGGATATTGGTCCTTCTATTATCATCACATCATCACGTTTTTGGGAAGATATGGCGTCTCGTATCCGGGTGAAAATATCGGATGCCGGCTGGCTGAAGAAAAAATTATTTTATTGGGGAGAGGCGCTCGGTAAGTCTGTGGTCGCGAGGCAGTCCCGAAAAGCCGCCATCCCTCTACTGATAAATATTTTGTATAAACTAATGCCATACTTGGTTTACAGGCCGCTCCTCGATCGTTTGGGCTGCACTAAGTTTCATAGTGCTTTTACCGGCGGCCATCCCATAAGTCCCGATGTAATTCTTTTCTTTCGTGCTATTGGCTTGAATCTCAAACAATGTTATGGTCTCACCGAAGCGGGAGGAATTTTTCAAATACAACCGGATAATGAAGTAAAACTCGAAACTGTGGGCAAACCTTTGCATCTAACTGAAGTAAAAATTGCGGAAGATCAGGAAGTATTGGTGCGTTCCTCGGCTAATTTTTCCGGCTATTACAATGATTACCAGGCCACGCAGGATGCTTTCGATAATGGCTGGTTGAAAACCGGTGATGCCGGATACATTGATGCCGATGGCCATTTATTGATTATCGGCCGCAAAGAGGACATCATCCGGAATAAAAGCGGTGAGGCTTTTTCACCTGATTTTATTGAAACCCGCTTAAAGTTCAGTCCGTATATAAAAGAAGCGGTGACTTTCGGTGAGAGTCGTCCATTTATTACTGCCATGATCAATATCGATTTGGGCAATGTGGGTAATTGGGCTGAAGATCGAATGATTCCCTATACCACTTATATGGATCTTTCCCAACAAACTGCCGTTGAAGAATTGATTTTAAAAGAAATAATCAAAGTAAACGAGCAACTTCCGGAGGTGATGAAAATTAAAAAGTTCATCCTGCTTTACAAGCTCCTGGATGCGGATGAAGAAGAACTCACACGCACAGGGAAGGTGCGTAGGCGCTTTGTCTATGGCCTTTATATTAAGATTATCGAAGCAATGTATCGAAATGAAAAAAATGTCCAGGTGACCGGAAAGGTTCGTTATCGCGATGGACGCATAGGTGAAATAGAAACAATTGTAAATATTATTAACGTTAGTTAAGGAATATCTCCATGGATTTTTTTCTGCAATTATTAGTTAACGGAGTTTGCGTTGGCCTTCTTTACGGCATATCGGCAATGGGCTTTGTCATGATCTTTAAATCATCAAGTGTTTTGAACTTTGCCCATGGCGAGCTTTTGGCTTTGGGAGCATTCTTCTTTTTGGCGTTGATTACCTGGGCACATCTTCCCATTCTTGCCGCCTTTATTTTGACTTTGGTCGGTTGTTTTTTGCTGGGATTTTTAATAGAAAAATTTTTCCTGCGCCCCTTGATTGGTGAAAAACTGATCTTTGTCATTATGCTGACAGTAGGACTGGCCGCAATGTTCAAGGGCCTTATTTTACTGATCTGGGGCGGTAATTTACACACTTATCCTGAGTTCTTGCCGGAATCGCTTGCCCTGAAGCTGGGCGCAATCTACATTGCTCCGGTTTATACAGCGACTCTGGTAATCAGTATAATCTTTCTGGTTCTTTTCGGTCTTTTTTTTAAACAATCGTCGCAGGGAATTTATATGCGTTCTGTCGCCGACAATCAGAAAGCGGCTCTTTCTCTGGGTGTGAACGTAAGGCGAGTTTTTGCCCTTTCCTGGGCAATTGCCGCGATGGTTGCCAGCATGAGCGGTATAGTTCTGGGAATCATCAACGGGGTTAATGTTCATGATCTAAGCTCCATCGGGTTAAAAGTCTTTCCTGTGGTCATTCTAGGCGGTTTGGATAGCATCAGCGGCGCGATAATCGGCGGCATCATCATTGGGCTATTGGAAACATTCACCGGCGGTTATTTATCGCCATCACTGCGAGACGTTGTGCCTTATATTGTTTTGGTGTTCATATTGCTGGTAAAACCATACGGATTGTTTGGTTTGGTAGAGATTGAAAGGGTTTAGAGGACTCAAATGAAGAAGTTTTCATTTCATCCATGCGGTAATTATCGCGAAAATTACGCGCAGGAATTAAATATATTTGAAACTGATTTCGGCCGGATTTGCCTGATATTATTTCTAGCTGTACTTTTTTTAGTCGCTCCGTTTATTTTAAGCCCCTACATGTTATATATTTTAAACATGATTGGTATTGCCGCTATTGCCGCCATCGGTCTCAATATTCTTATTGGCTATACCGGACAAATTTCCCTCGGACATGGCGCTTTTTTCGGCGTTGGAGCATATGCTGCGGCTATATTAGCCACCAGATTAGGATTACCATTTTATCTGGCAATACCTTCGGCAGGCATTATCACGGCTTTGGTGGGCATGATCTTCGGTATACCATCAGGGCGGTTGAAGGGGCTTTATTTAACAATAGCGACTCTTGCCGGACAATTTATTATTGAATATGTTCTGATCCACTGGGATAGCATGACAAAGGGAACAATGGGCATTACACTTCCTACTGCTACAATCTTCCAGTGGGAAATTTCCGGCGATCGGTCATTTTTCTTTTTAATCTTCATCAGCCTTGTTTTAACCACATGGTTTGCGGTAAACATCATGCGCAGTAAGTATGGCCGGGCCTTCATCGCGATACGCGATAATGACCGCGCCGCCGAAGGCATGGGCATCCCCATCTTCAAATATAAATTGCTGTCTTTCGGCATCAGTTCTTTTTATGCCGGATTTGCCGGAGCCATTTGGGCATATTACATGGTGAGCATCACGTCCGAACCATTCAATCTGGGGCTTTCAGTTGAATATATCGCGATGGTGATCATCGGCGGCATGGGCAATATTCCCGGAGCAATTTTTGGCGCAACGTTTATAACGTTACTTAATGAACTCTTAAGATACTTAACCGGACTGTTAATGAATGTCGGATTTGTTACCAGCACCGGCCTGAATATGGCGCCGCTGCGGGAGTTCGTTTTCGGATTAGCGATAGTGTTATTTATATTATTAGAACCTAAAGGCCTTGCCGAATTATGGCGGATTATCCGCTCCAGTTTCCGCCTCTGGCCTTTTTCATATTAGAAAAATCGAAATTATTTTCCTCTAATACAACAGAAAATAATTTCGTAATTTTTCTTATCCCGCCCAGCGGGATTAGAAATCAGAAATTATCCCGCATAGTGGGGTTAGTAAAATAGAAATTATTTTCTGCGTTTTTTGGCAGAAAATAATTTTGTTAACGCACTTATCCCGCATAGCGGGGTTAGGAACGATAATGGGTGAAATACTTCTACAATTAAATAATATATCTGTTGTATATTCAGATGTTATACAGGTATTAAAAGGTGTTTCTTTAAGCGTTGAAAAAGGACATATCGTCTCCCTTTTGGGCAGTAATGGTGCCGGTAAAACTACAACTCTCAAGGCAATATCGGGATTGCTTAAACCGGAAAACGGCGAGGTAACCGATGGTTCCATTATATACAATGGCAAAAATATTCAGAATCAATCACCGGAATATATAACACGCCAGGGAATCATCCAGGTATTAGAAGGACGCCAGCCGTTCAAATATCTCACCATAGAAGAAAATCTGCGTGTAGGTACCGCCACACGTGCAGGCAAACCCTATAAACATGATTTGGAACTTGTTTATAATTATTTCCCCGCGCTCGTGGCCAGAAGAAAATCTTTGGCCGGATACTGCAGCGGCGGTGAATTACAAATGCTGGTTATCGGCCGCGCGTTAATGGCGCATCCGGAATTGCTGATGCTGGACGAACCATCATTGGGGCTGGCGCCGCTTTTTGTCCAGGAAATATTCCGCATAATTAAAAAAATTAATGAAGAAAATTCAACCACAATTGTACTCGTAGAACAAAACGCGCATATGGCGCTGCAGGTTGCCCATTACGGTTATGTCATGGAAAATGGCAAAATCATGATGGAAGGCGCGGCCAAAGATTTAGCGGATAACCCGGATGTCAAAGAATTTTACCTGGGGATGGCGGCAACCGGTATTGCAAAATCCTACAAGGACGTCAAGGCGTACAGGCGCCGTAAACGCTGGCTTTGATACCCTCCCGCTTTTTTCGCCTAACTTCGTTGGCATCGTCGTCAACTTCCTCAACGTATTTATAATACGTCTCGTCGTTTCATCCTCACCGCCTCGTTATCCTTCAAAATCGAAAGGGTATAAAAATAATCAAATTAATATCCCTTTCATACTAATTTAAAAGTAAAATTTTATATTTAAATATATCGGAAAATAAAGTATATATTCATAAAATTCCTTGAAACACCAAGTTGTTGTATTAAATGTTAGCAGATTGAGAATATTAAATGGCATCATGGGCAGAAGATATAACGACCGCATTAGAACAACTTGGTGGTATTGCGCCATTATCTGACATCTATGAAAAAGTTAGAGAGTTACGCAAAAAGCCACACCCCGCAGATCTTGGTGCCTCTGTAAGAGGCTGCATTGAACGAAATTCGTCAGATTCAACTGTTTTTGCAGGAACAGATTTATTTTTCTCTGTACATGGCATAGGTGGCGGCGTTTGGGGAATTAGATCGTATGAGAAACACACCCCATCTGCTTCTGATATTCAAACAACAGGAAATGAGTCCCCTCAAAGGCAACAGCAAGAAACGTATCGAATACTTAGAGATACCGCTCTGGCTCGACAGATTAAGCTACTCCACAAGAACAAGTGTCAATTATGTGGTGAGTCAATAACGCTTCAGAATGGAGAGTCCTACTCTGAGGCACACCATATAAAACCATTAGGTAAACCTCATAATGGTTCCGACACCCCGGAAAACATTATTGTCCTGTGCCCAAACCATCACGTGATGCTCGACTACGGAGTAATTCATCTTGATCAGAAGAAAATCAATTTCCATCAAATGCACAAAATTGGAGATATATTTATTCAGTATCACAATGAAGTAATTATAAAATCTAATACATAAAAATATAAATTCGAACTCATAAGGAAATATATGAAACACTTATTCGATAAAAAAGAATCGTGGACTAACAAAGAGAGAAAAACAAGGCAGGATGAGAGTCTGGCCGGCATGGTGAAGCTAGGCTATAAAAAATCAGTCCGCCTAAAAGCAATACTCGACGATAACAAGATCAATCCGAAGAGCATCAAGACTAGAGAGGATTTAGAAAAGCTACCGGTTACATCGCGGGAAAAATTGGTAGATATGGAAATGCAGGATGCTCCTTATGCCGGGCTGGAAAATCCATCAATACAAATTGATCGCATCTTTACTTCACCGGGGCCGGTATATGAACCGCATCTTGCGGAAAATGATGATTTATGGGCACGCGCTTTTTTTGCCGCAGGCATCGGCCCCAAAGATATAGCACTCAATGCCTTTTCTTATCACCTCGTGGCAGCTGGATTAACTTTCCATAGTGGCCTGCGCAAGGTCGGCGCAACAGTTGTTCCTTCCGGCACTTCTTCGTCGCAAATTCAAGTGCAGTTAATCAAAGATTTGAAAGTTACAGCCTATGTCGGCACGCCCAGTTTTTTATCATCCATAATTGCCAAAGCAGGGGAGATGGGTTTTGATTTTAAGAAGGATTTCCGCCTGAAAAAAGCTTGCTTTGCGGCGGAACCTTTGTTTCCCGATATGCGCCGGTCTTTTGAAAATGATTACGGCATTGATACTTATCAGATGTATGGTGCTACTGAAGTTGGAGACGTCGCTTATGAATGTTCGCAAAAAAATGGCTGGCACATTTGCGAAGAAACTATCGTCGAAATTGTCGATCCGGCAACAGGAAAAAATGTTGCTCCGGGACAATTAGGTGAAATTGTCGTTACAAGAATTAATGAAATATTCTTCTTGCTGCGCTTCGGCACAGGGGATTTATCGCGAATAATTACCGATAAGTGTAAGTGCGGCAGAACGTCTTACAGGCTTGCCGGAATTTCCGGAAGGATAGGGGATGCGGTGAAAGTTCGAGGTCTATTTATAGCGCCAAGCCAGCTTAAAATGATTCAGGCCAAATTTCACAATCTGCCGCTGCGGGCTTTAGTCAGCCGAGTTGGTAATGATGATGTCCTGAAAGTAAAAGTGGAAAAGATTGCTACGGAGATTGGCACTCCAGCATGGGAAGATAATTTTAAAACAATTTTCCGCGAAGTTTGCACGGTCAGAATTGATCAATTAGAGTATCTGAGTGCTGGAACTATCAAGCCGGAGGATTGGCTGATTGTTGATCAACGGAAGTATTAGAGACGGACATTTCCTTTTTCCCTAAAAGATACGCGTCAATGATGGAAAATACCCAGAAGAAAATTATTAAAAGGAAGATGAATAAAAAATAATAGAAATCCAGCGCTTTTATTGAGTTTACAGTCAAATTAACAACAGCACCCAAATCAACAGATTCTTTCTTAATTGGTACAGCTTTTAAAACAGTGATAGCTACTTGAACAATCGCCCATGTTATAGATAACATGCCGGCAGCAACGGGAAGTATTATCAATATTCCACGTTTATACTTTTTTAAATAAATCTGTCCCCAACCGGGGAAAAGAAGAGCGCTGAACAATGCTGCTTTAGTGCCTAGATTCATGTTTTGTGCACTCCTGTTAAGATATAATAGAGATTAAGGAAGAATCGTTACATCTTTCATTTTTAATTGTATATCGGACGCGCCATTCCAATGGTTAATCTGCGGCGTAAAAACAACGTCAAGGCTGGCGTCAGCAAGGGCGCTCAACTGATTACCCATGTTAAACCAGATGGAATCGCAAGCCATACCGTTGCTGGTAAGACGCATTTTCAGATGATTGTTTCCGACAATAGTCGGTGAAGAAACTTTGATGTTGCGGGCACAAAACACCGGCTCAGGATTTTTATTGCCAAAGGGCGCAAGCATATCAATTTGGCTGATCAAACTTAAATTAATATCATGAAGCTGACATTCCGAATCAATAATGGTTTGGGATAAATGTTCGGAAGATTGTCCCGTATTTTGAATGATTTCATCTAAAAGACAGGCGAACTCATCGATATCATCCTCTTTTATAGAAATTCCCGCGGCGCGGTAATGTCCTCCATAGGAAAGAAGCAGAGAGGCGCATTGCTGAAGGCCTTTATAAATATTAAAATCGGAAATACTTCTACCGGAACCTTTGCCCACGCCATCAGTTAAACTAATGACAAAAGCCGGACGGCTGAAAAGATCAACCAAACGGGATGCTACGATACCGACAACTCCCGGATGCCATTTATCGGAAGCGAAAACAAGCGAATGCATTTTTTCAATATCGGGATTGTTACTTATTTGTTCTAAAATCTCTTTTAAAATATTTTTTTCCATTGATTGGCGGCGACGATTATAAACATCCAGTTTTTCGGCGAGAGTTCGTGCCTCTTCCATGTTATCTGTTAAAAGCAGTGCTACAGCGTCCATTGCTGAAGCTATGCGTCCTGCCGCGTTTATGCGCGGAATAAGACAAAAAGAGGCCTTAAAGGAATCAATTAATTGGCCATCAATGCCGCTGACTTCTTTGAGGGCTTTAATTCCCGGCCGTTTACCCTCGGTAATCAGCTCCAGGCCTATCCTGGCAAATATCCTGTTTTCATCAATGAGAGGGGCGATATCGCCAATTGTTCCCAAAGCGACAATATCAAGATATTCTTTTAAATTGGGGAATTTTTGATTTTTCCAAAACCCTTCTTTGCGCAAACTGCCGCGCACGGCAATGAGAAAGTTATAAGCAATGCCTACGCCGGCCAGTCCCTTAAAAGGAAATTGACAATCTTCTCGATTCGGGTTGATGGAAGCGGCAGCAGGCGGGAGCTCTCCCGATATTTCGTGATGATCCAAAACAATTGTATCAATACCGACAGAGCTGGCATAAGCAATTTGTTCAATATCGGAAATACCACAATCAACCGTGATAATCAGTTTGACATTCTCGCTTTTGAACTTATCAATAACCGGATTTTTTAAACCGTATCCTTCTTTTACTCTATCCGGAATATAATAATTTACATGAGGCGTTATTTCTTTGATGAATTTATACAGAATCACTACCGAAGTAATTCCGTCAGCGTCATAATCACCGTAAATAACTATTTCTTCATTGTTGTGAATTGCTGTAAGTAATCGGCTAACTCCTTTTTTCATGTCTTGCATCAAGAAAGGACTATGCAAATCATTGAGTGATGGATTGAAAAAACGATGAGCGCCTTCCATATCCAGAATATCCCTGTTGGCCAGAAGCTGAGATATAATAGGATGAATGCCGAATTCTTTAATAAGAGAATCTTCTATGTTTTTATTACCGGCTTCTTTTAATGTCCAATTAGTTACCGGTAGCTGCTTGATATCCACCATTGCTGTTCTTATAATTCACTTTCTTATATTTCATATCTTAATACATTGTTTATTAACATGAGTCAATTATCCTTTGGTTCTTGATCTTTAAAACAATTAGTGGTAAGCGCAAAAAAGTGAACAATGATAAATAAATGGCTCAAATTAAAACCTAAAGATATTGTGTTTGTCCAATTCATTATCGAGGGATATGAGGGGCTGGCGACTGTTACAACCATCGATAATCGGACAGCAATAATTCAAGTCGCGATAATGCCGGATTTTGTATCAGAGGTAATGTGCATCCTGGAGAGTTTAAAAAAACAGTTGCCAATAGAAGAAATAAATTGTCCATTTTAATTGTCCGGAGACCTTTTTATGCTAATGCTGACCCATACATATCTCTTGCAGAAAGTCTTAGGGGCAGAAGATATAAAAAATAAAGATTTGGACATTTATATTTATAATATTGCCCCCGATTTGCTTACAATTCATCCAGATATAAATTCCAATAAAACCCATGATATAAAAAGATTTTCTGAAATACCTGCTAAATATCCACAATCAGCATATGTTATGTTTCACTTATTGGTCGATGATCTGGCTCATTTCGGATCAATTTGTCTGGATTATCAGGAAGAGTTCAATCCCGAATCACAAGGCTATTGTTATATCAAGGGAAAGCCTCTGATCAATACAATTTTAGATTTACATAAAACAATACAAAATGAAATCTCTTATAATGAGGCGGCTTACCGGTCGCATTTAATTATCGAAATGATTTATGATCTTGTTATTCTCAATGAAATTGAGTCTTTGGAAACGATTTCGCTTTTAGTTGAGGCGATAAATTTTACAGTTAATAATAAACTGGAAGAATTTACGTCCACCATCAGTTGGCTTTATGATTTAAGAGAAAGCGATATTCGGGCATTGATGAAAGATGCCTGCTTCTATCTGACGAAAGAGAGAATCGAACGTATAATGAATATTGAAGGTCGAATTCGTCTATATTCAGATAAATTCGGCCTCAAAAGCAAAGATAAATTATTTTATGAAGGTATTAAAAATTTATTTCTGGAAGCTAAAAAATCGCTGGAACTTGATGATAAGGAATTATTTCTTCGCCAAACAGCCAAAATCATAAAAGATTATGGCTGGCTGCCGCCAATTACATAGCTTTTTTAACAAATCCTGAACGAATACAACGTGTACAAACTTTTTTTCTCTTCACAGAACCGGTTTTTCCATCAATGCAACGTAATTTCTGCAAATTTGGATACCATGTTGTTTTTGTTTTATTATTAGCGTGACTCACACTGTTGCCAATCGACGGTTTCTTGCCACATACTTCACAAACACGAGACATGAACAAATCCTCCTAAAAATTCTGGGACGTTACTAAACCATAAGACGGCATTTTGCAAGCATTTTTTCACTCAACCCTAATTTTGAAAGGGAGCAATTCAATGTCGTTGACTTAAGCACTATGGCTCCCCCTTTATACCCTAACCACCTGAAGGTGACGAGAGAACACAAGGTTAAGGGGGACCTTAATGGTTATTTTTATTTAGAAATAACTTTGGACGCGGCAATTATACCGGAAATAATTTCACCTTCAAAACCGGCGTCAGTTAATAAAGATGCACCGCAAAGAAAGATATTCCTAAAACGGGTTTTGTTATTCTTTGCGGCAAAACCGGAAAAAAAGGAATTGCGCAATTGATATTTAGGATTAACTATCTGCCTGCATTCATTACAAATATCTATCGATTTATCAATATCAAATAGTTCGATATTTTCTTTTAAAAAAGGCAGAAAGAATTCCAGACGATCAATTATAGATTCTGATTGTGCCTTCAGGTTTTCCCTGGTCCATATTTTATTATCATTCGGTAGAAAAACAGTTGCCGTCATAGATATTTTATTAGCTGAATCTCCATCATGTTGTTGTGGAATATTTAACTGCAATATAATCAGATTATTATCATGAATATCTCTATTAACGTCACTTACTACACCGATGTGACGCGCGGTCTTTTCCGGAATACATTTCTTAGGAATACCCAAGTGAATGGTAAATGGGTAATAAGCAATTTTAACCGGTCTGATCCAATCGGCGATATTAATTTTCTTTTTAGGTCCGGTTAATTTTGGCATCCCATTCCATTTTGAGCTGACAATCATTTTTTTAGCGGAGATTTCACTAGTGACTCCATTTTTATCGGTAACATCAACACTAATTAATCTACCTTTCTCAATTGCTGATATTTCGCATTGACTCAGATACAAACCACCGGATGATTCTATTTTCCTGATTAAGGAGTTGAAAATTATTTGTTTCCCCTGTTGAAAATAGAAAATTCCCCGCAAGGGCGAGCTGTATATAAAGTTGGAAGAAAAAGAATGTTGATTATCAGTGTTAAAGGAAAACAGCGCGTATTGGGCTTCCCATATTTTTTGTAGAGAAGGATTGTTGAGCAGAATTCGTTTAAATTTTTTAGTTTTAAGTTTGTGTCCTATTATACTCGGTATTATCTTCAGATAGCTGCCAAAATCCCTTATACTCTTGAGCTGGACAAAAGGATGTTTACGCAGCCATTGACTGAAAACTGCCGAGTATTTCATTGTTGAATCGTAGAATTTATTTATTTCAATTCCTAATTGAGGAAACTCTCTTGCCATATCTTTAACCAGGGATTCTTTATCCCTGAAAAAATCTATGCGGTGATCCGGTAATATGACTTGATACGCGGGATCTAATAAAAGACCGTCCCGTTCAATGGGCGGAATATCCAGTTCAGCTAAAAGAGCAAGAAGGGTTTGATTGGTTCCCATCCCGGTTATTGGTGTAGGATCTACATTAAAAACAAAATCGCCAATAATAAATGTATCGCCCATACCGCTTTCTGCGATAAGAGCGGAACTATGACCATACCCCGCAGCAACAGCAGCGGCAACATGGGAAGAAAGATCATCGCCTATGACTATCAGATCGTAAATCATTTAATTTGTTACCTCGTTTGCAAGTCTAAATATTTTCAATCACGGGTATGAACCCTAAAGCAGGCCTTGGAAAAAGATTCCGCAGCAAGCAGCGGTGTATTATACCCTCCGCTTTGTCCCGCCATTGGCGGGATTCAACTTGCCAATTCCGCTACGCTTTGCTTTCGGAATTGGAGTTTCACAATAACCAGCCAAAGGCGGGTTATGCAAAGCCGGAAAAGAAGTTTTATTTGCGGACTTAATCTTAACTTTACGTCCATCTATCTCAATCTTTCCATCCGCGTAAAATTGAATTGCCTGCGGGTAAATCCGATGTTCTTCTTTTAATATTCTGGCAGCGAGAGTTTCTTCAGTATCATCATCATATACAGGCAAAACACTTTGAATGATAATCGGTCCTGTGTCAACCCCTTCATCGACAAAATGAACAGTGCAGCCGGAAAATTTGACTCCATATTCCAGTGCTTGTTTTTGAACGTGTGTTCCCGGAAAAGCGGGAAGCAGGGCAGGGTGGATATTAATTATTCTCTGAGGAAATGTCCGCAAAAAAGCGGGAGTGAGAAGACGCATAAAGCCGGCAAGCACCACTAATTGGACATTATTTTTTTGAAGAGCTTTGATTAATTCTAAATCAAAGTCTTCTCTGGTTTTAAAATCTTCATGCTTGAATACAAGAACCGGCAGACCATGCTTTTTTGCCCTTTTTATCCCATACGCGTCGGGATTGTTACTGATGACGATTTTAATAATTGCGTTTAGCGATCCTTTTTCAATATGATCGATAATTGATTGAAGATTGGAGCCACTGCCTGAAATTAAAATTCCCAATTTCAATGGATCAGCCATACTTTTCCCATTAGTTCTCAGTAAAACAAACTAAATCCTGATTTTCTTCTCTTTTTGCAACGACGCCTATCTGGTAAGCCTTTTCGCCCAATATCGCCAAACGATCGAGCACTTCTTTGGATTCTTTTTCCGCGACAACAATCATCATTCCAATACCCATGTTAAAAACACGGAACATTTCTTTTTCTTCCACATGGCCGATATCTTTGATGACCTTGAAAATAGGTGGTATATCCCAACTGTTTCTGGAAATAATGCACCGGCAGGATTGAGGAATTATCCGGGGGATATTATCATAAAATCCGCCGCCGGTGATATGAACCAACCCCTTAATGTTGAAATCTTTAAAAAGATTCAGCAGAGATTTAACATAAATTCGTGTCGGCTCCAGAAGCTCCAGGCCGATTGTTTTAGCAAGGCCTGCAACTTTTTCATCAACTTTCAACTTTCCTTTTTCCAGAAGAACATTGCGGGCCAAAGAAAAACCGTTACTGTGTAAACCGCTGGAAGCAAGCCCGATAATCCGGTCATTAATGCTTATGGTGGAGCCGTCAATGAGTTTATCCGCTTCCACCAGACCTACACAGAATCCCGCAAGATCATATTCTCCTTGCTTATAAAAACCGGGCATTTCGGCAGTCTCTCCGCCGATTAAAGTACATCCTGCCTGTTTGCATCCCTGAACAATACCATCAACTATTTGCACGCTTTTTTCGAGTTCAATATTCCCTGTTGCCAGATAATCAAGAAAGAATAAAGGCTCCGCTCCCTGAACGATAACATCATTAACTGACATAGCGACAAGATCAATGCCGATAGTATCATGCTTGTCCAGCAATTGCGCGATTTTGAGTTTAGTGCCCACGCCATCGGTGGAAGAAACAAGAATTGGATTTTTTAGTTTTGTAGCGTCCAGACGAAAAAGACCGCCAAAACCGCCAATACCAGAAACAACTTCTTTACGCGCTGTCGTTTTAATTAATGGTTTGATACGTTCTACAAAATCATTGGCTTTATCAATATCTACACCCGCATTTTTATATGTAGTTTCCGTTGACATATTACTCCGTAAGTTTACTTGTTTAGCAAGAGATTAATTGAATTTCATCTAACGTAAATCAGTATTTAAGTCAATCATTCCTTGCGAAAATAAAATATATTTGTTAACAAAAAAGCATTCAATTTATTCGTGAAACTCCAATTCCGAATAGGAATTGGTAAGTTGAATCCCGCCAATGGCGGGACAAAGCGGAGGGTATAATACCCCACAGATTACTTCGGAAACTGTTTCCAAAGCTTGCTTTTGGGTTTATACCCGTGATTAGAACTAATAAGGTTTGCCAACATTTGAATCCGGTGAATAAAATGGAATCATTAAAAATGATTCTGCAAAAAATAGAACAACCGTTAAACTTTGCTTCCAAAGATAATTATAGAAACTTATCTCACATTAAAGATTTGGGCAAATCTCTGCAAATCCTGCTGGCGCTGCTTAAAGGTGCCTTACCAGCAGCATCTTGCGATAATAATATTTTAAAGCTTCTTGAAGGATTGTCAGAAATATTTTCTGACTATGACCGCAAGGATTTGGAAATAAAAAAGAACAGAATTAAAAATGCCTTATTACTATTTGAACAACTAAAAATTGCTCTTGATTCAATTCCCGTAACCCAACAGCATGATTTCCAGGATGAACAGACAATACAAAGAATCTCTGATCTGAAAGAGGGCATGGCCAAATTAACTGTGCCGATCCAATATTTGAAAGGGGTGGGTCCAAAGATGGCGGAGCGTTTTGCCGCCAAGAAAATAGTCACCGTTGAAGATTTGCTTTTTTTTCTTCCCCGCGCTTATGAAGACAGGCGGGAAATAAAAAAAATTAACAAACTGGAAACAGAGAAAACTCAGACCATAATAGGGACGGTAATTGAGGCTCAGCCAAGATACTATGGAAAGAAGCGCATACTGGAAGTAACAGTCAGTGACAATACGGCAAATTTAACGGCCAAATGGTTTAAAGGTCAGATGTCCTACCTAACCAGTACTTTTAAAAAGGGGACAAGAGTAATATTTACCGGTAATGTGACACCGAATTATGCAGGTAAGTTGATGATTCATCCTGATTACGAAATTCTTGATGAAGAAGATGAAGACAATCTTTTAAACTTTAAAAGAATCGTTCCGGTTTATTCGGAAACGGAAGGTCTGCACCAGAAATACATTCGCAAGATCATGAATCAGGCGTTGGAACAATACTCGCGCTATGTTGCTTCGCCCATCCCCGCGGATATCTGCCGGAAGCGCAACCTGCTCAATATTCATGAAGCACTGCTGGCTGTTCACTTTCCGTCAGCCAATGAGTCTATCGATGAATACAATGCCATGCGAACGGCGGCGCACTACCGGTTGATCTATGATGAGTTTTTCTTTTTTCAACTGGGCATGGCTATGAAAAAATCAGGACGCATTTTAAAGCAAGGTATATCTTTTAAGATTCAGGAAAATCTTTTGAATAAATTTCTAGTCTCTTTATCATTTACTCTGACTGACGCGCAAAGCCGCGTGATTGCGGAAATACAGCGGGATATGGTTGCCGCAACTTCTATGAACCGCCTCTTACAGGGAGATGTCGGCAGCGGTAAAACAATTGTGGCTATGGCGGCAATGATGGGAGCATGCGAAAATAATTATCAGGCAGCATTGATGGCGCCCACGGAAATACTGGCCAAGCAGCATTATTCCAATATAAAAGACTGGGCTGATGCCGTGGGATTAAAAACGGTACTGATTACGGGAACAATGAATGCCGCGTTAAAAAATGCAACGCTGGAACAGATCAGTACTGGTGAGGCAAATATCGTCATCGGTACTCACGCATTGATTCAGGAAGACGTTGATTTTCACAGGCTTGGTCTTGTGGTAATTGATGAACAGCATCGTTTCGGCGTCATGCAAAGAGCGACTCTGCGCAATAAAGGCATAAACGCCGATGTTCTGGTCATGACGGCAACGCCGATTCCGCGGACGCTCGCGATGACCGTTTATGGCGATCTGGATATATCCGTAATCGATGAAATGCCTCCCGGGAAAAAACCGGTGCATACCGTCTTGATGGGAGAAAACAAAAGAGACAAAGTTTATCAAGCTATTAGCGCGGAACTGGCCAAAGGCCATCAGGCTTTTATCGTTTATCCTCTAGTGGAACAATCGGAAAATCTGGATTTGAAAGATGCCACCAACATGGCTGGGCATCTGCAAAAAGATATTTTCCCTGATTATCAGGTTGGTCTTATCCACGGCAAAATGAAAGAAAAAGAAAAAGATACTGTGATGCAGGAATTTCTTGCAAACAAAATCAATATTCTAGTCTCCACAACAGTGATTGAAGTTGGTATCGATGTGCCGCGGGCATCGTTGATGGTTATTGAACACGCCGAACGTTTCGGCCTTTCGCAATTGCATCAGTTGCGCGGCCGTGTGGGCCGTCGGGATATTCAATCCAGTTGCATCCTGCTTGCGGACTATAAATGCTCGGCAGATGCCCGCAAGAGATTAAAAGTCATGGAAAAGACCACGGACGGTTTTGCTCTGGCCGAAGAAGACTTGGCTATTCGCGGCCCCGGTGATTTTCTGGGGACACGCCAATCGGGACTTCCGGATTTCCGCATTGCCAGTATTATCCGTGATGCCCGGATTTTAAATGATGCCAAAGAGGATGCCTTTGGGTTAGCCGCTCGTGATCCCCTTCTGGAAAAACCGGAACACGCTATTTTAAAAGAAGCACTGCTTGCCAAATGGCAGGGCAAGTTGGAATTAGCTAGAACGGGATAGTGAGAGGGTCAAGGGTCATGTAGCAAATGGCAAGGGAATATATCTGGAGTGATTAATCAATCGCCCAAATAAATAGAAAAAGTTTATTATTCTACGTTATAAATATTTAAGTAAATCAACAGAACGGAGCATCAAGTATAATGAAAATAGGCATAATCGGCATCGGCGGGGTAGGGGGTTATTTTGGCGGAAAGCTGGCCAGGGAATATGAAAATTCCGGCCAGCATGAAATTATCTTTATTGCCCGTGGTCAACATTTAGCGGCGATTAAAGAAAAGGGTTTGCAGTTATTTACACGTGAAGGTGATTATGTTGCACGGCCTTCACTTGCTACGGATAACCCTGCTGAGGCAGGAGTGTTTGATATGGTTTTCTTTTGCGTAAAAAGTTATCATTTGGAGAGTTCCGCTCTGGCTTTAAAAACGAACATCAACAAAAATACTATTGTGATCCCGCTTTTAAATGGCGTTAACATCGCGGAGAGATTGCTTGCAGTCCTGTCGGATGCCGATATTATTAAAGGCTTGGTCTACATTACTTCCGTTATTGAAGAGCCGGGAATAGTCAGACAGACGGACGGAAGTTGTAAGCTTATTTTTGGTACGGACACTTCGTTTGCCAAAAAATATAAATATATTTTGGATATTTTATTACAGGCAAAAATCAAAGCCGAACTAACCGACAAAATATCCAGTGCAGTGTGGACAAAATTTATTCTAATTTGCCCCTTGGCTGGATTAACTGCTGCGACTGGTAAAACTTTCGGCGGTATTATTAAAGATGCGAAGTTAAAAAATATGTTTTGGAAAATGGTTAAAGAAGTAAAATCAATTGCCGATGCCCGTAAAATTGAATTGCCGGAAGATATTGTCGATAAGACGATAAAATTAATCGAAGGCTTTTCTTACGATACAAAAACCTCCATGCAGGTTGACCGGGAGCTGAGGAAAAAAATGGAAGTAGATATCTTCACTGCTTACGTGCGTCAAGCAGGTCAGGAATTAGGCATTCCCACACCACTGCATAATGAAATATATTTACAACTCCAAATGTGATAAGAGTCTTAACGCAGGCAGGGGCAGATTATATCAAACTATACTCTTTGAGGAGACATCATTTTAATTTATGGATATTTTACAAAATAACTACATTCGGATAATCTTTAGCTCTGTTGCCGTTTACTTTTTTATCATCCTGGCCATCCGCCTGTTCGGGAAAAAGGAACTGGCGCAGCTTTCCGTTTATGATCTGGTATTTATCCTGCTGATCAGCAATGCTGTACAAAACGCGATGGTAGGTCCCGATTCAACACTCACCGGTGGTCTCGTCGCCGCGGCTTCTTTGTTTGTGGTCAATTTCATTCTTAAGAAATTGCAATTCCGCTTTCCGAAATTCGGAAAGGCAATTCAGGGTGAAGCCATCATGCTGGTGTTTGAGGGGAAAATATTATCTTCACATTTGAAGGTCGCCGGGATCACGGAAGATGAACTGATGGAAGTGATCCGTGAACATGGTGTTGCCTCAGTATCAAAGGTTGACTTGGCGGTACTGGAAGTTGATGGGAATATAAGTATCCTCTCTACTGATCTCCGTAAGAAAACAACCCGACGCCGGAAAGCTCATAAAATCATCTCAAAAAATCAATAGGGTATAATTCACTGATTTTCACTTCCATCTTAACCGCATCACAAACAGCAGGATATGTGCGTGCTTGGTGTATTTAACTTATAGCCTTTCCTGTGGCTTCGTCTTGAAAAATACAAGTCACAATTTTTTTATATCTGTTTGACAAAGCAGGGCTAATTGTTATAGGTAACAAAGTTCAAAAAGCATTGTTGAGCAAGGACAAAAACGGCAGATTTTACAATTATTTCAGGTGAGTGAAATGGATAAAATTAACATTGGTTTGATCGGCCTAGGCAATATCGGAACAGGTGTTGTTAAGTTACTTAAGCAAAATGAAGAGCTGATTGCCCAAAAGCTGGGCGCGAAGCTGGTTTTAAAGAAGATTGCCGATATCGATATCACCACGCCACGCGGTGTTAAAATTAATAAAAATCTGCTGACGACTAATGCCCGGGAAATAATCAACGATAAAGATATTTCCATTGTCATTGAACTTATCGGAGGCTATGAACCCGCGCGTACTTTTGTTCTGGAGGCAATCGCTAAGGGCAAACACGTTGTTACCGCCAATAAGGCGCTTCTGGCGACTTACGGCAATGAAATATTTCCGGCAGCCCAGAGGCAAGCAGTGGATATAGGTTTTGAAGCCAGTGTCGGAGGAACTATTCCGATAATTAAAACTCTCAAAGAAAGCCTGGTGGCCAATAAGATCAACTCCATCATGGGCATTATGAACGGCACATGCAATTTCATTTTGACCAAAATGACTGACGAAGGCAAGATGTTTGATGTAGTTTTAAAAGAAGCGCAGAAGCTTGGCTTTGCTGAAGCTGATCCTACTTTCGATATTGAGGGAATTGATACTGCCCATAAAATGGCGATAATTCTATCACTGGCTTACGGGAAAAAAGTAAACCTGAAAGATATTTATCTTGAAGGCATTACTAAAATCAGCCGCGAGGATATCGCCTTTGGCAAGGAATTGGGCTATCGGATAAAATTACTGGCGATCGCCATGCTCAAGAATGACGCGGTGGAAGCAAGAATTCATCCGACAATGATTTCTTCCGGTCATCTTCTGGCCAATGTCAATCGTAATTATAACGCCTTTCACATCATGGGTGATGCTTCAGGACCGGTTTTTCTTTTCGGTCAGGGGGCGGGAATGATGCCCACGGCCAGCGCGGTTTTCAGCGATATAATCGACAGCGCCCGCAATATTTTAAAAGGTATAACCTGCAGGGTGCCCCTGAGATCAATCAGCGAAACAGCCATGACACAAATAAAGCTTATACCGATGGACGATATTGAAACAAAATATTATTTCCGTTTCTCCGCTCTTGACCGTCCCGGTGTTCTTTCCAAAATATCCGGCATTCTCGGAGAAAATAATATCAGCATTGCCACTGTTATTCAGAAAGCGAGAGGAGAGGGAGGCGCTGTGCCGATTGTCATGACAACTTATAGAGCTCAGGAAAAAAATGTGCGCAAGGCACTCAAAAAAATAGATAAACTTGATATTGTCCTGGATAAGACTATTCTCATCCGTATTGAGGATGAACTTAATTAAAAGGTTCCACTGATAAAGAGAAATTATTAATCATGAAATATGTAGTATTGCTCGGCGATGGAATGGCTGATTATCCAACAAGCATGCTCGGTGGCAAAACACCGCTGCAGTGCGCCTTTACACCTTTTCTGGATCAAATTGCCGCGGAAGGCACTTTAGGGCTTGTAGATACAATTCCTGCCGGATTTACTCCAGGCAGCGATGTGGCAAATCTGAGTGTTCTCGGTTACGATCCGGCTCAAATTTATACAGGCCGCGGTCCATTGGAAGCAGCCAGTATGGGAATACCCCTGGGGCCTAACGATATTGCTTATCGCTGTAATCTTGTAACCATTGGCCAGAAAGATACTCCTGATGCTTTCATGGAGGATTTCACTGCCGGACATATCTCGACTAAAGAAGCGCGGGATATCATACTTTTTATCAACAAACAGATTGGTTCTTCTCAATTTCAATTTTTTCCCGGAGTAAGTTATCGTCACTTGTTTGTATGTCGCTACGCTGCTTCATCTCCTGTAACAACACCACCGCACGATATAACCGGAAAAGCCATTGCACCTTATCTACCCCATGGTGAGTCTGCTGAAGAAATAAATTCTTTCATGCAGAAAGCAAGTGAGATTTTAAGAAGTCATCCAATCAATATCCAGCGCCAGAGTCTTGGTAAGAAACAAGCTAATTCCATCTGGCTTTGGGGGCAGGGGAAAAAGCCGCAAGTTGTCCCTCTCACTCAGAAGTATAATCTTAAAGGCGGAATGATATCAGCAGTTGATTTACTAAAAGGCATCGGTGTTATTGCCGGATTAAAAGTGATCTCTGTTGAAGGAGCGACCGGCTATATAGACACAAATTACGCGGGTAAAGCCAGAACGGCTCTCGATGCCCTGAAGTTTATGGATTTCATCTTTGTCCATTTGGAAGCTCCTGATGAAATGGGTCATGAAGGAAATGCCGCGGGGAAGATTCAGGCCATAGAGTTATTCGATGAAAAAATAGTGGGGCCGATATTAAATAATGTTGGATCATTTGGTGATTATAGAATTCTGGTTCTAAGCGATCATCCAACACCAGTTGATCTTAAAACACACGTTGGTGATCCCAGCCCATTTGCTGTTTTATCATCACGCAATGATGAAAACAAAGCAGCAGGCTTGCCTTTTAATGAAATAGCTGCCAGAGAAAGTTCGATGCTGATTTCTCCAGGCTATTTATTAATGGAAAAATTTATCAAAGATTGGAGAGCGTTTATTGGTTAGTAATTTTACCAAAGTCAGGGTAATCTATGCCGACACTGATGCCATGGGCATTGTTTATCACACAAACTATATTAAATGGTTTGAGCTCGGCCGCAATGAATTAATGCGGCAATTGGGTGTTGCTTATACCGAATTGGAAAAACTGGGACTCAACCTTCCGTTGACAAAGGTCAGTTGTCATTACCTGCTACCCGCAAAATATGACCAGCTTTTGACTGTGGAAACAAAGTTTGATTACATAAAGAGGGCGAGCATAAGATTTAATTCGCATATCTGGAACGAAGAAGGGAAAAAGCTGTTAGTGGAAGGTTACACAATTCATGCCTGCACAAATATGGAAGGCAAAATTCGCCGGATACCGCAACTGCTTCTTGATCTAACAAATAAATTTAATATCAATAAAGGGGAATAAAATGGCAGCAAAATTAACCAAGAAAGAACTGAAAGGGCCGGATATTTTTCAATCCACTTTCGAAAGAATCAGTGATTATATTTCTGAGAATAAAATCCGTTTTTATGTATTTTTTACTTCAATTGTAGCAGCTGTTACCATCGCCTTCGGTATTTATCTCTATTGGAATAATTATCAAACTTCCGCGGTGGAGATATATGCTAAAGCTCAGGAAAACATGATTAGAAGCGCTCAAACTCAATCACCTGAACTTGCCAAAGAAAGTATTAAAATGTACAAAGAACTGATTGATAAATATCCAAGCAGTTGGAGCGCGCAGATGGCCCGGTACCACCTGGGGAATATTTATTATCATACAGGTGAAATTGATAATGCTATCGCCGCTTATAAAGATTTTGTTTCCTCTGCCCAATCTGATAATAACGGAATAAAATTTTTGTCTTTGACTTCACTGGGTTATTGTTTTGAAGCCAAGAAAGACATTAAGGGGGCGCTCAGTTATTTCGAAGAAGCTCAAAAGGCCAGCAAGCCTGGTTTTGAATCAATTGGATTTCGTAATATTGCCCGTATATATGAACAATTAAACGATAAGAAGAAGGCTCTGGAAAACTATCAAAATGCTTTACCCATGACTATCGATCCTTCCACGATGATTTTTATCAAGCGAAAGATATCTTCCCTTAGCTGATATCACACAATGCGGAGGCGCACAACATTTTGAAAGTATTAATGTCAGGAAATGAAGCCATTGCCCGTGGTGCGTATGAAGAAGGGGTCAGATTTGCGGCAGCCTATCCGGGTACTCCCAGTACGGAAATATTGGAAGAATTTTGCAAATATGACGGTGTCTACGCGGAATGGTCACCCAATGAAAAAGTTGCTGTCGAAGTTACAATAGGAGCCGCACTTGCCGGAGAAAAAGCGCTGGCGGTTATGAAACATGTTGGTGTTAATGTTGCCGCTGATCCGATCTTCACGGTCAGTTACACCGGTACAAATGGAGCCCTGGTTATTGTCAGTGCCGATGATCCCTCATTGCATAGTTCTCAAAATGAACAGGACAATCGTAATTACGCCAGGTTTGCTAAAATTCCCATGTTGGAACCGGCTGATGCCCAGGAAGCTAAAGAATATATCAAACTCGCTTTTGAAATCAGCGAAAAGTTCGACACGCCGGTTTTTCTGCGTACGACCACCCGTGTTTCTCATTCCAAAGCGGTTGTAACTCTCACAGAACCTAAAAAATACGATGATAAGACCGGTTTTACTTATAATGCCGATAAATATGTTATGGTTCCCATCAATGCCCGCACACAGCGTGTGGAAGTGGAAAAACGCCAGCAGGCACTTAAAATATTTGTAGAAACATTTCCTGAAAATAAGATGGAAATCAATAATCCGGACGTTGGAATCATTACCGCCGGAATGCCCTATAACTACGCCAAAGAGGTTTTTCCCGATTATTCCTATCTGAAGCTGGGGATGGTTTATCCGCTGCCGGAAAAGTTAATCCACGATTTCACCTCTAAAGTTAAAATAGTATATGTTATTGAGGAGTTGGATCCTTTTCTGGAAGAACAGATCAAAGCCATGGGAATTAAAGTCATTGGCAAGGAAATCTTTCCTTATAACAATGAATTTGACCCCGGCATTATTAAAAACGCGATTGAGAAAAAAACTCAGGGAGCTGTTTCACCTTACAAAGAAACCCTTTCACCGCGTCCGCCAAATCTCTGCCCCGGTTGCCCACATCGAGGATTATTTTATGCTTTGAGCAAATCCAAGGCCTATGTTCATGGCGATATCGGCTGCTACACCCTGTCTTATATGAAACCTCTGGAAGGACTTCATTCCTGCATCTGCATGGGCGCAAGTATCGGCATGGCGCACGGCATGAGCAAAGCCTTAAAAGAGAAAGGGAAGGGCAAGGTAGTAGGAGTCATTGGTGATTCTACCTTCCTTCATTCAGGAATTACGCCGCTCTTAAATATGGCTTATAACAATAGTGACGCTTTAATCATTATCCTGGACAACAGTACAACAGCTATGACCGGCATGCAGGAGCACCCGGGAACGGGCTTTACCCTGATGGGTAAAGAGGCAAAAAAAGTTGATCTAAAAGTTTTAGTATCAGCTTTAGGTATTCAACATATAAAGGTTATTGATCCCCTTGACCTGAAAGCCACAAGAAGCGCCATCAAAGAAGAACTGGCTAAACATGGTCCTTCAGTCATCATTGCCCAAAGACCTTGCGTCTTGTTTAAAAGAGCCAATATTAAACCGAAACCAGCGCTTAAAGTTGATCCGGATAAGTGCGAGGGCTGCAAATCGTGTTTGGGGCTCAATTGTCCGCCGATATCCTGGAAAAAAGGCGTAACCAAGAAAGGATCGAAGCGAAAAGGCATTTCTTTTATTGATGAAACCCTTTGTAATGGATGCGGTTTATGTCAGCAAGTCTGCAAATTCGGCGCTATCAGTTAAAGTAAGGGAATATATTTAGATGGTTGATAATGAAGTGAAAAGCATATTGTTCGCCGGTGTCGGCGGGCAGGGGATTCTGCGGGCAAGTGATATCATCTGCGAGGCGATAATGGAGGCAGGTCTAGATGTCAAAAAAAGTGAAGTTCACGGCATGGCTCAGCGAGGTGGCTGTGTAACCAGCCATATTCGTTATGGAAAGAAAGTCTATTCACCACTGGCCGAGTCCGGAAGTATTCAAACGCTTGTTTCTTTTGAAAAAATGGAAGCCCTGCGTTATTTGAAATCCCTTAGAAAAGATGCCGCCATTATTGTGAATACGGAAGAGATTTATCCTCCGGCGGTCAATATGGGCGATGCGCCGTATCCTGATGATGTTATTGCTTTTTTAAAAGAGCATTATGGCAAGGTGATCCATTTCAATGCTGCGGAGTTGGCGCAAAAAGCGGGTAATATCAAAACGGCAAACGTGGTTCTGTTGGGTGCTATATCCAATCTTATGACTATTGATCAATCCATATGGCAAAGTGTCATTAAGAAATCATTTCCGGAAAAGTTGGTTAAGATGAATTTAGCAGCTTTTCAAATGGGAATTGCTGCTTAAATTAACACATTAGTGTTCTATCATAAACATTTAATAAATAAAGGTTAATATATGGCAGAAGATTATTACCAGGTTTTGGGCGTTGATAAAAAAGCATCGGCTGATGTAATTAAAAAAGCATATCGTAAGCTTGCTTTGAAATGGCATCCGGATAAGAATCCTAATAATAAGAGTGCGGAAGAAAAATTTAAAAAGATTAGCGAAGCTTACGCCGTTTTGAGTGACGATAAAAAGCGCGAGCAATACAATCAATTCGGTTCCGCCGATCAGTTTAGGCAACAGTATTCTCAGGAAGACATTTTCCGTGATGTTGATCTGGATGAAATATTAAGGAGTTTTGGCTTTGGCGGTGGAAGAGGGGCAGGCAGAACAACATTTCGTACAGGAAGAAGGGGAGGTACCGGCGTCCGTGATCATGATGATCCTTTTGGCGGTATATTCGGTGGCATGGGTGGCGGTCAGCAATATGCTCATATGGCGGAAAAAGGCCAGGATGCCGAGTATAACTTATCAATTTCTTTGGAAGAATCAGTATTTGGCGCCGATAAGAAAATTTCTTTTCAGCTGGAAAATCGCATCGAAGATATCAGTGTAAAGATACCACCTGGAATCAGCAGCGGCAAAAAGCTCAGGTTGCCCGGAAAAGGCTTATCCGGATACAATGGTGGCCCCAATGGTGATTTATATTTAAATATCAATGTGTTGCCTCATCCTATCTATTCCCGCGACGGCAATGATTTATATATCGAGAAAACCATTAAATTTACCCAGGCAGCTCTGGGAACTACTATTGATGTTCCAACGTTAGATGGTTCAACAAAGAGACTTAAGCTCAGCCCCGGCACACAAAATAACACCAAGATCAGGATGAAAGGTTACGGCGTACCCGGACTGAAGGGTGCTCCGAAAGGGGATCAGTTCGTAAAGATCAATATCGAAGTTCCAAAGAAATTGTCGGACAAGCAGATCAAACTTATAGAGCAATTAGCCGCTGATGGAGTTTAAAAAAAGAATGAAGACTGAAGGTAAATTATGACACCGGTATATTGTCTGATTTCAAGAGGATATGCCAGCATTTTCGTTTTTACGAGCCCAATAAAACTCAACATTGATATTTATCTTACGTCCTATAAGATATGTTATGTAAACATGAGGTAGGTAAATTTAATACGTAGAGTGTTTTTCGAGTTTCTGATTTAATCTTTCATTCTCTTGGTGTGAATACCACGCCCTTAAATTAAATTAATTCAAGCTCCACCGGCATCCGCCGCTCTTCGTGCATAGTACTTAACTTTTCTAAATGAACTGCACTTCGCCTATTGCTCCCATATCACTTTGGCAGATAATGATAATTCCCTTTACGCCGGGAATTTTGATTCCGTAATCCAAGGCAGTTTTAATGTATTTATTGTTTTTTACTCTATTACCGATGGAGGAAGCCGCGGCATCAGCAAGCGTGGCGGATTGGGAAATTACGCAAACTGCGTCGGCTTTACCGAAGCTTAAAGATGGCCCGACCGTGGCTGATGATGTGCATATTCCCAGAGGTGTTTCTTCAGGCTTTACAAGAATATTGACTTTATAACTTAAGGCAGATTCTCCTGCGTAAATAGAAACAGTTAAATTTATTTTTGACCGAAGAAAGATATCTCCGCCGTTTTCGATAATAAGGTTTTCTGTCTTATCAAGAAGATCATATCCCACAAATTCGGATACGGCGCCGGCAACCGCTGCCATCGGCCCTACCCCGCATATTTTCGATTTGCTCAGCATTTCCCGGATAATTTGTGGAGCTAAATTGTCTTCCGGGAGCGGTAAGAGGGATGACCTAAATTCAGGATGATTTTTGATGTATGCTTCTAAAGAATTACGTTGTTTGATTAGTGATTTTGTGGCTTCATCGGCCAAGTTGGTATCGGAGCTGATGAACAGATCGCTTTCAGTAATATTGACATTATATGAAGTAAGATTATCCTTATTTATTAATAATCTATAGGTTCTCTCTTCATGTATCATATTATGAATTAAAACCAGCTAAATTGGGTTATTTTAGATCATTTTGTACCGTAGGCCCCCTTTTCTAAAGGAGGGAATTAAACGGTTTAATGCGCTTCACGATTCACTCTTCACGAGCCCCGTTATCAACAATACGTTGTTGTGCCCTCCCCTAATATACTATCCACTTCTTTTTTCAATTTATCACTAATATCCAGGCGTGATTGATCCCCCAGATAAACTATGGTTTCACTTTTTCCATTGATAATATGCATGTAACCCTCGTATTTACCTGAATATTTCTTTATCGCTTCATTGAGCGACATAATATTCTCAGGCGAGGCTTTATCGGCATTAATCATAAACCTAACCTGCTTGTAGGGATTTTCCATTGATTTGGATAAAGGCATTGCTTCCTGGGCGATTATTTTTGGTGATTCATCACCGATGTCAATGATTCCCGTAACCACTATCGGTTCTTCAGCATGCAACAGTGAATAGAATTTTTTATAGGTATCGGCAAAAAATATAACGTTTACAGAACCTTGTAAATCTTCCAGGGTAATATAGCACATTATATCTTTTCTTCTTGTCGGTCTTTCATTGATGTTACTGACCACTCCGGCAACTGTAACAGTATCTTTATCCTTTTTGGTGTTTAAGTTACTGGAATCGGCATTAGTAACCAGCTTCAGCCGATCGGCATAGTCCAACAATGGGTGCCCTGTGATATAAAAACCTAATGTTTCCTTTTCGATAGATAAAAGCTCTTTTTGCTCCCATTCAGGCATATCCGGTATTTGATAGGGTTTAAGTCCATTTTCTTTGGACGCACCACTGGAATCAAATTGATCAAAAAAACTTGATTGAGAGCTTTCCCGTTCTTTCTGTTTGCGTCCCGCCTCTTCCATGGCTCCTTCATAGTGCAGAATGAGTTGACGCCGTTTATAACCTAAAGAATCAAAAGCACCGCATTTAATTAGGCTTTCTATTACCCTTTTGTTGACTTTTCGCATATCAACACGGGTTAAAAAATCCATAAAAGAGCTGAATTTTACATCTTTCTGGACTGATATTATCGAATCAATTGCTGCCAAACCAACATTTTTAATCGCGGCCAGTCCAAAACGAATATTTTCCCCGGATATGCTGAAATCTCTTTGTGATTCATTTAAATCCGGTGGCAGAATATTTATGCCCATTTCTTTACAGGTGCTCATGTACTTGATTATTTTATCACGATTGTCCTTATCACTCGTCAACAAAGCGGCCATAAAGGCAACGGGATAATGCGCCTTGAGATACGCTGTCTGATACGTGATGATGGCATAAGAGGCGCTGTGTGATTTGTTAAAACCGTACCCGCCAAAAGTTTCCATTTGTTCCCAAATTTTTCTGGCTTTAGTTTCGTTAATTCTCAGTTTTTTAGCGCCTTCAAGAAATTTTGGTTTTTCCTTTTCCAACATCCCGGCGGCATTTTTCTTGCTCATATTTTTGCGCAAAATGTCCGCTTCGGCCATGCTGTAACTGCCGATAGCACTGGCAATCTGCATAACTTGCTCCTGATAGAGAATTATGCCGTAGGTTTCCTTCAGGATTGTTTCCAATTGAGGCAATTCATAGGATATTTTTGTCTTTCCCTGCTTACGGGAGATAAATTCCGGAACCATCTTCATGGGACCGGGGCGATAAAGAGCAATCAAGGCGATGACATCTTCAATTCGATCCGGCTTCATATTGACCATAATATCTTTCATACCGGAACTTTCCAATTGGAAGACACCGTCTGTTTCACCCCTCATCAAGAGCTTATATGTTTCTTTATCATCAAGAGGCAAGTTATCGATATCTATTTCAATTCCTTTTGATTGTTTGATAAAATTAAGAGCGTTTTTGATGACGGTCAGCGTTTTGAGACCGAGAAAATCAAATTTAGTTAAACCGACAGATTGGATATCATTCATTGAATACTGGGAAACTATATCGTCTTTAGGTGAACAAAGAGGCACTCTTTCTACCAGAGGCACATCGGAAATGACAACTCCGGCCGCGTGAGTAGACGCATGGCGGTTCAGACCTTCCAAAATTCGGGACATAGTCATAAGCTTGGCTATTTGAGGATTGTTTTTTTCTTCCAGGGCAAGCCGTGGTTCCATTTTAACTGCATCATCCAGTGTTATATTCAGGACGTTGGGAACTAACTTGGCAATTTTATCCACTTCCCCATAGGGTATGTTTAAAGCCCTGCCTACATCCCGAATAACTCCTTTTGCCTGCATTTTCCCGAACGTAATAATTTGAGAAACTTTGTCCTGACCGTATTTTTGAGTTACGTAGTTAATGATTTCATCCCTACCCTCCGGACAAAAATCAATATCTATATCAGGCATACTGATACGGTCGGGATTTAAAAATCGTTCAAAGAGTAAATCATAACGGATTGGATCAATATTAGTTATTCTTAACGCATAGGCTACAAGAGAGCCTGCGGCAGATCCTCGCCCAGGACCTACAGGAATATCATTATGCTTAGCGTGTTTCACAAAATCAGACACGATAAGGAAATAACCCGCAAAACCCATGTTTTTGATTATTCCCAGTTCTTCACTCAGCCGTTTTTCATACTTTTCCCGAATTATTGTTTCATCTTTTTTAGTATCTTTTACTATGATGGGAATAAGCTTTTCGAGCCCTTCCCTCGCCTTTCGCTCCAGATAATCATCAAGCGTTTCTTCAGGATTTTTTATAACAAAATTAGGTAGATAAAACTTATTGAATTCTAAAGATAAATTGCATCGCTCCGCAATGTTTACTGTATTGGATATAGCCTGGGGAGTCAGTGAAAAGAGCTGCTGCATTTCTTCGGGTGAACGTAAATAGAACTGTTCAGTGCCCAAACGCATCCTATCTGTATCTTCAATAGTCTTACCTGTCTGTATGCAGAGTAATATATTATGCGCCTCCGCATGCTCTCCGGCCAAATAATGACAATCATTGGTAGCCACCAAAGGAATAGAAAGCTCTTTGCTGATTTCAATCAGACCGGCATTGGCAATTTTCTGTTCGGGAAGACCATTCTCCATTATCTCCAAATAGAAATTATCTTCGCCAAATATTTCCTGATAGAATCGGGCGGCGTTTTTAGCCCCGTCCATATTTCCCCGGACGATCAGATCGGCAATTTCTCCATGCAGACAAGCGCTGGAAGCAATGAGTCCTTCATGACATTCTTTCAGAAGTTCTTTATCCACACGTGGCCGGTAGTAAAATCCTTCCAAATAACCGGCGGTTGTAAGCTTCATCAGATGCTTATAGCCCTGCATATTTTTTACCAGGACAATTAAATGCCGGGAAGTTTCGCCAATGGAAGAAGCGCTTTTATCAAAACGGCTTTGAGGGGCTACATATAGTTCACAGCCGATGATGGGTTTAATACCTTGTTTGAATGCCTTCTGATAAAAGTCTATCGCGCCAAACATGTTTCCATGATCGGTAATAGCAATTGCCGGCATTCTGTATTCTTTGGCTTTTTTAAACAGTTCCTCCAGACGGATCATGCCATCAAGAAGACTGTATTGGGTGTGAACGTGAAGGTGGACGAATTCAGCGTGCTTCATATTTCTAATTCCAATTCTGAATTAAAGCGCTATTTTTGTTGGTAACGTCGTCGGCTTCCTCAGCCTGCTTGCCGCCTCGATATCATCTTTGATTTAGAACCGGTATATTTAAACAGTGACAATGAAAGATGATATTTTAATAAACGGCCGAGTTTCTAATCCAGCCAGTAATTAGGTGCTTCTTTGGTAATGATTACATCATGAACATGGCTTTCTCTCAGTCCGGCCTGGGTAATACGGATGAAACGTGATTTTTCAATTATTTCCGGAATTGTTTTACAGCCGATATAACCCATACCTGCTTTGAGTCCACCAATCAGCTGGAGAATACTGGCAGAAAGTGAACCACGGAAAGGTACCCTCCCCTCGATTCCTTCAGGAACAATCTTAGACGCACCTTCAATATCATCCTGATAGTAACGGTCACGGCTGCCCATTTTCATTGCTTCGAGTGAACCCATGCCGCGATATACTTTATAACTGCGGCCTTGAAACAGGATCGTTTCCCCAGGACTTTCTTCCGTGCCGGCAAATAATCCGCCGATCATCACGCAGTGAGCGCCGGCGCCAATTGCTTTAACAATATCACCAGAATATTTTATTCCACCGTCGGCAATTACTGGAATACCATGTTTGGAGGCGACTTTATACGCGTCGCGAATTGCCGACATTTGGGCTACTCCAACACCGGCAATAATACGGGTGGTACAAATGGAGCCGGGACCGACACCTATTTTCACGGCATCAACACCGGCATCAATAAGGGCCTTGGCGCCTTCCGATGTCGCGATATTTCCCGCAATCAATTCACACTCGGGGAAGTTAGATTTTATTGACTTAATAGCATTGATGACTCCAGCGGAATGTCCATGTGAGGTGTCAATAGCGATTACATCAACACCAGCTGATAATAAGGCTGCAATACGCGGCTCGCGGTCGATGATACCAACCGCCGCACCGACCCGTAATCTGCCCTTAGAGTCCTTGCAGGCGCTTGGATAACGGCGTATTTTTTCAATATCCTTAATTGTAATCAAGCCTTTTAATCTGAACTCATCATCAACAACAAGCAGCTTTTCAATTCTATGCTTGTGCAGAAGTTTCTTGGAATCTTCCAGAGAAATATTCGAGGATACGGTGACCAGATTTTTTTTTGTCATGACGTCGGCCACAGATTGATCAATATTTTCTTCAAATCGCAAATCGCGATTAGTGAGTATTCCGACAAGTTTTCCTTTCTTGACTACCGGTACGCCGGAAATGGAATACTGATTCATTAATGCCAGAGCATCACTAACTTTGCGTTCCGGCTCAATGGTAATCGGATCAACAATCATACCGCTTTCCGATTTTTTTACTTTATCTACTTCAATTGACTGTTGTTCGATACTCATATTGCGGTGAATAAAACCGATACCGCCTTCCTGAGCCATACCAATTGCCGTACGCGATTCCGTTACCGTATCCATGGCAGCGGAAACGATGGGAATATTCAGAGGAATATTTTTTGTTAATAAAGTGGATGTATCTACATCGCGGGGCAAGACATTGGAAACTGCCGGCACGAGAAGAAGGTCATCGAATGTCAAAGATTCTTTTACTATATCGTCGAGCATTGTATCCTCCGTTGTATTTGTAAAGCCTAATTGCTGTTAATAAAATATTTTTCACCATTTAAATTAATATAAAAATGATTTTCATTTTCCGATTGTTCAATATATTCAGCCAATTGATAGTAACTCTTACGTGAAAACCTTGCAGAGAATTTTCCTTCTTTAACCCGGCAATAAAGAACATTATCCTTACCTATATACAAAGAGTTTATTTGTAATTTTTCGCAAGAGTCGTCATTTAAAAGAACATCAAATTGATCTAGGCCAACATCCTGCAGTTTCGTTTTATAGACAGCGGCAACAACAAAAGCTGTATCCTCTACATCAAGATAATAACATTCTTCGTCCAATTCAATTAAATATTTGCCGCATTCATCAATTTTAAGATGTTCAAAAAATATACACAGTATATCTTTGCGAAACATGTGCGCGCCTTTGTAATACCAGACGCCTTCTTTGTCTATTTTAATCTCAGAGCTTTCCATTTATCGTGAAACTCCAATTACGAAAGCGGAGCGTAGTTAATAAGTTGAATACCGCCGTTGGCGGGACAAAGCGGAGGGTATCGTAGCCCAAAGCTTGTTTTGGAGTTCATACCCGTGGCTTTAAAAACTTTTCCTGCTATCCAGCAATATCGTTACCGGACCATTATTAACAAGTTCTATATGCATCATTTCCTGAAATTTTCCAGTTTCTAAAATCTTTACCTTACCTGATGCCTGCCTGATAAAATATTCATAAAGTTCATTTGCCTTGGCCGGTTCTTCTGCTTTTACAAAAGACGGACGTCTTCCTTTTGTGCAATCACCTAACAATGTAAATTGCGAAATAACCATCAATGAGCCGTTAACATCCAGTAAAGAACGATTCATTTTATCTTTCTCATCTTCAAAGATACGCAAGTTAATCGATTTTTCAAGGATATAGTCGGCATCAGTTGTAGCGTCTCCTTTTTCTATTCCGAGTAATAAAAGAATCCCTTCTTTTATAGAGGAGAATTCCTGATTGTTTATTTTGACGCAAACACGATCAACTCTTTGGATAACTGCACGCATTAATGATCCCGTTAAATAATTATTGAATATTAGCAATAATTCGTTTTGTGTTCAAGTCATTTCTCTGATAATTTATGTATGAGAATGAAGAACAGTTCTGCAATGGAATTGCTTCTGGTAGCAGTTATAGAGATATTTGACTTAATAGTAAATTGTATCTGAAATCTTCACTTCTTTTTCTTGTCATTCTGCTTAATATTGGGGCTGGATTTTGTCCTTTGTGTCAGCTCCTGAAGCTCCGGTAGAAGTACATTGCTAATCTGCTCCGGTTCAGTGAATATGCGTACATCCTTTTGTGAATATTTCAGGATGTATGTGGGGGCTTTGTTGACTTTGTGTTTACTGATCAAAATTTTCGATTCCACTAATATTGGCTTGTAATTAAATATTTTAAAGGCAATGCCTCCAGTCTTAAATGTTTTTTCGATTGCACCATCTGTAATTGAGTTTTGTCCGGCCATCTTGAAAATGAATTTTCTGGCCTGAATGGTATTGGCATATCCTGTCTCCGATTGCGCAGCGTAAAGAAAATATTTGGTAAAAAGAGGACTTGATAGATTCCCGGGAATGGGAATATCCACGAAGGTTATTTTTACTTCGCCCATTGCCAGGAGTTTATCCTGGACCGCAGCGAGTTCTTTTTCAATGCCCTGACAGGGCTCACAAAAATAATCTGTAAAAATAATTAATTCCACTGGACCTCTTCCATAGGATGGAATTTTAGATTTTTCAGCCGAGTATACTGATGTGGAGAAAACGGAGAATAAAAGGCTCATAAAAATATAAGCCGAGATCAGTATGACAACCAGATGCGCACGGCTTCTGCAAGTATTCTGAATTTTCGCTTTACCATTGATAGAAAGTAGTTTTTGATAAAATCGATTATTCATTTTAGTCCTCTCACAATTCAGGATATACTGCAAAATTAATATTGTTCCGAAAAACGAGGCGCATAGATCTCTGATATTCAAGCCAATTTATTGCCATATTGCTATTTTTTGTCCTTTGTTACCATTGCTTCCAACTCCGGCAAGAGCTCGTTGTAAATCTCATCTGAATCGCTAAATTTCCGCACATATTTATTGGAATATTTCAGAATACAGGTAGGCGTCTGGGTAATATTGTAAGTATCAATCATCATTTTCCATTCGTTGAACACAAGTTTGTGATTGAATACTTTCAAGGCAATCCCCTGGTCTTTGATTGCTTTTTCCAGAGCAGCTTCAGTTTTGATATTGCTCTGTATGGCCAGTGTAAACAGGGTGTCTCTAGCCATCATCGAGTTTTTGTATCCTGTATCTGCCGCGGCGGCGTAGAGGAAATATTTAGCATACATTGACGTTTGCGGATAGCCGGGAAAATCCACAAATGTTACTTGAACATTTCCCCGGGAAAGGAGCTTTTCGATAACCGGTTTCAGATCTGCCTCAGTGTGTTGACAAGGAGGACAAAAATAATCCGTAAAGATAATTAGTTCCCAAGAACCCTTCCCGTAGGATGGAGCAAAGACTCTTTCTTCGGCATAGGCAGGTTTGGCTGAGCCGTTAAAAGCAAAGCTCATAAAAAGATAACCCAGAATAACGAAGGCCAACAGAGGTATGCGATTGTTATCCGTAAACGGAATTTTCACCTCACCTACGGCATAAATTAGCTTTTGATACCATCGGTTTTTTATCTGCGACTTTACGTAATTGACAATATTCATAATGACCACTATCGTTCCAAAGGCAAGGCAAAAGGGGCAGAAGACATTTGCCCGGAATTGAAATACGATCAGAAAAATTTCCACTCCAATTCCTGCTGCCAGTATAATTCGGATAAGATCAATCTGTTTGCATATTACCAGAATTATGATTACGATCATAAACGAAATGCCGATATATTTCAAATCGATAGTGAAGATATCACCACGCAGATAGGAACAGGAAGACTCACAAATGGAGTAAAAAATCATCAATCCGATCCCTATCATTGACAGGATAATATTTAGCAAACCACGATATTTCATGAATTAATTATATGCCCCCGCTCTTTACGCTTTCTTTTCGCGTGATAGGCTTATCCTTTGTAAACGCACCATTAGTTTTGTAATTACATGCAGCATAATTCGAATAGATACTGAAACTATTTCTTCTTGTATTGTTCAGCTATTTGCCGTGTCATTTTGATATTTTTGGCGATATCAACCAATACAACAACTGCCTCGGCTAAAAAGTAAAAAAGTACTAGACCAACGAAAGCTGAAAACAAGCCACCGGCCATAAATACTAATCCTCCCCAGAATCCTTCACCACCGCCATAATTGGGAACCAGAGGAGCTGACTTTTTGACCATGTAAAAGGCGCTAGACCCGATAAACCACGTAAGAATACCACCGGCGACAGAAATCACCGTTACAAAGCTGGCGTATATTTCCCCGAAGAGTTTAAAAGTTATAGATACAATAGGAATAACGGTGTATTCTGAATCAGGCAGCGCTTTAATGTTTCCGGATCTAATAAGCAGGATATGAACAACCATGTATACCGCTATAACAAAAAGCAACTGAAAAATAATTATCCCAAATATTGCCTCTGATGAGTACCCGGATATGGACTTCCATATGGTTATCCAGGCCACAAGTGCTGCCGTTGCAATTACTACTGCCAGAATTTGCAAAGCAATTGCAAACGCTTTTCTAAAGAACTGCCCTTTAGAGATCTTTTCAAGAACTGCTTCCATAAAAAAATACTTTTCCATAATAGTCTCCTTTTTTGTTTAAAGTATTTGTAATTCGAATAACATTTTTTGGATATGTTGGAATACAACTAACCTTTTTTCATGAATACAAAATTTCTTCAAGCATATTTTTAATTCGCCATGAACGGCTTTGACATCGCTGATACAAGGTTAACGTCAATTTAGTTTCGCATACTCGGAAAATTAGCTTCGGTTATTATTAATCACAATATTTCAATAATTCCCGATCAGTATGTTAATATACGGTCTTAAAAAATGCAAGGCAAATAAAAAACAGTTTTGATTAAGGAAGTTTTTATCAATTGCGCCTCATTCAAATTCTCCCCTGATTTATCTTAAGGATCACAGCATACCTGCAAAAGCCGATGCCGTAAAAGCTGTATCAGACACGAGATGATTGACAAGAAGCGATCAGATATTGACATATTTATCACTTTCGCATATCTGTATTCTTGATTAGTAAATACTGATTGTTGAAAAAAACATAAAGGAGGATTTATGAGTTTTTCAGAAACTAAAACAGAATTATTTCAAGCGGATGCAAAGACGAAGCTGCTTGTGTACGAATGGCTGCCCGATCAGGTGATCAAGGCCGTGATGATCGCTATACATGGCGGCATGGCCCATGGCGGAGACTGGGTTACGCCGGCCTTGTATTTCAAAGAGAAGGGTGTTGCCACCTATGCCCCTGATCTGCGATGGCATGGAACCTATCCGAAGTACAATGAAAATGGTAAGGTCTTTTTCCATATCAATTCCTATGACGAATATGTCAGTGATATACACAAATTATATTTCTGGGTGAAAGAGCGCCATCCCAAGGTGCCGATCTTTATCATTTGCCATTCCAATGGTGCACTCATTGCCCTGAAGTACGCCCTGACCTTGGCGAAAAAAACCGATATCAAGGGATTCATCGTTTCCTCTCCGTGGCTGGAAAACATGGTCAAGATCCCGGCCATCGTGAAAAAGATTGCCAAGTTAATAGCGGGGATCCATCCGACCTTTGCCGTCAAACCCCCTGCCCTTACGGATGTACTAACCCATGACGCAAAGATTACCGCCCGTCACCATCGGGACGAGAAAATTGGTCTGCGGGGGACAACGGCTTCTGCCAAACTGGGCGTAGAGAGCGAAAAGACACAGGCGTGGGTGATTGAAAACATAAAGGCATGGGAACGTTTCCCGATGTTTGCCGTCATTGCCGGTGATGATCAGCTTGCCGACCCCCAGGGAAGCGAGAATGCCTTGAATTCGATTCCTTCAGATCTCCTGACACTAATCGTCCATAAAAAGAACTATCATGAGAACTTCAATGAAGTGAACAGGGACGAGACCTTCGGGGTGATCTGGAAGTGGATGCAGAAAATTCTGGCTTAATGACATCCCCAGGGGCCGGAAACCCCTGCAGCGGTTTATTTAATTAACCAGGAGGTATTGAATGCGAGATGTCTTTATTGTCAGTGCCGTCAGAACGCCGGTTGGTAAGCAAAGAGGGTATTATCGCGAATATATTGCCCCGGAACTGCTCGCCCTTGTGCTAAACGAGGTTGTCGAACGAGTCAAGCTTGACGTAACCTTGGTGGACGATGTTATCACCGGATGCGTGTACCAGATCGGCGAACAGGGATTCAACCTGGCACGGATGAGTATTCTATCATCGCGGCTTCCCGTGACGCTGGGAGGCATCAGTGTGAATCGCCAGTGCGGGAGCAGCCTTTCCGCGATACAGCTTGGTGCGGGCATGATAGCCGCGGGGTCGATGGACGCGATTATTGCCAGCGGCTGCGAGCTCATGACCAAGTATAGCATAGGCTCCGACTTGAACTGCACGCTATCCAACGGACAGAATGCGGGACATCCAATCACAAAATCGTACCTGGACAGCTACGGTATCCCAGACCAGATGACCTCCGCCCAGGCCATAGCCAACCAGTGGAAAATAACCAAGGAAGAGTGCCAGGATTTCGCCATCGCGAGCCATGAAAAGGCTTTAAAGGCCACGAAAGAAGGCCATTTCAAAAAAGAGATAATGCCGGTGCAGGGTCTGGACAAGGACGGCAATAAAATCCTTTGCGATACAGACGAGACAATGCGCGCCGGAGTTACCAGGGAAGTACTTGACGGCCTCAAGATATTGCCCGGCACTGACTGGATGACGGCCGGTCTTTCCAGCACTGTGACAGACGGGGTATCCGCAGTGCTGCTAATGAGCGGGGAAAAAGTAAAGAAACTGGGATTGACGCCACTTGCTCGCGTCGTTGCCAGCGCTGTGGTGGGCTCCGATCCTAAGCTAATGCTCACCGGCCCCATGACTGCGACGCCTAAAGTGCTCAAGATGGCTGGCCTGAAAATGGAAGACATCGACCTCTTCGAAGTGAACGAGGCCTTTGCGCCGATCCCGCTGGCTTGGGCAAAAGAGCTCACGGCTGACATGGCGAAACTCAACGTCAATGGTGGTGCCATGGCGCTGGGACACCCGGTGGGAAACAGCGGGTGTCGTCTCAGTGTCACCGTGATTCATGAACTGCAACGGCGGAAGGCAAAATACGCCCTGGTAACCCTCTGCACTGGTGGTGGTCAGGCCCCGGCAACAATATTCGAGAGGGTTTAATTTTGGATTTTGTAAGTTAAACGTAAACGTGCAACTAAGGAGTTACGCTATGACCGAAGAAACCCGCGAATATGGCAGCTGTCTCGTCACGTTAAAAGACAACTATGCCATCGTAACCTTCAACCGTCCTGACAAGCTAAACGCTTTTAGTCCCGACCTCTTCGAAGGACTCCAGAAGGGCTATGCCGCTCTTAAAAGCGAAAAAACGATTCGGGCCATCATCTTTACCGGCGCCGGTGACAATTTCTCAGCTGGAGGCGATGTGGCGCTGGACATTGACCCGCTGAAGAACATGTCACTAAAGGAATTTAAGGAATATTTTGATCCCCTCGTCGAACTTTACATGGACCTGTACAACATTGACAAGGTCACTATAGCCGCAATCAATGGGTTCGCGTTGGGCGCCGGGTTCGAGATGACCCTGCTGTGCGATTTCCGCATCGCCGCCGATAGCGCGCAGTTGGGCGAATTTTTCGTCAGGATGGGACTCGTTCCGGAAATTGGCATGTGCATTCTCCCCAGAATCGTGGGACCGGGCATGGCACGGTATATGTGCTACACCGGCGATCTGATCGACGCGAAGGAAGCGCTCCGGATCGGCCTTGTGGAGAAAGTGGTTCCTGCGGATCAACTTCTCCCCGAAGCGGAAAAATTGGCGCGGCGGCTCGCTCGCGGACCGGCGGCAGTAGGAATTATCAAGAAGGCTATGAACCAGATCGGCGGTCAACCGCTTGAACTCAGCACCGATGTAGGCATTAGTTATCAATTCGCCGCGTCCAGGACGAAGGACCATGCGGAGGCTGTAAAGTCCTTCCTGGAAAAAAGGAAGCCGTCCTTTACCGGAGACTAGCCCCTCCCACGAGGAACAAATTGACAGTTAGAGACAATAAAAAAGAGCTTCATGGTCATTATAAACCGTGCAAGCTCTTTTTTTATTTGGTGCCTGGGGCGGGAATTGAACCCGCACAACCTCAAGGATCGAGGGATTTTAAGTCCCTTGCGTCTACCAATTCCGCCACCCAGGCTAAGATTTAACTTCGGGAAGAAACTGTGCGGCTTATATTATTTTTAACTTGTGGTGTCAAGGATTTGATATCTGTCTTTTTGTACAACAGCTTAATAGCTAAAAGAAAAGTTTATTGTGCCTTGAAGTATGGATTGCATCTATGCTATGCAAGTAAATCTCAAAAAAGGAAATAAAACATGCAAGATATTGATCTTATTATACTCGGTGGAAAAGCACTCCTTATTGACACTAATAATACATGCCACGATGAAGTCGCTATTGCCATAAATGACGGTAATATTATCGCCATTGATCAGGCTGAGAATATAGCAAGGCAATACTCAGCCGCAAAAACAATCAACGCGAAGGACTCTCTGATCATGCCCGGTTTCGTCAATTGCCATACGCATGCCGCCATGACCTGTTTTCGCGGCATTGCCGATGATCTTGAACTTATGGATTGGCTCAACAACTATATCTTTCCTGCCGAAGCCAAAAACGTGAATAAAGATCTCGCCTACTGGGGATCGCTACTTGCTTGCGCCGAAATGATCAAATCAGGAACAACCACTTTTTGCGATATGTATATCTTCGAAGATGAAACTGCTCGCGCGGCCAAACAAGCCGGGATGCGTTGTCTTGTTGGCGAAGTTCTTTTTGATTTTCCCTCGCCTAACTTTAAATCACCGGAAGAAGGCCTCGCCTATACCCGAATGCTAATCGAAAAATGGCAAAACGACCCGATGATTAATATAATTGTTGAACCGCACGCACTTTACACCTGTTCCCCTCCCCTGCTTACCGCAGCGAAAATACTCGCCGATAATTATCATGTGCCATTGGGCATTCATCTTTTGGAAAATAAATCCGAAAAGGAACAACTCCTGCAAAAATTTGGTAAAGACGCTGTTATCTTTTTAAAAGATATTGGCTATCTTAATGACAGGCTTCTTGCTTTACACTGCGTCTATCTTTCCGCAGAAGATATTCGCCTTTTTGCCGATTACGGCGTTAAAGTTTCTCATAATCCCGCCAGTAATATGAAGCTTGCCAGCGGTGTGGCACCTGTACCTGATATGCTCAAAGCAGGAATTACCGTCGGCTTGGGCACTGATGGCTGTGCCAGCAATAATAATCTTGATATGATCAAAGAAATGTCCACTGCAGCCAAGCTCCATAAAGTCGCCCGCCTTGATCCAACAGTGATGAATGCTCAGACGGTAGTGCGCATGGCCACAATCGAAGGCGCCAGAACTCTTGGTATGGACAAGATAACAGGATCTCTGGAAGTAGGGAAAAAAGCCGATATCATTATTCTCGGCCTCAACAAGCCTCACTTAACTCCTCTCTATAACGAATATTCCCATCTTGTTTACGCGGCAAGCGGCGCTGATGTTGACACTGCATTAATCAACGGAAAAGTCGTTATGGAAAATCGTTCATTAGTGACAATTGACGAAACTGAAGTCATGCAAAGAGTAAGGGAGATAGCAATAAATATTAAAAATAGTCTGCGGAAACCACGGGTATGAACCCCAAAGCAAACTTTAAAACAATTTCCGCAGCAAGCTGCGGTATATTATACCCTCCGCTTTGCGGGATTGTTCAACTTACCAATTCCGCTGCGTCGCAGATGAACTTTAGGTTACTTCGCTTTCGGAATTGGAGTTTCACGAATAAAACAATTAATTATAATTTTTCTGGAGAAAAGAATTGCCCGGCACTATTCAATATATTCGGCAAATTAAACAAACCCTTGATCATGCAATGATTGCTGATTATTACAATATTATTAGCGAGCTCAAAGACATTGAACAAAATAAATTTAAAGATGTAACCACTTCTTTCAAAAAATTAAATCGTCTGAAAATAATCTTAACCCTTTCCAATAATCGCTATCATCAGCGGGCGCGAAGTATCCCCCCGTTCAAATATCCGCAAGACTTGCCTATATTAGTAAAGAAGCAGGAAATTATTGATAGCATTAAAAACAATCAAGTTATCATTATTACCGGTGAAACAGGATCAGGAAAAACTACCCAAATTCCTAAAATGTGTCTTGCTGCCGGTTGCGGTTTGCGGGGAGTTATCGGCCTTACCCAACCAAGGCGTATCGCCGCTGTTAGTATTGCCCAACGCATTGCCGCGGAACTTGGTGAAGAGTGCGGTAAATCTATTGCCTATAAAATCCGATTTGAAGAAAAAAGCTCAACTGAGCCGCTGATCAAAGTCATGACCGATGGAATTCTGCTTGCGGAAAAAGTTAAAGACCGTAATTTGCTGGCCTACGATACCATCATTGTGGATGAAGCTCATGAACGCAGCTTGAATATTGATTTTATTTTAGGCTATTTGCGAACAATATTGGCCAAAAGAAAAGATTTAAAGTTAATCATCACTTCAGCAACAATTGACACGGCAAAATTTTCTGAGGCTTTTAATAATGCACCGATAATCAAAGTTTCCGGCCGGATGTATCCGGTAGAAGTCCGCTATCAGCCGGTTGATCCGGTCAAAGAAGAGAAAGGCGAAACAACATATATTGATGAAGCCGTTGCCTGTGTGAAGAATTTACAGCAAGAAAGACGTTATGAAGATATTCTAATATTTATGCCGACAGAGCAAGATATTCGGGAAACCTGTGAGCTTCTCTCTAAGAAATGTTCAGGCCTTATTCTTCCTTTATACGCAAGGCTTTCCGGTTCTCAGCAAAAACTAATATTTGCCAATGCCCGTCAGCAAAAAATAATTGTGGCCACAAATATTGCGGAAACGTCACTGACAATCCCCGGAATCAAATATGTGATTGACGCCGGCCTTTCGCGAATATTGGAGTATAATCCCCGTAGCCAGACCACAGGTCTGCCGATAAAACCAATTTCTCGCAGCAGCGCCGAACAACGCAAAGGCCGCTGCGGCCGGGTGCAGAATGGCATTTGTATCAGGCTTTATTCACAGGCAGATTTCTCTTCAAAGCCGCTATACACGCCGCCGGAGATAATGCGTTCCAATCTGGCCGGTGTTATCCTGAGGATGCTTTCGCTAAATCTTGGCGCTGTGACTTCCTTCCCTTTTGTTGATAGGCCTCAGCCCAAAAGCATTCGCGACGGCATCGATATTTTACGTGATTTAGGTGCGCTTGCCAAGGATGACAGCGCTGAAGAAGCGGATCATTACAAGCTGACTGAAGTTGGCCGAACGATGGCACAGTTCCCTCTTGATCCAAGAGTTTCGCGGATACTGATTGAAGCTGAGAGCGAAGCATGTGTAAACGAAATTGCTGTCATTGCCGCAGCTTTGAGTATTCAGGATCCGCGCGAAAGGCCTTATGACAAAGCGGATCAGGCATCCGTCGCCCACGCTAAGTTTGTCCATCCCGAATCAGACTTCTTAACCTATCTTAATATCTGGAATCGCTATCACGGATCTATCGAAAGTTTACCTTCACAAGGCAAACTAAGAAAATTCTGCCGCGATCATTTTCTATCTTATCGAAGAATGATTGAATGGCGTGACATCTATCATCAAATACTGGACATTATCGATGGCAAAAGCAAACCGGCAAAAAGTGGAGCCTCTATGGAAGGAGCCGGAGGCTTTCTGCCGCGGGGCAAAAAGCACATCAAAATTGAAATAGATCAGGAAATTGCCGATAAAATTCATCGCTGCATTCTCAGTGGCTATCTTTCCAACATTGCCCAAAAGAAGGAAAAAAACTTTTTCAACGCGGCCAAGAGCAGAGCTGTGATGATCTTCCCCGGTTCCGGCTTATTTAACCGCGCCGGAAGCTGGATCGTGGCTGCTGAAATCAGCATGACCTCACAAGTTTTTGCCCGCAATGTTGCTAATATTAAAACCGAGTGGCTAGAGGTTCTGGGCAAGGACAATTGCCGCTATACTTACGCCGCCGCCCATTGGGAGAAAAATCGCGGGCAGGTTGTCGCTATGGAAAAAGTGACTCTTTTTGGTTTGACCATTGTGGAACAAAGACCTGTCGCTTATGAAAGAATTAATCCGGAGGAAGCAAAAACGATATTCATTCGGGAAGCCCTCCTCACCGGCGAAGTTCCCCGCAAGATTCCTTTTCTGGAACATAACTTATCTTTATGGAATCAAGTAAGAACAATAGAAGAAAAGCTGCGTAAACGCGGCCTGATTGTTGATGAGGAATCCATTGCCCGTCTTTACGAACAAAGGCTGCCGGTCATTTCCGATATCCGGTCTTTACTGAGCTTCATTAAAGAAAAAGGCAGCGATGATTTTTTGCGTCTCCGGGAAGAGGATTTGATTGAAAGCGGCCCTGATCCTGAAGAAATCGCCCAATATCCCGATCAAATAAAAATCGGGGATACTGCTTTTGCCTGCCGGTATCGTTTTGAACCCGGCAAAAGTGATGATGGTGTGACCGTGAAAGTTCCACTGGGATTTGTTTCCAGAGCTGCCGGGGAAAATATCGAGAGCTATCTGCCGTCATTACTGCAAGAGAAGGCTGTTCACTTGTTGAAGTCTCTGCCTAAATCACTGCGCCTAAGACTGCCCTCTCCTGTCCACATTGCCGCTTTGTTGCTTGCGCAGAAGTCATCTTCAAATAAATCTTTGCCGCAGGCCTTGAGTCAACTGCTGCAGGATAAATTTAAAGTAGCGGTTCCGCGTGATGCCTGGGCAATGGAGAGGCTGCCGGCACACTTAAATATTCGCTACAGTGTGATTGATGAAAAGGGAGAAGAAATAAAAAACAGCCGGAACATTCATCTACTGCAAAAAGAACTTTCTGCTACGGTAAATACATCGGCTATAGAAAATATCCGCTCTGGTTGGGAAAAGGAAGGAATCACCCGCTGGGACTTTGGCCATTTGCCGGAGCACCTTCCCCTCACAGGTATTCAGGGACTGATCGGTTATGCATATCCGGCACTGCATATAATCGATGGTTCTGTTAATCTCCGCCTCTTTTCCGATCAGAAAGAAAGCGCCGCCAATCATCTTCAGGGTGTTGCTGCTCTTTATGCCATTCATTTTTCCGATAAGATAAAACAACTCAAAAAGAATGTTACATTGAATGTCGGAATGAAAGCAATGGCCGTAAATATTGGCAATCCCAAACAATTGGAGCAATCGATCATCAACAGAGCAAAAAAAGATTTGTTTTTTAAACCCTGGCGTAAGCAGGAAGATTTTATTCAAGACGCTAATTCTATCAGTTCTAAAATTCTGCAATATGGCCAGAAGGTGTTTGATTCCATAATGCCGACATTGAAAGCTTTTGCTGAGACTCATGCTTTCGTACACAAGCTCATACTCAAGAATACCGGTAATAGTCCTGTGTTGATATTTCTCAAAGACATCCAGAACGAACTGCACAATCTTGTACCTGTTGATTTTCCTGAGCTTTATACATTTGACCGCATGAAGGATTTACCGCGATATTGCAAAGCCAATGCTCTGCGGGCTGAGCGGGGAAGCCTTAATCTCGCTGGCGCGCAAAAGAAATTTCAGGAAGTAATAATTTATTCCGAGAAGCTACAGAAAATGCTTACTCCAACTACGGAAGAATTTATACCACCGCGAATCGGAATCCACGATCTCAGGCGGTTCCATGAAGATACTTCAGTGGATTATTCGGCAGAGAAAAAGAAGATGGTCGAAGAATTATTCTGGATGATTGAAGAATATAAGGTCTCGCTTTTTGCCCAGGAACTTAAAACGCCCTACCCTGTTTCGCCCAAAAAACTAAACCAGCTTATTAAAGAAATTGAGAGCACGATTTAATCACTCGTATTCTGCAAGATAACTCTCGATATAATTGCGGACTTTTTCTTTTGGCTGATATATGCCGAAGTGGCCTTCGCAAAGGATATCGGCGTCAAGAGAAAGCAATGTCTGCATTGATTTTTTCCAGGCTTCAATATCGGAACCAAAAGCAGCGTTAAACGGTCCATGAATATCCTGACCAAAAAGAACACGTTTTCCATCTCTGTCCAAATAAACGGCAATAGAACCGGGCGTGTGGCCGGGTGTATGCAAACAGTGTAATTCTTGCTGGCCGAATTTTAAGATTTCTTGGGAACCGGAGAGCATTCTGTCAACTTTAGTCGGCGGAAAAGCAGTGCCATACCAGTTGGCGGCTGTTTTGAGAGAATCACCGGTTTCAACAGCCTCTGCATCTAGTTTATGAATTACTATTTTTGTTTTGTAGCGTTTATTAAAGAAGGGCGCGGAACCGATATGATCGATATGACAGTGAGTTAAAATTAGATGTGAAATATTGGCGGGATTTAACCCCAGCATTTCAATATTACGGAGGAGTTGGCTTAAACTTTTGCCCGCACCCGCATCGATTAAAACCAGATCACCGGCAAAATCGATCAGGTAAACTGCCGCGTCATCTGAGGAAGTAATATTGGGGCCGCCGATTAAATAAATACCACCGATTATTTCCTCAGTTTTTATCCTCATGATTGTAACTTTTCATCTTTCCTGGACAATAGTTTACGACGTAAAGGTACCGATGATGTCATTAATATCTTCTATCTTATTATCAATCAGATAATTTTGTATTCCTTCAATTATATTGAGTGTGGCCCGGGGATTGATGAAGTTTGCGGTGCCGATTTGCACAGCTTTAGCGCCCAGAATTAAAAATTCGAGGGCATCTTCAGCGTTCATTATACCGCCGATGCCAATGACTGGGATGGAAACTCTTTTGACGACTTGCCACACCATCCTCAGTGCTACCGGCTTTATGGCCGGACCCGACAAGCCTCCGGTGATATTTTTCAAATGCGACATTCTTGTTTTTAAATCTACAGACATACCGGTTAATGTATTAATCAGCGACACAGCATCAGCTCCTGCTTTTTCCACTGCCTGCGCTATTGCTACTATATCAGTCACATTAGGAGTAAGCTTGACAATGACCGGAAGATTTGTCTCACCCTTTACCCGGCGCGTGACCTCTGCTGCAACTTTGGGATCAGAACCAAAACTAAGACCACCCTTTTTGACATTTGGACAGGAAATATTTACTTCCAGCGCATGCACGCCCTTTACGGAGCTGAGCTTTCCGGCTATTTTTTGATATTCAGCATACGTCTCTCCGTAGATATTGGCGATAACAGCAACATCATATTTCCTTAAGCAAGGCAGTTTTTCGGCGATAAACGCTTCCACGCCGATATTCTGTAGGCCTACGGCATTGAGCATGCCACTGGCCGTTTCCATAATGCGTGGTGGTGGATTTCCCAGGCGCGGCTTAAGAGACAGGCCTTTTACAACAATAGCACCAAGATTGTTTAAGTCAACATAACTGGCGTATTCTTCACCATAGCCGAATGTCCCCGACGCCGTCATCACCGGATTTTTTATTTTAAGAGCCCCGATCTCAACGGCCAGTTTTACATTTGTTTTGATTTTCATTTTATTCACAATTATTCCCAGATGATTTGCCGAATATCAAACACCGGCCCATCAGCGCAAACCCGCTTGTATGTATGATTGCCCTGGTTATCTCTGACGGCAACGGCGCATCCCACGCAAGCTCCGGTGCCGCATGCCATCCTCTCTTCCAGTGACACCTGGCAGTGAAATTTGCTACCATGCAATATTTTACTTAGTGTCTTGACCATTGCCTTCGGGCCGCAAGTATAAATCATCGTATCAGCCGCGGAATATTTTTTTATGTCTTTTTGAAAAATCTCCGTGACAAGACCCTTGCGACCCGCACTTCCGTCATCTGTGCAGACCTGAATATTGTAACAATACTTTTGCAGCTTATCTAAACCAACAATGGCATCAGCTGTTTGCGCTCCCAGATAAAACGACATCGATTCTTTTGATAAACATACATTGCGGCAAAGATACTGAGCAAGCAACGACAGTGGAGCGATACCAATACCACCGGAGATAAAGATTATCTGCTTTTTACTTTCGGGAATTTCAAAGCTGCCGCCCAGTGGCCCATGAATTTCTACTTGAGAACCTTTAATCAGTCCCGCCAGAATTTGCGTCCCTTTGCCGACAACACGATAGAGCAGTTCAATTGTGCATGAATTATTCCCGCGGGAAAAAGAATAAATGCTGACTGGACGCGATAAGAACGGATCATTCAATCCGGCTATGCGAATCATGACAAACTGTCCCGGCAACGGATCGTCAAAGGAAGAGGCAAGCTTCACTTTCATCAAAAAGTATTCTTTTTGAATTTCTTCGTTACTTAAAATTTCACCGATGTAAATATCTTTCGCCATTTTAACCCATGATAGATATGAATTATTAATAGACTGCTAAGCTGCTTCGCTCCTCTTTATCTATCCGCCCACATAATCAGCGCATCTTCTAAAGTATCGGTATAATAAAGTGGCCTTCTTCCTTTTACTACAAAACCACATTTCCGGTAAAGGCTTATTGCTTCTTTATTCGATTCTCTGACTTCCAATGTATAGGCGCAAATACCCACTTGCATTGCTATATCCTTCATTGCCTCCATAAGACTTTGGGCAAGACCCTGCCGTTTGAACTCTTTTTTTACTGCCAGATTGTGCAGATGAGCCTCATCGGCAATCAACCGGAAAATAATGTAGGCGCCGATAACGCTCTTTCCTTCATAAATTATCCTGATCACCAGGCACTGGGCAAATGTGTTTTCGAGTTCTTGTGTAAACATTCCCGGAGTCCAAGGTGAAGGAAATGATTCTCTTTCGATGGTCAATATTTCCGGCAGATCACTACTTCCCATCAGGTCTATTGTAACCTGAGGATCATTATTATTAGAAGACATGGAAAAATTCCAAAGATACGGCAATAATTAGAAAGATTGCGCAAAATACTGGTATTGCACCCCGCAGCTTTATGGTATTGATAGCTACCGCAATACCGAGCAACGGAAGAAAGTAGTATATCATCGTAAGCATTTTTATTATTGTAGAAGTTAGTTTAGGATAAACCCAGATCACAGTAGGAATGAAAATCGCCTGAAGAACCAAAAGATAAATTATGTAAAATGACAATGCTTTGATCAAACCCAGATAATTTTTCTGTTCAATTCCGCGAATATTTGATTTTTTTGCATCTTCGAGTGCCTGATCGGAAAGAAGGTCGTTGGATTTAATGATCATTATGTCGATTTGTTTGGCCAGAATTCCAAAAGGGATAAACAACAAAATAGAAAAAGCGATTAATTCCGGAGAAACATTCCCAAGTTTCTGACCAACTAAAATAGCTACGGAAGTTGCAAGTACAGCAACCAGAGAATCGTTGGGAGGAATATAAACGCCAATCGGAACCCGGTCAATCCAAAACATTTCTATCATTGCCCCGATTATCAAACCGGTGTATGGATTGTTTAAAATAAGTCCGATAATTGGAGCAATTATTATCGGTCGGGAAATCATGGCCTGAATGAAGATACGATCAAGACAAAGCAGGCCGCCGCAAAAAGATAATAAAATAATTTGTGTGAACAAGTGGAGCACCCTCCAGCAGGAGCCGGAAGCTCCCTAGACAACGCGACCTCCCGCGGGTCACAGCGCTTTCATATCCGGTTAGAACCGGGTGATTTCAAACCACGGGATTAAATACCAACTTTTTTATGGCGTTATTGGGCAACAATCCTTCAGGGCATCTCTAATATTGACTGCCCTTTCTCGTGGTACTCTTTTTATTTCGATGAGAACCCCTGCGTTTTCTAATAGCGTTACTATATCCTTGATATCATTATCGCACAAAAAAACGGAAGGCGCACAGCATAATTTGTATTTTTCGTTATGAATATTGCCTATATTTAATTTATCAAAATGAAACCCCAGTTTATATACCCTGCAGACATCGGCAATATTGCTGAACAATACAATAGTTTTTTTGCCTTTTTCCCGCTTGTAAGCATAAAGTCTCGCAAAATCTTCAACAGACAATATATTTACTTCAATCTCGCTGGGCACAGCCATTCTAATCACAGTTTCACAAAAGAAATCACTGGCTGCGTTATCATCTACAACAAAAATACATTTTGCTTTAATGAAAGGCACCCATGCTTCCAGTATCTGACCGTGGACAAGCCTGTTATCTACTCGAACCAAAGCTATGTCGTAAGTATCTGCCAATTATTCACCCTGCTGCTTTTTTGTTCAATATTTCACTAGCCAGGGAAATATTCTTTTTCCCGTAATCTTTAATAAAACAGGCAAATTCTTGTAGTGTTGTTTCTTCTTTTACTTCCGATAATTTAAGTAACATTGGTAAATTTACGCCGGTTAAGACTTCAACTTTTCCTTCTTTCATGAATGATAGCGAGATGTTGGAAGGAGTTCCACCAAAAAGATCCGTAAGAATTAATACTCCCCTGCCTTTATCCAGTTTTTTTATCGCATTACTGATTTCTTTTTTTAAATCTTCCACGCCTTTTGTCTGTTCAATGCAAACATACATTACATCAATGAGCTTGCCTTTAATAGACTCAGCTGCCTTAATCAATTCATTTCCTAAATTACCGTGCGTGGTAATAAGCACACCAATCATTCTTCTTTCCCCCTAAATGCGTCCAGGCAATTATGCCTGCATAAGTATCTTCCAGTTATCGCAAATACTACCGCTTCTTTTCTCTGCAAGCACAAAAACGCGGAATATTGCAAGTCAATATTTTCTTACTATAACTTAAAAAAATGTCGCCATGATCTTGCCTGCATGACCAAAATTAATCAGGTAAGCTAATTGATTGCAGAATAATTGTCAAGGTTTATAAGGGCATATTTACCGGGTTTAATTATGCCGGTTATTATATTTATATTGCTGTTATGATTAATATTATTTAATAACTTGGTTACTTTGGTTTTGCAGGACTGTGAACTGACTGTACATATCCTCGTTAATATTGTCACCAATTTAATACCTCAAATTTTAAAAGGAAAGTTATATATTTGAAATTAATGATAATGTTTGTTAAATAACGACTGAATCAGTGAGGGAAATGCTGTTAACATAAATCCGCTTTAAACTAATCTATGTAAATGTGATATTTTCTGAGTATTCAAAATTAAATATTTGTTGATACTATCGACCGGCTTTTAAAATTGCTCCACTCAGACAGTATTTTTAGTTATTGATCCTTGTTTACGAGCAGTTAGCCTTAAAGCCTCTTTAATAATAAACCTGCTATTGCAAATCTTCAAATATCAATTGATAAAATATAATATTCTACCTTTCTCAGTGGATAGAGCGACTCCATGATTTTAGTGTAACGCTTGAGCTGTTCATCGTACTTTTGCTTGAGCCCGCGCATTGAGCCTGATTTATAATCAATGATTGTGATAAGTTCGTCGGACATTATCATTCTATCCACTATACCAAAATTATTTTTATCCGATATCTGCTGCTCGATATAGAGCTTACCCGTCTTGAACATTGTGGTAGAGACATCGCTTCTTTCAACAAAATTAATCGCCGCCTCATATTCCTCATCGTTTAGCTCTCCCGCGGGCGGCAGTTTAGCCTGATTGCCAACCTTCGCCAGCCAGCGGTGAAGCCGATCACCCCGCGCGATGCCGGCCTTGATATAGGCAGATATAAGCGTAGGGTCAATCTCGCCATACTTATCAGGTTTATCATAATGCTTTGCGGGCACATTATATATAGTTACTGGTTCTGGTTCTTCGCCCTTGCCGGACGAAGAGCATATCTCATTTTTACTACCATCCGGTGCAAACTGAGCAAATGTATCAAGCACTGCTTGATGAACATGTTTGTAGTTGCCATCTTTCTTTTCTGGTAGAAAAATGGTAAGTGTTCGTATTGCCCTTGTCGCGGCGACGTAGAAAACGTTTGCCTTCTCCCGGCGCAGTCGCGTCAGATTTATTTCATGATTTTGAATGATGTTTTTCGCAATTGCCGAAACGCTAGCACTCAGGAACTCAATCTCCTTACCTGAAAATTGTAAATTACATTGCTCGGCTTCCAGATAGAATGGCGGCTCTTTTTCTTCCTCATTCCAGAAAACAAAAACGTGCTTAAACTGAAGCCCTTTTGTTCCGTGGATAGTATCAACCTTAATATTTTCACTGTTCTCCGCTTCAGGCACCTTTACACTAAACCGTACATTAAACATCCTGAGAAGAAAATCATCCACATCAGCGCCGCCTTCACTAAAGAAGGCCTGCGCCTCATCCTGCCAAATATCAAGTATTGTCGCGGCGAGCTTCCCGCGCAACAGTTCGATTGCACAACTGACAGCCATTAACCTGAAAAATTGTGGAAACTTTTGCGCAAACTCTGTCCGGACATCCTCTATATTTCCGAATATCTCACTCCATAACGGCGAATGCGCCGCTATTTTAGCGAATTGTGTATCACCCTCTTTGGAAAGGACGCTCATTATGAAAAGCATTACAGCAACACCTTCCTCTGTCGAAAGAAGCTGTCTTCCCTTCACTGCTGACACACCGATGCCGTCCTTTATTAGCCCTGCTTCTATCTTTTGAACATGGTTGTTTGTCAAAGCAAGTACTGCCATATCTCCCCATGGACAGACGTACTCCGCCTTTTTTGTTTTTAAATACTCAAGTATATCGGTATAGAAATTATCTTCCGAATTACCGACTTTCTCCAGCTCAAAAAGATTTACTTCTGTTACGCCATTAAAAACTTTAATTTTCTCCGGAGGTTTCTGTATTTCTGTTCTCTCTTTTCCAGCAAAGAGATTTTCGACAAGTTGATTGAAAAAACAAATCAGTAACGGTGTGCTTCGATAATTATACTCAAGCGAGCTTTCAGTGATTATGTTGTTTTTAATGTAGCTGCCGATAGCCTCTTCCAACGCTTCACGATTAGCTCCGCGCCAACCGTAGATCATTTGTTTCCAGTCGCCCACAGCAAAGAACGACCTTTCACCGCGTTCGCCCTGACCGGACAATATCTCATCGATCAGGGGCAGCAATATTGCTATATCACCTGCTGAGGTATCCTGAAATTCGTCAATCAGAAGATGCTCAGTCCGATCAAGCCCCAGGGAAAAATAGTTGGTCATGAGTTTCGGGCGTTCTCTCAATTCTGCACCGTCAAGGGCAAGAAGGCCTTTGCGCACATCGGCAAAAAATATCAATCCTTTTTCCTTCTTCACAGTGTCAGCCGCTTCAAAATATAGTTCGCAAAGAAATGCCACAGCAAGCTCTCTGAGGAGAGCCTTGTTGATGGACAGCTTCTCGGCAGTCTTTCTGTAATCTTTGAAAATTGTGTTCAGCTCTGAATACGGCTTTTCACTCCACACTATCTTCTTGCCCAGGCTTACGTAATTTTCTAAATCGGAATGTTTTGCCACTGTCTTGGAAATAAAATTGTCATAATCAGCCAAAGCATTTATAACCCGACTGTTAATAATAGACGGCATTTGATCCGATAAAGCCTTTGCCTTCTCACTGATAGATGCAAGCGTATTCCTTAACACTCCATTCTCTTTCATAATATCATCAAGGTCTGCAAGCCTAGTCATATCCATCAGGCAGCGCTCGATAGTTTGTTCCTCCGCAAGAGGCTCCCAAAGTGTGTCAATGTCTGTTCTTAATATCCTTGCAGCGATGATGAGCTTGTTCCCTTTGCCACTCTTCATGATGTTGTCACGAAAAAGAACTTCTATCTCTTGCAATAGTTCTATCTGCGTTTTCTCATCGGCCATTTTTGGCGCATAACCGGACGCGGCAAAAAGGCGGTAAAAAAATGAATCTATTGTCGAATATCCGACACGACCAGCCTCCATAATCAGCCGCAAGCGCTCCAATAGCGGCAGCTCCTTTTTTGACGCTATCTCTTTCATTATCCGGGAGCGCATTTCGGTAGTGGCGGCACGGGTAAAGGTAAGCGCAGCGATGAATTTCCCGCCTTTTAAAATTCTGTAAAACACCTCTTCGGTGAGCCTTGTTGTTTTTCCCGAACCTGCCGATGCTTTCAGAAGAATACTTTTCATCAGATATTCCCTCTTGCCGCTTTATAATAATCGTCTCTGCCACATAAGGCCTTAAACAGGCAATATTCGCATTCTTGAGAGTCATGATCAGGCACAAGTTCGCCTCCGCCAATTATCGCGTCCAGGCGTTCCTTGATGGCCAGCATGAGTTCATCCGCCTCGGCGCTTTCTCGAGCAGTGAGTTCTATTTCCCGATCTTTTGATGGTTCCTTCAGAAAATAAAAACGAGCCCCCTCCACTCCTTTATTAAAGTGCTGATAGATCATAAGCTGTGCCGCAGCGTGCAGAGCACCTTTTTCTTTAAAGCGTTCGAGCACGGTTGTTTTTACCGGAAGATTGTACTTACTTTGCTTTTTTGAATACTTGAAATCAATAACCTCGGTTCGTCCCGAAATCTTTGCCAGTCTGTCTGAACGTCCAGTTATCTTATAGCATCCGGCGATCGTGCCGCTGAACTTTTCCTCGCATGATATGGCATTGTCGGCAAATATTAGGTGCTTGTTCGATTCTTTCTCGTCTGCGTATATCTCCTTTAATAAGATTTTCGCGTTGAGCATGTAGATAATTATCCCGTCAATATCTCTTATTTCTGCGTTATCATCGCTTTCCCAAAGCTCATCAAAAAGCTTCTCCCAGTTAGTCAGCAGATCTTTTCTATCGGTGGAGAGCTGTTTAAGGAATTTATGAACAAACGTTCCCATCTGCATATTTATTTTTTCATCATCCATAAATGATGGGGGTTCAATCCCAAGTATGTATTGCTGATAGAACAAAAACGGACACGCCAGGAGTTTTGAAAGGCTCGAAAAAGAATATGTAAAATCTTTGAGCTTGTTCCTCAATTTATCATCAATTGGTATCGCTGGGTTTTTAGTACTTTGCCTTTCTGAGAGCTGTTCTTTAAATGCAACAGAAGTAATTGTTTTCCCAAATTCCTGCGCGAGCAGGCTCATGTAGTAGCTGGGTGTTCTTTCCCTTATCTTGTCGTCCAACGCTGCTATTTTAATCCTGTCACCCTGTGCCAGAATTTGCCTGAAAAGAAGGTCCTCGTATTCAAATACGCTTTTTCGCATCTGCGGAACATGTACCGGATTGATGAAAGGTTCTTCAAAAGGCTGTTTCGGCATGATGCCGCTGTCCAGAGGAAGGATTAATCCTCTGCTGAATTTCTCTCCCGAAACATCGCCTAAACCGACAACCTGTATAGGTGCGGATCTTCTCCCTGTTATGCGGAATTTTCTTGTTTCGATCAGCATTCTCGCAGCATCAGCCAGATTACGCCCCAGTCTCTTTTTCCAATCTTCAAGGAGGGTGGAAAAAGAGACTGCCGTCTCCAGTGCTTCGCACTCCTCGCGAACATAATTTTCTCTATTCCTGGATAGTTCTAATGCGCAAGTTGTGGCAAATCTCTTAAAATCGGGCATTAAGCCTGACTCTTGAGCCTTTTCTATCTCAACCAGAAGTCTTCTTCCTGCTGAAGTTGTCGAAAACGGTAGCCAAACAGCAAGATTGACAGTATTTCCGAACATGCGCAGCGATCTATTCCAGAGCATTGTTGTGAGTGACTCATCAAGAAGGTATATCATCAGCTGATCTTTTTCCGACCGCTCTTTAAGGAAATTGGAGACCTCCGTCGTGACAAAGTCAACGATGGCGTGAAGTCCGGTAAGCCTGACTAACTCAATGTCTGCGCCATCTGAAGGCGCAACCCTACCGTCGAATGACAATACAAGATTTTTTGCAGAATCAAATGGCAGGTTATCCGGCCCTGATAGTTCAAGGCCAAAAAGCGGCTTATCAATGAATAACCTTTCTCCATTTATTTTTCTGTAGAACCGTTCAGTCACTGGCGTTATCTCAGGAAGTCCGATAAATATCTCCTTTTCATCCGGGGTGACCTTATCAAGCTCCGCTACTTCGAGCTCAGGTATGAAAAGATTCTTTTTAGAAAGCCATACGCGAAAAGTCTGCGCGGTTTCGATATACTCTCTAAACCTATTCCACTCATCATCGGTAAACCGCTCTGCACCGAAAATAGTATCCATTTTGATGTTATATTCTGAAAATTTTGCGATAATTGGCAGAAGAACTGAGGCAAGGCGCGTGGGATATGGCTCATCGGGAAATCTTTCTGCTATGAACTGCATAAAATAAAGGAGCCGCTCATCAACAGGCAGTGGCTGAAGCTTTGAACTTGCGCTGATATTTTCAGTTATATATGATTTAAGGCTTTCTATTTTTGGCAGAATGCCGCCAAGCTCGCTGTGTATAAGATGCTGAACAGGATCAACAGCCCTTTCGCTTGCACAAATTATTGTCCACCCGGAAAGATCAGGATAGTCATTGCGCAGAAGCTCAATTAACTTTTTCGAATATTGTGCCATGTTGTCTCCCGATAAGCATTAATGCTGTTTTTCACAATTTCCATCTAGTTCACAAGACCAATTCTCATTCTATATTGGTCTGCCAGTTGACGGGGGAGTATTTCCAATTTATTGCTGGTAAATACTTTCGTGATTGCTTTTTGTGCTTTCCTGTTTTAGATTAAATAAATACTTATGCCGACTCATTATCATAATTCCGGCAAGACTTATAAATTATTTTTATATAAAACCTATGGGCTATTTTTTAAATACAACCGAAGATTATCACGTTAAAGACCTGCAAACTCTCGGCTGGGAGCTGACTGTCTGTAACTCTCTTTACCCGCAATCAAGCCCGTGCCGCAATCTTTTACAATCAAAGGATTCCTTTGGTATCCAACTCTACCATTTTTTAAATAAAATAATTCCCCTACAGGAAGTGCATAACGTTCTGGAAATTGGTGGTGGACTAGGCTATCTGATGCACGATTTCCTCAGCCTGAATCCGGCACTTTCAGCGACCATGCTGGATATCTCTCCTTACCTTCTGGCAAAGCAGAAAGAAATTTTATCGGAATTTAATGTCGGTTTTTGTCAGAAGGATATATTAAAAATTGCCACAAATGATCTTATCTGTTTTGATCTGGTAATTATGAATGAAAATATAGGTGACTTGCCCACTCTGGTTTCTAATTGGGCTAAAAATGTCGAAGCAGAAAAAGAATCAACCCACTTTCAGGGAAGAGTAAAATATTTCCAAGAAAAGTATTTGCTTTCATTTTCCCAGGAAGAAAATATCAATATTGGAGCAATGGAAGTTTTAGATGAGCTTTGCCACGCTCAAATTAAATATATTTATCTGAGTGAGCATAGTTGTGAAGCCTCGATACCCGCTCACTTAAATCCTTACCTTAATTTCGCCTCATCAAATAACCCGGAAAAAATTACTCTCAAAGGTCATGATGAATACACGATTAAATTTTCTCACTTGCAGAAAATTGCACAACTATGCAATTATGAAGTTGTGCGCGGACAGTTTGCGGATTTTTTGCCTCTTGATTTTAATGACAAAGTTAAAACTGCCTTGAGAATGGAAACAACCTTTACCGCAGAGCAGGAAATTATTCAGCAGTTTGTTTATGATCTTTACAAGTATGAATATATAGTGATGATTAAAAGTGATGCTCCGTCGAAAGTCTAATAGCCGTCATATCGGTCGTAGATGACCTTCAGGTTACGAAGGCCGGCTTGTGACCCTTTGGGGTATATCCAGAACATGTTGAAAGGAGAAAATTAATGAAATTTATCAAAATCGGCTTTTTTTGTTTAATCATTTTATGCTTCTTTGCAGCTGAATGTTTTGCTTTTCGTTGCGGTTCCGAACTGGTGAGCACTGGAGATACCAAAACTCAAGTTATGGTATCTTGCGGAAAACCTACTTCGAAGGAAAAATCATGCGCCAATGGTCAGGCATCAACTTATACCGACAAAAATGGTAAAATCAGGAAAAACAAAAAATGCAGTAACAAGGTAGAGATATGGCATTACAACTGCGGTGCTAGTGATTTTATCTATGCCCTGACTTTTGAAAACGGCAAATTAACCGAAGAAACAACAGAAGGAAGGGGGAAAGGGAAATCCGCTTGCCGGGGAAAATAGCTTTTAGTACATATCAACGATGTCATTCCCGCTTGTGCCCTCGTGTCACCTTCAGGTGATCAGTGTATTTTCCAAAGTCGCCATTAGTCTAGGTTTTTGATCAGCATAGTCGCCGGATCAAGGAGCAGCGAGTCCTGCTTGGCAGTGGCGGCCTGGCCTTTGAGGGCTTTGATATATACTTCTTCACCTTTTGCCGCCAGTTGTACAAGAACATCGAATAAATCAGCTACGTGTAAAAAAGACAGCGGTAATCCGTTTTCCTTCGGCGGTTCATGACGATGCGTGTGAATAGTAAACCAAATTCTCATGGAATATTTGCTGGCTAGTTCCTTCAAATTAACCAAAAGGCCGCGACCTGATTCATCAAACTTTAAGCCATCGATGATTACAGTGTGCGGCTTGAAAATATTCTGCTGCATCAAGTCGGTTAAACGTTCTTCCAGCTTAGGCACGCTGAAACCTTCAACCCGAAAAGTCATTATAAAACGATATGGTTGAATTTTATCCCAATATTCCTGAATTTCATTGGCATTTTGCTCTCCTGCAATATTTTGAAACAACTCATGATACCAAACATCAACTTTACTTACCGCTTCGTGAAGACTGACATGCAAAACAGACTGCTCTCGCATCATTGTATTCAAGGCCATCTGTACAAGCAATGCTGTTTTGCCTAATCCGGCATGAGCCAATACTGCTCCAAATCCTCCGTTTGGTAAAATGTCTTCATCGGCATAACCAAGATTAATCAAAGGATTGCGGTATATTATTTCTTTTTTCAACATGACAATATCCTTATAAGATAAATGGATTAAATTTTCTTCTCGTTTTAACGCACCGCTGTTTCTTAACATGCTTTTATATACTATGGCTATGCAGCCGATTTTTTATTCTGGGCAACTTCCAGGGCGATCTTTTCCGCAATTGACTGCGGTACTTGCCGGTAAATAGAAAATTCCATTGTAAACTGGGCTTTTCCTTGCGTTGATGATCGTAGTATTGTCGAGAATCCGAACATTTCCGCCAGCGGCATCTGTGCTTCAATCACGCACATCACTCCTTCATCCTGCGAACCAACAATCATGCCGCGGCGCTGATTCAATAGTCCCATTACCGGACCCTGAAACTCCGCCGGAGTTTCCACGACAACTTTCATAATCGGTTCATGAATAACCGGTTTGGCCCGCAAATATGCCTCCCGGAAAGCGCCGCGTGCGCATGCCTGGAAAGCCATATCCGAAGAATCCACTGCATGGGAAGCACCATCATTAATCACTACTTTTACACCGGTAATGGGGAATTCTAATTTAGGACCTTTGGCCATGCTTTGTTTAAATCCTTTTTCACAGGCAGAAATATATTGTGTTGGAATTGAGCCACCAAATATCTTATTTTCAAAAACAAACTCTGCATCGCTGACCGGTTCAATATATCCCGCAATACGTCCATACTGGCCGGAACCACCCGTTTGTTTTTTATGAGTATAATTAAAATCGGCACGCTGAGTTATTGTTTCGCGATAAGCAACACGTGGATTGCCAGTAGTGACTTCAGCGTCGTATTCCCTCTTCATTCTTTCCACATAAATCTCCAGATGCAGTTCGCCCATTCCTTCGATGATCGTTTCATTTGTTTCCGGATCAACAAAAGTCTTGAATGTAGGATCTTCCTTTGAAAAACGGTTCAATGCTTTCGACATGGACATCTGCGACTTGTTGTCTTTCGGTACAATGGCCAGTGAGATAACCGGTTTGGGTACATACATGGAAGTCAGGGTCATATTGATACCGGGAGAGACAAACGTGTCACCTGAGGAGCATTCTATGCCGAATAATGCGCCAATATAACCTGCGCGCAGATATTCCACATCTTCCATTTGATCGGCATGCATTCGCACAACCCGGCCTACTTTTACTTTCTTGCCGTTGCGGACATTGACAATAGTCGAACCTTTCTCAACTGTGCCCTGATAAACACGGATATAAGTCAATTGTCCATATTTTCCGTCTTCGAGTTTAAAGGCCAGAGCAACAATAGGTTTTTCCGAATCATTTTCCAGCACAACCGGCTCTTCGTTTTTATCCATATCCAAAGCGACGTTTTCTACTTCCGAAGGACAAGGTAAAAGATAAGTGACACCATCGAGCATGGGCTGCACTGCCTTGTTTTTGTATGCTGATCCCATATAAACCGGGGTGATTTCTCTCTTTAATGTACCTTTACGTACTGCCGCATAAAGCAATTCAGACGATATTTCTTTTTCCTCTAAGATAGCTTCTGTTAATTCATCAGAGAAGAGTGATGCGGCCTCAATAAGTTCATCTCTTTTCGTTTTTGCTTCATCCTGCAGATTTGCCGGAATTTCTTCTGTGCGGACAGTTTCTCCGTTATCACCGTCAAAATACAGAGCTTTCATCGATACAAGATCAACAACACCTTCCGCATCTATTTCCAGACCGATTGGTATTTGCATGGCAACCGCATTATGACCCAATTTTGATTTGAGTTGGCCGATTACCCGGTAAGGATTAGCACCACTGCGGTCACACTTATTGATAAACGCGATACACGGAACCTTATATCTTTTCATTTGCATGTCAACGGTTATAGATTGCGATTGAACTCCACCAACGGCACATAATACAAGAATGGCTCCATCCAATACGCGTAGCGATCTTTCAACTTCAATGGTAAAATCGACGTGACCAGGAGTGTCAATAATATTGACTTCATAGCCTTTCCATTCACAATAAGTTGCTGCGGAAGCAATAGTAATTCCGCGCTCCTTTTCCAGCTCCATGGAATCCATGGTTGCTCCCACTCCATCTTTACCTTTCACATCATGAATGGCATGAATTCTCTTTGTATAAAAAAGAATTCTTTCGGTAAGCGTCGTTTTACCAGAATCAATATGAGCGCTTATCCCGATATTGCGAATTTTTTGATCGTCGATCTTCATTTCACTCTTTCCCTTAAAATATTTTTTTAATTATTGCTAAATTTGATCATCCCCCTACGCTTTGCTCCGGGAAGATGTATCATTAATCCCGCTTCGCTCTGTTTGCGGGATCGTTCAACTTTCCAATTTCGATACGCTACGCTTTCGGAATTGGAGTTTCACGAAAAAAAACCCCGCATTTGGAAGAATCTCTGCCAGATGGGGGAACCACTGTACAACGAATCTTTGTGAGTGATGATTTCATAGATGTTTTTTCGGAATATGTCAAGATAATATTTAAATTCTAATTATTTTATAAATTTCTCTTTCGGAATGTACTCTTCATTGACTCTTGTATCCGGCATCTATATAATGTCAAATATTACTAAGTATTTCATTTTTTCAAGGTTGACACTCTATGGCTAAAATTAAATGGAACATCATCTGGGGTCTTACCATCACTGCTGTCTTTCTTGTCTTGCTATTTATTCGTCTCGATTTTTTTTCCAACAATTCTACGCCACCCGTTATATCTCTTCAAATAACAGCGCCCCAAAAGCCGCCTGAAACATGGATGAATATTTATCAAAAGGGAAATAAAATCGGCGTTAGCCACCGGACTTTTAGCAGCAAGGATAATATGATTCACATTAGTGAAACAGTTTCTATGCAAATAAATACCGCCGGAGTTACCCAAGCTCTTAATATTTCTACCCAAAGCGATCTTAATAACGACATGACTATTTCTTCATTCAATTTCGATTTAACCTCCAACCTGTTTCGATTTAACGCGCATGGACAGGTGGTCAAAAATAAGCTTATTTTATTTACTGGCACGCCTGACGCACAGAATAGAAATGAAATCGTTCTAAAAGATATTCCTCGTCTTAGTGGAAGTATTTATGACGCGGCTTTCCATGCTGGTTTGGAAAAGGAAATGGTCCGCAGTTTCACTATTTTTGATCCTTCGACACTGGCCAATACTTCCATTAAAGTTACTCGAAACGCCGATGAAATAATTCCTGTTATGGGGAAGCGAATTCTCACTCAAAAATATTGCGCCGATTTCATGGGGGCTAAAAACTGTGCCTGGCTGGACAAAACCGGAGAGGTATTAAAAGAAACTGGAATCTTGGGTCTTTCTATGGAAAAGGTCAGCGAGAATATAGCTATGGAGGGTATCTCCACCAAAAACAGCATTGACTTCACTCAAATTGCCTCCATCGTTTCCAACAAAGAAATTGCCGAACCGGGGAAAATATCTGAAATAAAAATTAAGATCGGCGGCATTCGTAATCTTCCAATTTATATAAACGGCGACAGGCAAACATTAAGGCAAAACGTCTTAATCATCACCAAGGAACAACTACCTGCCTCTCCGATAGGTAAAATAGATATTCCCAAAGATATTTCCACTTTCTTAAAACCTTCACCTCTTATCCAATCAGATCATCCTGAAATAAAAACGCAAGTGGAAAGAATTGTGCGGCCATTTGATACTCCCCAAGAAAAAGTAAAGAAAATAGTTAATTGGGTGTACGTGAGCGTGGAAAAGAAACCCGTATTGTCAGTACCGAATGCTTTGGAAGTGTTGAAAAATAAAGTTGGTGACTGTAACGAACATGCCGTGTTGACCGCTGCCTTGCTGCGTGCCGCTGGTATTCCCGCACAAATAGAAACAGGCCTGGTTTATCTTCATGGCCGGTTTTATTACCACGCATGGAATATCGCCTATGTGGGTAAATGGGTCACCGCTGACGCCGTTTTTAATCAAATGCCCGCTGATGTCACGCACATTCGATTAGTCCGCGGTGAAGGCAGCGAGCAATTGGACTTACTGGGTTTCATGGGCAAAATTAAACTGGAGGTAATATCCGAGAAATAATGATTGAGATAATAAACCTGACTAAAGATTACGGCACTACCATCGCGGTGAACAATCTGAGCTTGAATGTTGCCTCCGGTGAAATTTATGGTTTTATCGGCCCGAACGGCGCGGGCAAGACGACGACGATCCGCATGATGGGCGGGATTATTGCGCCTACATCCGGAAATGTTATCATTGATGGCTATGATATGGCCAAAAATCCGGTAGACGCAAAAAAAATCATCGGCTTTGTACCAGACAGGCCTTTTCTTTACGAAAAACTCACCGGCAGGGAATTTTTAAAATTTTCTTCTGATCTATACAGTGTTGATTCAACTATATTTGAGCAAAAGTCGGAATCCCTGTTAAAGCAATTCGCGCTATGGGATTGGGCAAATGAAGTAATTGAAGCCTATTCCCATGGCATGAAACAAAGGCTTATTATTGCCGCGGCATTATTGCATGACCCGAAAGTACTGATTATCGATGAACCCATGGTTGGTCTGGATCCTGCTGCGGTAAGGATGGTGAAAGATATTTTACGGCAACTGGCTGGGGAAAATGTAACTATTTTTCTTTCCACGCATACCTTAAGTATGGCTGAAGATTTGTGTCACAGAATTGGTGTAATTCACAAAGGGACACTACTGGCGCAAGGAACACTACCCCAGTTGAACGAAGCCGCAAAGACAGGGGAGGCCAAACTCGAAGAAGTATTTTTAAACTTAGTCAGCCAAGAGTGATTACTATGAGTAAGATTTTTATTTTATTAAGACCTCGCTTGCTTTCCTTTTTCAACAACTATCGACTGGGAAAGAAAAATAAAAGCTGGATAAGGCTTTTCGTGTTTGGCTCAGTCGGAGGGGTTTTCTGGATTGGAAGTTTTATTATTTTTTACCGCGTTTTGTTATATTTCCAGAGTGTGCAGGACTTCGGCGATATACTGGCAATGAAACTTCTTTCCATGATTATCATAACTTTTTTTGCTCTTCTAATGTTCAGCAGTATAATTAATAGTTTATCGCATTTATATTTGAGCCGCGATTTGCCGCTTTTGCATTCACTTCCTCTGGAAACAAGAACGATTTTCCTTTCCCGCTGGCTTCTTAGCGCCTTCGATTCTTCCTGGATGGTTGTAGCATTCAGCTTTCCTGTGTTTTTATCCTATGGTCTTATTTATAAGGTGGGCATCTTGTTTTATCTGATTGTCTTAATCGCAATAATCGTTATGTGTTTAATTTCAACAGCAATTAGCAGTATTATCGTTCTGGTTGGAGCAATTGCGCTACCAGCCGGAAAAATCCGCACACTTTTCATCATTCTTGGAGTAGGTTTAGCAATCCTGCTTGTACTTGTATTACGCATGATCAGGCCGGAACAATTGGTCAATCCGGATAGTTTTGCCTCCGTTGTTATATATTTGAATTCACTTCAGACTCCTAATTCTTCATTTCTACCTGCGACATGGATAACTGATATAATTCTATCAGCGATTAACGGCAATATGAAAACATCCTTGTTTAATTTAGCACTGTCCATAAGCTGCGCCTTTACTCTGATTTTTTTAAATGAATCTCTCGCCCGGGTGACTTATTTCTATGGCTTCTCACAGGCGCAAACAACACCAAAACGTCTTTTTGCGCCGGTGAAATTCAAAGGATGGAATTGGGAACATCTGCTTAATTTCCTCTCCCGTCCGGCAAAAGCATTTGCTGTTAAAGAAATCCGTTCTTTTTTCCGTGATTCCACCCAGTGGCCGCAACTCTTTCTGATTGGTGCGTTAATTGTTGTTTACCTGTATAATTTTTCTGTTTTACCCTTGGACAGATCACCAATTAAAACTGTTTACCTGCAAAACGTATTTTCTTTCTTAAACATGGGACTTGCTGCTTTTGTGCTTTCTGCGGTTGCCGCCCGATTTGTTTACCCGGCAGTTAGCATGGAAGGAGAAGCTTTTTGGATTATCCAGGCGGCACCGGTATCGATCAAAACATTTCTCTGGATTAAGTTTTTTTTATATTACATACCATTAATTATTATGTCGGAGATTCTTATTGTTGCCTCTAATTTATTACTTCAGGTTACTCCCTTTATGATGATTCTATCAGTAACAACGATTTTCTGTCTTGTTCCCGCTGTAGTGGCTATGGCAATTGGTTTGGGCTCTGTTTATCCTGATTTTAAATCGGAAAATCCCGCTTTATCAGTCACCAGTTTTGGCGGCCTTCTATTTATGCTTTGTTGCTTTGGTTTAATAATTCTTGTCATAATTCTGGAAGCCGGTCCTGTGTATTACTTATTCATGGCTGTGATGCGCTCCGGTAGTTTATCCATACTACAAATTACCTGGACCGTTATTTCTTTTGCTCTTGTCCTTTTTCTTTGTACCCTTGCAACACTTTACCCTATGCGTATGGGTGAAAAAAGTCTTCAGATCAAATGATGTTTGTCTTTTATGATTTTCTTCATAAGTCTGCCATCGGCAATAGTGCTTTAACCATCGAAAAATTAAAATTGTCTTGATTTTACTTGCGCGATAAGCTAAACAAACCCGCATTCAAATGAAGCTGCTTTATCCAGATCTTGCAGAGATCTTATTGAGATATTGAAAGGAGTTTTCATGGCAAAATATGAATCCAAATCCCTGAGAAATTTGGCAGTAATCGGCCACGGTGGCACGGGCAAAACCTCTCTTTGTGAATCCCTATTATTTGTTTCCGGGAAAAGTGAACGGCTGGGAAGAGTTGATGATGGAACATCTTCAATGGATTATGAGCCTGAAGAACAAAAACGGCGTGTTTCGATTTCATCATCGGCAAATTTTGTTGAATGGGAAAAGCACAAAATTAATATCCTTGATACTCCGGGAGATTCCAACTTTTCCTTTGATATAAAGTGCTCAGTTAGCGTTGTCGATAATGCTGTTGTTGTTGTTGATGCCGTCGGCGGCGTTGAATTTCAAACTCAAAAAGTTTGGGAATTGGCTGATGAATTCAATCTTCCACGTGCCATATTTATCAACAGAATGGACCGGGAACGCGCTGATTTTAATAAAGCACTGGAAAGTATAAAAACAAAATTCAAGAAAAAAGTAACCACCATCTGTATTCCTATCGGCGCTGAAGATAAATTCAAAGGCATTGTTGACTTGATCAGTTCTAAAGCCTATTTGTTCAGCGATAATAAAGGCATCGGTAAAGCCACCGACATTCCCTCTGAAATGGCGGAGGAAGTAAATAGTTTACGCAGCACGATGATAGAAGATATCGCTGAAGCTGATGATGAGTTGATGAATAAATATCTGGAAGCCGGCGAACTTTCTCCGGAAGAGCTTAAATCAGGATTGAAAAAAGGTGTCTCTTCAGGAAACCTGATTCCGGTTTTATGTGGATCTGCGATAAAAGGCATTGGTGTCTCTCTTCTTCTTGATCTGGCCGTTAGTTCATTTGCTTCACCTGTTGATCGTGGCCCGGTAAAAGGAAAGATTCCAGGGAAAAATGACGCTGAAGAAAGACAGCCATCTGAGAACGCGCCATTCTCCGCTATCGTCTTTAAAACAATTGCCGATCCTTACGCTGGCAGATTAACTTTATTCCGTGTTTATTCCGGCACACTCAATCCTGATTCTGCCGTATATAACTCCTCGAGAAAAATAACCGAAAAATTCGGCCATATCTTTTTTCTGGAAGGGAAAAACCAGAAACAGGCAGATGGTCTTATCCCCGGTGATATTGCCGGTGTGGCTAAACTCAAGGAAACTATCACTGGTGAAACTCTCTGCACCGAAAAAACACCGATAATTTTCAACAGTGTAAAAATTCCGCCGCCGATAATGTCTTTTGCCATTGAACCAAAAACAAGAGGCGACGAAGATAAAATTGCTTCATCTATCCATCGTCTTACGGAAGAAGACCCGACCATCGTCTTTTCCCGCAATGTCCAGACCAAGGAAATGATTCTTTCGGGCATGGGCCAGGTGCATATTGAAGTGAATATCGATAAGATGAAAAGAAAATTCGGCGTCGAAGTTA
>Ga0209777_10000403_pt1 | contig 73147 bp, 47 predicted proteins | sample FrelakmetHBP12HB_FD_187147 | JGI IMG/M metagenome (GOLD analysis project Ga0209777, IMG submission 187147) | Freshwater lake sediment microbial communities from the University of Notre Dame, USA, for methane emissions studies -HBP12 HB (SPAdes)... | ecosystem: Environmental > Aquatic >...
CGCCGTAGATGAACACAGTCGGATTTAACCGACGAAGTCCGCCGTAGATGAACACAGTCGGGTTTAACCGACGAAGTCCGCCGTAGATGAACACAGTCGGGTTTAACCGACGAAGTCCCCCGTAGATGAACGCAGTCGGGTTTAACCGACGAAGTCCGCCGTAGATGAACACAGTCGGATTTAACCGACGAAGTCCGCCGTAGATGAACACAGTCGGGTTTGACCGACGAAGTCCGCCGTAGATGAACACAGTCGGGTTTAACCGACGAAGTCCGCCGTAGGCGGACGCAGTCGGTCGTCTTGCAGGCACTAAATTTCATCCAATAGGATATTATCATGGCAGCAACTGAAACGTTTGATTGGCTTGTTTCGACAGGTTTGAAGAATCCCGATGACGAACTGACGAAGTTTGTCGTAGCCCAGCGTGCGTATCTCCTCACCCTTCGGAATGAGGACGAGAGGCAGAGATTTGTGAATGACCTGATGCAAGAAATCCGGAATCGCACAGTTCCAAAGAAGATGGCCGGGCGGAAGACAAATTGACCAACCTCGCGATGGTTTCCGCATGCCGTAGCCCCGGCGTTTCCCGCCCGGGACAAGGCTGTTGAGCGGAGTCTTCTCAAGGTTCATGTTGTCTGCTGCGATTGGAACTAAGTGGGATTTTCACTATATTTTGATGTGAAATTCGAAACGAATCAGGTTGTAGGTGGTAGGTCGTAGGTTTCAGGTGTTAGGTATGAGGATTTCGAATTTGTTTAGGATCTAGATATTCGAATTTGGGATTTGATCTGGGGTCGTAGTTCAGTCCCGCCAAAAGCATGCGGGATCTCGTTCACAAAAGAGGTTCACTCGACTTGGTTCGATGGCTCATCGGGTGCACGAGAGATAATTCATCGCTATTTATTGGGGTCGTAGTTCAGCTTGGTTAGAACGTCTGCCTGTCACAAATCTCGGTCACCTTCAGTTTTCTTTGAATCCTTCCTATATTAAGGCAAAGTTAGTCAGCCTTCTTTCAGTTCGTCTTTCACTCTCTTAGAGGGTTTCGGCAACTCCAGTCATTTTGTTGAACTACTTGGAGTCTGCATGGCAACCCTTATACGTCACAAAAGCGGCATCTATTACCTCGTTACCTGTGTCAAAGGGAAACGCTCCTGGCGCTCGCTACGCACCCGAAACCAAACAGAGGCTTATCGAATTTACCTGGGCGGCCAAGCATCCCAGAGGAGCGAAGCAGCGGTAAGTCTGTTAGAAGCGGAGAGCGAACATCTCGCCTACATAAAAACCAATTTTTCCCCCAAGACACTGAGTGTGTATAAAAGTGTCTTTAAGAACTTCAATGCCTTTCTTGGAGTCCGGTCTCTTAAGGATATTTCGACGAGAGATCTCGATTTCTATAAGACCTCTCGGGCAACAAAGGTCCTTCCAGTTACGGTTAATCAAGATATTCGAACACTAAGGGCGTTCTTCAACCGGCTAAAGGTGTGGGGGTACATCGATCGAAATCCGCTCGATGGCGTGAGACAAATCAGGTTGCCCGACAGGATAAGGCCCTACCTCTCGAAGGAGGATCTTGGACTACTCTTACGGCATTTGAGTGGAACACATTTTCATGACATGGTTCTTTTTGCAGCAATGACGGGTCTCCGGAGAGGGGAGATTCTGCATCTTACCTGGGAGGACGTCGACTTGAATAACCGGACGGTGCTGGTCAAGAGTAGTCTGAACTATAAGACCAAGGGTGGGAGGATCAGGGTTCTGCCAATGAACTCCACTGTTTGCAAGATGTTGGAATCCAAGCCGACGAAAACAGGTCTCGTTTTCCCCGGGGAACGGGGAGGCAAGGGGAATGGAGACTTCATTTCAAAAAAATTCAAAGAAGCGGTGCATTCGTGTGGGTTGGCGCCCAGTCTTCATTTCCATTCCCTTCGCCATACCTTTGCAAGCCTTCTCGTAAAACAAGGTGTATCACTTTACCAGGTTCAGAAACTGCTCGGTCACTCCTCTCCCCAGGTCACCGAGGTGTATGCCCATTTGCAGAACTGTGAACTTCACAGCGTAGTCGGCCTTTTGGACAAAAGCACTTCCGATGGCTCGATTATGAGCTCCTCAGAGTCACGCCGGGATTTTGAGAACTACTCGGAAAAGGTGGGATCTGCGTGTGCTGCCGCAAGTGCCAACTGTAAAGATGTCCCTCAAATCTGATGGGAATTGAGATACTATACGAAAGAAAATGCCGAGTGGAAAGCCGATGATCCTGTCATTGCGCTGTGGATAGTAGAGCTCATTCTGGATGCGACGAAGGGTGTTGCGCCCCGATAGGTGAGCCATTCGGTGAGTAGTGCCCAATTTCGTCCGGATTCTCAAGAGTTTTTCATGACAGGCAACGCAACCGCAACCATGAAAGGGAAAATATATGCCAGCTGTTAAATTCACAAAGCGGCAGCTTTTGGATCTGCGAGAGAAAGGTCTTTCGAACTCTGAAATTGCACGGCAGCTTGGTGTACACAAGTCCAATATCACTCGCAGACTTCGATCCCTGGATGTGAAAGCTTCTTCCATAATTCACCATGGAAGCAATCAGGATAAACTGATACCCCCTCTGTCGTTAAATGTGGAGTATATCCGAAAGGCCGAAAAGATCATAGAAATGGTCCATTCTCAATTATCTCGATTGAACGAGGTAATCGAGCGAAATTCGCAGTCGATTCCGATCAGAAAGTACCCGCCGGGCAAGAGGGATAGCACAATTCAGAGGGACAATATAATTCTCGAGGCCATAAAGCTGAGCAATCAGGCATTCCACGAGATTCCAGCAATTAATGATTTCGTACAGAAGTCCGGTGCGTACAATGCGTTCATGAATATCATGTTAGATCAAATGGGGGAGGAGGACCAAGGCCTACGAGACAGAATCTACAACAGACTTAAAGCAATTGTTGACCGTTACCATACGAGGAGGAAACAACGTCATTTTCAGGAACGAGATGGATGACCAATTTCCGGTCCCACAAATCAAGTGGTGCTGACCCGGCAAATATCGAGGTTTAAAAGGGAACTACCACTTACTTTGGAATTCTCTGATAACTTCTTCAGGACTCAAGTTGAGATAGATCTCCGTTGTGGTCAAGCGATCATGACCGAGTAACCGCTGAAGTGCAGGGAGAGAGATTCCTTTCTGAATAGCCGTCACGGAGAAGGTATGTCGCAGCACGTGTGGTGTAACCGGCCTCCTAATATTAGCTCGGTTTGCGACACGCTTCACGATTCTCTCAATTGTCCGTGATCCCATGCCCATTGTGTCATGAAGTGCAAGGTGTCCCTCAACAAGCGGCTGAACTCGGGACGAGAGGGGTATGATGCGACGTTTTGTCTTGCTACCGTAGGGTCCGCCTTTTCCATACACCATGACACGGTGCATTTGCCACTCCAAGTTTTCCTTGGTGAGCGAGGCCAGCTCCGAGACACGAAGCCCGGTGTCGAGCAACGTCCACACGACGAGCTTCTCCTCATGTTCCTGGCAAGCATTGGCGAGGCGGTTGGCCTCATCCTGCGTCAATGGTTCACGTCGAAATTGATAAGGCATAAAGATTGGGAATAGCGTTTAACTCTTTGTTGTTGTGCTGGAGATGATCTCTTCAGTCCATTCGGTAATAGACCATCCAAGACGTTGCTGCAGAGTCGAAAACCTTTTTTCGATTTCGGAACGGTTACCGCCAATTGAGCCTGTGTTATGTTGAACGATATCGAGCATACTGACAAGGTAGTTCAAATGACCTATGCATTCGGTATCCTTGATATGGCCCCTAAGGAGCGATAGGTCTCGGATAATATGTGCCCATGCATCAAGGGGAACTCCCCTGGGGTTCTCTGCAATTTCTCTGCCGAGGGAGTCTGGGGAAATAGTGCAGAGTTGTTGGACGAGCTCAAGAGCTTTCGAGATTTCCGCCTGTCTGCGCTCTCGTAGTATGCGCAGCTCCCGCTCCTGTTCAATGTGAACAAGCTCGTTGGTCAACCGAGCGAGCTGTGCGGTGTGCTTTGCCAGTCTCAATGTTGCCCAAACCAGTCCGGCTGTAAAGAGTGCGAGGACCCAACTTGCGATTTCAATACTCATCTGGTTCTTCAGATTGTGTCGCTAATTATACGGAAAGCGACAGTAAGACGCAAATGGTGAACTGAAGATGGCTTAAGTAAATCGAAGAGGATAGGGGGGCAACAACTGTGTCGCATTTTTAAATGGAAGGCGACACGATCATATCCCATTGGAGTAGCCCAGTGATGAATTTCAATTGCCATTTGGCGAAGCGAGTATTATTGACAATCATTTCGGAAAGACGTAACTTCTCATTCGCAGGTTACGTGCTGTTCTTGCCGAATCATGAACCAGCTTAAGGGGATCCATTCGAAAGGGAGAAATGGTCTCTGGCACAAGAAGAGAAAGGTACAATATGCCATGTATTCAGTCTCCCTTGGGGGAAGATTAGATGAGCGTGCTTACAGATGTTATGCGCAAGCAACCACTACGACAACCATCTTAAGGAGTTAACATGACAGATACTGATAAGTTAAAGAACGCATCAGAAACAGATTTACTATCTCCTACAACGACAAGCCCTCTTGTCTTCATTAGTCACGATGGGAGAGATGCGGAACTTGCTGAAGCTTTTGCCAAACTGCTCAAGAGTGTGAGTGCAGGAATGATCAAGACGTTCCGCTCCTCAGATAAGAAGGGAAACGAAGGCATTGACTTCGGAGATGAATGGTACAAGCGACTTATGGCAAAGCTTCAAACTACTTCCGATGTTGTCTGCCTCTTCACCGAGCGAAGTCTTGACCGTCCATGGATTTTGTTTGAAGCTGGTGTAGCAAAGGCCAAGATAACCACACCTGTCGTGGGTGTTGCCCTCGGTGTACCACTGAGTCGGGTTAGTGCAGGCCCCTTCTATCAGTTTCAAAACATGGATGATAGTGAAGGTGATCTCATCAAACTTGTACATCAACTCGCTCGCCGAGTTCCCAATCTCGAACTCGATGCCGACGTTGTTAAGGATCAAGTAAAGGCATTCAAAACTTCCGAAGCGGCTATACTCAAAACTCTTTCTGCTGGCGGTAGCAAGAAGGAAGAAGCTGGGGAGAATCCTATTGCCAAGCTTTCTGAAGAAATGAAATCACTTCCTTCAAGAGTTGCCGAGCGGCTTGCCGAAGACGATGTACCTTTTCGACGAAGAAGAATGCGACATTTCCATCCGATGATGATGGAAGAACTCATGCACATCACGGGGGACCCTGCCGATCCTGTTGGCATTCTCGTGGCAGCCAGCTTCATGCGAGACGAAGCCCCTTGGCTCTATGAACTGGCCATGGAAGTATATCGGGCGATTAGGTCCGGAGATCCAGATTCAATCGAAAACGAGGTTACACGCTTGCGACGCTTCTCTGAGATCACTATGCACGGCCCGTTCATGGAGATGGCTGGACCGAGAGATGAAGAGTCCCATATGTTCTTCATGGAATTTCCGAGAATGCTTGAACACATGCTCAGACGCACTCTGAAAGAGAAGAAGCCGCACAAGGAACGTCGCATGCCAAGGCAGGATTCGACTCATCCGCAATGAACAAGTCCTTATCAGAGTATTGTGGTTGCCTGCGCATAACAGTGGTAACAACGACGTTGGGAATATCTCGGAATGAAAAGCCGCACACAATTTTTTTGTTCGCTCGAATGAGATATACGTGCTCACAACGATATTACGTTCTTACCGCAAACGTTATGTGGAAAAGCCACCGCTGAGAAAGTGTTCGCCTATGAAACAACCAAAGACAGAAGAACAAATAGCGAAGAAATATCTTGATGCATTGTCAATTGGTAACGTGTCATATGAACCTGAAGATCCCCCGGACCTTGTCCTTGCTTCAAAAGTTGGAGTGGAAGTTAGGCGTTTAAACGAGAATTACTTCGGAAGCGGAAAAACTAAGGGATTAGAACAGGTTGACATTCCATTGCATCACAAACTCAGAGAGGTGCTTACCTCCTACGACGGCAAATATGAGGGACATTCTTATTACATTGGGTTGATTTTCGAGCGTCCACTCGTCGATAGGATTGCGAAGATTGGCGATGAAATGCGGAGAGTCTTGGATGCTTTTCTCGGTGGTACCAGAACCACACCTCAGGAATTGAGGGTCAACAAGAATATCCTTCTTGAAATCTTCCCCGGTTCTTCTCATCCAAATAGAGTTTTTCTGCACGCTGTTACCGCAGACGATGATAGCGGGGGTGTGGTAGTGCAATTGTATGCAAAAAACATCTCACATTGCATTGCGGAGAAAAATCAGAAGATCGCTTCTCGTATCACACTGTACAGTGAGTGGTGGTTACTGCTGGTCGATTCGATAGGCGCTTGGAGTCTGATGCCTGACGAAGTCCAGCAAGTTAAAGATGGTATTATCGGTACCGGAGACTTCAAGAAGATTATTGTAATCGACTGTTTCGGAAATCAATGTCTTTTGGAAATTTCTTGAAACGCATATAGCTAAACTCAGTATTAATTGTGGCGGCTGCTGCGCATTACACGGTAAATTACGACACTCATTTTTTTGATATGGATTATTGTATTCGTTCCGCCGTTTTGCTCAGAAGAGATTTGACATTTGATAGTTCGCAGAACGGCGTCGTAATTTGTCGACACCTTGGCCGAAAGCACATTGAAAGGAGAAGTCGATAATGTCGAATAACCTTACGAAAGCACAACTCACCGATTACTCGAACCGACTGCCCAGAATCAAACAGAGAGGCCCTTTCTGGTGCATTCCTGCCAGCATTGAGAACATGCTCAAATACGCTGGCATCAAGAATTTATCTCAAGAGGAAAGGGTCATTCGATATACACGCAAGCACGGGAAGAACTCGCTTATCATTCCATATGGAAGCCAAGTGTTGACGTTAGACCCAAGTGGGATGAATGACCCAGACATCCTGAAGTTTGCGATCAACGCTGCACTTGCACAAGCGAACTTCGACGTATTCAAATCGATTGTGGAAGATGCTGGCGTTCTGAATTCTTCCAATTCGGAATTAGAGTTTGTACATGGTTTACCCGACCAAACTGCGTATGTTAACAAGGTGAAAGACCATATCGCTTCCCAAGAGCCTGTACTCGTTGCTTCCACTAACACTGATGGAAGCAGCCACATTAGAGTTGTGCTTGCTTTCGACTCCGACGAGTTCACTTTCTATGATCCAGCATTGGATCAGATTCTCACGGAACCTTACAATAGCTTTCGGTTTAACGACGATATGCTCGTCCTAAAAAAAAGACGGTGAGCACTTTGCCTACGGCTAACAGGCGTAGCAACGACGTTGGGAAAGTTGCAGTTAGTGAAGCCTCACTAATCGTTTTTGTTCAATCGAACAAGAATTATTGGCTCACAAAACTGTTGCGACGTTTTGCAGGACGTTTAGCACCATTTGCGGGACTTGGTCTATGACCGATAAATTCAAATATGAGGTGGCATTTTCTTTCTTGACTCGAGATGAGCCACTTGCCCAGAAGTTAAACGACTTACTTCACGATCGATTCGCAACCTTCATCTATCCAGAGCGACAGCTGGATCTTGCTGGCAAAGACGGAGAGATTATTCTCAAAAGAGCATTTGGGTCTGAAACTCGAATTGTAGTCATCCTCTACCGCAAAGAGTGGGGAACTACTCCTTGGACTCGAATTGAGCAGGATGCTATCCGAGAACGTGGCTATCATGATGGATATGACTTCTGCCTTCTTGTTCCACTCGAAAGTCCATCCTCCAAACCAGAGTGGTTTCCGCCGCATAGACTCTGGATTGGGCTTGAACGTTGGGGTATTGACTCCGCAGCTGCAGTTATTGAGGCACGAGTCAATGATGCTGGAGGTGTCACCAGAATCGAAACACTTACAGAACGCAAAGCTCGCTTGGAAAGAGAAGTCTTGGCGGCTGAAAAAAGGAAACGCTTCTTGGAGTCGGAGAATGCTGTCCAACCTGCCGAGGCGGAAGCTCGCCACGTACTTACCGAAATCAATCGATTCGCTACCACGCTTTCGACGAATGAGTTTCCCCTCAAAGCCGAACCCGACGACGGCGGAGTAAAAATAACAAGTTACGGTTTCATTCTGCAAGCATACTGGCGCCTTAGCTATGCCAATAGTCTCGTGCGCTCTGGCCTCTATCTCCGTCTGCTACAGCTCGACCGTGATTATCGTTTCAATCGTAAATTTGACGAATTGACGAAACTGGAGTTCCACTTCTCAGTGAACGAGGCTGAACAGTACGGTTGGCAAGCAACGTGGGGCGACAAACAATTCTCTGCTTCCAATCAATTGGTAGAGTTTGCATTGCGATTGATTCTGGACAAGGTAACGGAGTTTAGAAGAAGACAAGCGAATGATATTAACGATGCTGTATACGACGTTTAACACCAGTAGCAACGACGCTCCCGTAATGGTAGAAGAAAATCCTCGTGGTTGCTCAATGGTCTTACTCAAGAGGATTAGAATTGTGAATTTGCGAAATCATCCGTTTCTTTCCAAGCCGTCATAGGAAAATTGGCGGCGGACAAAGTTTAATTACATGGCAAACCTCGACCTCAAATACGGCCCAGCAGAGCGTACTCAGGCGTTTGAGAACCATATAAACGGGTATTTGGTTTCGCTCGCAGGCCCCGGAACCGGCAAGACCTCTTCTCTGCTCAAAAGGACTGAAGCCTTGATCGCCCGAGGAATTTCGCAGGATACTGTATGCTACCTCACCTTCATCAAGGAAATCAGCAACGCCTTTATTCAAGACTACATTGAAAAGTTTGGCCAGGCCTCATACGATGCGATCAAGCCACGAATCTCCACACTTCACAGTTTCGCATGCCGTTTGCTGCGCAACCAAGGTTATCGCATCGGATATGATGGCGAATTGTATTTTGCTAACACCGCAGAGATTGACAACGACGCAACTGAGACGATATTAACAGATTTACTTCCGTTTGTAAATGGTGCACAGTGTCGCACTTCCGCCCAACTAAGAGCGCATCTTAAGACTATCAAGACGGCATGGCGTGATACCGTCGATCCCGCTACCCTTGCTGGTCCGATCCCATCTATTCTAACTCATGCTGAAAATCTGTTTAGGACTTTTAGAGTTATCGATTGGGACCAAACCATTCCACTATCTCATAGGCTGGCCGTGGGCATGGATGCCCTGCCAGAATGGATTACAATCATTCAACATTACTACCTGGATGAATATCAGGACTTCAATCGGGCGGAGCAAGCTCTGATATTGTTTCTCTTACCCAGAGCGACGTCCGCTGTCATTGTCGGGGATGACAACCAAAGCCTATATAGTGGTCGTGGAGGATCTCCTGATGGCATCCGAAACCTATTCAACAATCCGGTACACGACCAGGTTTCGCTGGTTAATTGTTACCGATGCAGAGAAGCAATTGTCCGCTCGGCTAATACTTTCCAACAGAGCATGCACCAGAACCCTCGGGTGATGCAATCGACCAAGGACAATGGCCAGATACTGGCTTATCGGTTTAAGAGCTCTAACGCTGAGATTGCTTTCTTGGCGGCTTTTCTGCGGGAGTGCATCGTGCACATGCCAGGCGAACCAACCCCAAAGGACGGCACGGTATGCCTCTTCCCAAGTTGGAGAGTTCTCGAATCATACTTTGAGAGACTTTCGCCTCTCGTCGCATCTGTAAAGCGACAGTCAACCCCTGATACAAGACGATTATGGCTCGAACGTATTCTACAACTCACTTGCTCCCGAAACCAAAGATTCCTGGAAAGACTATTACTAAATGAATACGCTCAGATCAAACCTCGACATAAACGCCTACTCGTAAATCGGATAATGCAACGAGATATTTCAGCATCTACTGCACTTCGATCTCTTTTGGACGATGGAGAGCTGACAGGAGCAGCCCATATAGCCGCATCTGATTTCTGTCTACTCATAGAGAATATCAATTCTCAAGACGCTGCAAGGATAGCGCCTCATATTGCCGCACAGTTGGCGCTCGATCTTGCCTCCGTCGAGGCACAACTGAACATCATTTTGGCACGCTTAGGCGATTCGGAGCAAGGGGATATCATAGCACAGTGCTGTGACAATCTTCTCCCTGACACGGCGACGCCTGACGAAGATCCTCATTCTATTCTATTTCTTACGATGCATGGATCCAAGGGTTTGACGAAGAAGAACGTTGTTATGCCAGGCCTGGAAGCGGCCTGGCTACCTGGTGCCTCTCAGGGACCTGACCTTGATGAAAGGAGAAGGTTGTTCTACGTTGCTATGACTCGGGCGACAGATTGTGTCCTTGTGACTGTTCCACAAAATCGTGGTCGGAATGACAGCTTGAATTTCAAAACGCCAGGCAGAGGCGAGCCAAGTCCGTTTATCGCAGATGCTGGATTGCGATGTACGTATCACGAATAGTCTTTATAAGTGTAGGAGTATGTGCGTTGACAACTTCCTTTTATAGCACAAACCACGACACCCGCTCTCATAGGGTGAATAGTCATATTCGTTCTATTCCGCTTGCCGCTTGGAATAAGTCATTTGAGAGCGGCTCGCTCAACAAGGTGGTTTGTGTACACGTCATGCATCATAACCACCATTTTAACCACTATGGATAGGCTATGGCTTTGACTAACGAAGACTACCTTGACATCTTGCGTCATTTACAGGCAACCATCAGGCAGTATGACCCTGAATTGTCTGAGCCCTTCTCAGAGATCGGGCAAATTGATGACACGCCACGACATCTGGTCATGCGTTACATCTCGTCATTGATTGGCGCTTATAAGCAGCATTCGGCGGGGACATATCCAAGAGTACTCAGTCTTCTGAGTCAATACATTCGACCGATAGAGGGTCGGCAAATAACGGGCATAAGGATCGCACTTTCTCCACAAGAGCGTGAACTGTATCAAATGGACGAGGTGAATCTTTCTGAGATGCCAAGTCTTGACGAATTGCTCGCAGAATTGCAGGGCATCTATGATTTGATTGAACGGGAGGCACCAGAAGAGAGGACTAATCCCACGTGACAAGAGATCAAGTCAAGAAGGCAATTACTTCTGCATTCAAGAAATATGCAGCGGCTCCCCATCATGCCAAGTTCAATCCAATCCCAAAGAAACTCACGGATGGTAAGCTCTATGAATCTTATATTCTTGGTGTACTCGCTGAAAAGTTGACCAATCAAGAGGGGCTTAACCTTCGATTGATCACTGGTACGGAGATTCGACTACGTAGTTCAGGAGGACCGATTGATTTGAAGTTTCCACACATCGACGTATATCGCCGCACGAACAAGGTTGCTGAAATATGGACTGACATTGAGTTTCTTACGTTGAGCTACAAATTGCGAGGTAGTCCTCCGGTAAGATTGGCTGGTGATATGCACGAACTGGACATAGTAATGGTCGATCCTGGCACAACAGACTTTCCGCCTCATGACTCCATCTGGCTTGGTGTCGAGTGCAAGAACACTTCTTTCGAGAAGAAATTGCTGAAGGAAGTTCTTGGAGTGCGTCGTGAGATGTGTTTTCTTCAGGATCTCAGGGCGACAAGATTTAATCGCTGGCCGAGAGTCCGGGTACCAGCAGATCCACCATCTTGTTTACTCGTATATTCTGCTGATCCAGACGTAGCCAATTACACCTCGCCGAGTGCGATTTTTGGAGTCGATTTCTTCCATGAAGCTATATGATGCTGCTATATGGTGCAACAACTGCATGGCAGCGGCCACCATGACGCACTGACCTTTCTTATGAATCCTCCCTGCCATTCAGGTTGCGATGTCAATCTCGCTCTGTTCATATATTGTTAAACACGACACTGGACTGGCTCCGAATCCATTCTGGGGCTCTTGCACTCTCGCAGTGTGTACTCCAAATCATGTAGGCGTAAAGCCCTGTGGGGATGAGTTTTGGATCGCTGGTTTCTCTCAAAGATCTCTTGGCAACAAGTTGATATATGCAATGCGGGTTGACGAAGTCCTCGGCTTCAACGAGTACCACGGCGATCCAAGATTCACTCAAAAGAAGCCAAACATCAGAGGCAGCTGGCGACAGATCCCAGGGGATAACATGTACTACCTCGACGGTGCCAACGTGTGGCGACAGGAGAAGACCATTTATCATACTGATGCCGAGGATATTCTTAGGGACTTAAGGCATCCGAAGGTTTTTATATCAAGGCACTATTTCTACTTCGGGGCGAACGCTCGCTCTGTTCCACAATTCAGCAACCTGGTACACAAAGGGAGAGGGGTTAAGTGTGACCATGATGATAAAGAAGTCAGCCTGTTCATCGAATGGCTTCAAAAAAAGTTTCCCGTTGGCATTCTTGGTACCCCGAGGGATCGTAGAGGGCGGATGGATTGTCCGGGGGCAAACTGACTTCACATGACAGCGTGGGCAACAATGCTTAAGGATTTGCAGAGACAGGCATGAATCTCAGTTGTGAACGAAATGTGGATTGGTCGTTCGGCGGTGCGCAGTTGACGCACACGCTACGAGACATTTGAGTACTCACGACAGAAGACTGTGTTCGAATCCATTTGCATAAGAAACCAATCTCAAACGGAGTCCGCAATAGACCTGGGATTCCTGGCCGAGTCAATGCTCTTCTACTCCGATGTGGTCGTGATTGCGAGTCAGGGGATCCTCACGCAGTTGGCGAAGGCCTGCGGGCCCGAAGTACTCATAGAACTCATTCAACGAGGCCATTTTCGACTTAGTTACGAGCAACAACTAACTGGAATACAAACTACCAATACTGGTAGACCGAACGAGCGCCATTCAGCAGTTACCTTATCGTCTCCACAACACGATCTGCAGCACATAGCTCCTAAGCTATTCATGCAGTTGACCGGCAGGTCCGGCAAGGGTCGCAGGCTTGCAAACCGATTTACAAAACTTGTCCACCCTATCAGTAGAGCCCCGGGTGCGCTCGAGGATTTTCGATTCGACTTGCTTGATAAGCAGTACCTTCAATCCGCCGTCCAGCAGTTATTATCAAACTATTCACCGGAATACTCTATACCCAACCCGTTAATATTTGAAGTTCAGGAAGTCGGACATGAATATGCGGTGGTAACCAACATTGATTTTGTTGCCTTGAATAAAAGCTATCATCTCCACGTGGCGCCGTCTCACTCATCCATGAATCCAGCATTCCTTCTAAGCCACATCTTGACAACAAGGGACAATCTATACTTCGCATCCACAACGAAAGCCGATCTGGCGCTCAGTCCGATCTCTTCTCAGATACTTGTCACCAAAGTGAACTCGATACTCGATAGGGGCCGCAGGCACGCCTCACAACTCAGTGCATTTCAAGATTTTCTCTTCGACGACGGCAGGGCCATCGGGGAATCAATCAACAGCGGGCAAAGGTCCTTCGCAGACTTGCTCAAGATCCTCGAACAAGCAAATAAGTTTCGACATTGGATCAAAGACAAGCCACCTGATGCCAATCTGGCAAAGGATTATTTCAGAGAAGTGACACGATCGTCATGGATTGACACACTAACAGGTAAGAGCTTCAGATGGGCCATGTTTACCGGCATGGAACTGGTGCTCGGAGCGCTGGGAGTGAGCCCTGCCGTCGGTGCTGGAATTAGTGCCGCTGATTCATTCTTCCTTGATCATGTCGTCAAAGGCTGGAAGCCCAACCAGTTCGTCGACGGACCGCTTCGCAGGTTTGTCAGCCTCAGTAGCGAAAGAGCTTGAAACTGAGCCACTTACGCCCGAATGAAGCAACCGCAACCTGTACGAAACAATTGGCAACTCCGATAGAGCTGTAAAGCAGAGAACAGTCGAAAGTCGTTGAATTTCCCGTGGATTATTTCTCACCTCCATCGGGTATCGCTCTTCGGAAAATTGTATGTTGTCGAACCTCTTATTATCTTACAAAAAAGGCTGAACTCATAAAGTTAAAGACCTGAAAGGAAGATCTCACAGCAAATAGATTTGTAAGATCGTAATCGAATTTTCGTAGTACTTGATTCTCTTCTTGCTCATAAAACTGGAAGTTTTCGAAGCACTCTTGAAGGGAACCCGGCACTACGCCCTCGACGGGCGTGGGCTGATGGTTCTTTTGAGTGCGGGCATTCCAGTGCCTTTGAGCAGAAGGGCGTCAGATTCACGCCCTTTTTTGTTAACGAAAGGAATAGTTTATGAGACCATCTAATTCAAAATCGATAACGCTCCGCCACCTCGATTCAGTCCTGAAGGGACATCTCCAACTCGCCAGCAGCCTTCAGCAATTGGAACTCCTTGCGGAGATAGCGGCTGATGTGTCAAGGTCAGAAACGCTCGCCATGGAAGTCCTCACAAAGATTGATAACATTCTGGAGGAGAAGGGCGATCATAATGATTGGATTCGATGCGCAGATTATGCCAGCCGATTAGGATTGGATATGTTTGAAAATAAATTCCTCTTGAGGGGCCTGGATATTTATGTAACCGGTGGCGGGAAGATATTCGAATACTGGACGGCATTCGAACGACTATGTGTCCTCAGTCGAGGGAATAGTCTATTGAGACGACTCATCGAAAAAACAGTGGATGAATGCATACATGGATTGCGATTGCATGGGGAAGACACAGTGAAAATCTTCGAAGGCATTAGCTGGTTTCGGCGGGGGGCTGAACTTGTGGAAGCCATTTATACGGGTTGGAATGACCCTGTCTATTACGCCGACAAGACCCTGAGTCTGCTGGATGTTCAGGCTATCGACAGCATAGATAGAAACGACATCTCTTTCAATCTGTTATCGAATCTATCAAGTGAACTTCGAAAACGAAACCACGCAGAGCTTGAGAAAATCTATGTATATATCAAGGATGGGAGGCTGTTCGGCACTTATGACTCAGAGTTTCAGGAACTGAAGTTGGACTTCAAGAAGAGATTGAGCGAATACGAACCCCAGGTAACGACAACTTATGTCCGGGATGGAAAACAGTGACCTCCACGACCCACGGTCCGAAAGAGAGTGAATTGAACCCTCGCTCCAAATATGTACCTAATACAAATGCGGAGAGGATGCCATTATGAAGAACGTTTGCCGAATTGCCCTGGCCATGACTTTGATTTCCGTTCTATCTATGGCTCAATCTATCGAAGGCCGAGATGTCACAAAAACCATCAAAGCTTACTACAATCCCGTGATGGATTACTGTCACCTGATCGGTGCTTCACTGTCCGAAAAGGGAATCTTGGATATGACTTTCGGGTTGGACTATGATGGGATAGTCCTTGCAAATTCCTATGGATGGTCACTCAGCAGCATTTGTTATGATATCGCTTTACGAATCACATTTGAGAACGCTCGAAAGATCGTTTCTCAATTGGCTGATATCTCACGCATGAGAGTCTATATCGCCGAATTCGAAGATCAGAGAGATAAATACGGAAATAAGATTGGATCCGAGAAGAGAATTTTGTGCCGATTAGAGCTCTCAAGGGAGACCATTCAGCGGTTGAATTGGCAGTATGTGAACAAGGAATTGAAGCAAGCTCGCATTGAATATGCCTTACTTGTCCAAATGCTCGACGATTCCTATTTCGATCCAGATCATTTCGACAAAATCCTTGTCAAGGCGCCAGATTCCCAATAGATTTCTACGGTCGAATACCTTGGAAATTACTGTAGATGAACTCCTCTCTATACTCAACAACATTGCTGACAACTTAAATAATTTCGCATTACAGTTAGAAGCGAACATGGCATGGTACGTGATTGACAAAGCCAATATTCCACTACAGTTGAAAACACTCAAGGAACAGAGAAAAGAAAAAGATGCAACTCAACCCCCCAAAAAAGACTAAAGACGAATCTAAGAAACAAGATGAACCGCTCATGGAGTTCCATAAGTTCATGCGCCGTATCGTGCGTGGGAAGCCTGAAGCGGTCAAAGCAAGGAAAAACTGAGAGGTTTTTCTGCTCATTTGGGAGATTCCAATCATGAAGCATATCGGCGGCTTTTGCCTTCTCGTTTTATTCCTACTGCCATTATTTGGACAACACTCCTATTCATTTCCCCAACCAACAAAAAAGAAGAAAGCGAATGACAGAGCGGCCACTCTTAATCCAAGGCAGATCGACATCATGGAACGAATAGACTTTGACCTTCGGGCGTTCTGTGATCTTTCTGAATTTGGTGGCCAGGTTAGATTCAACGCTTACGGCGGCATGAATAAACCCGTATCTGAGATAATGCAAAGGATGAAGGCCGGGCTTCGTGATAGACGCAACCTTCCCGACGTCCTGAAACAGCTGAAAATTGGATACGAAAGACAAGGCTCTATGCTCAAAGCGCTTACCATTGCTTCGGTTCGCCACGATGTATTTCCTTCTCTTAGTGGTGAAGAGTGTGACCACCTTCTCAACATGGCTGACGGCGATGTCCTTGACCTTGCAAATAGATACACGAATTACCTTATATGGCTTGACGCCGAAATTCAAAAACTGCCGAAGTATTGACACTCCATTCATGGACGATGGTGTAGATATGAAAAACGAATGACCCACCCCTGAACTCGATGTACTTCTTGGTGCTGTCATTTTCATCCTTGTGTCTCCGGAGTGACCTCGATAGGCCATGCGGTTTTCACCGATTCTAAGCTGCTCTATGTGCCAGGTAGTCGTCCATCTGAAATCACTAACTTGTCGATGGATTGCAAAAATCTGATTTTCTAACAGATTTTTTGTACATTTCCCGTGAGGCTTGCTTTAGATGCCAATTTTACGGTCCATTCACACGCATGACTCATTAGCATTTCATGATCAGGATGAACAAATCGGGTCTCACTCTCACACTCAATTTTCAATAATTCATGAACAACTTCCAAGACAAAGCCAACTTCATTTGGCAAGTCGCCGATGACATCCTTCGGGGCGTATACAAGGGGCATGAATATGGAGACGTAATTCTTCCCTTCGTGGTGTTACGGCGACTGGATTGCGTGCTCGAAGCAAGGAAAGAGCAGGTATTAGAAACCTACAACAAATTTAAGAAGACCTTACCAGACCTGAACAAAGTTCTCCTCAAGGCATCAGGGGTGAACTTCTACAACACCTCAAAGTACGACCTTGACCGACTGTCTCAGGACAACAAGAACCTGGAAATAAACTTTAAGAACTACATCAACGGGTTCAGCAAGAACGTCTATGAGATATTGGAGAATTTCGGCATTGACAAGATCACCGAGAAGTTGGTCAAGGACAACCTACTTTTTCTCATGGTGGACAAGTTTACGGAGATCGATCTCCATCCCGACAAGGTTTCCAATCATGAGATGGGATATATTTTTGAAGAACTCATTAGGAGGTTTAGCGAACAATCCAATGAGGCCGCAGGAGAGCACTTCACTCCTCGTGAAGTCATTCGTCTCATGGTGAACCTTATTTTTGCAGAGCATGAAGGCGAACTGAAACAAAAAGGCATTATACGAACTCTCTATGACCCTGCATGTGGAACAAGCGGCATGCTCACAATCGGCAGGGAGCACATACGTCAAAAAATCAGCGCTACCGCAGAGATCGTGACATTCGGGCAAGAGCTTAATGAGCAATCATATGCTATCGCAAAATCGGATGCGCTCATAATGGGTGAGGAGGCGGACAATATCCAATACGGCAATAGTTTTACGGCAGACAAGTTTGGGACGAAGAAGTTTGACTATATGCTCTCAAATCCACCCTATGGCGTCTCTTGGAAAAAGGAACAAGCGTTCATTGAAAACGAAGCGACCAACCCAAATGGACGCTTCTTTGCTGGAACACCGAGAGTGAGTGACGGCTCCTTTCTCTTTCTTCAGCATATGATATCAAAGATGGAGCCACGGGGAAGCCGAATTGCGATAGTGTTCAATGGATCTCCTTTATTCTCAGGGGATGCTGGAAGCGGCGAGAGTGAGATTCGGAAATGGATTATCAAAGGCGATATGCTCGAAGCAATCGTTGGGATGCCAGACCAACTCTTCTATAACACAGGCATCTCAACATACGTTTGGATTGTCACCAACAAAAAGCCGAAACGAAGAAAAGGGAAAGTGCAGCTCATCAATGCGGTTGACTTCTTTGAGAAGATGAGGAAGAGTTTGGGGAATAAACGGAATTACATAACCGACAAACAGATTGAGGAAATCACCCGAATCTACACACAGTTTCAAGGGGGAGAGTACTGCAAGATTTTCAACAATGAAGACTTCGGTTACACCAAGGTGACCGTTGAGCGACCTCTCCGAGACGAGAAGGGGAACCTTGTCAAAGACAACAAAGGAAATCCCAAATCAGATTCAAGCTTGAGGGACACAGAGAGCATTCCCTTGACAGAAAGCATCGAAGAGTACTTCAAGCGTGAAGTGCTACCTCATGTGCCCGACGCCTGGATGGATAGAACTAAAGACAAGGTCGGGTACGAGATCAGCTTCACCAAGTATTTTTACAAATATCAGCCCTTGAGACCGCTGGAAGAAATTACAGCGGACATTTTAGCATTGGAGAGGGAGACCGAGGGGTTGTTGAAACAGGTCATCGATAAATAAAAAATGTGACAGGAGACACGATACCCTTGCTACGTCTTGCACCATTCACAAAATAGGAGAAAGACATTTGAAAAGAACGGAAGACGAGTTCCGTGCGTTAATGGATGAAGTCGAAGTGATTGTAGAAAAGGAAAAACGACTGTTTCGGAACATCAAAGACAGTTTCCGTTTTAAAAGTGTGGTTGAGACTCTTGAACCTCGAAGAAGGGCTTTTGATCATGCGTTGCAAACGTGCCTCGATAAAAACGGCATTAGACCTGGCAATTTGCGCTCGTTACTCGATCAGGAATGGCACAAGATCGAAGTGTCAGGGGAACCTTCTAAATCCCGTCGAGTAATTTCGATATTGGCAGTAGGCCTTCCGCCACAATGGGCCTACAAGGCATATGGAGCGCAGGCCAAGTTTGTGGAGGTTCTAAACGCAAAATGGAACAGTTATCTCGATTCGACAATTGTTCTTGTAAGGCGCCTTTGGAACGAAACAACAAAAGATTAGACCATGATCGAATCGAAAGAAAGAGAACAATTACAAGAGTGCGCAGCACTGTACCTACAGGAATATGCAGGATCACAAGACGTCTATGGCTGGATGGCAAAGCATGGTATTGGAGAATCTGATTATGGTAGGTGGCTTGATGCTTTGGGCAGGAAAGAGAGTGTGTTCCATCATAGGCTTTTCGGACATCATCCGATTTATGATTTCCCGCTCTTTGAACCAGAAAAGATTCCTGATTTCATAGAGCATGTGTGGATTTCAGATGGATTTACTAAGCAAGGGCTACCAATCATCCCTGGAGACTTTCTCAAGGATACACGGATTTTGGAATATTGTTCTCAACGTACTCTTGAATGGAACTTTGTCAATGGTTTTGATTTGCTTTCGGGCACACTCGCAATCTATGCAGGATACAAGAACTGCAAACTCTATTTTGGCCAGGAAGCTTCAATTGATACCTTGACGGATTTCGCCAAGCAGGTTGGAATTGGAACGCTTGAAATGGCCCTGGCCATTGCGAGGACAAACCCGTTTTTACTCTTTGGTGCAGTTCTCTACTTAGCTGGAACTTTGAAAGGATTAATGAATGACTCATCGGTCGTTTACTTCAAGAAAATCACGTCTCGGTATTATGTGATCGTGATGGACCCAACCCTCTCCCTTCAAAAAGTTGTGGAGAGTTACTACTTAAAAGTGCCCGAGGCTGAAAAAGCACTGAAAGCAAAAGTTGAGGGATATTATCTAAAGAAATGAAGCCGTACCCTAAATACAAACAGTCGGGCATTGCTTGGCTTGACGCCATTCCTGAACATTGGGCTATTTTGCGTGGTGATTGGGTGCTCAACATGGAGAAGACTACAATCGCCAAGGAACAGCTACAAGGCAAGGAAGTGTTCCACTATAGCATTCCCTCAATCCAAGAGTACGGGACGGGTCTTGTAGAGAATGGAAGCGAGGTTGATAGTAACAAATCGTTGATAACAGGAAACGAACTATTGGTGTCGAAACTCAATCCACGCAAGGGTATGGTTCTAATCTCCGAGCCAAAGGAGCAGCTAACCGTTTGCTCCACGGAGTTCGTGGTGCTGATTCCTGAAAAGATTGACTTACGCTACGCCTATTACCTATATCTCTCCCACCCGACGAGGGAGCGCATTTCCGCTACAGTTCAGTCGGCAACATATAGCCATCAACGAGCAAATCCAGCGGACATATTTAAGATGTGGAACGCATTCCCCACGATTCCTGAGCAGCAGGCCATCGCCCGCTACCTCGATGATAGGACCAAGAAGATCGACACACTCATCGACAAGAAGCAACGGATGATCGAGTTGCTAAAACAGCAGCGCACCGCAATCATCAATCAAGCAGTTACCAAAGGTATTAACCCCAATGCAAAGATGAAGGATTCAGGGATTGAGTGGATTGGGGAAATACCTGAACATTGGCAAATCAAGAGATTGAAGTATACTTCACGAACTATCTCCAAAGGAACTACGCCTTCAACAATCGGTAGAGAAACAATTCCATCGGGAAGCGTACGTTTCATAAAAGCAGAAAACATAGTGAATAATGAGATTAAGGAGGAACCCGCATTCTTCATAGATGAAGAGACTAATCGGTCACTGGCAAGATCTCAACTTGAGGAGAACGATATCCTTTTTGTGATAGCAGGTGCGACAATTGGCAAGGTCGCAGTATTGAAAAGAGCTCTAATGCCAGCGAACACGAATCAGGCGGTGTGTTTCGTCAGATTGAAGCATTCCGAGAATCACGCATTCATTTGGTATTGGCTTCAGTCAAGCAGGATTGATGAACTTACATGGTTGGATGCCGTGCAATCAGCACAGCCAAACCTATCTATGGAAAGTCTCGGCAATTTCTACTTGGCTCATCCACCCTCGGATGAGCAACACGAGATAGTGCGAGTTGTCAAATCTTCCCTCTCAACAATAGCCGACACCGTGAAGAGGATCGAACACGAAATTCTACTTCTACAAGAGTACCGTACGGCGTTAATCTCGGAGGTCGTTACAGGCAAGATTGATGTAAGGCCTTACGCCAATCCTGAAGAAGAGGCGTAGGAATTAGGAAATGCGGGAAAACGGGGGGAAAGAGGCAACAAAATAATTAACCCCAAAGGTTAATAAATATTGCATTTCACAAATTGAATGATTATCTTATTCAAAGGAACAAAGCTCGCCAATACCATCAATGACGATAAGAAATTGAATCGTCAGTACGGTCCAAGTGCTAAAATCATACGTACCTGTTTAGACGACCTGAAAGCCGTCTCGCCATTGAGTGTCCTCAAGAAATTACCTCAACATCGGTGTCATGAACTCAAGGGTAATCGTAAGGGTCAACTTGCAATCGATTTGATCTACCCCTATCGCCTTGTATTCGAGCCCGCCGATGACCCACCATCAATCAAAGACGATGGTGGTATGGATTGGGAAAACATTCGAAGTATTAGAATAATCGAAATTGTTGATTATCACAAACAAGGTAGGAAATAATGAGCTCCGTCCAAGAAAATCAATATGAGCCGACGAGTGTTTCCCATCCAGGTGAAACATTGAAGGCAACCATAAGAGCCATTTGCATGACTCAATCAGAGTTATCAAAACGCATGGGGCGCCCCCTGAAAACCATCAATGAGATCATCAGAGGGAAAACAGCTATAACATCGGATACAGCTCTTCAGTTAGAGACTGTTCTTGGCATACCAGCAGGCTTTTGGTTGGAGCGACAACATCAATACGATGAAAGCATTTCACGGAGTCGGGAAATGGACCGTTTGCCAGATTTCGCAACATGGACAAAGAGATTCCCGCTTAGAGAAATGAATCGATTGTTTGAATTTCCACTTCGTGAGAATACATCGGAACAAATAAGAGAATTATTGGCATTCTTTGGTGTTGTTACACCGAAGCAATGGTATCAATACTGGAACGCATTGGCTGTTAGTTACCGCCAATCAAAAGTGTATAGCGCCCAAAAGGAGGCTGTAAGCGTATGGCTTAGAATCGGGGAGATCAAAGCTCAAAATGTAAGGTGTGCAAATTATAGCCAAACAAATTTCCGAGAAGCTCTCAAAGAAATACGAGGATTAACCAGAGAAGAACCAAGTATATTTGAGGAGAGGATGCGGAAACTTTGTGCTGAAAGTGGAGTAGCACACGTCCTTGTACCCGAATTGCCGAGAATAGCGCTTAGTGGTGCGACGAGGTGGATCACACCCAAGAAAGCACTGATACAACAAAATCTTCGGTACAAGACAAACGATCAGTTTTGGTTCACATTTTTTCATGAAGCGGCTCATATACTTCTTCATAGCAACGAAGGCTTGATATTAGACTTCGAGGGGAATAAAGATACGAGTGAGAATGAGGCCGATGGTTTTGCAGCAGATTTTCTCATTGGCCAGCGTGATTATAAGAAATTCATCTCCGAGGTAAGTCCCACAAGAAAAACAGTAGCGGCTTTTGCAAAATCAATTGGGATTGCGGAAGGAATTATTGTTGGCAGATTACAACACGACAAGATTATCGGGTTCAACCAGCTAAATGACCTCAAGAGTAAATTCACATGGAGTCATCAAAATGAGGAGTGAGCTCGGCAGTTCTATTGGCTGCACCTACGCAATGCTTTCTTCTTCCCCATCCAATTAACCTTTCCGACTAATGTCCCAAGAGACCAAAGAAAAAGACTTCGAGAAACACATCGAGAGCTACTTATGCTCAGGCATTGGTGGCTACCTCAAAGGTGCGCCCGAAGACTACGACAGGGGCCTATGCCTCATTCCCGATGAACTAATCAGGTTCATCAAAGACACTCAACCCAAGGAGTACTCAAAACTCGAATTGCAGTACGGCACAAGCACAAACGAGAAGATTTGCCAAAACATCTCAACCGAGATAGGCAAGTTCGGGACGCTCCACGTTTTGCGGAAAGGTTTCACCGACAGAGGTGCGAGATTCAGACTCGCATACTTTAAGCCCGCAAGCGGAATGAATCCAGAGCATGAGCAGTCCTATCGGAAGAATAGGTTCTCCGTTGTCAGGCAGGTTAGGTACAGCAGGAAGGATACGAATGATGCCCTTGATATTGTCATCTTCCTAAACGGGCTGCCCATTATTACATTGGAGTTGAAGAACTCCCTCACGGGTCAGTATGTGGAAGATGCGGTCAAACAGTACAGGCGTGATCGAGATTCAAGGGAACCATTGTTCCAATTCAGGAGATGCCTTGTTCACTTTGCCGTCAGCAATGAAAAAGCTTTCATGACGACAAGGCTTGAGGACGACAAAACCACATTCCTTCCCTTCAATAAGGACACCGAGAACCCCATCAACCCCAAAGGACACAAGACAGCCTACATTTGGGAAGATGTACTCTCGAAGGATAATCTCCTCGACCTCATACAGAATTATCTCCACCTACAAAAAATCACGGACAAAGTCTATGTTGAAGGCAAAGGGGTAGTCGAGAAGACAAAGGAGGTCCTTATTTTCCCACGCTACCACCAACTCGATTGCGTCAGAACAATACTTGCTGCCGTCAAGCGAGAGGGAACAGGAAAGAACTATCTCGTACAGCACTCAGCGGGTTCGGGCAAATCAAACTCTATCGCATGGTTGAGCCACAAACTTGCAAGCCTCTATCAAACCTATAAAGACACCGAACGTATTTTCGATTCTATCATCGTCGTTACCGATAGGACAGTCCTGGACCAGCAACTACAAAACACGATAAAGCAGTTCGAGCAAACAGAGGGGGTAGTAAGACCGATAGACGTCAATTCCATGCAACTCAAAGAAGCGCTACAGAATGGGAAAGACATCATTATCAGCACCATTCAAAAGTTCTCCGTTATACACAAGGAAATGGAGAGCCTGAAAGGTAATCGGTTTGCAGTAATCATCGATGAAGCACATTCTTCCCAATCAGGTGAGGGATCTAAACACCTCAAAGAGACACTATCGGTGAATCTCGATGAGGCGGAAAAGGCGGACACCATTGATTTTGACTTAGATGATGAAGTCGAGCATGAAATAGGAACCAGAGGCAAACAACCTCACATCAGCTATTTCGCCTTCACAGCGACCCCAAAGAACAAGACGCTGGAACTATTTGGGAGGAAGAACGAAACGGGCAAGTTCACGGCGTTCCACACATATACGATGCGGCAGGCCATAGAGGAGGAGTTCATCTTAGATGTGCTCAAGAATTATACCACCTTCAAGCGGTATTTCAAGCTCGTGAAATCCGTCGAGGGGGACAAAGAATACGAGAAGAAAAAAGCAATACGACTCCTCACCTCTTACGTTGACCTCAAACCACACGCCTTTGACTTGAAGACCAGAATAGTCCTCGATCACTTCCTGGACGTCACCTCAAAGGCCATAGAGGGCAAAGGTCGGGCGATGTTAGTAACCAAATCACGATTACATGCCGTGCGATTCCAGCTAAGCTTCGACAAAGTCATGAAGGAGATGGGATTGCCCTTTAAATCGCTCGTAGCCTTCTCAGGAACGGTTATCGATCCCGATTCAGGTGCATCCTATACGGAAACGGGGATGAACCGCCTACCCCAAAAGGTAAGCATACAGGACGCACTAAAGACGCCAGAGTATCGCATCCTCATCGCAGCCAACAAGTTCCAAACAGGCTTCGATGAACCGTTGCTACATACGATGTACGTGGATAAGAAACTCGGAGGCGTTGGGGCCGTCCAAACCTTGAGCCGCCTGAACAGGACGGCAAGAGGAAAGGTCGATACCGTAATTTTGGATTTCGTCAACGAATGGGAAGAAATCCAAAAGGCATTTCAGGATTACTACCAAGTGACGTATCTCGAAGAGGAAACCGACCCCAACAAACTCTACACACTAAAGACCCAATTAGAGCAGTACGAAGTATTTACACGCCAGCAGGTCAAAGACTTTGCCAAAATATTCTTCAATCCAAAGGAGCCAGCGGAAAAGCTCCAACCCATATTGGACGAGGCAGTAGTGGCGTTCATTGAGATGGAGGACGGCAGTAAAGAGGATTTTCGCTCATTGCTACAAACCTATATCCGATTCTATGCGTTTGTATCCCAACTCGTAACCTTCAAAGATGTAGATTTGGAAGAGCTGTACGTCTTTGCCAAGAGCCTGAACAGGAAACTCCCGAAGAGGAAGAATCAACTCCCATATGAGATAGAGGAGTGCGTGGACCTGGATTCATTCCGCATACAGGAAACCTTCAGCGGTTATATTCCGCTCACCAAAGAGGACGGTCAGGTGAAGCCGATAGGAACCGACACACGAGGCACATACCAAGAGGAGTTTGATTTCCTATCCAACATCATAAAGACGCTCAACGATGCCTACGGTGCAAACCTCACGGATGAGGACAAGGTTGATATCAAGACCATGCAGGCGAAAATTGAGAAACACGAAGAACTACGGGCGGTGATGAATAGCGACAACACGGAGGCGAATATCAAGTACAAGTTCGAGAAGGTGTTGGACGACATCATGCTTGAGTTCGTTAACACGAAGGTCGAGCTGTACAAGAAACTCACCGACGAACAAGTGAATACCGTACTCAAAAAGAAATGGTTTCAGGAGTACTACAAGCAGAGGCGGGCGGGATAATCATTGGCTCGGGCTCGCATTGCAAGCGAGGGGTTGCAGAGTTGGAATGAGAAACGCTTTAATAAATAAAGGAGTCGGAAGGGGCAAAACATGAGCTTGGAACTGTCAATCACTTCACCACTTGTCCAGAGGATTCTTTCCTTCTTTCGAGGTCTACTTGAGCGGTTCGAATTGATCAGTCCGCAACTTCCTTCTCACGGAAAAATACCGAATGAATCATGGATACGACCAATCCCTTTCAATAATCCTCGGCCTTAGGCAAGACGTGGAATCCGAAGGTGAGATAGAGAAACTCAAGAAGATTCTCCATCTCGATTTTCAAGCAAAGATCTCAAAGATCTCGTTGGAGGAATTTGTCGATGCTGTTCAAGGGTACGTCCCTCCGAATGACATTGAATGGATAGAGAGTTTTCAAAGACGTTACCTGGATATGTCTAAAGGGAGAGAGCTCGAAGAAGCGATGAAGAGAATCGGATGATGAACAAATTTGGACGATGAATGAAGCAAATAAACAAGCAGCCTAATAAGAGGTGACCAATGGCAAGTGATTCTATTGAAATTGTGGCGGATGCAATCTTGCAAGGGATAAGCCCCAAGGAGCTTCGAGAAAAGGGATGGACGTATTCCGACGAAGGCGTAGGTGGTGAGATTGAGGTCATTGCAAACAGTGCGGACAGGGCCGCAGAGGTTTTGAGGACCTTCTTTCCATCGGGTGTACCCGTCAACTCCGATTTCTATGACAAACTTTCTCGGTTCAGTAGATATTTCGGGTTCGGCGAGCATTCAGAGAAACTCGTCGGTGTAATCTGGGCGGCCGCTTTTGATCATATGACTGATGCAAATCGAACTGAAATGCTGCGGGTGCTTAAGGAATCTGAGAATTTAGATTTTTGGACAATGATCCGTGCATTCCCCCATTTTCTGCCCAAGTTAAAGCTACCCCTCAGTTCGTTCGCCGACTACTTATTTGAGTTTGCTGACAAGATAGGTCCCGATCTCGCTGGGGGACCATTCTTCGAGGCAATAGAACTGTTCGCATATCGTAGACCGAACGAGGCTCTTGAAGTTCTTAAGTATCATCTGGACAAGGAAATGGGTTCCACGAGAGCGCACTTATGTTCGCTTATTCTTGGCGGAATAAGATCGGCTTCTCGGGATGGTAGGATTGATTCTGGCATTGTCAATCGACTGGACGATGAACTCTTGAGGTCTCCGATCACGCAAAAGCGCCTATGCTATCACGGCTCATGGGTGTCTGCGTTTAGAATGGACAAGGTCTCAGTCGAGGAGTTGGATCAAAGGCTGCAACAGATGTTGGGGGGGGATGAAAAAGAGATATCAGAAGCGTTTCGTTCTGCTTATGGATGCCTACTTGGCAAACTTGGTGACCAGGCATTCGTGAATTTTTACATTCGATGGATTGGAGCCCATGCCGATCCATCAATTCCATCTACTGCCAAATATTGGGTAGTTCATTCAATATTGAGCCTATGTAGTCCCAATCCAGGGAAAACCGAAATTCTCGATTTCAAGGCTGGAGCTAACCTTTTGATTCGAGTTCAACCCATCCCATACGATCATGCTGGCATTTGGAGAGACATGGAGTATTTCCTTGTTGATGCTTTGAAAGAGGGTAATGAAACATTTGAAATCGTACTGAACGGAATGTATTTGGCCGATGAAGTTAACCTCTCAAGGTTAATTACCGAAGGCAAGCTCCAGTACCTTGAATCTGAGATGAGTCAACATGGAATGACCCAGTACGTTTTTAAACTAATTGTTTCGGACAATCCTACCTTGCGGAAGCTGGGCTTTGAGTTATTGCGATCCCATCAGGTTCACGCAGACGTCAAAGACGTCATGGAAGTGGTTAAGCCAGTACCGGGCGTATTGAAGATAATCTTACTCGAATCTATCCGGCGACCGATGCTCGGGGAAGACACTTCGCAGTTTTTTCTGGCTCTGCTTCCCATTTATGAGCAGTGCGAATCTGAGGTCAAAGAGGAGTTCAAAAGAGAAATGGTAGTGCAGGGGATTAACTATCCGGGGGCATGCTTGTCGAAGTGGAAGGAATTGGAGAATCCCTCAAATTTTCTTAGAGAAGTCATCGAGCGAGTTGAAAAGTATTTCACAAATCTAAAGGCAGTGGCAAACTCACCGGTGAACAGCCTAACATTCCCCGGATTCGAACAAGCGGTAGAGCGTGGTGCACGGGAACAATCTCATGCGGTAAGTAATTCAGTCAAGCAACGATCGATATTGCGACAGTTTGCGACCACGATTCAGGTAATCTATGGAGATACGTGGACGACATATGTCGATGGACATTTGGGGAAGCCATCCGGTTTTCAGAGCATCTCACACAGTATCGAGTACCCAAGGATAGAACGAATTGATCCGGAGGGAATGGCCATCCGAAGACTAAATGCTGCCATCGAGTTGGAAAAATTGGTAAAAAAGGATGCTTCCCATTGACCCTTGGTTGAACGAAGCCCATTTGAAGATATGGCTGGGCCGACTGAAGGAGTTTGGCGAACTCGACGCCTCATAACATTCTATTTGGAACATGTACTCAATCAAAAAATTCTCGCCCGACCAAGCAAGGGACCATATGGTGAAGCTGGGAAGGACATCGTGGCGGTGGAGGATATGGCAACAGGGGAGTATTGTTCGTATGTAGTAAAAGCGGGAGATCTAAGCAAGACGTTGGATGGTAAGTATGGCGTCCTCAAGCAAATGGATGATGCTATGAGAATCCCCTTGGATGATCCAGCTTACAACGGAAAAAGAAGGACACTTGTTGTAGTGCACAATGGGGTGGAAGGAAATCGAGGGGCCATCAAAAAGTTCGAGGATGCTAAGGCAAGGCTGGAATCCGAATTTGCCACTGTTCTCCGCTCTCCGATCCAAAGATGGGATGGGTCTGCCCTTGCGAAAATATTGTTTCCGCATGGCGGTCCTTTCAAGCAGTTCGATGAATATCAAAATGAAATCGGTCGCTTGAACAGTGCAGTTGACGTTGTGGTGAAGATCAAAGAGAAACTCCCTGCAGTCCAACAAGGGATCATGCAGCCAAAGTCTCCTTCGGAAATACTGGCAGCCGAGATTTCTGAGTCAATCGCAAAAGCAGAGAGAAAGTATGGACAGTTTAAAGTGGCGTAGAAAAAGGGCAAAACTATGAAATCACCCTCTTTGAAATCATTCCTCACCAATTATGTCGAAAATCTATTGGAGCGAACCAGGATTGAAGGGAAAGGAGTAAAATATGGTTTCGACTGGCTCATTTACAATCTTGGCCTCTCTCGTGGGTGGACTCCGATTAGATTACCATTTGTGCGACAAGGAAGGGACAAGCTCCCTAAAGCAAAAACTGAAGCTGAATTTGGAATTGATGTTTCTTTCTTGACCTCCGGAACTGAATTACTCATATTCGTTCTAAAAGACGAAAATCTTAACAACACAAGCTGGGTGAACAATAGTTTTGATACTGACTTGCGTAAGGCAATCACGCCAGACGTTTCAGATCCGAGGTTTTCAAATCTCCGGTCAGTGAAGGTGATACTTGCATATAACAAAGGAGATGATCATACAGGCATCCAGCTGTATAATAACTTTGTGAGCGGATCGCCGGGGCACGTTGGGGATACCATCGTCTTAAGTCACGAGAGATGGAACTTGGACAAAATTGTTCAGGAGGTTACCGATTCGCTCCTGACCCCAGAATTGCTACCCCAAAACGTATCTGGCATGCTTGGCTTCCTCTGTGGGATTGTGGCAAGGACGGAGGTAAACTCCCCCGACTGGGAGAATCAGGTGGTGCCAACATGGAAACAGTTTCTTACTGTTGCGCTCCAAGGGCCCGTGGCCCCTCAGAGCATTCACCTTGTGACTGTGAGCTTGATAATACTACAGGAATACGTTTCTGCAGGGAATCCGACCTCTCGAATCGCCTGGATTGAACTCATTGAGTGGGCAATGCTCAGCCTTTGGAAGGCATTTCCTCAGGTCAATGGGGCAACGAAGGAACTGATAGTGAACATCTGGATGGACCTCTACGTGTTTGAGTTAGATCAATACATCGGGTTCGTCTCAGATGCGTTAACAACTCAAGACGCAGTCGCCGGAAGAACCCCCGCCGTTGGGGCTTTGAGCGCTGTCGGCGACGGCTACTCAGCCTTTTGGACTTTGGGTCGCCTTGGTCTGCTGACGGTCGCACCTCAAGAAATAATGGACATGGACAAAAATCAAGGTAAAGAGGCTGTTTCTCAGATCGTCAGGAGAAATGCCGAAATTCTGATTAAGGCATTGCACCATAACCCAGCATTCTTGCGGCCACTGCTGGATGCTCACCATGTTCAGCTCTTCCTCACTTGGCTGGTTCTCCGGCAATCAGGAAGTCAGAAGGAAATGGAAATGTGGCTCACTGAACTTGAGGGTCGGCTTCTGATGCGTAGAGTTGACAACGCCGGGCTTCCTTTCCCCGAGGGCAGGAACAGATTAGATCTCGTTGCTGAATATGCTGCTACCCAAATCCGTCCACCGGAGTACGTTGACGATAGTTCATATCTTCTAATGATGATCCTTGAGCTGTGTTTTTCGTTGCCAGATAATCCTCGGGATATGTTGTTGAAGATGTATCATGAACAAATTGTTCTCGGGATCGACTCCAAGGGGGATAGGTATGCTCGAAAGAGTGACAAACAAGATGTTAGCCCGATAAACCTCGTTTGGTGGTGCCCTTCCGAGTCTTGGGGTACGAAGGTTCTGGATGGTCCATGCAGCGAAGGGGTCTCCGTGGCTGTTAGTTTTGAAAGCAATCGTGATGAAGGAAAGACGTTAGCTGAGTGGATCACTGGGTTCGTCGAACTCTCTCGGAAGAGCTTTCCGGGAGACATCAGGACTGACATTCCAAGGTCCGTCTTGATTCTGGCTTGCATGAAATACAACTCACCCTTACCCTCGGAATTTTGGCGTGAGTTGGTGTTCCCGAACGCAACATGCTGAGTCATTCCCTCTCATCACGATTTTCCTCCATCGATTCTTCAAAGCGATAGCACCCGTTGGGCTTCCCACCTCCTTCTTAAGGCACAATCCCCAAAGCAGAACGGTGTAGGTTCGGGGCACTTACCAATTGTCCAGCGGGCGTACTCAGATCCCCGAGGTGATGAATGGCCGATGATAGAAAATCACCCCAAGGGGGTCGACGAACACATGTAAACTTTTTCTACTTGACACGATTGTAGATTCTTCCTATATTAGATTTGCGAGGCAGTTATAGGGCACCTCATAAAGGTGGTTAGGTGTCCTTAACTATCGTCGATTCATCGACGACCGACCGAATGTACCGAAAACGAACGACAGGACGAGGAACCTCTGTTGGGCTTAAATTGTGCCCATCGGTAAAAGTACTATTTTCGGGCAACCTCGAATTGCCAAGTCTCAATAAGGACCTGGCGGGACGAAGTTCAGCCCAAGGTAAAAAGGTCTCCAGATGGATCTGCGCTCGTTGGTCCCCGTTGAATTTTACCCCGACCATGTGATGACGCTTTGTCTGTGGTATTCGATACAGCATGCAGCGGGGCTATCACATTCAATCCCGTACCACGATGAGATAGTCGAATTGAGGCCCTACGAGGTTCTCATCACCTTCGACGATTTTCGACGTCACATTGGCATAGAAAAGGAGAGGCTTATTGAAGCGATGGAGAAACTTCAAAAGTTGAAGTATGCTACCATCACACACGTGCCGGATGGGCTTCGGATTCATTTGACTCGATTAGAATTTCCAATTAATGCGAATGAGTCGCTGATGGCGCAGGGCAAGGTGCCCCAGAAAATAACTGTCCGAGAGTGGATTGAGAGGGACTTATATGAAACGAAGATGAGAAGAATATTGAGCCCCAGTACACTCAAGACACTTGCCATGGTAGGCAGGGAATTCTGTGACGTCGTTGGAGATAAGATGCTGGATCAGGTAGCTCACTACGACTATGACGAATTCGTCAGCAGACAAAAGAAGAAAATGACGAGGCAGAAGAGACCAATAAGTCATACAAGCATTAACGATTACACTCGCTGCTTGAAAGCAAGTTTTGGTCGGGCGGTCAAGGACGAGCTTATCCAGAAGAACCCGTTTCAGGGGATGAAACCACTTCAAGAGATCAAGAAAAAGCCAGTGATCTTTCAAGACGAGGAACTGAATCAGATCATCGCCAGAGCCGAACCAGAGTGGTTGAAGTTTACTATAATGTTTGGGTTTCTCACGGCAGAAAGGCGTGGGGAAGTAGTGAACACAAGGTGGGAGAACTTGAACTGGGACCACCGCACAATAGAAATTCGATGTTCTAAGGAGTTTAATCCCAAAGGTGGTCGAGAGAGAGATGTTCCCATAAACAGTGAGGTGGAATCCTTGCTTCGCATTGTCGAGACACGCCAGAGAGAAAGGAAGATCGAATCGGAATACGTCTTCACGGACGATGATGGCCGGCGACTAACGGGGGATAGAGTCAATAAGAAGATGAAGGCGCTCATTCGATCCATCCCGCTCTCCGATGATTTAGACTTCCATGCTTTGAGGAGGACAGCGGCGACCAGACTGGATCAAAAACACGTGGATTCCAAAATGATCCAAAATATCCTTGGCCATTCAGGTCCGAAGACAATCGAAAAATACGTGGGCGTCCAGAACAAAGAAATGGCAAGGGCAATGAGTATGTTGAGGCTCAAAGAGGAGAAACACCCCTCTAACATAGAGGTGCACCAGGATTTGTTGGTGAAGCCCAATTAAGGGCGATATCGTCTTATGAGCATGAATGCAGCATTCTTGCAAACTCCCTATGCTTTTCATATATTGTCATACGTTGTTGAAGCCTTCTAACACTCCTTCTAACAGTTTTCGGAGTTCGAGACGTTGGGAAGAGATGAAAGCGTGAAGGATTTCAAAGAAAACACCAAGGGGTCGTAGTTCAGTTGGTTAGAACGTCTGCCTGTCACGCAGAAGGTCGCGGGTTCGAGTCCCGTCGACCCCGCTCAAATGTTGAGGAGGGGAGAAGGCGGGGAAACGCCGGCAGTGGGATGGCAATGGCTGTTCCGACTCCCCACGCTTTTGAACCGCAAACCGTGGCTACTGCGGCACGGGATGTTCGCTGTTTTCCCTGACGCCCATTAACAGTTCTCCTGTTTCGTATCATCTATTCCTTTTTCCGAGATCAAGCATAATGCACAACCCATCTTCGCGGAGCATTCGTTGCGCAATTTCCAGGCTGCCAGGCCTTCACCCACTTCTGCTTGTGATGTTGACGTTGGCAATAGCGGCTATCGCCCTGGCTCAACCCAGGATCGGAATTGTTGGTGGGAGATACGTCAAGATGGGGCAGACATATGCGGGGGGGAAGCTTATCAAGGAGTTGAAGCTGACGAATTCGGGGGACGATACCCTCGTTATCAACGACATTCAGACTTCCTGCGGCTGCACTGTTCCGAAGATATCATCCCGGCGGATAGCACCCCACGGTGCGGCAGACCTGACCATACAATTTGATAGTCAGGGCTATCAAGGCGAAGTTCAAAAGGAAGTGGACATCCGGTCGAATGACCCATTGATGCCGGAGCTTGTCATGCCGATTACCTCAGAGGTGTACGTGCTCCTTCAATTCTCGTCACGGGGTTTCAAGTTCGGCAGTGTAAAGGTACATTCATCCGTCACGAAGAGTATCACCGTCACCAATGTCGGTTCGGATACGGTCATCCTGATTCGACCAAGAAACGAGAATCCGCAATTGTCGTTCAGTCTGGCCGACACTGTTTTGCTCCCTTTTTCCTCGACACAGTTGACGGGACGGTTGCGGCCTCACAGAGTCGGGACTCTTGGCGGTCTCGTGGAACTAAAGACGGATGAACGGTGGAATCTTCTGTTCAAGATTCCTTATACCGCGTTCGTCAAGAAATGACGGAGCAGGTGTGGCTCGCCCCCAAGGTACCGGATTGAGAACAACCTGAGAAATCTCACGGCCTGTGTCCCGGTGTTCCCTCACCATTAGTGACGATCATGATTGTTATCTCTTTCAAATTCCTGGTTTGTGCGAGCTGTTACGAATACTCCCGTTCTCTCCAACACCCTTGACGTAGTCATGGCTCTGCGTCCCACCCGTTTCGAGGAGTCCGCTGCGGTTGGTCCGAGGCACGCTCACGAACTTTACGGCAGGCGGGTATCTCGTGCAGTCTTCCGGTCTTTTATCCTTGCTCTTCTTTTCAGCTTCGGTGTCGCCTACTCCCAGCCGAAGATCACCATCGTTGAAGGCACGAAGTTTGACCTTGGAATAATCGATGAGGGTGAAACCGTTACGAGGAAACTCACGTTGAGAAACACAGGGAACGACACTCTCGTTATTTCCAACGTGTCAACATCGTGCGGCTGCACAGTCGCAGAACTGCCGACAAAACGCGTTGCGCCTGGCGAGACCTCGCTGTTAACGATCATATTCTACACAAAGGACGTTGTCGGCTCCCGGGTGAGAAGACAGGTCTTTGTGCGATCGAACGACTCGACGCAGTCGAGCGTCACGATAACACTGGTAGCCGCGATCAAAAAAATGATCGAAGCTGAACCACGGTATATCAATTTCGCTATCGTGAAACTCGGATCCGTGGTTACCCGGACCGTTGTGCTAAAGAATATGTGCGATACGACGCTCAAGTTCCTGACTGTGACGGTGCCCGATACGCAGCTTACGGCGCGGCTCGCCGACCGGGTCGTAAAACCCCTGGGCCAGACAGAACTCATGGTTTCGTTGAAACCAAGGAAAGCGGGAAAACTGGCCGGCCAGGTAGAGATCACCATTGGCGGCCGCCGGGAGCAAAAAATAAGTATTTCTTACGTTGCAGGCGTAAAAAGATGATTCTCTCTTGAAACCGTGGCAGAATACATCGAATTTGGTGAAAAGGACGTTGAATTGACCAAATCTGTGAGATTAACGCAAAAATTTGACCATCTGAAAAAGAATGTTTTTTTTTCCAAAAACACTTGACACTTTGTCAAACTTTTGTTACAATACATCAGCAATATAAGGATGGTGATAGACATTTATCATTGAACGGCATCTCGCTCGCCTAACAGAGTGCCGCCGAAATCGCATCATCCTTGTTTCAGCAAACTGACTCACAACCTAACGTTTAGCGCAACGGACATTGCTGTCGTTGGTTCTTTTAGAAAAATGTGGAACAGCCGTGCGTTTGTGTCAGCGTTAGGCATTGCGGAAGAGAAACAGGTGACGTTAATATTCTCATGCATCACATGGTCGTAATGTACAGAAGAGCAAAGGCACCACGGAGATATGAGCGTTAACTATTGCTACGCCTTCTCTGAACGTCCCGATGCACCGTTTTTTTCTCATTGCCCCGAGGCGCGTGCCGCGATGCCGATGTCATCTCAATCCGCACAGAATTTCAATCACATCACTTTAGAAGCAAAACTCAAAATCACTAATCCACAAATCCACTCACATCAAAACAACATAGGAGGATTTATGAAATCCTTTAAACTTGTTTTTATATTGACGTTGCTCGTCGCTTTTGTCGGGATGACCGCCATTGCCGGGGTTCCCGTCCAAAAGAAGGCAACGAGTAACATCAAGCCGGCGTACATGCCGACGAATGTGTTTACCGGTTCCGGCCGTGGTCCAGACGACAACATCTGGCCAAACAAGGCTCGCCCGGCGATGCAAGATCCGCCGGAGAAGCAGACGGGACAGAAATTGGTAAAAGAGAAACCGTTTATGAAGCCTCTCGAGCAGATTCCTGCGAGGGCGATGGCGCCTCTTCCTGGCGGTGAATATCGTATCGGCCCGGGGCAAGACTTTAACACCCTGCATGACGCGCTGTTGGTGCTGACGTACGCCTACATCTCAGGACCGGTCAAGATGCTCTTGACGCAGTCGTCCTACACGGAGAATGGAGAATATCTCGGTGCGGTCCCTGGAGCGAGCGCGACGAACACCATCACGTTCCAACCCGATTCCAACGTCACCTCCGTCACGATTACTCTTGCGGACAATTCGAGCCTTGGCGGCGGCTGGACGTTTGAGGGTTCGAGCTATGTCACGATCAACGGGACAAAGAAGAACGGCACGCCCGGTGAGCAGGACTTGACAATTCAGTTTGCCGCAGGAGTGCCCGCCAGCGGTGATGCGGTTATCCGTGTCAGAGATGGCTGCAGCTTCGTCACAGTTGAGAACTGCATACTTCCCGGATACGTGGCAAATCCTGTCGTGAACATTACGACATCGGGCACGCCGAACACAGACATCACGGTCAGCAATTGCCGAATCTCGAACGGCGTCTATGGCGTTGCTTCAACGGGTAATGCTGCTGGAGTTTTTGCAGATGTTGCCAATTGGGATCAGCGCATTAATGTACTGGGTTGCGACATCGGCAATCCACTTAGGCAAATTGGAATTTTCCTGCGAAACGTCCAGGCCGCACATGTTGCCGGAAACCACGTGCATGATGTGAGCTATGGTTTGGGATCGAATTCCAGTTCCAGGGTGGCTGGTATGTATTTGCTTAATACGGAAAACTCCCTCATCGAGAAGAACACCGTTGACAGTATTTTCAATACCAATGGTGTTTCCGACGGGAACTTTAGAGCGTATGGTATTCGTCTGGAAGCTTTTCCCATTGCCACGGATCCAAGCTTCGACGGCCAGGCTACGTACAACACGATTCGCAATAACTTTATCACACAAATCATGGGGAGTGGTAACGGTGCGACCGTTGGGATAGCCCGCGATTACGGTATTGAGGACGGTCAGATTCGCATGGATTACGTACAGTACAACACGGTCGTCTTGTCGGGCGATGGAGCCGCGCTCGGTCACCCTGGCGGTGCGACGTGTCTCTACACGTATGGCAACCGCGGCACGTATTATACTGCGTATGGTTTCACTGCGATGGCAGCACGCTGCATGTCGAACAACAACGTTTACGTGCTCGATCGCACGTATGACGCGAATAACGCTATTGTCAAGCTGCTGGCTGATAACACTGTTGACTACAGGGCCTCCAGCGATCGCAACGTTATGTACGCTCCGAATGGAAATGTAATCTCTGGCGGTTATCCGGATATCATTGCATGGAAGAATTACAACCCAGGGGCGGATTTGAACAGTGTGGGCTGGAATCCTTACCTGCTTGCCGTTACCGGTCCGCAATGGGATCCAACGCTCGCTTCATCGGCATCGAACTTAGGCTTGCCGATTGCGGGAGTCACAACCGACCTGTTCGGCACCTCGCGGGATGCGACGCATCCTGATGCAGGTGCATGGGAAACAGCGACGACTGCGCCGACATTCCATGACGCGAAGATGGCAGCCCTCTTAAGTCCGGGTGGAGCAGGTTTGCCGCAAGGCATTCCATTCTCACCATTTACGCTTGAGGTGCAGAACGAAACCCCGCAGGCTGAGGCCAGTGTGAGCGTCAACATAAAGATCTATGATCCGACGATGACGAAAGTGTATGATCATAGTTCATCCGGTACCGATGCACTGCCAGGTGCGTTTGGCAGCACAACCATTGATATACCGGCTACCTGGATTCCTGCAGTAGGCGGTTCTCATACCTATGTTGCGGTAGTCTCTCTTGCCGGCGATGGTAATATTCTGGATGATACGCTGACAGGGACCTTTAACATTGCCGGTTTGAAGACGACTCCGTACTCGACGGGTTTTGAAACCGACGGTGACCGGGACGGCTGGTATGCCGCCGGTGACTTTATGTTTGCCAATACCGGACAAGCAGGTGGATTTACCAAGTTGGGCGGACCTCACAATGGAAACTGGGCGGCAGTAACAGAGGTTTTGAATGGAGATGCGGGACACTATCAAGATCAAACATGCGGCCTGACAACGTTCTTGTATACTCCGTATTTTGATTTGACTGCTAACGCACATCCGGTCATTAGCTTTTATCATTCCATTGCGACCGAGCCGGTGTGGGATGGCAGCACGTTCCAGTATTCGCTCGATACCGGTAAGACATGGCATGATTTAGGTGTCGCCAATGATCCCAACGGTGTCAACTGGTATTCCACGACGGTTTACGCGAATGCAACCAGCAATGACTCAACTTGCTGGGGTCCGGCATCGTCAAGTGTCTTGCCTGCGAACTGCTCGCCGGGCACGGCGAATGCGACCGATTTCCAGATCAGGCCAAAATGGACGAGCAATGGTGACTGCGAAGGTCTTGATCTGGCCACAGGTCCTTTTGGATATGTGTACGTTCAGTACAATGACGCCGGCGGAATTGTCGGTGGAAAGAACTATGTCCGCTTCCGTTATCGGACCTACTCAGACTACGGCGGCGGTGCGGGCAGCGTTGTTGCCGACGGTTGGGCGGTTGACGATTTCGCCATCGGTGCGTCAAGTCCGGCATTTGCAGGCAAGATTTCCGGCACGGTGTGGACGGACGTTAACGGCAACGGAACGAAAGATGGCGGTGACGCGGCTGAAGTCGGTACGACGGTCCGACTCACCTATTTTGGCATCGCACTCCCATCCGACACGATAGTCACGGATGGTTCCGGATTCTATCTGTTCACGAATCTCAAGCCGGGGACGTACAATGTAAGTATTCTGAAACCGGGTTGGGCGATGACTTCCCCAGCGTATACCGGCGCCACGCTTGTCCATAATGGCACCGATTCCGTTGGCGGAACTGACATTGGCGACTTCCAGGGCACCATTAGCGGTACGGTGTTCGAGGACCTTAACGGCAACGGCGCAAAAAATATCGGCGAGCCGGGAATGTCAGGTTATGTCGTCTCTATGCATACAGACTCCGTAACGGGTGCCGTTCTGGCAACGGCTGTCACCGATTCAGTCGGCGGCTTCTCCATCGTTGCCGGTCCGGCCACGTATTATCTCACCGAAGCAGCAAAGGCGACAGCGAGACAGACGCTTCCTGCGAGCAATGGAGCTGACACGGTTGGAGTTACGGGCAACAGCGGTGATCCTAGTGCGAACCCGACGGGGAAGAACTTCGGTAACTTCCGCTACGGTACGCTGGACTTGTCAAGTATTATTGACAAGAACGGTGACGGCTTCCAGGATTCCACGGAATTCAACCCGGCACCCGCTCCTCCTGGAATTGCCATCTTCACAATCTATAAGGGCGCCACTCTTGTCGCAGGTCCCGATACGATCGGCGGCGGTTTAGGGCTCGATCATATCAAGACGGTCACAGGTCTGGATTTCGGTTCATATACTGCGATGCTGACGTACATCAGCCCGGGATGGCTGCCGACGGCGGGCACCTCGTTTACGAAGTCGGTTGCTATCAGCGGTCAAGCGTTGGTAGACACTTTCCTGGCGATGTCGGTCAAGACGGTCAGCGGTACGGTGTTTTTCGATGCGAACGGCAACGGAACGAAGAACGCAGCGGATACCGTCGCTCAGACGGGCGTGACAATCGTTCTCCGCGGCCTCCATGGCACGAGGACTACCACGACCGACAACACGGGTGCTTACTCGGCATTCCTCGGTTTCGCTACCGACAGCTTGTACGTCAGCGAAATCCTGCCTGCCGGTTGTGTGAGAACCTCGCCGACGGCAGTGTTTGCTTTCGCAATCAACAACACGGTGGCCGGCCAAAACAAGACGGCGAACTTCCTGAACTTCAAGGGGTTCAGCGTTAGTGGTACGGTGTATACTGACCGTAACCTCAACGGAGTCCGCGACCCCGGTGAAGCACCGTTGGTCCGCGTACTTCAGTTGAGTGCGAGCGGAATGCACACCACCGACACGAGCGCCGCTGACGGCAGCTATTCGTTTGCGAATATTGGTGTAGGACCCGATACGCTGCAGGAAATCAGCATCCCTCTCGGTTGGGCAATTTCCCAGCCTCCTGATAGCGTCCAAAACCGGTACACGTTTACCGGAGTAAGCGGTGTTAATCTCACCCGGGACTTCGGCAACGTCATCTTGAGCGATACGTCGATCAAATTCCGGACATTCACGCCCGCAGAGTACTACGCTGCATACGGCACGAAAGCCGTGGTGTGGTCGAAGACGCAATCCAAGGTGGTTAAGCCCAACCTCATCACCGCGTTGAGCGAGATGGGGAAAACGTTACCCGCCGACATCATCGTCGGTGAAGCAGGCGTCGCGATTGATCTTAAGACTACCAGACCATACGTCCAGCCCGGCACCGTTTTGGACTTGACGAAGACCTTCTATGGAAAGAGTGGTATGAAGGATTCTCTCACAGCCGGCACACCAGCGCGTGGTCTCGACTTCTACAATGGGAACATCAAGCCGATTCTCAACCGCCAGAAGTCTCTCCCACCGGACAAGCAGAATAACGTTCTGGTTGCCGAACTGATGGCTCTGAAGGTCAACATCAAGTTGAGTTCCCTCGGCAATACGCAGCCCGGCTTTGGCGAACTCATCTACAACGAAGCTGGTAACTCACTCAGCGGCTTGATGATCAAGCAGATCGCGACAAAGCTGGATACGCTGATGACGAATTGGACCACCGTGTACAGCGTGTACACTAACTTTGACACGGTGATTCAGAAGATCAACGCGGCGTTCAGCGGTAACGGTGCGTTCGACACCGTTTCGTGGAATACGGTTAAGCCGGGTTTCGTGGTAATCAAAGGTGTGAAGTCTGTCCACCAGATTTCGTTCCTGAAGCCGAACCCGACGCTGGTACCGCGCATTGTTCCGCAGCAAGCGTATGTCTACACGCCCCCGGCGAATTACGCACTGTTGCAGAACTATCCGAACCCCTTCAACCCGACAACGTCGATTCCGTTCGACTTGCCGCAGCAGGCTGTTGTTACTCTGAAGATCTACAACATGTTAGGTCAAGAGATTGCAACACTGCTCGACCATCAGATGATGGATGCCGACCGGCAGGAAGTCACGTTTGACGCGAGTGCATTACCGTCAGGCGTCTACTTCTACCGCATCATGGCAACCGGAATCTCCGATGGAAGCAGCGCGGTGAAGAACTTCACGCAAGTGAAGAAGATGTTGTTGTTGAAGTAAGCTGTTACTCCCGCAGTTCCGTCCCGCGAAACCGGGACGGAACGACGGGATGGTTTTATCCTCCGTCCTGCGAGAACGGGACGGAGGAACTAAGTTCAAAGAGTATGGTTTGATCCGTGTGGCAGCGAAGGGAGTCATCGCGGGCTTCAAGCCGTTCATTAATTCACAGGTACCACCATATAATGTTTGTGAGGAACAACAAGATGAAACCATATTTACGGGTTGGAACGGTAGTTGCTGCTGTGCTCACCGCGGTAAGCATTCTTTCCGCGCAACACCTAAGCTCCACTGTGAAGCTGAAGTTGAATGGAGGCCAAAGCCAGGACATCATGACTTTCGGAGTTCATGTTAATGCAACGTACGGCATTGACTCGGCATTAGGGGAAGCGGAGGGACCTCCCGAAGCCCCTCCCGGTCAGGTGTTTTTTGATGCATGGGAGGATCCGCGGGCGATGGGCGGGCTAGGATATGGCGGATCCGTAACTTTCGGATTGTTTGAGAAAGACTTACGGAAATGGTATGACACGACTCAAATAGATACGTTCGAACTTTTTTGCCAGCCGGATTCAGGGTTTCACGTGAAAATCTATTGGCCTTCTGCCGCACTCTTATCAGACTCGGGGGGGATCGACAGTATGTATATCATGGATGCTGCAACGGGGGGGGCCCTAGTGTACGTCAATATGTTCTCTGTCGATTCGCTCGTCGTTCCGAATACCCGTTCAGGCCAGCCGATCAAAGAATTTGATATTATTCGGTATGGTGCACGACTCGTGGGGGGCATCCAGCCGCAACTGAACAATGCGGCTGTTCCTCGGGGTTTCGCACTGCATCAGAATTATCCGAACCCCTTTAACCCAACAACAACGATCAGCTTTGCAATTGCAAGGAGTTCCGTTGCAGAAATCGCAGTGTATGACGTGCTCGGTCGACAAGTCTCAACGCTCGTTGCAGGTCAATTGAATCCCGGAACGTACACGACGCAGTGGAACGGGACGGACAGCCGTGGTTTCGCGATGGGCAGCGGGGTGTATTTCGTCCGGATGACAGCTCGCGCTAATGGTGTGAGCAGCAACGAAGAATTCTCCGCTGTACGTAAACTTCTTTTGATGAAGTAAACGTAATTCTCCTCACGCGAACGCGCGCGTGTTTACGTACCGGTAGATTTAAGTTCAAAATGCGGGGGTTCTTTGGAAAAAGAACTTCCGCATTTGTTTTAACTGCCGGAGATGCGCCGAGCGATTACTCGGTGCTTCGATGATCTAGTATCGTGTCCTCCAGACCCTCACCCCTTTCCCCTCTCCCAGTGGGAGAGGGGAATCGAAGCGGTGAGGGTGAAGAGCCGAAAGACTTGGTTTAGATGTTTCGCTTTGCTCGACATGGGGTCAATGGATGACACGATTTCAAACTGGGGCGGTATTGACGGAAACGCGGAGAAAGGACATTGCAATGAAGAAATCAGCATTTGGGAAACAACACATGGGAACTGTCATGCTTACTCGTCATACCAGACTCGACCTGCTGTTGGCGGTCCTTTTCGCCGTTGCCATGGCGCCGGGGCTCCTCCTTGCTCAAGTAGCCTTCAAGATTCCTTTGCGCATTGTGGATGCCGGCACCGGCAACGCCACACTCTGGCTTGGGGTTCATCCTCAGGCCAGCAATTGTATCGACACGACTGTTTTCGGGGGGTGTGACAGCGCTTTTGAATTTGAGGCACCGCCCATCAGTCCCGCCGGTGTTTTTGACACCCGGTTTGTCCCCACACCTACCACGGCGTGCCTGGGCCAGGGAGAATACACGAATATCGAGAAGTTCTCGAACACCACTCAGATAGATTCGTACTACGTTTACCTTCAGCCCGGCTCGGGGGGTTATCCGATGACGCTGTCCTGGCCTTCGGACCTCTCGACCCTGTGCGACAGCGCGTTGATGGTCGACGATGTCTCAGGAGGATTGATTGTGGACGTCAATCTCGCCAAGCAGTCCTCCGTCTCGTTCAAGAACAAGTCTGTCACTCAACTCGACCTTTACCTGTACGGCCCGAAACATTCCAACGCATCCGTGGACGTTCCCACGCTGACGTTTCCCCCGAGCGGTGCCGGCGGTGTCGACACGAGTCTCACGTTTACGTGGCAGCCGGTCACGGGGGCGGTCGGCTACACGATACAGGTTTCTAAAGATCCTCAGTTCGGTGCGTTCATCTTGAACGATACCACCTCGGGAACCTCAATGCAATTGAGCGGGCTTTCTCAGAGGACGACGTACTACTGGCGGGTCAAGGCGAGATCGGTTTACCTGAGCAGTTGCTTCCAATCGCCGGCGTTTCCGTTTACGACGACCCTCAGTCCTCCGGGTATTCCTCTCCTGATTGTTCCCGCTTCGAACGATACGACCGTTGCCACCACCCCGACGTTCCGGTGGCACGCCGCGGCAAACGCCGATAGCTACCGAGTGCAGATCGCGAAAGACCAGAATTTCACTTCGGTCGTGGGCGATGTCACGATCGCAGACACTTCGAAGCAGTTTGGTTCGTTCCAGAACTGTACCTCCTTGTACTGGCACGTCTTCGGCAAGAATCCTTCGGGGTTGAGCGCTTCTTCCGAGGTGAGGAATTTCAAGATAGTGTCAGCGGTTCCGGGCACGCCGCGCCTCGTGACGCCGCACGCCGGCGACACCGTCCAGACCGGGTCGTTGTTGAGCTGGAGTCCGTCCGACCCCTGTTCGAAGACGTTCCACCTGCAGGTGGCGACCGACAGCAACTTCAGCGCTTCCTCGCTGGCAATCGATGTCACGCAAGCCGACACGACAGCCGGGATCAGAGCGCTGCAAAACTGTGTTTCGTACTTCTGGCGTGTCAACGCCGCCGGAACGTTGGGGACGAGTTCGTATACCGCGTTCAGGAGATTCACCGTTGCCGCGGGACTTCCGTCCGCGCCCCAACTCGGTTTGCCGATCGATAAGGATACCGTCACTACGACACCAACGCTGCACTGGGCTTCCGCGGACCCATGCACAAAGTCGTTCCGCCTCCAGGTTGCCTCCGACAGCAATTTCACGGTTGTGGCCCTCGACACCACGGTTACGGATACGACCTTTCAGACTAGGGCACTGCAGAATTGTGCGTTGTACTACTGGCACGTCGCCGCGAAGAATCCGGTCGCCGGCTCCGGCCCGTACGCGAAAGCCAAGAGGTTTGTCGTTACTCCTGCGATTCCCTCACCGCCAGCCCTGCTTCTCCCTGCCGACGGTGATACGACAGTGACGATCGTTCCGACGTTGACCTGGACGGCTGCCGACCCCTGTTCCAAGCAATTCCACCTCCAGGTCGCCACGGATACGAATTTTACGGTGTCGAGCAATGTACTGGATACCGTTACCGGCATTACGTCGTACAAGTTCACGACCCGCCTGCAAACGAAGACATGGTATTACTGGCGTGTCTCCTCGGTTGGCGTGGCGGGCGCCAGCGGGTTCGTACGCCGCAGATTTGAGACGGTGAAAATCGGGCCGCCAACCGTTCCCATTGCGATAAGTCCTTTGAATGGCGTCGATTCTGTCTCCCAGACGCCGTTATTCATGTGGCACGCGGTTTACCAGGCCGACACGTACCACCTTCAGGTCGCGCAGGATTCTCAGTTCACGCTCCTGGTGTTCGATGATTCGCTTCTGACCGATACCTCAAAGCAAATAGCATCTATTCGTTCGTGTTCACAGTACTACTGGCACGTATGCTCGAAGAACGTGGTGGCGATCAGCGCCTACTCGCCGGTACGGATGTTCCAGACGCTCGTTCTCGCAGCGGCAACGCCCGCTCTCATCAGTCCGTCGAACGGGCTTACAGGTGTAGCGTTGCAGCCGACGTTTGTGTGGACAAAATCATTCTGCGTTCCATCGTATGAGCTGCAGGTTGCGCGGGATGCACAATTCAATGTTCTCGTGTACGACGATTCATTGATTACCGACACGTCGCGACAGATTCCTGCGATTGGCTCGTGTACACAGTTCTACTGGCGCGTACGGGCCAAGAATTCCCTCGGGGTGAGCGCTTTTTCGCCCATGCGAACATTCTACACGGTCGTGCTGCAGTCGTCCGCTCCGTTTCTCCTCGACCCGCGGAGTGACAGCACGTATGCCCCGATCCAGCCCACGCTTTCATGGAACGGCTCGTTCTGCGCGGCGAAGTATGAGCTGCAGATTTCTCCCGACTCGGGCTTCAGCCGGTTGACGTTTGACGATACCACGATTCAAATCACGAGCTGGGATGTTCCCAGCCTGAACGGTCGGACGAAATACTACTGGCACGTCCGGGCCGGTAACGCGGCGGGGTGGGGGCCGTGGTCGGCAACCTGGCATTTCACAACGACGCTCGTGGGAGTTGCTAACTGGGTGATACCTCTGGCGATCAGAGAGACGGCAGGGGCGGGAGATACAGTGTACTTCGGCGTGAATCCGACCGCGACGTACGGCATCGACCCGGGTCTCGGCGAGTCTATGCTTCCGCCCGCGGCACCGGGGTATCTCGATATCCGGTTCATCGATATCGCTTCGCGACCGAGTTTGCTGGATGAGGGCGTTCGGCTCGACCTTCTTCCGTTCCATACGTACGCGCAGGTTGATTCGTACCGCGTGAAATTCCAGCTCGGATTCGGTACATATCCCGTGATGCTTTCGTGGCCTCGGAGTTTCGTCCAGATGGTCTGCGACAGCATGCTGCTGGTGGATGAATTCGGCGGCGTCGCCGTGAAGAATCGTATGGATTTGGATTCATCGGCTGCGGTTTCAAACGTCAACATCTCGACACTCTATATTATAGGGTGGGGGGCGAGGCCCGTCATACCGGGCGTTCGGCCGGTCGCGTCGCAGATCCCAAAAGGTTACCTGCTCTATCAGAACTATCCCAATCCGTTCAATCCATCGACGAGGATTGAGTTCTCGGTCGAGCGGGCTGCCCAGGTCCGCATAATGGTGTATGATGTGCTCGGAAGAGAAATCATGATGTTGACCAACGGATTGTACGAAGCGGGTACGCACGCCATCACATGGAACGGTCGCAGCGAGTCCGGGGCGCAGATGACCAGCGGCGTCTATTATGTCCGCATGGTTGTGACGGGCGCTTCCGGAAGCCGGGGAGCGACGGAGGCCGTCAGCACGAGAAAAATGATTCTCCTGAAGTAAAGCGTTGCCACTATCATTGAAAGAAACGCCCTCGTCGAGAGGGCGTTTTTATTTTGTGGATTTTTTTCGTATCCTTGATGCGCATTTGTTCGTTCACGCAGAAAAAACATCGTAACTCCATGAAGAGAGAAAGAGCTTTTCCGTTGACGGTTCCGGTGTTGTTGTCGGTGCTCATGTTGACGACAGCGTATGCCTCCGGCGGGAAAAGTACGGGTACCACCCGCAGCGGAATTAAACGGCCTGCGGGGGTTCCGCATTCCACGCTTCTCAACATCAACAATGTCGCGATGTGGGCAAACGACGACGGCGTTCTGGAGCAGCGCACCCAGGCTCCACAAGCCGGAGTGACATTTCCACGGGGAACGGCAACGTGCGTTTATGCGGGCGGATTGCTCTGGGGAGGGTATGTCGGCCAGGGAAGTAACCGGGTTCTTCGCGTGGGAGGGCAAACGTACACTGCCGGAACGGTTCCCGGGCGCATCATCGCTCCAGGTGTCGCTGAGAATCCGGACAATCCGGACGTTCGCATCTATCGCGTTCGCAGGAACTGGCAAACAGCAGACCTGACGCTGGACGCGGCGGAGTATTTCGGGAAAGCGGTCGAGGATGTCACCAACGACGACATTACAACCCTTCGCGAGCAGTACAGGCAGGATTGGGTCAACTGGCCCTGGCAAAAAGGCGCTCCGTACTATAACCGCGATCGCGTTCAGGGCTATCAGCCTGCCCCCGACGGCTCATACGACTCCACCAAAGATGAACCGGGCCTCGCGGGTGCCGACGAAGTGTTGTGGCTTGTGTGCAATGACCTCGACGCCGGCTCCGTGCGTACCCTCACAGGATCTTCCCCCATCGGGTTGGAGCTCCAGATAACGTGCTGGGCGTACTCTCACACCAGCGAGCTGAGCAATGTTATCTTTGAGCGCTACCGGCTCATCTATAAAGGAACGCCGACCACGCCGGCAACTTCCACTATCGACTCGATGTACCTGGCAAAATGGGTTGACCCGGATATCGGAGACAACAGTGATGATTTCGCGGGCTGCCTGCCCGACCGGAATATCGGATATGCGTACAATTCCTCCGCCACTGACGTCGTGTATTCATCGTACGGTCTGCCGCCGCCGGTTGTCGGGTATGCACTTCTCCAGGGACCGGTTATCCCCCAACCCGGCAGTACGGCCCGATGGAATTTCAATTCTCTTCAAAACCATGCGAACCTTCCCATGACCTCGTTCGCGTATTTTGCTTCGGGAGGGCTTATGGGCGACCCATCGACCTCAGCGAGCGTCAGATCCTGGTGGACAGTTCTTCGTGGAAACTGTTACACCGACCCAACGTCCGGGAAATGCACGAAATTCCCGTTGTCTGGTGACCCGAACGCGCTCAGCGGTTGGGTGGATGGTCGTGTCGATCCGGCAGGCGATCGGAAATTCCTTCTCTCCACGGGACCTTTCCAGATGGCATTAGGAGATACACAGGAAGTCGTCGTCGGGTTGATGTGCGCCGAGGGGAAAAACAATCTTGACGGTATCACGGCGATGGAGCAAATAGACGACGGGGCGCAAGACCTGCTGAATTTTGATTTTGTTCCCCCCAGCCCGGTGCCCGTGCCTGATTTTCGCATCTTGGAGTTGAGCAACAAATTCATCTTCGATTGGGAATCCGACACCGCGATGACGCATCAGATCGAGCATTTCAACTCGCAGGGCTACAAGTTCGAGACGTACAAGGTTTATCAGTTTCGGGGTCCGGCACTTACCGACCCCTACGTGCTTTTTCCGCCGTTCGATATCACCAAGCCCCGGTCGATCCAGGTGACCACGGACCTGCAGCGCAATTACCCGCTGGTGAACGGACAGAAGTATTACTACGCTATAACCGCCGTCGCCTACAATCCCGATTCGGCAGTCTTCGAGAAACGGTTGGAATCGGACGTGGTGATCAAACTCGCGGTTCCCCACAGCCCCAATCCGGGGACGATCTATCCCTACAACCCGGGAGACACGGTTTCCAACATCCACATGATTGCCGGTTTGGATGACGGCATCGTCCGGGCAATCTATTATGACCCTTCAAAAGCGGATGGCCACACGTATGAAGTGTGGTATCATCGGCCCTACATGAATTTAAAGCCAACATGGGATTTCATCGACACGACCGCTTCCGAGACGTTGCTCCGGAGGATGGCGATGGCCCTGCCTCCGATACGCATCCTGACCCGCGGATTTACTCTCGAGGTGAAAGAGCCGTTGTTCGGGTTCAAGAACGTCGTGCAGACGGAGTACGCGTTCAAGCCGGCCAATGACGTCGTGTTTAACGCTGCAAACCCTCAGGGAACGTACATGATCCTTGGAGGAGGTACTTCAGGTTTGGATACGATCGTGGGCTATACAACGAACGACCGGGATCTTGAATGGAGGTTCACCGGTGATTCGAGCTGGGCGGGATGGATCGGGGACGATCCTCTCACCTCGAAATGGATTCGTGTGCCCTACACCATGTGGCAAATGGATCGAACAGGGAAGCCCCAGGGCCGGCAGGTGTATACGTTTATCACCGACCACGCTCAGGACAGCACCTGGCATCCCACTGTCCTGTTGGACCGCGACTACTTCGGACAATCGATCAGCGTGTTTTACCCCGTTTCTGCGTACGTCGACAGCGTGGAGGAAAATCACCAGTGGTTTGCCACGCGGTATAACGATTCCATTCCGTGGGCGCCCGAGGGCGATTTCGTCAAGGCGATTCTCTACGTGGTTTCCTGGGATCGCGACAGGGCCGAACTCTGGAAAGCGTACATCGCCGACCTCGACGGCGACGGAATTCCCGCGCCCAACGGTACGGTCGTTCGCTTTATCCAGAACAAGCAGATTCACGATAACGACAAAGTACTTGTCATTCCTGGCGGCGTTGTGACGGATGATGTGGCGGCGGCGCGTGCGGAAGTTCGGAAGGTCAACGTTTTTCCCAATCCCTACTACGGACTGAACAGGGCGGAGCTCGATCGTTCGCAGAGGTTTATCACGTTCAGCCACCTGCCGAGATACGCGACGATCCGGATCATCAACCTCTCGGGCGTCATGGTGAAGACCATCCACAAAGACGACGGCACGCAGTTCGCCACGTGGGATTTGAACAACGAAAACGGTCTTCCCGTCGCGAGCGGCATCTACCTGGCCGACGTTGAAATGCGGGATGTCAACAGCGTCGACCTCGGCTCGACCATCCTGAAGCTGATGATCGTACAGGAACAACGATTCATCCAAACCCGGTGACGACGTGTCTCTGAAGTGCATGGCAATGCGGAACCAATCCTCCACAGAACCACACCTGCGGGCGTTCGCCGTCGCGATAGCGCTGTCGTTCCTGGTCGCGGTCGTCGCGTACGGAGGTCGCGGTGATAAGGCCGGCACTGCCGCGGCGCAGGAGCTGCTCATCCCCGTAGGGGCCGGCTCCATCGCCCTGGGCGGATCGTCGCTCGCGGTCGTTGCCGGCATCGACGCTCTCTACTGGAATCCCGCCGGACTCGTCCGCTCGGCGGATGGGACCAACGCGACGTTTTCGCACATGAGTTACTTTGCCGGGATCGGAGTGGATTACGCGGCCGTGAGCACGAAGCTTCCCGACATCGCGAGCATCGGCATCGCCGTCAAGTCCCTGTCGTTCGGACAAATCCCGGTCACCACGGAAGATTCTCCCGACGGCAACGGCCAGCTCGCATCGCCGAGTTTCGTGGTTGTGAGCGGCGCGCTCTCGCGTCTCATCACCGACCATATCGCGTTCGGGTTCTCGGGCAACGTGATCTTCGAGAATATGGACAAGGTGTCGGCGACGGGCGTCGCCTTCTCGTTCGGTTTACAGTACAGCGGTTTGGGCGGCGTCGACGGTCTGAGTTTCGGCGTCACGGTCGACAACATCGGTCCGGCGATGACGTACGACGGCGATGGCCTGTTGCGGGTGGGACAGGTTGACGACGTGCTGCGCCCCGAGACAACGTACAAGATTCAGGCAGCCTCGGACGATCTCCCGTCCATGATCGACATCGGGCTCGGATATAGCATATCGGTTTCAGAACGAGATCAGGCTCAATTGACAACGACATTCCGGGATAATGATTTCTCCGACGATGAATACAGATTCGGGGCGGAGTTCATCCACGACCGGATTGTATCATTTCGCGCAGGATACAGCATGTCGGCAGCGAGCGGCAGCTCCGATTACATATACGGCTTCTCGGGGGGAATTGGCATTGCTGTGCGGTTTCAGGGCATAAATCTGGCTGTTGATTACGCCTATCGGTCTGCAAGTTTTTTCAGCGGAAATCACGTCCTGAGCCTGAATTTCGGCTTCTGATGAATACCCAAAAGTGGTCGAAATCCACACTATTCTATGATTTTTCGCAAGATTTGGAGATTGTAAATAATTAAAAAAAAAATGTGCAAGGTCTTGACAATTTTTTGTAAAAGGAGTATATTCCATTAGCCCCATAAATCCTTATATTCTCGTGGCCTAATGTTTTAGTTGCAGCTTTTGTTAACCGAAACGATTAGGTTGTTCGTTAGTACTTGAATAGCAATCATCGTCCGTTGTTCGCTGCCTGTTCTTCTGTGCAAGTGCAATTTTTCTGAACGTACACATTCATAACTCACAAACAAAATCTATCAATCCAACATAAGGAGTACGATCTTTATGAAGAGAATTTACTTTTTGCTTGTCGTCCTGCTCGTGAGCAGCATGGCCGTTGCTCAAAAAACACATATCCTGGTGAGCAGAGACGGAGACGTTGTCCCCATGAAGAAAGGGGAAAGTGTCCTCAAAGCCATCAACGAGTACATAAGGCAGAGGAAGATTGTCGACGCCGCACAAGTCGCTTGTGCCAACCCGATACAGTTTGGGTTTGACCCCGATCACTACTCGGTGGACAACAGCAGCTTCCAAACATTCCATAAGGATATTATCGCGGTCAATTTGGCGTCGCCCGCAGACGGCACGATGGACACTATCTACGTTCTTATAGGGACTTCCCTCAACGTAGACTCACAGCTCACTGTGAGGATTATGGATTCACGTATTTACCCGGGAAACGGACCGGGCTATGGACCATTTACAGTATATCTGCCAGGGGATTCGTTATATATCAACGGGAGGGATTCAGGAGGGGTAGGACCGACCAATTACGGTTCTCCGCTCTGCTGGGGCTATTTCACGAACACCAATGACCTGGATGGTCAGGCCAACAATCCGGAAGGCGGAGTCGCTGCATTCCCTGAGGATGCAACCCCCGCGGATTCAACGGCATGGGTGTCAACAATGCAGAGACAGTTTCCGCACGCTCCCGGAACATTTCCTCCAACGGGAGATGAAATCTGGGGAGCCGGAGGATACCCGTTCAAGCACCTGAAGGCGAGTGCAATCAATGTCCTCAATCTGCACAAACTACCGCCCGCCCCGTCATTTCATGCAGGCCAACCGATCATGCTGACATTCCAGATACCGGGACCGCATTTTACGGCCGGCTCAACGGATGATCCCGCATATACGATATGGCACACTCATACCGTGTCCCCCGACCCGGACCATTTGTACCGTCATACTCATGATTGGAAGTGGTACGAGCACGCCAGTTCCTGCGGCATTCCCGGCTGGGTCGACCGCGGCCTTTGGGAATTTATGATATGGTACTCGATAAGTGTATCAGGCAATACCCCTCCTCATGTGCTCGACATCACCCACCTGGGAGCGACAGCTTCAGCCGCTTCGCGTAACGTCACTGTCCACATGGAGGATTGCAATTTTGCTCATCCGGAAAGCGCCGGTGTCGCCTGGGCACATATGGCATACTCCGTCGACGGAGGACCGTACCAAATGCTTCCGTTGAACTATTTGGGCGGAACGACGTATAACGGACAGATTCCGGCAGTGGCAGCCCTTACGGGACAGCCGTATTCACGTACTGTCACATGGTATGTAGCGGCAGCTGATAATCAGGGATTGGTAATGGATAGCAGTCTTACCTATTCGTACGAGGTTCTGTCGTGGGGCAACCAGTGGTACAGGCCCGATACGAGTGTTGCGTGTATCCCTGTAAGCATTGAGGATACACCCGGCAGCCATTATCTCGATACAACCAGCACTTTGGGGAGCAGCCTGCACCCGACATGGTTCTATCCTCCATACTCAAATTCAAACAAAGCTCCTAAGGATGATGGTTCGGCCGGACCGTTCGATCTTGGCGGACCGTTTGTTTACTTCGGAGATACGGTGCGTTATGCATGGATCACCGTAAACGGCGCGATTGCACTCTCCGCGACTGCGACGGATACGATCGACGTGAGCGATAACGGTTACTATACCGACTGGGACTTTCCGAGTGCCGAGCACCTCGGACGTGGAGATACGGCAGGCGCAGGCAACGTACCGAGGAACTTTATCGGCGCATTGTGGTACGACCTTTACTATGTCGATACAGGCAGCGTGCAATCGGGACGGATCTTCTGGAAATCCGATAGCTGCCGGTTCATCGCGGAGTACGATTCCATCGGTGAGGAGTACGATGGCGCGGAGGTTCCGGGTCCGCCCAGCATCTACGTCCCCTATGCAGCCACGTTCCGCGTCGTTTTGAACAGGTGTGATGGAACGTTCGATATTCAGTGGGACAACGTCCAGGAAGGCTTCGCACTGGACACGATTTCTAGTGTTGCTTTCCAAGGGAATAATGGGAGGATCATTCGACCTGCCACCGTCGCAACGGAAGTGGGAAGCAATCCGGGATGGTACAAGTTTTATCGCGGGACGGATAATGGTCCGATGAACCTCAAGCCGCGCGATGGTTGGTGTGTTCGTTTCCATCCATTCGTCGGAACTGCGGTAGCGAGCGGTTGGAATATGGTTTCAGTGCCGACAGTGGTTCCCGACAGTAACTACAGCAAGACGCATTTATACAGTGATGCGAACTCCCAGGCGTTCGGTTATAACGGAGGGTACGTTCAAAGCGGAACGCTCTTGCCGGGTGTCGGATACTGGTTAAAGTTCCCGGCTACCAGCGGCTATGAGACGCCCGGAGACCCGAGACTTACCTTCATTGACAGCGTTAAGACGGACTGGAACATGGTGGGGTCGATTGGCAGACCGGTCTACGTCTCGAGCGTTGTTCAGACTCCGTCGGCCATTGTGTCGTCACCGTACTACGGTTATAGGAAAGGCTACTATATCGCCACGACGCTTGACCCGGGTAGAGGGTACTGGGTGAAGTCGAAGTCACTGGGTGCCTTACAGTTGACAACGACGCCGATACCGAAATTATCGCCGGAGGCGACGCCGGATTTTTCGGTCATGAACATGCTAACGTTCAGTGATGCTGACGGATACCGCCAGCCATTGTATATTGGCAGTGAGACTGACCTGAAGGCATCGGCGAGCATGTATGAGCTGCCTCCGCCAGCCCCCGCGGGCGTGTTTGATGCGAGATTTGCCTCACAGCGGATGGTAGAGACGTATCCGGACAATATACAAGGCGGGAAGGTGTATGAGTACCCGATCAGCGTTCAGACGAGTTCATACCCTGTGACGATCCAATGGCAGATACAGAACACGAATGGACACACCCTGTCGTTGACGGACGGGATTGGCGGACGGGTATTGAACAACGCCGTGTTGAACAACACCGGCTCGATCAAGATTACGAACCCGAGCGTGAAATCGTTCGTGTTGAGGTTCGCCGAAGGTCGGCCGCTGCCAAAGGAGTTCGCGTTGAGTCAGAACTATCCTAACCCGTTCAACCCGACGACACGGTTCAACGTGGATGTACCGAAGACGACGGACGTGGAGATCGTGGTGTACAACATTCTTGGACAGAAGATCGCGACACTCCTGAGCGGAATGCAATGGCCTGGATACCATACGATCGAGTGGGACGGCCGGGATGTCCGTGGACTGGTTGTGCCGAGCGGGATGTACTTCGTCCGGATGACCGCGGATGAGTTCTCGTCGGTCCGCAAAGTCATGATGCTGAAGTAAACTAAAGACCGGGTGAAGCGCCCATCACTCAACAGGACGATGGGCGCTCCATCACGGTGAATGCGATAAAGAAAGTAGCAAATAATCAACCCTATAACATCATGTTAAAGAGGTATGTCATGAAAAGAACTACTGGTTTGTTCGTGGTGGCATGCGTCTGTCTGCTCTTCCTGACGCCGTCCTCACGGATGCAGGCGCAGTCAGCCTTCACCACGTACATCTCGTGCACTGACAGCATTGAGGGCGATACGGCGACGGTCGGCATCGGGGTGAATCCGCTCGCAACATACGGAATAGACTCAACAACACTCGGGGAGAAAGAAAGACCCCCGCTTCCTCCAGCCGGCGTGTTTGACGTTCGTCTGGTCGACCCAAGAGGCAATATGGCTACGGGACAGGGTTTGGTGCTCGACCTTCGCCCGTTCGCGTGGGTAGGCCAGGCTGATACGTTTGAAGTAGATTATCAGAGAGACTCCCTCGCAGTGGCCGGGCATATTCATTTCGCGATGTCGTGGGCTCCGCACCTTGATACAATCTGGGGCGGCACGGGCGGCATGCACTGGAGAATGATCGACGCTGCCACGAAGGGAAGTTTGCTCAATGTCAATATGGCAAATCAGACTTCTGCCTCGATTCCGTTACCCGTTAATCAGGTATGGATCATCAAATCGGACAACTCGAAATTCCGTACCTTCTGCTATGAAACGATTGCGGAGGACAAAAGCCAGCTCGGTGTAGGCGGCGCGGTGAATGCGCCAAAACCGGTCACGGTGAAGTTTTCGCTGACGAAAACCCAAATGTTCGCCGCGCATGTGGACAGCCTGGTCGGGACGTTCAGTGATCCGGTCTACGACTCGACGCTGGCGACCTCACCCTTCACAACAATAGCTTCCGGCGATACGAAACATAAGGTTTTCAAATTCTCCGGAGCAACTGTCGATACCCTTCATACCTTTAGTATCAGCGGCATAGGGCAAAAGGGGAAGGCACTGAAACTCACATTGTTGGCGTTCTACCACGGTGCCCCGGTACCGAAGAAGGGAAAGAATTCAGCCAAGGTGGATAGCGTCGTGGTCAGTGTCCTACAGGCTCCTGAGCCCGATATCAGTAATGTCGGCACTTACGTGTGGAAGAACACAACCTTCGCGACGACGGAAGGACTCATCATTGGAGACCCGAGTTTCCCCGGGGATAAATCCGGACCGAAGCCGAAGGACTCAACGTACTACGTGTACCATAAGAGCTGGAAAGATGTCCAGAAATCGCTCGTGAAATGGAACAAGACCACACCGACAATTCACTCGGGACCGTCGTATGTATTCTACCACGACCTTCTCATTGGCGGCAAGATCATGAAAAAGAAGCAGGACGCCTTGTCGCCCGCCACGACGCCCGACCCGTTGTTCGCGGAAGCCCTGACGCTGAAGGTGAACATTCTGTTCAGCGAAGTGAGTGTGCAGGGACATGATTTGAAGAACCTCCTGGTTGTTGATACGGCGCATGGGTCTTCGCTCTTGTTCGTTGGCAAGCACGTGTCGGAGATCTCCGCTGAAGCGGATACGTTCCTGACACATGGTAAGCTCTTCAATCCTGCCATGGCAGGAGTGGCGATGGCCGACTTCTACACAATATTGCGGAACATCAACTGTGCATTTCAAGGTCCGCTGGATACGGTAAGCTGGTCGGCCGGAAACCCGCTTCTCAAGCCGGCGGTTTCCATCGGCGATGTTCCATGGCTGCAGCGAGATCAGGCGAACCCGTCCGCAACGGTTCCATTACGCCAGGCGAGTCCCTCGGTGCCGATGGAATACACCTTATACCAGAACTACCCCAACCCCTTCAACCCGACCACGACGATCGAGTTCAAACTACCGGCCGCTTCCGTCGTGACGGTCACTGTCTTCAATATGTTGGGGCAAGAGGTTGTGAAATTGGCCGACCACCAGCAATTTGCTGAGGGCACCAACCATGTCCAGTTCGACGCCGCTCGTTACGCGTCGGGGGTCTATTTCTATCGTCTCCTCGTGAACGACCTTGGAACCGGTGCAATGAAATTCCAGCAAGTTCGCAAGATGATGTTGGTCAAGTAGTCTGAAAAATGGTCATTTCCGTGGTCTTTTCCTGAAAAGAGAAGGCCACGGAAATCAGACCGCTCATGGTTGCTTTTGAAGTCAAGTTTACGTATTATCATCACTATCAGAAAGGAAGATTCGCAGGGAACCGGAACAGTGTGAAATTTGAGATTCAAACTTTGAACAAAACACAAAAACCACAATTAAATTTCTAATCCACCAATTCATCAAATATCTTCAAAGGAGTTACACATGAAAAGCTATATAGTTGTTGCGCTTGTGGCGGTGTGCTGCCTCGGCTTGAATGTCGCGCTGGCTCAGACCTACGGGGACGTCCCGTTCAGCGTCGACGTGTCTGGTGCGCCATTGCTGGTAACAGTCAATACGGGCATAGACATCGCTGGTCTTAGCCAAGGAACGACACAGACGATCACTCCCGACGGTGCCGGCGGTGCGTTGGAACCGGCATTGACAAATCCTCCACTCAACGGCAATTTTTCCGTTAACTCCGTCGGTGATATCGATATCACGGGCGATCCCGGTGCCCAGGTACTGATTTCTTTTGCGTTGCCAACGTTTTTGTTTGGCAGCGGCGGCGGTGCCGGTGGTGTCTTAGTGAGCTATAACGGATCGAGTGCATGTGTGGTCGATGTCAACACTGCGGAGGTCTACTATTTCGATCCGCGGGTCGGAACGAGAACATTTCTCGATCCAACGGGCGGTGCCACGAAGGTGTACCTCGGCGGCATTTTCACTGTTGAAGCCAATTCGGCTGCAGATATCTATGTCGGTGATGCTGTTATCACTGTATCATACGTAGGCAGTACACCATAAGCGCTTGTTCGCCGATGTCGAAGTTCCAACAGTAACTCAATAAGGTTCAACGACACAAAAGGGGTAGTTCAGTGTACTCCTACGATGAGCTGAACTGCCCCTTTTAATTAATGTCCAATCAGTCGGGGGACAACATGTTAGGTTTCAATGTGTTCATTTCCGTTTGCCGCCGTTCTTTGGAAAGAGGCGTGCCGCAACATGTGTTCCTGCAATGTAGGGAAAGGCCTGAACCAATGATGTCGACACACCGCGAAATGAATCCGGAGTACTACCCAGCATGAGCTATGCGATGAAATACTGTCTTTCCTGTCTTTTGCTGTTTGCTCTTACAGTCGCTGCACGAGCGTCGATCTCAATTGATCCCAAGTTTTTGTTTCTTGACGGCTCCAGGCGGTCTGTGTCGGTTAGTATCAGCAATTCCGATGAAAATGAAGCTGAAGTCTGGATTGAAGTGAAATTCGGCTACGAGACTTCGGACGACAGCGGTAAAATCTTCATTCATTTCGATTCGCTTGCCATAGACGAGCCGTCGGCCGCGACCTGGATACGGTGTTACCCGCAGCGTTTCATTGTCGGCCCGGGGGAGAGCCAGACGGTAAGAATCGCTGTCAGACCTCCCGCGGGAACCGCAGACGGCGAATACTGGGCGCGGATTCTCGTGACCAGTAAACCCCGGAATATTTCTAGATTGCCACAGTCCGGCACTACTCCTTCAGCCAAGCCCGGAGTCAATGTGCTGACTCAATTGGATCTTCCATTTCATTTTCGCCTTGGGAAGCTCTCGACGGGACTCGAGATCGTTCCGCTGAGCCCCGCGGTGACGGATACGGCAGTACTCGTCCCCCTGCGGTTGACGCGGACCGGTAATGCCTCCTTCTGGGGGACAAGGACAATCAAGGTCATCAACGGGTCGGGGAAGACCGTCTTCACCGTTACCAAGAACATCGCCGTGTATAAGACCATGACACTTGTGGAGAAAATTAGCCGGACGGGCTTGGCTTCAGGAACCTACAGCGTCGAATTCGAATTTGTCACGGGGAAACGATTGGACGTCCGAACGGCTAATCTTATCCAGGCCCCTCCGATTCATACCGCAGCTTCGGTTCTTATTCCTTAGGTGAGGGTAGAGGGCGCCTATGCGACGGTTCTTCCTCATCCTTGCAGGAATGTGTATCTGCGGCATCTACGGCCTTGCCCAGCCGTTGCCTGATGAAAGGGTCGTCGTCGAACTGCGTGTCCACGGAGTAGGAAGAAAAGAAGTAAACATTCTTGTTAGAAACGGCGAGGCGTATCTTCCTGTTATCACTCTTTTTGATTTTCTCGGCATCAAATCCGCGTACGATTCGTCCACGATCAAGGTAGAAGGCTTTTTCAAAACGCCCGATACTTCTTACGTCATCGATCCCACCGCCGGTTTCGCGGCGATCGACGAGAGAAGCATCGTAATGACGGACCAGGACTATGCCGTCATAGGAAACGAGCTTTTTGTCCGCCTGGGCATCCTGAATGAGATGTTCAGGTTGGACATCCGTTATCGTCCCCGCGCGTTGGTTGTCGAAGTTGGGAAATTCCGCGACCTCCCGGCATATCAAACTCTCGCCCGCCGCCGCCGCCTAGAGCAGTTACAGAAAAGACGAAACCTGATTCCCTCGTCCGAACTTTACCTCGGTCGTGTACCGGCTGTACTTGGGTCGGAACGTTTGGACTGGACGCTCTCTTCCCGCTTCACATCGTCACAGTATCTTCAAACGCGATATACGGCATCACTTGGTGCGCAGGTGCTCGGCGGGGATGCCACCGGCAAATTGTCCGGATTCGATGACCCGCTGTCTGGTCTCACCGAGAACCACGTTCAAGGGCAGATCCGCTTTCCGTTTCTGGACAATTCGGTAATTCGGCAGATCACGATCGGTGATTTTAGCGACTTCGGTATTCAACCTCGACTTGTCACGGGTGTCGAGATTACGAACAGGCCGTTGGCCCAGAGGTACTTCTTTACTCGCGAAGTTTTTAGAGGGCAGTTTGAGCCCAATGTTGATGTTGAAATGCGTGGCGGGCTTTCCGGCATCCAACAGCAACAAACCAATGATGAAGGTCTTTACCAGTTCGACCTCCCGATCATTTATGGGCAGGGGAACATGGAGATCCATGCGTACGATCCTTGGGGACAGGAGCACGTGTATCGCTATAGAATGAATGTTCCACGAACGCTTCTTCCACCCGGAGAATTCGAGTATTCAATTTCTGGAGGGAGAATTCGCCCACCTTCGAATATGCTCACTTCTGCCAGTTCGTTCAGCTACGGAGCATCTTCCATGTTCACGGTCGGCGGCAGGCTCGAGTATTATGATCTTGCCACTGCGACGGATAAGTTCTATGGCGCGATAACGGCGACGTCACTTCTTTCGCGAGGGCTTGCGTTCAATGCCGTTGTGGCACCTCAAGCAGTCTCGCAGGTTGGCGTCGACTGGCAGTTTCCAAACTACGCCGAGGTTTCGGTGACCGGTGCGAAATATGCGCGAAGTGCCTTCTTCAATCCTACACTGATCGACGATGATTACAATGTTACCATGACGTTGCCTTTTTCCTCCGATGGAACGCAGGTGGTGTTGGGTATATTCGGCGGGCAAACAGATTACCCCGGTTTTCGAGACAGTCAGCTCCAGCTATCTCTTTCCGGTGGATTCTCCATTTTCTACCCGAGCTATAGCTCACAACTTTCGTGGAGAAGTGACAATTCAACGGGAGTGACAACCCAATTGACGCACATCTCAATTGGTTCGTTGGCTGTCTATCTCCCTGCGGGCGTGGTCGGTCTGGAGGAACTAACGTACGACCACATGCTGGAAAAAACAACGGATGAACGCGTGGAAATCTTCAAAAGGCTCCCAAACAGCCTTCAAATCGTGATGATGTATGAGCGCATGCCCATTTTTGAGACATACAATGTAGGCCTACAGTTGTTGTATTACTTCCCATTTGTCCGGGCGCAAGGGAATCTTACGAGTGCCGAGATGAAGCACTCGACCTATAACACTCTCTTCTCGGGTTCAGTGAGTCTTGACCCTCGCCTCCTTGCTGTTTTCTTTCAGAATACTCCAAACTATGTCGGATACGGTGGAATGGTCGTCCATCCGTTTCTTGATGAAAATGGCAATGGGAAACAAGATCCCGGAGAAGAGAGCATTACAACAGGTCGCATCTACTTTGCGGATCTGACCCGCGAAGCCATGCCGGCGGGTCTCCCCGTAAACCGTTTCTCTGCGGTTCGCCTTCCGAGCTATGAAGAATATGGCATTTATCTTGACCCGCGCACTTTGGACAATCCGATCTGGGTACCGGAATTCAGCAGCATCAAAATGCTGGCGGAGCCAAATTACTTGAGGCGTATCGATATTCCGGTGGTGAATGGTGGAACTATTCGTGGTAGCGTCAGTCTTTCAGACGGTACAACGAAAGCCCTTGAAGGAATCACCGTCAAGCTCACGACGCTTGCAAACGGAAACCACGGGAAGAACCTCGTCAGAACGACAAGCACGTTCTCAACCGGGGAGTTTGAATTCGATCTCGTCGCTCCGGGAAGTTATTTGGTCGAAGTGGACCCGTCCCAGCCGCAAGTGCGGGGATATCAAATTCAGCCGCCGAACAAACAAGTGGAAATCGTCCCGAAACCGGATGGTGATCTCGTGACCGGTGTGGATTTTGTTGTGAAAGGTAAATAACCCCCTAGAGAATATGAAAACAGCCACGACAAGTCGTGATAACAGTACGAAGGGAGTGATCCTATGAACATGCGGAATGTAATTTGGACTTTAACACCGGCGAAGAGGGCAGAGGTTCTTTCCCGAGCTGCCTCCTGCTTTATTCCTGTGATCTCCTTTATTGTGTGCCTTGCTCTGTCGGCCTCAGGGCAAAGCATGAAGGACCGGTATAGAGTCGTACAGCCGATTGACCTCCCCGATTCCTCATCGGTACAGGAGGATAGTGAACCGCTCACGCCTCAGGAGATTCTGGCAAGCGGCTCTTCGTGGTCGTGGGTCAATCCCAGCCCTCAGGGGAACACACTGTATTCGCTTGACCGTTACAGCGACAGTGGAATTTGTGCTGTTGGCGAAGTGGGCACGGTAATTCGTACTTCTGACGGGGGCGTTACGTGGCGCTCACAACATGATGTCGGGCTTCAAAGCTACCGGCTGGTGTCCGTATGCGTCGTGGACACGCAGGTCGTGTTCGCAGCGGGCGTGCACGGTGTCGTTGTGAAAACAACTGATGGCGGTTCGACGTGGACGAAACTGGTGACCGGGACGTCGATACCGTGGAACGCAATTACTTTTCTAAACCCGGATACCGGCTGGGTTGTTGGATTCAATGCTATGATATTCGCTACGGTCGACGGGGGCGCGCACTGGACGCATCAATTTGTTCCTCAATTTGTGACGCTTCGTGACGTAAGATTCGTCAATCCGGATACCGGTTGGATCGTCGGCGGCAAAGGAGCGATTTTTTCGACAACCGACGGTGGAACAACGTGGACGCAGCAGACTTCCAATGACACGACCAGCCTGTACGCTGCTCGGTTTACCGACGCTACCCACGGATGGGCAGTTGGAGACAACGGTGTGATTCTGAAAACCACCAATGGCGGTACGACATGGCTTCAGACTTTTTTCAGCGGGGGCTGGTCGTTTGAGTCGGTGGATTTTGCGGATTCCCTGAACGGTTGGGTAGCGGGGTCGGGTGGTCTCATTGAACATTCGATCGACGGGGGATTCTCGTGGGACCAGCAAATTTCCGGCACCAACCAATGGCTGACCGGCATTCGTTTCATGGACGATTCTCTGGGCTGGGCAGTCGGTGTGAATGGACTCATTTTGATGACGGAGGACGGCGGAGCAACCTGGCAGCAACTAAACTCGAGCGTCAGCGGGCACTTCACCTCTGTTGCGTTTCCGACGAGCTTCGACGGGTGGACGGTCGGTGAAAACGGGGTCGTAGCCCATTCCAGCGACGCAGGCTTGAGCTGGGAGTACCAATCTTCCAACGTCACCAAGAAGCTCAACTCCGTGTTTTTTTTCGATGCCACGCACGGATGGGCTGTCGGGAATTCCGGGACGGTCATTAGCACGGCGGACGGTGGAGCGAGCTGGGATCCGGAAAGTTCTAAGGTGAGGGTCAACCTCATGTCGGTGTACTTCCTCGACGCGCAGATAGGTTTTGCAGCCGGCACCAACGGCACGATCATTTCGACATCCGATGGCGGAGGGACCTGGACGGCAAGACGAGTGCGACCCAGTGTGTCATTGAACTCCGTGTTCTTCTTCGACTACAATACCGGCTGGGCATGCGGTGCAAGAGGCTCCATCTTTGAAACAACTGACGCCGGAGAGACATGGGATAACTTGTCTTCATCATCATCGACCCTGAGTAACTTGAATTCAATTAAATTCATCAGTCTATCGGTTGGATGGGCGGTCGGCGCAAAAGGAACGGTCATTAGTTCTGCCGACGGCGGTCAGAGTTGGTCGGTGCAGGCAAGCGGCATCGTGCAGCCATTGTACTCAGTGGTGTTTGTGGATTCGGTTAACGGGTGGGCGGTGGGATACGGCGGTGCGATCCTTTCCACCGGCGACGGTGGCACGACCTGGAGCAAGCAAGCCTGCGGCACTTCCAATGTGCTGCTCGGGGCGGCGTTTATCGATACGACGACCGGGTTTGCGGTAGGGAGATATGGGACGATTTTGAAGTATCATGTTGATGGAAGTCCTCCGTTTAGGACCGTAAGGTCGCCCAATCGGCTTGTCGGCGTATGGAATTATCCAAATCCGTTCAACCCGACGACCATGATCACGTTCACCCTGCGTGAAGCATCTCCTTTGAACATTAAGGTTTACAATATGCTCGGGCAGGAGATCCGCACGCTCGTGGAATCACAGCCGTTTACGGCTGGAACTCATCAGGTCATGTTCGATGCGCGGGGAATTGCGTCGGGCATCTATCTCGCGAGAGTCTATACACCAAATGGCCAGAACCAGGTAGTCAGGAAAATGTTATTCGTTAAATAGATTTAACGATGATGCGGCTCTGCAAATGCCTCGGAGGGGAATGCTTTGATTTGGGTTGCCGCATGAGCAAGCCGGTGGGGAGGATTCAGAGAAAAATGCATTTTCCGTGGAGAGCTTCCCCGCGATTAATCCAATCAGTCATCGTCCTGCTGTGTGTCCTTTTTTCCATTCCCCGCGATGCGTTCCCGCAGAACACACGATTTTCCCCTTGGAGCACGAACACCGCCGGCCAGGATTGGTTCTGGCAGAATCCCTTTCCCCAGGGAAACGATCTGTACAGCGTTGTTTCGTTCGACTCGCTGCATGCTCTCGCCGTCGGCGGGATGGGAACGGTCGTTCAGACCACCGACGGGGGAATGAGCTGGAATGTGCAGTCTATGGCGGGCGGTGTTCGCGCAACGCTGCGGTCGGCATATTTCATCAACAACAATGTCGGTTGGGCAGTCGGCGATTCCGGTACCACACTCCATTCAACCGACGGCGGAGTTACCTGGGTCAGGCGTTCCTTGAATGTCCCGTCGGCTATGCTTCAGAAGGTGAGCTTCGCCGACAACATCCATGGATGGACCGTAGGCACCGGGGGATTTATCTTCCGCACGACGGACGGGGGAGAATCATGGGCCCAGGAATATCCGAACACTTCGCGAAATCTGTACTCCGTCTATTTCATCTCGACGTCGCTTGGATGGGCGTGCGGTGATTATGGAGCGGTGCTGCGGACGAATAATGGAGGTCAATCGTGGGACAGTTTGTTCACATTATCGTACTCCGCGTTTCGTGATGTCTATTTCAATAACACCGCGTCGGGCTGGCTGGTCGGTTATGCCGGCGCGGTTTTCAAAACCTCGGACGGGGGTGGATCCTGGAACAGGTCGAACACCGGAACGACGGCTTCCTTCTCTGCTCTGAGCTTCCCCACCTCCACGAGGGGCATCGCGGTCGGAAAGAAAGGGAAAATCGTCACCACCACGAACGGCGGCCTTTCATGGACGTTGACGACGGCGGACACGGGAGTGGACCTCAACGGCGTTTCCCTGAAGAGCGCGTTCTCCGGATGGACTGTCGGCGACAATGGGCGGGTGTGGATGGTACAGACCAATCCGGCTACCCACCAGGCCGCGTTGGTCTCTCATTCGGGTGGTCCGATAAACGACCTTGAAGGATTCGACTTTCTCGATTCGGCCCGGGGTTGGGCTGTGGGTGACGACGGTGCGATACTGCGGACGACGGACGGCGGGACCAATTGGTTCCCGCAAGGAAGTCAAACGACGAACAAACTGAACGCGGTAGATTTTTGGGATGCGTACCACGGCTCCGCAGTCGGCGATTCCGGTATCATCACGACGACAACGAACGGGGGAGCGACCTGGTTTATCGCGTACAATGGGGGAGACCCGTATTCGTTGACCACCGTAAGGTTTTCCGATTCCATCCACGGTTCCGCCCTCGGCGACAAGGGAACGATTCTCAAGACTGTCGACGGCGGATACTACTGGCAGCCCGTGAACCCCGATACGATAATGAATTTTGCTTCTGTGTTCCCGTTGGACACATCAACCATCTGGGCCGTCGGTGATTCGTCCAACATCGGCAAGATCATGAGGAGCGACGACGACGGGGTCACCTGGACCCCGGTTCCCATCCAGCCGACCTTCCGTTTGAACTCCGTTTTTTTTCTGAAGCCGAGCGAGGGCTGGGCTGCCGGAAGGTACGGCAAGATCTTGAGAACGACGGATTCCGGCGTGAACTGGATTCCCCAGCGCAGCTCCGTCCGAACGGATTTTCATTCGATCTGTTTTGCGAATGACAGCCTCGGTTGGGTGGCCGGCGACAGCGGCATCATTCTGAAAACGCTGAATGGCGGACGGACCTGGCTTCTTCTGCCGAGCGGAACCGACCACAACCTTATGGCGGTACATTTTCTCGATACCCTCACGGGATGGACAATAGGTCAGGGCGGCACGATCCTGAAAACCTTTGACGGCGGCGGTACTCCGACCGTCATCCTTCCACCGCCTTCTCCGCCACCCCATACAGCCGTGAAGGAGGTCGATTCGCTTCTGAATTACCCCAATCCATTCAACCCATTGAAGGGCACCACAACTTTTACGGTGAAAGTGAGCAGGTCGTCGAGCGGGACGGTCACGATTTATGACATTCTTGGCAGGAGAATCAGAGAGATACCGTTCAGTGTCAATGTGACACTGGGGCAACCGACCGTGAAGAACATCGGATCGTGGGATGGCGTCGAAGAGAACGGCAGGAGAGCCCCCAGCGGAGTGTACTTCTACGTCGTGCAGACCCCGCTCTTCACCGTTCAGCAAAAAATGGTATTGACGAGATGATCCACCTGCGTCCCGACTACCGTCGGGACTTCGGTGGATAGACCCGCCTACGTCCCGACTACTGTCGGGACTTCGGTGGATAGATCCCCTTCAAAGCTCAATTCAGCGCCTGCCCTGAAAGTCCCAACGTCTTGCTGACATTTCCCGCGGAGCGCGGGACATGTCGGGACGACGCTTCGCGTCGGATCCTGACCAAAAGCATGTCAGGATGACGGATTGGCTTACTTCTTGGACAGCCTCGGATGTCACGTAGTGACAGGGAGAGTGCCAAAACATCCTCCCCTGGCAGGGGAGGATCATAGGAGGAGTTTCGACCGGTGCTCAAGAATGAGAATGATACACTACCAGACGTTTCGCCTGCTTGCGACGGTCGGGAGTAAACCTGTCCGCCGTTGAGCCAGAGGCTCATCCTCAGCCAGTGGCTGATGAGCCTCTGGCTCAGCCTTTGGCGGACTTTTTAGCGGAACTCCCTCCCAGAACAACGGCTAGGTGTTTCATGTTTCAAATTTTTTTCGTAAATTCATTTAAGAATACAATAGGGGCGGCAAACCAGACAAACGGAAAGTGACGGTATCTTTATGACTTCTTCTTTGAAATCAAGAATGTATCTGCTGGGCATCATCGTTGTTCTATTCCTCGGATTTGTGCCTGCTTCTCTCTTCGGTCAAATCTCAATAACTTCAACCGGCGCATCATACTCAGAAAATTTTGACGGCATGGGTGTATCAGGCACGTCATATCTGACGGGATGGACTGGGATCAGATACGCCGGCACCGGTTCGATCGGGGCAACGCTGACTCTTCTTGTAAGTGATGGCACTCTTAATAATGGCGCTGTTTACAATGTTGGTACCACCAGCGCTTCCGACCGGGCATTAGGGATGATCGCCTCAGGTTCAACAGTTCCAAGAATTGGCGCTCAGTTTGTGAATAATACCGGCGTCACTATCACACTCATCAATCTCGCGGGCATGATGGAGCAATGGAGGTCGGGCAGCAGCTCTTCTGCGAATGAAATCGACACATTCGCTTACAGCTTTGACGCGACAAGTCTTCAAACCGGTACATGGACGAGACTTTCCGGGATGGACTTGATGGAGAAACTAACTTCGGCTACCGACAATGCAGCAAAGAATGGCAATGATCCTGCTAATAAAACCAGTATTAGCGGAACGATGTCCGGAATAACCTGGACGAACGGTACGTCAATGTGGATCCGATGGAGTGATAATAACGACTTTGGTAGTGATGCGCTGTTAGCGATCGATGACTTAACAATGTCATTCAACGTGTTCCTTGCGCCCCCGGGAAAAGGGACAGCATCCATTACGCCGGCAATGGTCCAGGGAGCTATTAGCCAATCTGTCACGGTTACGGTGGACGGTCAATCACCGTACACGCTCACCAATACAAACGTTGTCGTTCCTTCAACCTGGACCTGGTCCCACTCGACGAGCGACGTTGTACTGACGGGCGGAGGCAGTCCCTCGATTGCTATCTCCGGGGATACCATAGAAGTTTCAAGTATGACGGTCGGCAGTACTGACAGTATCCAGGTAACGATCAATAATATAACTCCACCCGATTCGACAGATAATTTCACATTTGCAACACAGACGGGTACCGAACCGGATTCTATCCTTGCACTTCCAATTCAGCCATCGGCGCTTGTCTACGGCACGCCTCACGCCATCGGCGATATCAAGGTCAACGATGCTAACGGAGTCCCAATCTGGAATGGCAAGGAGGTGACGATTCTGGGAATCGTGACCGTGGGAGCTGAATTCGGCAGTCCCTCTTATATTCAGGATGCGACCGGCGGTATCGCGGTGTACGGAGTTATTACGTCATCCCAAATTGTGGTGGGTGATGAAGTCGAAATCGTGGGAGTTGTGAGTCCTTTCAATGGACTGAATGAATTGGGCAGCCCGACGATCATCAGGAAAGTCAGCTCCGGGAATGTCGTCACGCCGATTTTGGTTAACTGCGGACAAGTGACCAACGACGGTCAGGGCGGCATCGAACAGTATGAAGGAATGCTGGTCCGGATCAACCAGGTCATTGTGACGAATCTGCAAGGGAGTTCAATATCAAACTGGACTGTAAGTGGCTCAGGAACAAACTACCGGCTCCAGGACGCGGTCGACACATTAGAGATCCGCGTTGACAATAATGTCAATTACGGGGGCGCTCCGGGCGATCCCGCCCCGGGGGGGACATTTGACGTCATCGGTGTTGTAAGTCAATACAAAGCTACCTCGCCATATATTGGCGGATATCAGTTGATGCCGCGTTCGAGAAGCGACATCCTTGCCCAAGGTCCCATTTTCGCGACATCGCCGGTGGAGAGCAACCTTCAGCCCACATCGTTCCGCGTGAGCTGGACAACGGTGAACAACGGCACAACCAGGCTTCTCTACGGCCTCACACCGTCCCATGAGCTGGGACTCCTTGCGCCGGACAATACCCTGGCGTTATCTCATGTCGTGGATGTTATCGGACTGACACCCGCGACGATTTATCACGTTCAGGCTTTTTCCGATGACGGCGCCCTTGATACAAGCTATTCCGGCGATTTGATTGTAAGCACTGCCTCACCATCCGGCACGACAGGACGGATCAATGTGTATTTCAATTTCAACGTCGATACCACTGTCTCCCTCGGTGAGAAGGCCCTCGGCAACCAGGATCTGGTTTCCATCATAAACTCACGCATCAATAATGCACACCGCTCCATCGACGTTTGCCTGTACAGTCTGAGCGGATCGGGCCAGGGCGATCAGGTCGCCAGCGCTCTCATCGCTGCCAGGAACCGCGGCATCAAAGTCCGCGTGATATGCGAGCATGACAACAGATCGTACAGCGGGTTTCAAACTCTCCTTAGCAACAGTATCCCGCTCATCGACGATGCTTTTGACGTCGTTTGGAACGGCGCCGGCTTAATGCACAATAAGTTCTTCGTGTTCGACGGGCGTGGCGGTGCTCCGCCGGAAAGCGTGTGGATCTGGGGCGGTTCCTGGAACCCAACGGGCGGGGGTACGACGCAAGACCATCAGAACTCCATCGAGATTCAGGATGTCGCTCTCGCCAATGCGTACACGATAGAGTTCAACGAGATGTGGGGAAGTACTACGGATGCTCCGAACGCATCCGTCTCACGATTCGGAGCCCGCAAGACGGACAACACACCTCATAACTTCAACGTCAACGGAGTGCCGGTCAGCCTCTATTTCAGCCCATCCGATCAAACGACCTCGCATCTCGCAACTACAATTGCGAAGGCGCAACATTCAGTCTCAACCGACATCCTTACGTTCACGCGAAAAGACCTGGCGGATTCGATTATCGGGAGAAAAGCGGCCGGCAGTAAAACGAGGGTGGTCATGGATAACAATACCGATACCGGTAATCAATATGCGTATTTGCAGGGTCAGGGCGTGGATGTTCATCTGAAAGGATTCAGTACGGGTCTGCTCCATCATAAATATACGGTCGTTGATGGTGATCAGCTTGTCGGACCGGCCTATCTGATGACCGGGTCGCACAATTATTCGAACGCCGCCGAACAATCGAACGACGAAAATACCCTCATCCTCCAGAGCAACAGAGTTGCGAATCTCTATCTTCAAGAATTCGCCGCCCGGTACACTGAGGCCGGCGGGACGGATCCGATCATAGTGAGTTCCTCCGCGCTGTTCTCGTGCAACAAATCGGCGATCAATTTCGACAGTGTTTCGGTGGGCGGTTCGAAGCAGGACAGCTTCTTTGTGACGAACACGGGCAACATCACCCTGACGATCTCCTCCGATACATCGACAAATCCACGGTTCACGGTTTCCCCGGGGAGCGCGAGCGTTGCACCGTCCGCGTCGCACAAATTCGTTGTGACGTTTTCTCCGACGGCCACGGGCCCCCAGTCGGGTTTCATCGTACTGTCGCATAACGCGCCGGGAACTCCCGATACCGTCTCGGTTCAGGGGAGAGGGTCCGGCTTTCCGGTGTTTTTCAAGACCCTCGCTACCATCGACTTTGATACGGTGGTCACGAATTTATCGAAGCAGGATAGCTTCAAGGTCAAGAACACAGGCACCGCGCTCCTGAAAATTTCCTCCGTGCTTCCGTCGAACCCGCGGTTTACCGTGGCGCCCGACAGTGCGGCCATCATGCCCTCGGATTCACTGACTTTCGTCGTGACATTTTCGCCGCTGGTCCCCGGCGCCCAGGGCGGCAAGCTCTTCATCACGCACAATGCCGCCGGCACTTCCGACAGCGTGAGCGTGCAGGGTGTGGGGAAGTATCCTCTGACGGTCGCGAAATTCGTCGCGATGTTAAAGGATTGGAATATGGTGTCTATTCCGGTGAAAGTGTCGGACGGCAGCCGGACGGCAGTTTTTCCGCACGCGTCTTCGAACGCGTTTGCGTACGAGGGGAGATATGTTATCGAGGATTCTCTCGTCGGCGGAAAAGGATACTGGCTGAAGTTCCCGTCAGCCGGAACCGACACAGTAACCGGTTTGCCGCTCTCGACCGACAGTCTACCCGTTTCGCAGCGGTGGAACATTATCGGTTCGATAACGGGACCCGTCGCGGTCAGCTCTATTATAGGAGACCCACCGGACAACGTGCAATCGAAGTACTTTGGATACAACGGGTCGTATACGATCGCCGACACGATCTTCCCCGGGAAAGCTTACTGGGTCAAGGTGAATCAAGCGGGAAAACTCGTCCTTATTTCGTCCGCGCAGGCGCCCAAAATCCGGGTTCAAAACGTTCCGCCCGGGCTGAATCAACTGGCAATATCGGATGCGGACGGCAACAGGGGAATTCTCTGGTTTGGCCAAAAGCAGGGGGGCGGTTCGGCGGCCGGGGGGTACGATTTGCCCCCAATTCCGCCGCGCGGGGCATTTGACGCACGCTTTAATTCCGATAAATTTGTCGAATTTCACGATTCAAGCCTCTCACAACCTGCGGATTTTCGCATTGCCTTGCAGGGTGAAAAATATCCAATAAAAATTTGCTGGACTATTGCAACTAACAAATTAAATTATTATACTCTCACTACATCCCGTGGTGACCAGATTATCACACAACGTCTGGCCGACCAGGGGGAAATGAGCTTCAGTAGCGCACCGTCGTCGTTCTTGGTTTTGACTGTTTCACCTGTAAAGAGGGTTCCGGAAGAATTTTCCTTGGGCCAGAATTATCCGAATCCATTTAATCCGGTCACGAAGATTCCATTCGGGGTTCCACGGCAATCGTCCGTAACGCTCACGGTCTACAATGAGATCGGACAGGTGGTGAAGACGCTTCTCCAGCAGGCGAGCTACGAAGCAGGATACTATGAAGTGACTGCAGATGCTTCTCGGCTCGCGTCCGGAGTGTACTACTATATGATGACTGCAGTCGCAAATGACCAAAGCTTTTCCACGTTTCGTCAAGTGAAGAAATTACTGATTCTTAAGTAAGCAACTCACATGTGGCCGGATTGCCGAAGTGCGCAGGGCTGCTTCATGGCGATGAACTGCGCGACTCACCGCGGGATTTCCGGCATATGCACGATGCTCCTCGCGGAGTAGTTCACAACACAGGGAACGAATGCAAAGATTTTTGTTACTGTTTCTATTCCTGATCCTGTTATTGACCCCGCAGCTCTACGCCGATTGGCCCTGCAGCCCCGATCAGAGCGTTGCGCTTGCCGTCGCTTCGAACAACCAGTGGAATGTTCGTCTCGCGGGCGATGGGAAAGCGGGTGTGTACGCAGTGTGGCAGGACCGCCGGGGTGGCGTTACCGATAAGCTGTACATCCAGCATGTCGACGGCACCGGCAATATCTCATGGCAGCCCGGCGGCAATGCGATCTCCGGCAGCGGCGGCTTCCAGTATTATCCGCAAGTTCTCACCGACGGCGGCGGCGATGTCATTGTTGTATGGCAGGACAATCGCAGCAATGTCGATTACGACATCTACGCGCAGCGAATATCATCGAGTGGAAATCAATACTGGGCACCCGGAGGGGTGGCGGTCTGCAGCGCTTCCGGCAACCAGTACAATCCGCAGTTGGTGAGCGACGGCGCGGGCGGCGAGATCATCGCATGGCAGGACTACCGGAATGGAAATGCCGATATCTACGTGCAACGCGTGAATGGCTCCGGACAGGCTGTCTGGATGCCGAACGGAGTTGCGGTGTGTACCGACGTGAACCAGCAGATCAATCCCCTCCTTGTGGGCGACGGACAGGGAGGTGCGTACATAACCTGGACCGACTATCGGGGCGCCAGCGGAACATCGGATATCTACTGCCAGCATGTGCTGGCGCATGGCCAGGTAGCGCTGGCAGCCAACGGCATTCCGGTGTGCACGGCGGCAAACACCCAATGGAATCCACAGATTGTCAGTGACGGCGCGCAAGGCGCGATCATTTGCTGGCAGGACCGGCGGTCAGGCGGCTCCGATCAAATTTTCGCGCAGCGCATCAACAACACCGGGGCAGCAGTATGGGCGGCCAACGGTATTCCCCTCGCATCTTCGACGGGGATTCAGTATTATCCGTGTCTGGCGAGCGACGGCGCCGGCGGCGCGGTGGCGGTCTGGCAGGATAACCGGACCGGCAACGACTACGACATTTACACCCAGCGTGTCAACGCAACGGGTCAGCTTCTCTGGGCATCGGGCGGCCAGCCCCTCTGTGTCGCTGCGGGGCAACAGTATAATCCCCAGCTCATCGTCGACGGCCAGAGTGTTTTGGTTACGTGGCAGGACGAACGCAATGGCACCGATTTCGACATCTTCGCACAGCGCGTGATTCTCAGCGGTGTTCCTCAGTGGGCGGCGAACGGAATTCCGATTTTCAACTACCCGGCCAACCAGGTTAGTCCCCAGATCGTCGGAGACGGCCTCCAGGGAGCCATCATCGCCTGGTCGGATTATCGCGACGGCACGGGGACGACAGACCTCTATGCCCAACGTGTGAGTGCCAGCGGCAAACTCGCCGGCGGTTGCTACCGGACCTTCACGCAGGACAGCTTGGCCCTCAAGTCGATTCACCTGTATGTGAACAAGAAGACGCCCATCAAGATGCCCAACGCAGGGAATGTTCGCGATTCGGTGTTCGCGCACGGAGCGTTTCCCAGCGGCATTACGGTCGGCATTCCGCGGCCCGACAGCGCCAAATTATACGGATGGGAGATCTTTAACAAGACCTTCAATGTGAAGAACGCCCTGCCCGATACGGGTATCGCGCGGCCGTTTGACCGCATCTTTAGCCGGAAGTTTGTCGGACTCATGAGAAACTCCACCGCGCGCGCGTACAACAATCGACTCCTCGGCGAGATGCTGGCCTTAAGAATCAATATCGCTGCGAGCGACGTCAGGATCACCGACTCGCAATTCGGGGACCTGATTTTCAACGACCCCGCCAACGCGGCCAATGTCCTGAATCATAAATCGCTGCGGCAGGTTGCCACGTACGTGGATAGTCTACTCACGTTGTGGAAATGGTATTCCGGCATCAACTATCTCCAGATCGCCGCGTCGATCCGGCAGGTCAACGACGCGTTCGACGGAAAGATCGACAGTACATCCACACGACCGCTGAAGATCAAATCCACGAAGGCTCTGTTTGCCGTTCCGTTTCTTATTCCAAACCCGCAGCCGCTGGAAGCACTTCCGACGTTCATCCCTCAGGTTGTTGACGACGAAGTAACTCCACAAAGCTATGTGCTGTACCAGAACTATCCGAATCCTTTCAACCCGACGACGACGATACGGTTCGACCTGCCGCAGCAAGCGGTGGTGACGTTGAAGATCTACAACATCCTGGGCCAGGAAGTGGCGACGTTGTTCGACCATCAGCAGATGGA
>Ga0209777_10000404_pt1 | contig 73064 bp, 76 predicted proteins | sample FrelakmetHBP12HB_FD_187147 | JGI IMG/M metagenome (GOLD analysis project Ga0209777, IMG submission 187147) | Freshwater lake sediment microbial communities from the University of Notre Dame, USA, for methane emissions studies -HBP12 HB (SPAdes)... | ecosystem: Environmental > Aquatic >...
GTAATTTTGTTTTTGCTTTTCCGGCGCTTGATAGTGCCGCCCAAACCCAAGAGCTGGGGCATAATCTATGATGAGAAGACCAAACAGCCGATTGGCCAGGGCATAGTCAGGATATTTGAAACCAGGTTTAATAAATTGCTGGAGACGCAGGTGACAGATGCCAAAGGGCATTATGCCTTTTTGGTTGGCAAAAATGAATACGAGCTATTAGCAGAGAAATCCGGCTATGAGCCAAAAGAAATCAAGCCAATTGATTTGATTAAAAAAGATCAGATTGTTAATCTGGATATTGGTCTGCGCAGAAAATAAAAAGAAAAAATGTGGGGCAATTTCAGGTTTTAAATAATATAAAGCTTCTCATTCGGAGAAATTTAAAAGTTGTAATAATGCTTTTATTGTGATATAAATATAATGAAAAGATGAGAGGCAAAAAGAAAAAATTAAGAGAATTGATCTTCTTAAAAAATTTTAGTATTAAGCTTAGATTTATTTTGGTTTTGTTTGTTTTAGCAATTATAGCTATTTTTGGCTATAATTTTTTAAATTTTGTCAGGGCTACTGTATTTGGTTATTTTGAGACATTTAACACTGTTACCTTTAAAGATCCTATCGCGACCAGTGCTCATTGGCAGGGTGATGGCCAAGTTTATTTATCTAAAGAGTGGGTGAGGGCAGATGGCAGTAAAAGTTTTATTGACAATGTGAGTAATGATGGAGCAACCTCAACTTACCCCTTGATTTATTTGGACGATAAGCAACAGCCATATATTTTTTGGGAAAGCAGTGCGTCTTTTCAACCATCAGAAATATTTTTTACTCGTGGGGATTTAACAGATTTTGAGTGGAAAAAAATGGACGGCACTCCTGGCACGGAAAATATCAGCAATACTTTAAAAAGATCTAATATTGATCGGGTGGCAGTCAGTTCAGATGGCAAGCCATATATTGTTTGGCAAGATGATACGGTTGGCGCTGATCCAAATCCTGATAAGAATTATGAAATACTTTTTACGCATTGGGATGGGACCAAATGGGCAAAAATGGATGGCACAGCCGGCTATGAAAATATAAGCCAGACGCCTGGCTATGAATCAAAATTGCCAAGAATTGCTCTAGATATCAATGATAATCCTTATGTGGTTTGGGATGATGGCTTAGTCGGCGGTAATAATGAAATTTATTTTACCAAATGGACTGTTGATCCAGTTGTTTGTGCTCCAGCGCCAGCTTGCTGGACCAATATGGCTGGCACAACCGCTGGCCATGAAAATTTGAGCAATAATGCCGGCGTATCTAGCCAGCCCAGGATTTTACTTGATATCCGCCAAAGGCCTTATGTTCTATGGCAAGATAACACGCCTGGCAATAATGATATATTTTTTACTAAATGGACGACCAATAATGGCTGGACCAAAATGGATGGTGTTTCTTCAGGTAATGAAAATATAAGCAATACAGCTGGCAATTCAACTTATGATCGTTTATATGATGATAATTTTCGTTTAGGGCCTGATAATTCCCCCTATGTTGTCTGGCAGGATAATACCAGTGGCTTGTCAGATATTTATTTTACGCATTGGAATGGCAGCCAATGGGCAAAAATGGATAACACAAGCGGTTATGAAGTAATAAGTAATCCGGCTTTGAATTCATCTCATCCGCAAATGGTTATTAATTCTTCAAACCAGCCTCAAATTACCTGGATATCTGGGACTGCTTTATATTTCAGCCATTGGGATGGGGCGCAATGGGCCAAATTAGACAACACTGCCGGTTATGAGATTGTTAATCCTGCTGGTTCATCTTTTCCTCTTTTAACCATTGACCCGTTAAACAATCTATATATTTCCTGGTTGAATGCGGTTGGCAGCACTAGTCAGGTTTTTGTGGCCAGAGCCACTGGCGCTAACTGGACTAAAATGGACGGTACGGCAGGGTTTGACAATATTTCTAATACGCCCTGGACAAATAACCGGCCACAAATGGTTTTAGCGCCTAATGGCAATTTATTTGTCACCTGGCAGACTGGCATTACCGGTCCTGATGCGGAAATCTGGTTTGCTTATTGGGACAATAGTTTGCAGACCTGGCGCGCTTTAAGAGAAGGCCGGGAGCAAGGCATAGAACAGCTCGGGGAAGGTCATTATTACGCAAAAGATATAAAGATAATCACTGATGCTGTTAATAATCCTTTTGTTGTTTGGGCTGATTATTGCAAAGCCGGGGATAATTTAATTGGACTTTGTTTGACACGCTGGGATTCGGGGAATAGCAGATGGGAAGATATGAGCGGCATTCCTGGTACTGATAAAATTTTTGAAAGTAATAGTAACACAAATGCTGTTGCAATAAGAACAGCAATTTTTGATTCTACTAAAACCAAACCATATCTTGTCTGGTCTAATTATTTAGATGCACCTAATCCTTTTAACTATCAGTATATAAATTTTACTAAATGGACGCCCGGTGCTGGAGCTATAACTTGTGGTGGGCCACCAGATTGTTGGACCAATATGGCGGGCGATACAGCTGGCCTTGAAAATATTAGCAATACTAGTAATGGTTTGGCAGGAATGGTTTTAGATTCTAGCGACAGGCCAGCTATTGTTTGGGCTCAAGACAATGGCGGCCAGTATGATATTTATTTTACTAAATGGACAGCTAATCCGGTTCTTTGCGCTCCAAACCCAGCTTGCTGGACCAATATGGCTGGCACTGCGGTTGGTTCTGAAAATTTAAGCAATGACGCGCCGAATTCTAGTACCCCCTATATTTTATTGGATTCAAGCAATAATCCCTATGTCATTTGGGGAGGAAATATAAATCTGACTCATTGGGATGGCGCAAAATGGGCAACCATGGCTGGCGTGGCTGGTTATGAACAAATAAATAGTTCTCCTGGTGGTATTTCCAGCAGTGGTTTTAAACTTGATTCAGCTGGCAATCCCTATTTTAGCTGGTTTGAGGCAACTAATGGAGTATTATTTACTCATTGGGATGGCGCTAAATGGGCGAAAATGAATGGCACAGCTGGTTATGATATTGTCAATAGCACAGGAGGAACTCCGGTAATGCAATTAGATTCTACTGATAAACCTTTTTTAAGCTGGACATATAGAATTCCGGTCAATAATATGGAGACTTTTTTCAGCCATTGGGATGGCGCTCAATGGGCAAAAATGGATGGTACGGCTGGTTCGGAAAATTTAAGCAATAATGGCGGAAATAGCTCATCAACACATTTATATTTATTTATTGATACCGGCGGTAACCCAATAGTTGTCTGGGGTGATAATACAGAAGCGCGTCTTTATCCTGGAAGTGGTCCGGGAGAGGATTATTTTTATAGCCGTTGGAATGGCAGTGCTTGGGTTAATATGCAAAATGAAGTTGGCTATACTAATATTTCGCAAAATAGAAGAAACGCGTCAAATTCTTCTGCCATGGCTAAAGATAGTGCTGATAATTTATATCTAGCTTTTAATAAATTAGAAATGGGTGGGGCTTTTAATTTATATTTTACCCGCACTGGCATACCAATAAATTATTTTCGCACTGCCCAGTCAGCTGATGTTTATGGCGGGACTGAAGATGTGCTGGACGCGACATTAGTTTCAGTCAATGATACGACTCCCAATCTGAAGACCTTTTTCAAATATTATTTTAGCAATGATAATGGAATTAGCTGGCAGCCAGCAGCAGTTGGCGTGCCAGTTCTTCTCAGCGGTGCTCCAAATTTAGAATGGCGGGTGCGTTTAATGACCATAGATCCCACATTCAATCCGACCATCACTGGTGGTTTGACTCCCTTGACAATTAGTTATACAACAACCGGCACTGGAGTGCCTAGTGCGCCAATAAATTTCAGCTGTCTAGCCCTTAGTTCTGATACGATTCGCTGGAATTTTACAGATACTGCCAATAATGAAACCGGTTTTAGTCTTTATGGGCTAGGTGGTAAAGTTTTAGACACTAGCAGCTGGCTGCCCCAGCCAGTGACCGACTTAAGCTATTTGGATGAGAATTTTTTAACGGCAAATACCTTATATCAAAATCAATATGCTAAGGCCTTTAATGGGGTTGGCGAATCACCCGATTCAAATACCGCAAGCTGCTATACTCTGGCCAATACTCCCTTAGCCCCGTTGATTGGAACAACAACAGAAAATAGCATTATAGTTAAAATCGATCCAGGGGATAATAATCCGGCTAACACAGAATACGCGATTGAGGAATTAGGCAGCACCAAATATGTGCAAGCCAACGGGACACGCGGCAATAGCGAGGCCTGGTTAACTTCAGCTGGCTGGGGCGGAGCAAGTGGCATTGCGGTAATTGGTTTAGGATCTAGCCAGACATATAATTTTGCGGTTAAAGCCAGAAATGGCGATAATATAGAAACAGCTTTTTCTCCCTCTGCTGGCGGCACAACTTTACCACCAGGCCCTGGGCCAGGCCCAATTAATACGCCGCCATCAGCGCCAATAAATTTAACTTGCCAAGCTTTGAGTACAGACACTATTCGCTGGAATTTTACAGATACGGCCAATAATGAAACTGGCTTTAGATTGTATGGGCCAAACGGCTTGATCACTGATACTGGTAATAATGTTGTCACGGATATTTCTTACCTTGATGAAGCAAATTTATCTGCCAATACCCAAGCCAATAATAGGTATGTTACGACTTTTAATGGCCAAGGCGAATCAACAGCCTCAAATACCGCGAGCTGCTATACATTAGCTAACACGCCTTTGAGCCCCGGTATAGTTTCAGTCGCTCAAGATAACATCGTAGTAAAATTAATGCCAAATGACGGCAATCCGCCAGAAACAAAATATGCGATCAAGGAAATGATTAGCAAAAAATATGTGCAATCCAATGGTACATTTGGCGATTCAGAGGCCTGGCAGACCTGGCTAGATTGGGGCGGGGACAAAGGTATAAAAGTAATGGGGGGGACAACAACAACTGCTCAATTTAATATTAGCTTGCAATCAGGGACAACCTATAATTTTGCAGCTAAAGCCAAAAACGGCGATGGTATAGAAACAGCTTTATCTTCAGGTTCCAGCGGGACAACAACTGGCGGCGGCGGTGCAAATACTCCCAATGTGACAATTACAGCTACCAAGGGTGTTGGCATTAATTTGGCTTTGAATTCCCCGATTAAAACAGAACTGATCAAAGCCGCCTATGCTTATGATGAATTGATTTTAAAACAGACGACCGGCCAAGAAAGAATGATTTTATTCCTTGAGGAATTTCTGGTTTTTTTAGCCATCGTGCTTTTATTATCAATAATATTTTTAATTCTCGGCTTGCATGGTGCTTTAAAAAATTTAAATAAGCCAGAGCCGATAATTAACAGATTGAAATTAATCTGGCATTTGCTTTTTAAAGATGCTGCTTTTGTTTTTAGTACTAATGCGGCTAAAGATAGCAATGGCACTTATCAAATTTCTTTTAATAAACATAAGCGTTTTCATGCTTTTAGCCAAAGAAATTTAAAAAGAGTGCTGGGCTTGGTGATTATTGATTTGATAATATTAAGTTTGATATTAATAAATATTAATCATAAAAGCAGGGCGCAAGATATGCCTTATAATCAAAGCGGCCAGGGGGTTAATGTTAATGACCGCCTGAGTTATATTGTAGAAATATCAAATACTGGAACTGATGCGGCAACTAATGTTGGGATTACTGATATTTTAAATGACGATTTAAATTATGACAATAAAGCCAAAATAATTAAAAATGGGCAAGGGACAACTTCGGGTATCAGCGCGAGTGGCAATAATTTAAGTTTTAATATTGGTGATTTGGGAGCTGGGCAAAGCAGCGAGGTTTATTTTTCTGCCTTGGTTAAAAGCGGTTCAGAAAATGAAACTATTACCAATCAAGCCCAGGTCAGCGGTGATAACTTTGCCACTGTTTACACTAATACAACTAGTAATTTGGTAAAAACAATAACAAAGCCATTATGCGGCAATGGCATAATTGATGCTAAGGAACAATGTGATGCTTTGGCTAAGCCCAATGGTTGCGGCTCAAGCCAGAATTGCGTAAATTGCCACTGTCAGATTATTCCCGTTCCAGCGGTTTGTGGCAATGGCATAATTGAGACCGGCGAAAGCTGTGATCCAACGGCAGTACCTATCGGCTGTGGTGCTGAGCAAACCTGCCTTGATTGCCAATGTCAGCCAGAAGTTGTCGTACCGCCACCCACGCCACCGCCTACGCCACCGACAACTCCGCCAAGTATAACCCCACCAGCACCAACTAAAACTACTTTATTAGGTGTAATTCCATCAGTTATTTCAAAAATCGCAATTTTGCAGAATCGCCAAGTGGGCGAAACTAGTCAGAATGTAATCACGCCCATCCTTTTAATTCTGGCTGCCTTGAATACCATACCTGCTGTCTTGGCTCTAACCATCACTGTTTTGCCGTATCTGCATTTGCTTTTCATTGAACCATTTTTGTGGTTTTTCCGGGGCAAGAGGAAAAAATGGGGCATTGTTTATGATGCTCTGACCAAATTGCCAGTTGCCTTGGCCGTGGTTCGGCTGTACAGCCAAGAGAACAAACGATTAATCCAGACCAAAGTAACTGATAAAGAAGGCAGGTATCTGATGATAGTCAAAGAAGTGGGCAAGTATTATCTGAGCGTAACCAAGCCGGACTATGTTTTTCCAACCAGATATTTGCGAGGGGAAAGACAGGATGTAAAATATCTGGATCTTTACCATGGCGAGGAAATCGAGGTAACCCAGAAAGGAGGCGCAGTTACAGCCAATATCCCGCTTGACCCAAGCGAAAGGAAAATGCTGACTGAAAAAGAAGCAGTCAAAAGTTATTTGCTCAAAAATGTCAGATTAATGGTTTCCTATATTGGCATGATCTTGGCGCTTTTGATCATTCTGATTTATCCGACCATTATCACGGTCAGCGCCTTAGTCATCCATATAATATTGTTTTTGCTGTTCCGGCGCTTGATAGTGCCGCCCAAACCCAAGAGCTGGGGCATAATCTATGATGAGAAAAGCAAGCAGCCGATAGGTCAGGGCATAGTCAGGATATTTGAAACCAGGTTTAATAAATTACTGGAGACGCAGGTGACAGATGCCAAGGGGCATTACGCCTTTTTGGTTGGCAAAAATGAATATCAGCTTTTAGCTGAGAAATCCGGCTATGAAAAAAAAGAAATCAAGCCAGTGGATTTGATTAAAAAGGATCAGATTGTTAATTTGGATCTGGGCTTGAAAAAAATTAGTTGATGAAAATAAGGTTAATTATAAGTTAAAAAAGCCGTTCATTTTGGACGGCCTTTTTATTCTTAGATACTGGAAATTTTTAAAGAAATTTGCTAAACTTATTTCATAATAAAATATTGATTTTTAGTTAAATTTTGATAAAGCTGAGTAAGGTGGCTAAGTAAATTAAGAAATAAGCTTACCCAGCTTAATTTACTTAGTCACCTTAATTTACTTATTTATGAGTATTTTAACCAAAATCTTCGGCGATCCCAATCAGCGAGTTTTAGATAAAATCCAGCCCCTGGTGGCCCAGATTAATGATTTGGAAAAGGATTATGAAAAATTGTCTGACCAAGAGCTGAAAGATAAAACTCAAGAATTTAAAAACCGCTTAGTCCAAGGCGAAACCTTGGATGATATTTTAGTTGAGGCATTTGCAGCAGTGCGCGAAGCAGGCAAAAGAGTTATTAGCCAGCGGCATTTTGATGTGCAGTTAGTCGGCGCTGTTGTTTTGCATCAGGGCCAGATTGCTGAAATGAAAACTGGTGAAGGCAAAACTTTAACTTCCACTTTAGCTATTTATTTAAATGCTTTAACCGGCAGGGGAGTCCATGTGGTGACAGTCAATGATTATCTAGCGCGTCGCGACTGCGCTTGGATGGGCCAGATTTTTAATTTTTTGGGTTTAACCATTGGTTGCATTCAAAATCAGCAAATAACTTATGTCTATGATTCCACGGTTAAGGCAGATGAAAGTGATAATGCGGAGGAAACAGTCAAGTCATTTAAGGTTGATATGGATAATTTACGCTTGGTGCCTAGCCGCAGAATGGCCTATGACTGCGATATTACTTATGGCACGAATAATGAATTTGGTTTTGATTATTTGCGCGACAATATGGTGCAGAGCTTGGCAGAAAAAGTCCAGCGCGATTTGTATTATGCCATTGTGGATGAAGTGGATTCTATTTTAATTGATGAAGCCCGCACACCTTTGATTATTTCTGCGCCTGATGCTGAATCAACAGATAAATATTATAAATTTGCTCGGTTAGTTACAATTTTAAAAGCCAATGAGGATTATAATATTGATGAAAAAATGCACAGCGTTACTTTTTCTGAAGCTGGCCAGGAAAAAGCAGCCAAACAATTGGGTTTTGATCCCTGGGTGCAAATGGATTATGAGTCCACTTTTCATTTGGAGGCAGCTTTAAAGGCCTTAACTTTATTTCAAAAAGAAAAAGAATACGTGGTTAAAGACGGAGAAATAATCATTGTTGATGAATTTACTGGCCGTTTAATGTATGGCCGCCGCTATTCAGAAGGCATTCACCAGGCCATTGAGGCCAAGGAAAATTTACAAATTCAAAAAGAAAGCAAGACCTTGGCCACCATTACTTTTCAGAATTTATTCCGTTTGTATGAAAAATTAGCAGGCATGACTGGCACGGCCATGACTGAGGCAGAAGAATTTTTCAAAATTTACAAATTAGATGTGGTAGAAGTTCCCACTAATAAATTAATGATCCGAAAAGATCTTAATGATTTGATTTATAAAAATGAGCAGGTGAAGTTCCAGGCTGTAATTGAAGATGTAAAAAGGCGTCAGGACTTAGGCCAGCCAATTTTAATTGGCACAATTTCCATTGAAAGAAATGAATATTTAGCAGGCCTTTTAGAAAAAAATGGCATTAAGCACAATATTTTAAATGCCAAAAATCATGAACGTGAGGCAGAATTTATTGCCCAGGCCGGGCGTTTGGGTTCTGTCACTTTGGCCACTAATATGGCTGGCCGTGGCGTGGATATTATCTTGGGCGGTAATCCGCCAGATCCTGAAGAAGCAAAAAGAGTTAAAGAGCTTGGTGGTTTGCATGTGATTGGGACAGAAAGGCATGAGGCGCGGCGCATTGACAATCAGTTGCGCGGCCGTTCAGGCCGCCAGGGCGATGCTGGCTCTTCGCAGTTTTTTGTTTCTTTGGAAGATGATTTAATGCGCATTTTCGGTTCTGACAGAATTAAAAAAATTATGGAAACATTGCATATGCCCGAAGAGATTCCCATTGAAAATCGTTTTATTTCCAAATCATTAGAACAGGCGCAAAAAAAAGTGGAAGGCAATAATTTTGATATCCGCAAACATCTGGTTGAATACGATGATGTCTTAAATAAGCATCGCGATGTGATTTATGCCAAGCGCCATGAGATTTTGGAAATTGCGGAAAATTTTAAAACCGATGTGGCTCTGAAAACCAGGATTTTTGAAATGATTGAAGCAGAAATTGAACAGGTTGTTTTATTTCATACTGCTGGTGACAATGAAGGGAATTGGGATATTAAAGAGATTTATGAAGTTGCGAGTACGATTTTTTCCATTGAGGAAAAAGATAAAATAAAGATTGAAGAAATCAGGAAAACAGCAGGTGATCGCGCGGCTGATGCTCACGCGCGCACGAAAATTATTGATTACTTGATTACTTTGGCTAATAAGGCCTATGATAATCTGGAAAAGCAGATTAACGATCCCAAATTCATGAAAACCATTGAAAAAGGCGTATTATTGCGCTCCATTGATTATTTCTGGATTCATCATCTGGAAGAGATAAACCATCTGCGTACTGGGATTGGTCTGCGCGGCTATGGCCAATTAGATCCTTTGGTTGAATACAAAAAAGAGGCCTTCCATTTGTTTAATGAACTCTTAAATAATATTCAAAAGCAAACTGTCTACGGTATTTTTAAGGTAGGTGTGGTTCAGCAAATGGCGCCAAGCTTAGTTGAGCAGGCCAAAAAATATGTTGGCGCGCCAGAAACAATGGACGCTAAACCATTCGGTTTAGCGCAAGATCAAAGTGTTTATGGCGATCAGGGCAATAGGACTCAACAGGTGGTGAAAAAAAGAGGGGAAGTGGGCAGGAATGAGCCATGCCCGTGCGGAAGCGGGAAAAAATATAAAAAATGTTGCGGGGCGTAATCCTCATGTCATGGTGAGCATAGTCGAACCATGACACGAAACTCAAAAGTTATGAAACTCATACATAAAAATCAGACAAAAACCTTCAAAAACAGCGAGAATTGTACTGCAATTGAATATCCCTTAGGGGATAAGGATATAAATGGTGCTGTGGTTGAACTAACTGGCAGGTATCCAAATAAAGGCAGGGTTGTGAATTTGAAATGTAAAGAATTGGCTTATGTAATTAAAGGTTCTGGTAAGATTGTAATTGAGGGTAAAGAAATCAATCTTAAGGAAGGCGACTTGATTTTAATCGAGCCAAATGAAAAATATTTCTGGGAAGGCAAATTAAGAATATTTACATCCTGTCTGCCTGCTTGGTATCCGGAACAACATAAAGAAGTAGAGTAAAAAATATGAACCAATCAAATAATGTGAAAATTATTTTTGTTCTCCTGTGAAATTTATCAAATACATTATCAGAAAAATTATCGCCTATTTTATTAGTGGCAAGGTTGAGCCAAAGGAAGTGGCTTTATCGCAGGTAAAAATTGCGGTTACGCATGGTTTTATTGTTTTTCAAGATAAGGAATTTCGCCAATTGATTGATTGGGATAAGCAAAGCCAGGTTGAACAGGACAGAATTTTCAATGAGTTGGTTGCTACAGCAGTAATTTTATTGCAGGCGCTTTATCTCAATAAATTGCCTGATCTTAAAGAGGAAAAACAGCCATATTGGTATCAGGTTTATGACTGTCTGCCAGAGTCCTTCATTAGTTATTTAAAAGTATCAGGTATTCCTGAGCAATTTATTTCTTTGTGGCAAAAAGTCATTGATCAGCGCTGGGATGAATATCAGGAAAATAAAAATTATACCCGCCAGGAATTTTATGATTTTGATCCGGGTGAAAGTAATCATCCTTATAATGAATTATTGAAAGAACTGGTTATGATTGTTGAAACAATCAGAATCTCCAGTATTTTACACCTGACGCGTGGCCGCGCCAAGCCCAAAGATCCGCTTAATAGATATTTGCAAAAATGGCTGGCACAATTAACTAATCGTCTTTACGAAGAAATCGGTTGGTAAATCAAGTTTTAAAAATTTATACCCGACTTTAGTCGGCAAAATATATGATTACTTACCAAGATTTTGAAAAAGTAAACATTAGGGTAGGGGAAATTATTAAAGTTGAAGATTTTCCAGAAGCCAGAAAGCCAGCGTATAAGCTGACCATTGATTTTGGTCCAGAAATTGGCATTAAAAAATCTTCTGTTCAAATTACGAAGCATTATACAAAAGAGGAGCTGGTTGGGAAACAGGTGATTGGGGTTGTAAATTTTCCACCTAAGCAAATTGGTCCCTTTATATCTGAAGTTCTTACTCTCGGACTCGCTGATGAAAATGGCGATGTGGTTTTGTTGGCTCCGACAAAAAAGGTGCCAAAGGGAAATAAGATGTTTTAAATTTAAAATATATGGAATTCAGAGAGATTATCACTAGAGCTAATCAGATTAAAGATAAATACAATACAATGCATCAGACCCAAGCTGAACCCGAATGGGGTGTTGGTGAGTATGCCCAAGGTTTAGTAGGGGATGTTGGTGAACTGATGAATTTAATTATGGCAAAACAGGGTTTTCGCAAAATTTCAGATCTTGATGATAAGTTAAAGCACGAATTAGCCGATTGTTTATATTCAATTTGTGTTATCGCCCAGGAATTAAATATTGATCTGGAAAAAGAGTTTATAAAAACAATGGCTGAAATTGAAAATAAAATTTAAAAAAGTTTAAAAAATGTTGGGGGAAGTAGTCTTATGAATTACGCATTTATCAGTGGAATACCCGCCTCGGGGAAAAGCCATCTTGCAGCCAAAGTTGATAAAAATTTTGGTATACAACACATTTCGATAGATAAGTGGCGAGAGGAAATGAAAAATGACCTAGAATTAAAAAAATGGGTTGACTTCTTCTGGAATCAAGATGAAAGAGAATATTGGCGTACCACAAACTGTGACCAGCAATGGGAGAATTTAAGGAAACAATCGGAGGCATTTTGGCCAAATATCATGAAAAAGATTAAGGAAATCCAAAAATCTGGAAAGGGAGCGATTTTTGAAGGAGTGAATATATTACCACACTTGGCACATAAGAATCTGGGTTTTAAGGGAATAATTCTTCTCGGTGAATCATTCGAAATGATTTTGGAGCGAAACAAGCGAGATCCACGATGGGGTAAGACAGAAGAATTACAGATTCAAGAAGCGAAAGCATTTTGGAATTGTGAGCGACCAAAGTACAAGCAAGAAGCTGAAAAATATGGATTTAAAACTTTCACTGATTCGATATTGGCAGAGAAAGAATTATTAGAAATTCTGCGGATTTAGAAATAAAATTAAAAAGTGTTGGGGGCAATAAATTGAATCTTATTTATGTTTTCTGAAAGTGAAGAAAAAGCCATTGCTGATAAATGCAACCATTTGCAAATGGTTAAAGAAGGAACCATGACTTTTTTTGAATTGGCTGATTTAAAAATGCAGAAAAGAGTTAATTGGCTTAAGGAACACTTAGCTGAAATGCTCGCAAAATACCGGGAATTAAGTCCTGAAGAACAAGCGCATAGAATTGTCTTCTTGGAATATATGAAAATAAATCCTGAACACTCGCAAATTGTGCGCGTTTCTCCGAAAAAAATAATGATAAAATCTTACAATTTTTGCCCATATTTAGAGGCCTGCCGTCTTTTGGACTTTGATACCAGGCATGTTTGCCTAATAATTGAACCATCAATTCAAAAAATGATTGAAATGATCAATCCAAATCTTAGATTTAGCAGAAATTATGCAAATGTTAGGCCACATATTGAAGATTTTTGTGAAGAATACCTAGAACTTTTGTAGATTTTTTAATAAATTAAAAAAATATGGCTAAAATTTTATTAATTTCCGGCAGTCCGAGAAAAGGCAATACTGATTTTGTTTTGGATAAAATTTTTGCAGCGCTTTCCGGCGACAAGAAAATTATTTATTTGAAAGATAAGGATATTAAGCATTGCCGTGGCTGTCTGAATTGCGATACGAATAAAACCTGCTTAATCAACGATGATATGCAGGATATTTATAAAGAAATGCTAGATGCAGAGATTTTTATTATTGGTACGCCTAATTATTTTGATAATGTTCCGGGCTTATTGAAGGATTTTATTGATAGGACAAATCCTTTTTATGAAACAGATAAGTTAAAGGATAAAAAGTTAATTGCTATCGTTATTGGAGGCGGGAAAAAGAAAAATTCCCAAAGAGTCTGTTCTCAATCCTTGAAATATTTTGCCGATTGTCATCAATTGAATTATGTAGATTCTTTTATTTTTCAGGCCTTAAAATTTGATGAATTAAGCAGGGATAAAACCACTTTGGCCAAGATCGATAAAATTATCAATGAGATTAAGTCAAATTTATGAAATATAATAAACTTGTCCGCGATAAAATATGATTTATTTTATCACTGGCAACAAAAATAAATTTGCCGAAGTAAAGGCAATACTGCCTGAAGTAAAACAGCTGGATATTGATTTGCCAGAAATCCAAGAAATTGACGCCAAAGAAATTATTAAAGAAAAATTATTAGAGGCACTAAAGCATAAAAAGGGGGAATTTATTGTGGAAGATACCTCGTTGTATTTGGATTGTTTAAATGGCTTGCCAGGACCATTGATAAAATGGTTTTTACAGACGATCGGCAATGATGGGTTAGCGAATTTGGCTGATAAATTAGGAAATGACAAGGCCGTAGCAAAGACAATTATTGGTTATGCCAAGAATTCTGAAAAAATATATTTTTTTGAAGGTGTTATTCAGGGAAAGATTGTTAGGCCTAAAGGGGACTCAAATTTCGGCTGGGATCCAATTTTTTTGCCAGATGGCCACAAGAAAACTTTTGCTGAAATGAGCAGAGAAGAAAAAAATAAAATTAGCATGCGCAGAAATGCGCTAAATAAATTAAAAAAATTTCTGCAGTAGGAAATTTTAAATCAAAAAACAAAAAGTAAAAATGGAGGAATATTTTAAAAATAAATATAAGGTAAATACAGCTCGTTTGCAGGATTGGGATTATTGTTGGCCTGGTTTATATTATGTGACAATTTGTACAAAAGATAGAATTTGTTGTCTGGGTGAAATAAAAAATGGCCTTGTTTATTTTTCAGAGATTGGTAAGATTGTGTTTGGAGAATGGTTAAGGACGCAAGAATTAAGGCCATATATAAAATTGGACGATTGGATTATCATGCCCAATCATTTACACGGGATAATTGGAATTGGAGATAATGATTTTGCATTAAAAAATCGTAGAGACACGGCGCGCATTAATGTATTAGATAAAAATGATTTTGGTCTCAATAATTGTAGAGACGCGGTGCACCGCGTCTCTACAGGAAATAATTTCGGTCCATTACGACCAAAATCATTATCGTCTATTATAAATAATTTTAAAGGCGCCGTGGTACGCAATTGTCACAAAAATAATTTATATTTCCAATGGCAGAATAATTATTACGAACACATTATCCGTGATGAAGATGATTTAGCGCGCATTAAAGAATATATTGCTCAGAATCCGATTAATTGGGAAAATGATTGAAATAATCCTAATAACCCAAACTTTAAAAAATATGATATACAACAAACTCGTCCGCGACAAAATTCCCGAGATAATTAAGCAAAAAGGGGAGACTCCGATTACTCATATTGCTGGTGATGAGGAGTATTGGCAGAAGCTCAAAGAAAAGTTGCTGGAAAAAGTGAATGAATTTAATGGCAAATCCAATGAGGAAGAATTGGCAGATATTTTTGAAGTCATTGATGCTATCATTGAATATAAAAAATTTAATAAAGAAGAAATTTTCAAAATACAAAAAGACAAGGTTGAAAAACGTGGGAAATTTAAAGAAAGAATAATTTTAGATGAATCTTAATTTTAAAATTTTTTTATGAACGGTATTGAACAGCCAAAAAGATGGGAATATCACCGAGAATTACCCGAAGATAATAAAGTAGTAGCTGATTTTATAGAATCGCTGCATAATGAATACCCAGCAGGTGATTTTGCTATCGAAAAATTTCCCAGAGATAAATCGCCAAGAAGAACGCCTGTAGAATTGGAAGTAGCCAAATTTACTCAATTAATAAGGCAATTAAAAAATCCGCCGATCAGGCCGTCGATTATAAATGAAATTATCCCTGGATATAGCAGTAAAAGTCATGAAGAGGAAAAAGTTTTAGAGTTTATGGCTAGAGATTTTATGATTAATGGCGAAGAGCATCTTATTTATATTAGAATTCCTGATAATGCGGAAAACCGTAAAAAAATAGATGAATTAATTAAAAAAGTAGAAAAAAAGAAGTAAATTTAAAGATAGAATTATATAGGAAGAATCATAATAAAAAAAATGTCCCGAGCGCGCAGGACATTTTTTTATTTATTAAAATTATTTTATTTTAGCAAACTAAAAGGCAAAGATGAAATAACTGGCTTAATTGCCTTGGCCAGCAAGTCAATGGCGTTTCCTTTTATAACCAGATCAGAAATTTTTATATTATTATCTTGCTGCACAAATAGGTTTGAGCAATTTTCAAAGGGCAATTGATTTTGATCTGGCATTTTTAAACAAGTGCCATTTTTGTAATCGCCGTCAGCCGGCGCTTGGTAAGCTAATTTGGATGTTAAAATAGTGCGCACTGTGCCGGAAACCAAGTTGCGCTGGGTTACGACTGGATTTTTAGCATTGAATATATCTTGGCCAAGCACTGAATTTGGCGCAGTATAACCGAGTAAATTTGTCAAGGTGGGATAAAGGTCAAGATGGCTGGCAGGCACTTTTATTTGCTCGGCTAGCTTTAAATTAGGCGCTAAAACAATTAAAGGAATTTTTTGCCCCACTAAACTTGGCAATGTATCATTATCTTTGTTAAGCGCTTCGCTAATGCCAGTAAAACTGCCATGGTCGCCATATATAAATATGATTGAATTATTATAAAGTTTTGTATTTTTTAAATTTTCAATAAATTCACCAATGGCTTTGTCAGTGTAATGGATTGTTTGCAGATATTGTTTTTGGTTTTGGTTCAGATTGGTATTTTGTTCAAATGAAAGCGTGCTTAAATCAGCAGGCAGGTCAAAAGGAGTATGTGAGGTTAAGGTCATGAGTAAACTAAAAAATGGCTGGGGTAATGATTTTAATTTATCTAGAGATTGGTCAAGGAAAGATTCGTCGCCCAGGTCATCAAAGCCGACTTTTCGAGTTACGGTAAAATCATTTTTGCTAAACCATTGGTCATAACCTAAATTAGTATAAATATTAGCGCGATTCCAAAAAGAAGGCACATCACCGTGAAAGACAAAGGTGTGATAGCCGTCTTCTTTTAAAAATTCTGGGAGCGCGTCATATTTATTATTGGCATATTCAATAAAAGCAACTCCGTTTTCCAGGGGATACAATGAATTTAAAATGACAAATTCAGCATCAGCAGTATTGCCAGGTCCCAATTGTGAATAATAATTAGTAAAATACAATCCTTGTTGAGCCAGCTTATTTAAGTAAGGTGTAATTTCCTGGCCATTTATTTTTTTATCCATAACCGCGCTTTCCAGTGATTCAACCTGGATGAAAATGACATTACGTCCTTGGGCAAGGCCATAATTATTTTTTGTGGGAGTGGCTTTTGGCCGATCAGCCAGCCATTGATTAACAAATTGTAAATCTTTAGGAGTCAGGGAATTATTTTGCAACATAAAGCTAATCATGTCTTCCAGATAATAATTAACAATGCCGATTTTACCTACTAATTTTTGCAAATCATATATTTTGCTGTATTGGTATAGCTGATCAGTGGAGCCCCATTCTTTTTTTTCTAGAAAAAATAAATAGTAATAGCTGGACATCATTATAATCAAGAGGGAAGCGGCAGTAATTATTTTTTCCCACTTGTTTAATTTAAAATTATTTTTTGACTGTTTGGCCAAAAAGCCATAACTTATAACTCCTAAAACAATTAGAAAATTTGTGGCAAAGAGCAATAATTTTGGCGTGAGCAAGTTTTTAATTGTGCCAGCTATATCTTTGGCTTCACTAGCGTATTTTAAAGCAGAGAATTGTAAAAAACCCCCAGAATAGGAATAGTATAAAAATTGGGAAATAAAAATCAAGGAAATGGCCAAAGAAATAATTAATAAATAGATATTTTTAACTATTTTTTTGTTTACAAAAATATAAGGGCAATAGAGGATGAGTCCTAAGGCAAAGGCAACTAAGCTGCGTCGCAGAAAAAAGGAATTATCGCTAATTTTTAGCCAGCTGATAAAGGTCTGGTTTTGCAGCCAAAAAAGCAAGGCCAATAAAAAAAACAGCCAGGTTGCGTTTAAATAATTTATAAGTTTAGTTTTTATACCAAAATTAAACATAATTAATTACATTTATTATATCATAATAAAAAATAAAGCCGAGGTCTAAAAATAGATTCTCGGTTTTTTTAAATAAAAAGGAGGGGAACGATTATCCCCCCCACTGGAATTGGTTTGTTTGTTATTTTACTTCATAGATCGAGAAAGAAAAAGTCGCTTTCTCTATTTCTTCCGAAGTGTATTCGTGACGGTCGGTGAGCCGCGGTAATCCTCGAACGCCCATCACGATTATGGAGTCGCCCCGTATGATTTCCACACGAGGTGGAGATTCGGGAATCGGGATGTTTTTGATTCCGAACCGTGACTGCATTGCATTTATTGTTGCTTTATGTGACGGGTTACAGCAGGACACGAAATTTTTTACATGCACAAGATTCAGGACTTCTTTGATAGAAAGTACGCGGCGATTGATAGTGCAGTCTCCTACAAACATGCTGTCTGAGATTGCGAAACCGAAATACGTAGTCATCTGTTTTTCTCCTTTTTCATTTATGCCGCAATTACAGCAACATTGTTAAGGTACTCGCAATTGCCCCAGCCGGGAAACTGTGCCCAAAGTGCCCAATGGCGATTTGCTGGATGAGTTGAAGCGTTACTGCTGGAAATCTCGACCTTGCATATGGACCAGTAGGGCAGATAAAGATTGAGTTTTTCGCAGAACAGAGTTCCGGGTTGAGAAAGATCGATCTGGCCCAACTCTTTGGCGGTAAGGCGCAGGTAAATCCATTTTTCATGGTATTCCCATGCGTACTGCACAAGCGTCTGGCCGTGTTTAAAGTGGGTGCCCAATCTTGCGAAACCCACAAAGTTAAACAGATGCTCCAGGATGGCAGGGCCAGCCATCTGAATCCTGACGAAAAGCTTACTGCTTTTGTCCATTTGCGATCTCCTTTTTCAAAGAATTAACCAGCAAACTGCTAGTTTTGAATAATTAAAGTATAGCATATTTTAAGGATTTTGTCAAGAGTTTTGGCCCACAAAACTACCAATAATCCTATAAAAGCTACGAAATTGTCGAATAAAAAGGCGGCTAAGTGCGAGATTTATATCGAGGCTAAGCATTGAGGTTATCAAATTTATTTAGTAAAATTCTAATATTAATTCAAGGCTTAGCCTCAAAAGAATTATGTTAATCTGGCGCACTTAGCCGCCGCATAAAATTCGCATAAAATAAAAAAAATCAGGCAACCTATTTATAGATTGCCTGTTGTCTTGTCGACGAATTATTGGATTGTTAAGGTTGGTTGGCCTGCTGGGCCTGGACTCTGGCGGCGACTTTGGGCTGCAAGGTCGGGTATTTGCGGTGTGAGCGCCTGGCTTCGGCCTTCTCTTCCGCTTCCTGGCATTCGGTGCACTTGTCGGCGGCGACACCCTTTAATTGCACTCTCCTTGGATCGATTTCCTCTCCGCATCCGATGCAATCCATCTTTCCTTCCTCCTTAAGTTAGTTTGGTATTTGTACAAGAGCCAGTGTAGCTCCCAGCCATCCCTCTTATTAGGGACTGGGCCTTAGCTCTTTAATTCAGTTGGTTTTGTAATCCAATGACCCCGAGCTTTGCCCTGATGTCATTTTCAATTTCTGGTTTCCTCACGCAGAGTTCAAACAGTGTGCGAGTAATAGCCATTTTTTTATCCAACTCTGTAGAGAATTCCATCTCTATAAGTTGAAAGGTTTTATCGAAGTGGATTTCCCATAAATTTACATAGGTTTTCCCTTCGACTTCGTGTGTTGTGGCTATTAATGTTGCGCTTGGGTCAGCGGCATCAAATAGCGGTTGGATTAATTTTAAGCCAGCACCTTCTATGCTTTCTATCATTCTAACCCTCCTTAATAATTTTTATTGAGATATTATAGTATAGCATATCATAAGGGTTTTGTCAAGGGTTTTGAAGCCAAAAATAAAAGGGGAATGAATTTCCCCTTATTTTATCGAATAAATCGATTCCTAAGGATTTCGAAATTTGGTAAGTTGTTCAGGTGTCAGCCGAGAATTATCGAAATCCGGCTGTATTACCCACAGGGAATGAACGCCCATTGAATCAGTGATTGTGTAATTCGTTACATATGTTAATCTGTCTGTTACACATTCCGGGCAGGGGAGCCAGAATTTCTGACTCGCTAATGCCCTAACATAGCGTCTCTTTCCTGCCCCGTCATCGATCTCAAATGTAACAAGTACGAGATCCGGGGCGATTATGACTGGGTCGCCATTGCCGATGATTGTGCCATACGCTTTTGTGATTTGGATAGGATCCACATACTTTTTGGTGCAGCCAGTAATTGTGACCATGGCTGTCAGTAAAAGTATTACGGCCAAGAAAATATTTTTCATTTCAAACCCTCCTGGATAAGATTTATGGGTATCACTCAAAAGAGGTTTAGCCCACTATTCAAATAGTATAGCATAATTTGATAATTTTGTCAATGGTTTTGGCTTTTAAAACAGCAAATCCTTGATAAAAGCGACTAAATTTAGGTAAAGAAAAAGGCGGCTAAGTGCGAGATTTGAACCAGATAAATTAGGTTATTTTGACTCACCTAGCCGCCGCATAAAATTCGCCTGCCCGCCGTAGCTACAAAGTAGCGTAGGCGGGCATCATTCGCATTCAAAGATTCGCATTCCATACTTGCGAAAAATTTTATCTTGTATTACAATATATTTATTAACCGGATTTGGTTATTTTTTAATTTTGTTACATATCTACGGATTTCTACGAATGCTACGGATTATTCCAGCTTTAACATTTGTAGATCTGTAGCCAATTTGTAGATTCGTATCCATTTACCGTTATTAAATAATAAAAATCGTATTATATATGGCGCAGAAAACAAGTTCTCATGGTCAACGAACAAGAATCAGAATATATTTAATACTCATTATAATCATTGCTATTTTGGGCGGATTTTTAGATTATCCCAAAGCTTTTGATATTTCGGTTGATGCCATAAACAGTAAATTAGGCATTAAAATACCGCATTTTTATAATAAACCATTTCACTTGGGTTTGGATTTACAAGGAGGTACGCAATTGATTTATCAGGCAGATGTTTCCAAGGTGCCGAGCGCTGATCAGTCCGATGCAGTGGCAGGAGTTCGTGATGTGATTGAACAGAGGGTTAATGCCTTTGGGGTTTCAGAACCGCTTGTCCAAACTACTAAAGAGGGCTCAAATTATAGGGTTATAGTGGAACTGGCAGGTATAAAAGATGTTCAGCAGGCCATAAAAATGATCGGCGAAACACCTCTTTTGGAATTCAAAGAACAAGTGACCGGCACTCCAACCTTAACACCAGAACAAAAATCCCAATTAGATAAATTCAACCAGGACGCTAAAGCAAAAGCAGATCAAGTTTTAAAAGATGTCTTGGCCAGCCCTGATAAATTTACAGCCACTGCCAATGCCAAATCAGAAGATGCTACAACCAGCGCCAATGGCGGTGATTTGGGCTTTATCCAAGATGGCGGAGCGCATAGCGAGTTTTTAAAGCCAATTGAGGAAATTAGTAAAGATGAAATTTATACTAAAGTTTTTGAAAACAGCGAGGGCTATAATATTTTAAAAAGAGGAGATGTAAAACAAGAAACCCAAGTTAGGGCCAGCCATATTTTGATTTGCTATAAAGGCGCTGATCGTTGCACCAAAGAAACTTCCAAAGATGATGCTTTAAAGCTAATCCAGGACTTAAAAGCCAAAGCCACACCAGCTAATTTTACTGAGTTAGTTAAGGCCAATTCAACTGAACCAGGAGCTGATAAGTCAGGCGGTGACTTGGGATTTTTCGGCCAAGGGCAGATGGTCAAGCCATTTGAGGATGTGGTTTTTGCCCTGAAAGTAGGCCAGATTTCAGATGTGGTGGAAACTCAATTTGGCTATCATTTAATTTATAAGACCGATGAAAAAGAAGTCCCTACCTATCAGGTTTATAGGATTTTAATTAAAAAAGAAACAGAGACCGATCTTTTGCCCCAAGGCGGCTATCAATATACAGGTTTAACAGGCAAAGATTTAAAGCATGCCCAAGTAAATTTTAATAACAGTACTGGCGAACCAGAAGTTTCCTTGGAATTTAATGCTGACGGTACAAAATTATTTGCAGACATAACCGCTAGAAATGTGGGCAAAGTTGTGGGCATATTTTTGGATGGTCAGCCCATAAGTTTACCCAGAGTTAATGAAAAAATTAGTGCAGGCAAGGCAGTGATTACTGGCAAGTTTACCCTGGATGAGGCCAAAACTTTGGTTAGAAGATTAAATGCCGGTGCTTTACCAGTGCCAATTGAATTAGTCAGCCAATCAACAGTAGGCGCAAGTCTGGGCCAGCAGTTTATTGATAAAAGTTTAAACGCGGCTATTTTAGCTTTTGTTTTAATTGCCTTATTCATGATTCTTTACTATCGTTTGCCTGGCGTTCTTTCCATTTTGGCTTTAATAATTTATGCCATTATCAACATGGCGATTTATAAATTGATTCCAGTGACCATGACCTTGTCTGGCATTGCTGGTTTTGTCCTGTCCGTGGGTATGGCGGTTGATGCCAATGTCTTGATTTTTGAGCGCTTGAAAGAAGAATTAAGCTGGGGTAAGCCGCTATTAACAGCTGCTGCCGAAGGATTTAACAGGGCTTGGCCTTCAATTCGTGATAGTAATATTACGACAATTTTTTCTTGTTTTTTCTTGTATTGGTTTGGCACCAGCATTATTAAGGGTTTTGCTTTGACTTTGTTTATCGGGGTTGTTACTTCCTTGCTTTCAGCCATTACCATTACCAGGACATTGATGAATACCATTATTGGCTGGGGTTTTGTCCAGCGCACAAAATGGTTATTCTTGTATAAAAAGAGCAAAGAAGAAAAGGAAATTTTAACTTAGATTAAGGAAATTAGCTTAAGCATTTATTAAGCATTTATTATGAATATAATTAAATATCGCAAAATATATTTAACTTTTTCCGGGACATTAACAGTTGTGGCGATTTTGTTGTGGATTATGTGGGGCTTGAATTTGGGCATTGATTTTACCGGCGGCAGCTTGCTGGAAATTGAATATGCCAAAACTAGGCCAACTGTTTCAGATATTAATCAGAATTTAGCTGATTTGAATTTAAAGGGTTTGAAAATTCAGGCCATTGGCGACCAGGGCTATGCTTTGCGATTCCAAGAAACCGGAGAGGATGTGCATCAAAAAATACTGGCTAAATTAAATGCCAACATTCAAACGCCAAGCACTGATAAGGTGAAGGTTGAAAATGCGAATACAAATTCTCAAATCGCAGTCAGCGGGGTGAGCGTTAAGACCAGCTCTAGCAATAACCAGATTACAGAAAAGAGATTTGATTCCATTGGACCGTCGATTGGCGTGGAATTAAAAACCAAGGCCTTTTATGCCATTATTTTAGTGGTGATTTCAATTATTAGTTATATGGCTTTTGCTTTTCGGCAGGTTTCTTATCCTGTTAGTTCCTGGAAATATGGCATTGCAGCGGTCTTAGCTTTAATTCATGATGTTTTTGTGACCATTGGTATCTTTGTTATTTTGGGCAGATATTTTAATTTTGAAGTTAATACACCCTTTGTGGCAGCTTTACTGACAATTTTAGGTTATTCAGTTCATGATACTATTGTTGTTTTTGATAGGGTCAGGGAAAATTTACATAAATATGAAGGTGAATTTGAGGAAATTGTGGAAAAAAGCATTTGGGAAACCCTGGCTAGATCAATTAACACCATTATTACCGTGGAATTGTCCTTAGGCGCGCTTTTAATCTTTGGCGGCGGAGTGATTGATGACTTTGTTAAACCATTAATGATTGGCATTTTCTTCGGGGGTTATTCTTCAATTTTTATTGCTTCGCAAATATTAGTTACCTGGCAAAAGCTTGATTGGGCCATGAAAAAGAGGGAATAAATTAACAAATTTTATAATAATTTAAAGAAGAGAATTTAATTCTCTTTTTAGTTTGCAAAAAAGTCAAAACTATTGACAGGCCAAAATATTTGTGCTAAATTCAAATATAATCTGAAAAGGAGGAAAAAAATGAGCAAGGGAAACTATCTTGGTTGTCTGATGATGATAGTCGCTGTATTCTTAGGACTATATATCGGCGTTTATGTCTGTTTTATCGGCGGGATCGTCGATATCTTAAATCAGATCAAATCTGTTGAGCCTGTTTCCGGCTTAGCCCTGCTCTGGGCTCTGATCAAAATCGCGATTGCTTCAATTGCCGGCTGGGCCTCATTTGTCGCTTTGGCAATACCTGGCTTTATAAAATTCACCAAAACTGATCCCAGTAAAAAATAATTATGCAGGGAGGAAGCAATGAATAACATTTCCTTGAATCAAGCACTGGCTGTGTGGTCGGAATTGTGGCAGGCCTATTATGGAAAGCATGGCTTTGGCGGTGATACGGCAGAAATCTATGCCAGCCGTGTTATGCCTCATTCTCCAATCCTTACTGCTAAAGGATTTAAAAATGAGAAAAAACAAATCGGCTTAGAAGCTGCACATTCTCTGTATGCCATACTGAAAAAATTCGAAAAAGATTCTGTCTGCAAAATCCATGTGGATGGGCGGCTACTAGGATCCTGGTTTACGAAAATGCCTTTTGACTACAGATGTCATGTAAGAGTAATCAAACTATAATTTTTTTCAGCAAAACAATAAAAACCCGGCAATAATTTGACCGGGCTTTTTATTTTAAAAATATTGAATTATCCTTGACAAATTACATTAGTTAAGATAAGGTAATGTAATAAGACAAAATACTTGCCTTTTTGTAAAAAAATAGATATAATAATAAAATACCATTAGCTCTTGACAAAGATTTTTATATGTGTTATACTATGAGTATTAATAAATAGGAGCTAAAGGCAAGTACATTTGCTGAATTTTTATTTGTCAAATCCTTTAATAAAAATTATATTTCAATAAATATGAACTCAAAAATAAAAGTAATCAGTTACGCTGATTTAATGGACTCTTTAATGGCTAATTTGCCTGAAAGAGAAAAAGAAGTACTGCAAAGGAGAAATGCCTTGGCAGATTTTTCTGATTCTCATACCTTGGAACAAATCGGCCGCGATTATAATATAACCAGAGAAAGAGTCAGACAAATAGAAAAAGAAGGTTTGAAAAAAGTTAAAACCATGGATTTGGCTAAATCAAAATTAAGCGATTTAAAGAATTTGATTTTCGGTCATTTAAAAGCACATGGCGGAGTTATGTCTGAAAATCATCTTAAGGAAAAATTAATTCAAGAAGCAGATGTAAAAGAGGAAAACGCCCTTGATTTCATCTTAACTTATATCTTTGCTGATGAATTTAAACGCGCTGATGATTTAGAAGATTATCATATTGTCTGGCAGCTGGAAAATGCTGATTTAGATCAAGCGCTGAAAATTGCTTCTGCTTTAAAGGAATTGATTGAAGATAATGGCAATCCTTTGCCTTTGGAAGATTTATTAACCAGGTTCCAAGCTCATAAACTTTATACTCAAATAGATAAAACCGAAGGCGATAACCAGGCGATTTTAGAGGCCTTATTGCGGCTAAGAAAAGATATTGATCACAATATTTTAGAACAATGGGGTTTGAACAATTGGACTACAATCAGGCCAAAAAGAATGACTGACAAGGCCTATTTGATTATGTTAAAGCAAGGCAAACCATTGCACTTTGCAGAAGTGGCAGATTTGATTAATCAGGCAAATTTTGACAGAAAAAAGGCCTGTCCAGCCACTGTTCATAATGAATTAATCCTGGATGATAAATATGTTTTAGTCGGACGCGGCATTTATGCCCTGAAAGAATGGGGTTATAAAGAAGGCACTGTTAGTGATATAATTGCCCAGATTCTGGCAGATAATGGCCCATTAGCAAAAAACGAACTGATTGATAATGTTTTGAAGCAGAGATTAGTGCAAAAAACTACGATTATTCTGGCCCTGATGGATAAGGATAAATTTACCCGATCAGAAGACGGCCGCTATAATATAGTAAAATAAAACATTTAAATATAGATAAAAAGAAACCTCCACTTTTGAGAGGTTTCTTTTTATTTTTTGTCTAAAATAAGGTATAATAATAGTAAAGCTATGATTGAGATAAATTTATACTCATTAAGTTTGTTTTTAACCAAAATTTATTATCAGCTGATATTAGATTTTGCCGATAAGCCGCCAGATGAAGTGGTCTGGATTTTTTTATTCAAATACTGGGGCTGGCTCTTGATTATTTATTTTTTCCTGCGTTATTTGGCTTATGAAGAATACATGTATTATATTCAAAACAGATGGTTTGCCCAAAATGTGCAAATGACTATCTTAGCCATTGATGTGCCAAAAAGAAATGAACAAAGTGTCCAAGCCATGGAGAATTTTTTCGATCATCTGCAGGGTGCGCATGCCACCATAACTCTATGGGAAAAATATATAGAGGGGGTTTTTCAGCTTAGTTTTTCCTGCGAATTAGTCAGTATTGAAGGTAATGTGCAGTTTTTAATCAGGACACCCAGCCACTGGCGCAATTTAGTTGAGGCAGCTGTCTATGCCCAGTATCCTGACGCGGAAATAACCGAAGTTAATGATTATGTTCATACTGTACCCAAAGCGTATCCTAATGAAACACATGATATGTGGGGTTGTGAATTTACCCTGAGCAATAAAAATGTTTATTTACCCATAAAAACTTACATTAAGTTTGAGCATAGATTCTCGGAAGTTTTTGTTGATCCCATGGCCGCTTTATTGGAAACAATGAGCCAGATCGGTCCGGGCGAGCAAATTTGGATTCAGTTTTTATTAAAACCCTTGGCAGTTGATTGGGGACTGGAAAAAGGTAAGGCCGAGATTAATAAGATTTTAGGCAAAGCCCCTGAGGCAAAAAAAGGAATTTTTGGTTTATTTTCCCAGGTCGGAGCAGGCTTAGTCAGTGAATTTACCACCCAGCTGGCTGATGTTTCTTTGGTTAGTGAAGAAGAAGAGAAAAAAGTAGAAGGACCTACTTTTAAAGTAATGAATTTGACGCCAGGACAAAAAGAACAGCTGGAGAGCATGGAACGCAAAATTGCCAAATTGGCTTTTAACACCAAAGTCCGTTTTATCTATGTGACTGAAAAGGGAAAAATGAATAAGGGCATTGGCGTGAATGGCATTATTGGCGCTATTAAGCAGTGGACAGACATGAATTTGAATGGTTTTAAGCCGGATTTGAAGCCAACCGGCACTAATGCGCCGCAATATGTGCTGATTGAATATAGGCGCAATAGCAGAAGAAATTGGCTTTTGGATGGCTATATTAAGCGCGACGGTGTCAGGGGCGATCCTGCCAAACCATTGTGCAGTGAGGAATTGGCTTCCATTTGGCATTTCCCCAGCATGTATGTCAAAGCGCCTTTGCTGAGGAAAACCGAATTTACCAAAGTGGCTGCGCCAGTCGGTCTGCCTTTTGGCGAAGCGCCAGCCATGGCCGGCCCCAAAGAACTTGGCGAAGTAATTGCGGAAAAAACACAAGTCATACCGACTTTTGATTATGATAATGATACTTTTGAAATGCAGTTTGCCAAAGATAAAAATGCTTTTAAACAAAGCAGGCCAGCCAGAGAAGAACGCTTGAAAGAAATTACCAAAGAAGATGCAACCAAATTAAAACAAATAGAAAAGCAGGAAAAGGAAGCTGCCAAAGCAGCTAAAAAGGTAAAAGAATCCTCCGTCGCCAAAGCTGCACAGGGTGAAACAAAGGTTGAAAAAGCTCCAGCTACAAAAACTGATCAAGAAAAACCAGGCTTACCTGATAATTTACCTTTTATAGATTAAGATATATGGCAGAAGAAAGATTACAATTTCAAAAAGCAATCCAGGCCGGTGTCACTCCCTTTGCTGTGACAACTTTTAGAAATCGCGAAAGAGTTTTTGGCATTAAACTTGATGATAGACGCCGTCATGTATATGTGATTGGGAAGACAGGCATGGGCAAGACGACTTTAATTGAGAACATGGTTTATTCTGACATAGTGGCTGGCCATGGGGTTTGTTATGTTGATCCGCATGGCGACACAGCGGAAAAAATGCTGGGCTGGATACCGTCCAATCGCATTAATGACGTGATATATTTTAATCCGGCTGACATTAGCTATCCCATATCTTTCAATGTCTTGGAGAAAGTCGCGCCGGAATATAGACATTTAATTTCCTCTGGCTTGATTGGAGTTTTTAAAAAATTGTGGGCTGATTCCTGGGGGCCCAGATTAGAGTATTTACTAAGAAATGCAATCTTGGCACTTCTAGAATTTCCTGACAGTACTTTGCTAGGCATTAATAGATTACTGATTGATAAAGAATATCGCAAAAAAGTGGTGGCCAAGGTTCAAGATCCAGTAATTAAGTCATTTTGGACTGATGAATATACTAAATATGGTCCGCAATTTCAGGTTGAAGCCATTTCGCCAATTCAAAATAAAATCGGCCAATTTCTTTCGACTGCTTTAATTCGTAATATTGTCGGCCAGGTCAAGTCCTCAATTGATTTAAGAAAAGCCATGGATGAGGGGAAAATTTTAATTTTAAATCTTTCCAAAGGCAGGATTGGCGAGGATGCTTCGGCCTTGCTCGGCTCAATGATGGTCACTAAAATTCAATTAGCTGCCATGAGCAGAGTTGATATTCAGGAAGAGACGAGAAAAGATTTTTATCTTTACGTTGATGAATTCCAAAATTTTGCCACGGATTCATTTGCTAATATTTTATCTGAAGCGCGTAAATATCGTTTGAATTTAATTATTGCTCACCAGTATATTGAACAGCTGGGAGAAGTAGTCCAACCAGCTGTTTTTGGGAACGTGGGTACAATGATTGTTTTTCGTATTGGCGCAGCAGATGCGGAATTTTTAGAAAATGAATTTGCGCCAAATTTATTACCCGAGGATTTGGTAAATATGCCCAAGTACCAATTTTATTCAAAGCTAATGATTGACGGTGTGACTTCTGAGCCGTTTTCAGCCAAAGGTCTGCCGCCAGTTTATAGCGAGTCATTAGGCAATGAAGAAAAAGTTATTCGCGCTTCGCGGGAACGATATGCCAAGCCACGCGATGTGGTTGAAGATAAAATTAAACGCTGGAGTTCAGGCGGCAAAGAAGCCGCTCCTACCAAAGTTACTGAGTTTGCAAAAAGTGAAGACAGAGGTTCTCGCCCTGAATTTAGGAGGGAAGAGCAGCCAGCAAATAGGCCCAAAGAAAGGGGTGAGGGGATATCAAAAACAACAACCGGGCCAAAATATCAAGCAGCTTGTTATAATTGCGGCAATGAAGTGGAAGTGCCGTTTAAACCGGATAATGTTAGGCCAGTTTATTGCAAGGATTGTCTGAAAAAGGCGCGACGTGGAGAAATAAAAATGAAATCCTCCTTCGTCCCGCAGAGCGGGACTACGGAGGATACTGACAAACTTACTCAACCGCCAGTTTCTTTGGCTGAAATAAAAAAGCAGACAGTTGATTTTAAAGGTAAGCCATTGAGAGAAGTTAAAAAGGTGCAAGCAGAGGCTCCTGCTGTTAAACCTAAACAAATTAAAGAAATGGTTAAAGAAGAACCTTCCCCAGCCAAGGCCGTAGAGGTTAAGGAAGTAAAAGAAGAAGCTTGGAAAAAAGAAATTACTAAACCATGGGAGATTGCTAAGGTGCCCGAACAAAGACCCATCAAGCCCGAAGTTAAAAAAAAGGAGATTAGAAAGGAACAGGAGAAGAAAGAAGAGGTAAGGATTCAAAAACCCATAATAAAGGCGGAAATAAAGACAATGGCCAAGCCAAAAGAGATTAAAAAGCCAGAGCCAATTGCTAAAAAAGAAGAAACTAAAAAGGAGGTTGTGAGCACACCAAAACTACCCCAAGTAATTAAAGGGCCTGAAGTTAAAATAGAAAAACCTAAAGAAGTTATAAAGGAACCTGAAGTTAAGATTGAAAAAAAAGAGGAAGTAAAAATTGAGAAATCAAATGTTCCAATTAAGACAAAATCTTTAGAAAAACCAAAAGAAGTTGTAAAAAAACCTGAAGTTAAGATTGCCAAACCAGAAGAGAAAAAAGAAGAAGTTAAAAAGTCAAAATTGCCAGCAGCTGACTTTTTGGCAAAAGAGGAAAATACCCAAGATGTTCAGGAAGGTGAAACTATAGAACTGTAGTTTTTTTTGAATTAAGTATTAAGCATAAGAGATGATTTATCTGGGAGCGGATCATGCGGGATTTAGATTAAAAGAACAAATTAAGAAATATTTACATGACCAAAAATTAGAATTTCAAGATTTGGGTAATTTAAAATTGGAGAAACATGATGATTATCCAGAATATGGCTATAGAGTGGCCAAGGCAGTGGCAGCCAACAAAGATAATAAGGGAATTTTAATTTGCGGGACTTCCTTTGGCATTTGCATAGTGGCCAATAAAGTCAAAGGTACCAGGGCTGTTTCAATAAATAATGTCAGGGAAGCAAAATTTTCCCGCGAGCATAATAATGCTAATATTTTATGCTTGTCTGGCTGGGATATTTCAATTAATAAGGCAAAAAAAATTATTAAGGCCTGGTTAAATACAAAATTTTCCACCCATGCCCGCCATCACCGCAGAGTTTATCAAATTAAAAAAATTGAAATTAAAGAGTTTAAATGAAGAAAAAAATTCAATTAGTTCCAACATTGTTAACTTATTCTTTTGCTGAATTTAAGAATAAACTGGAAAAACTGGATGATTATTTTGATTTAGTACAAATTGATTGCGCTGATGGTGAATTTGTGAAAAATAAGACATTTTATGATATTGAGAAGATCAAGGGCTTAATCTTTAATTCTGATTTGGAATTACATTTAATGGTTAAAGATCCCTTAAAGATGATTAAAAAATGGCAGAACTATAAAAAAGTAAAAAAAATATTTTTCCACTACGAGGCAATTAAAAATGACAAGAAAATTCTGGGCTTGATTGATTATTTAAAAAAGCAGAAAATTCAAGCCGGGTTAGCGGTTAATCCGGAGACAAAACTGGAAAAATTTAAAAAATTTTTACCAATACTGAATTTGATTTTAGTTTTAGGCGTAAAGCCGGGCTGGGGAGGACAGACATTCCAGCCCATAGTTTTAAATAAAATAAAACTGATCAGAAAAGCATTTCCTAAGCTTGATATTGAGGTAGATGGGGGAGTGAATCTGGAAAATGCCCAAGAAATTGTGAAAGCAGGTGCAAATATTTTAGCAGCTGGAAGTTTGTTTAAAGATTCAAGGAATATACAAAAATTGGAAAAATTAATTAAATGAAACTAATATACTAATTAAATTACGAATAATACTAATTATATTGGGTGAAATATTAGTATAATTAGTATAGAATTCGTACATTAGTAACCTTATGAAAAATTTTAATTACAATTTGATCAAAATGCTGCACAGTAAACTGGATGATTTATGGCGCATTGAAAAGTTTTATTTGCGCGATGCCAAAAAGAGCAAAAGTAAAAGTTGCGAAAAGCTTTTTAAGGAAATGCAAAAGGATTTGAAAAAAGAAGTTGGTCTTTTGCGCCAAGAAATTGCCAGGCATATTGGCCATAAAAAGTTTGATTAATTATTTATTTTAATACTATGAAAATACACCGCTGTACTGTCTGCGGCTATATTTATCGTGATGGCGAAGCGCCGCCAGAATGCCCGATTTGCCAAAATAAAGGTACTTTTGAAGAAATAGCTGTAGATAAGATTAATTATGAGTTTTTTAAAGATTGCTGGACGCGCCAGGTTAAGTGGATGAATGCGACCAAGTATCAGAATGAAATCATGTTAAATCCAGATGAGGAAGTGCTTAAGAAATTGGCAGAGGCAGAAGGAGATTTTTTAAAGTCAGGCAAGCAGGCCTATTGTCCCTGCCGGCTTTTAACTGGCCAGGAATTGGCTGACCGCAAAATAATCTGCCCGTGTTATTTTTACATGGGTGAAATTGAATTACAGGGCAAATGCCATTGTTCGCTTTATTTGGTGAAAAAATAATAGTATGTACAAAAATAAGGCCCAAAAAGTTTTCGTTTTTGCTCAAATTCTCGCCTTTTTATTAATAGTAATTGGGATCATTATTATTTGTGGTTTTATATTGTCAGTATTCTATCCTAATTATTTGTCGTCAGAAACTAACGAGAGTTTAAAATCAAATTATATATATTTTATTAGTGTTGCTTTATATTGTTTAGTCGGAGGTGTCGGACTATATAGGCTCAAAAAGTGGGCCTTATATTTTGTTGCATGTATTGGAGTATATGAATTTTTTTGGATAATTTTTTGGTTTTTGTTTACATCAAACTTCACTGCCTTGGTGATAGCCAAAATATTTCTTGGTCTGTATTCAATTTATTTACTTAGAAATAGGCAATATTTTAATAATGAAAAAATACAATCTAGGACAACTTAAGAAAATGGCCAATACTTTGCGTCAGGATGTGATTAAAATGCTGGCTGAAGCAGGGAGCGGACATTCGGCCGGGTCTTTGGGCATGGCTGATATTTTTAGCGCTTTATATTTTAAAATTTTAAATCATAAACCTAAAAAGCCAAACTGGGCCAATCGCGACCGCTTGATTTTATCCTGTGGTCATATTGTGCCTATTCGCTATGCGGCCATGGCCAGGAGCGGTTATTTTCCAGTAAAAGAATTAAAAACCTTGCGCAAATTGGGTTCGCGTTTGCAAGGCCACCCTTCTTATTTGGATTTGCCTGGCCTAGAATGTTCTGCCGGGCCTTTAGGGCAGGGAGTTTCAGTGGCAGTGGGCAAGGCCTTGGCTGGAAAAATGAACAGGAAAAGATATTTTGTCTATTGCATTACCAGCGACGGTGAACATGATGAAGGCCAGACCTGGGAAGCAATTATGACAGCAGCCAAATATAAACTGGATAATTTAATTTTTATTCTAGACAGAAATAAGATTCAGATTGACGGCTATACCAAGGATATAATGCCCCTGGAATCGCTTAAGGCCAAATACGAGGCCTTTAACTGGTTTGTGCTGGAAACAGACGGCAATGATATAGAAAAAGTGCTTAAAGCAATTGAAATAGCTAAAAGGGTTAAAGATCAGCCCAAGGTAATTATTGCTAAAACAATACCGGGCAAGGGAGTTAGTTTTATGGAAAATAAATGGGAGTGGCATGGCAAAGCGCCATCAAAGCCCGAAGCCGATAAGGCCCTGCAGGAACTACAAAGCGCTTTGAAATAACCAATAACCAAGCACCAATAATCAAACAAATTCAAATGCTCAAAATCCAAATGACAAAAAATTTTTGCTTGAACCTTCTACTTAATTATTTAATTATTAATTTAATTTAACATGAAAAATGCAGCTATTTTTATTGTTTTTGCCCTTATATTAGCAGCAGTTACAGGAACTGTCGTTTATATGTGGCAAAATTTCAACCTTAATAATTTGCAGATCCAAAAGCAATCTATGGAAAGTCAAATAAACACTCTGCAAAATCAGGTCTCTGAGAGTGATAAAAAAATTAGTGATTTGCAGACGCAATTAAGTTCATTAACAAATAAGCCAGCTGAAGTAAATACAAATAATTCGGCTGTAAATGTAAATAGTACTGACAAGATTTTTGGCGAAGGCCAAGCTTATAAATTTCAATTGACTATTCCGCAAGATTGGCAGGATGTTATTGTGACTGAAAAAAAATCAAGTTCTCCACCAAATAATATTTTTAATAAAAGCGAGGTTATTTATTCTTTTTCTTTAATCGCACCCAAGACAAAGGAAAAAGTGGATATTTTTGACATAACAGTATGGAAAAATGATATATGGGAAGAAGTTAAAAAGGCTGATATGCCCACTCCCACCATTATTAGTAGCGATGCTCAATATACTTTTACTTATGGTTTTAGGCTCGATTGGGATCTTAATTGGGGATTTCCAACAACTTTGACACCATATACAAGTATAATAAAAACCTTCAAAAAATTATAAATGAAATAAAAAATAGTAATAGAATGGTAAAAAATATAGCCAAATTAAATTTAAAAGCTTGCCGCGATGGATTTGGCGAGGCGCTTTTGGCATTGGGCAAAAGAAATAATAATGTGGTAGTTGTCAGCGCGGATTTGGCTGAATCAACAAGGTGTTTAGATTTTGGGAAAAAATATCCGGAACGGTTTATTGAAGTTGGCGTGGCAGAACAAAATATGGCTGGTATAGCTGCTGGGTTAGCGCTTGAAGGTAAAATTCCTTTTATCTGCTCTTTTGGAGTTTTTAGCCCGGCCAGAAACTGGGATCAAATTAGAATCTCAATTTGTTATAATAAAGCCAATGTGAAAATTATTGGCGCTCATGCTGGTTTAAATGTTGGTGAGGATGGTGCAACCCATCAAGCGTTGGAAGATATGGCTTTAATGCGAGTCTTGCCCAATATGATTGTAATTGCGCCTTGCGATTACGAAGAGACAAAAAAAGCTATTTGGGCAGCTGCTAAATTTGAAGGACCTGTTTATATCAGATTTGCCAGGGAAAAAAGTCCGGTGATGACTTTGCCTAAGACAAAATTTAAAATAGGCAAGGCCGAGGTTTTTAATGAAGGTGATGATGTGACTATTATTGCCTGCGGTCCAATGGTTTACGAGGCGCTTGTGGCTGCCAAAGAATTGAAAAAAGAAAAAATTCAAGCAGAAGTAATAAATTGCCATACAATTAAGCCAATTGATGCTAAAACAATTATTCGTTCAGCTAAAAAGACAAATCGGGTAGTGACAATTGAAGAACATCAGGTAAATGGGGGGTTAGGAAGCGCAGTGGCTGAAGTTTTGGCGCAAAATTACCCAGTACCCATGAAAATAATTGGCATGCCTGATAAATTTGGGGAGTCGGGGACAGGACAAGAACTTTTGGATAAATACGGTTTGGATTATAAGCGAATAATTGAGGGGGTAAATAGATTACTTAAATAAGATAACGGAACCACTGATTTGATTCACTGATTGCACGGATTTAAGAACCACTGATTCTGCTCACAGATACCACGGATTAGAATTTGCATTTAAATTTTTTTGTATGGAAGAATTTTTATACGAAGATTTAACTGAGAAGATTATTGGGATTTCATTTAAAGTTTATAACGAATTAGGGTTTGGTTATCGGGAAAAGGTTTATCATCGGGCATATGCGGAAGAATTTAAGGATCAGGGTATAAGTTTTAAAAGTGAATTTCCTGTAAGAATTTTCTATCTCAATAGATTAATTGGCAGGTATTATATGGATTTTGTTGTAGAGGGTAAAGTGGTGGTAGAATTAAAGATTGCCAACGATTTTTATACAAAAGACGTAAAGCAGGTTTTAAGCTATTTGAAAGCTAACAATTTCAGATTAGGTTTGTTGATAATATTTAATAAGGATGGAGTAAAAGTAAAAAGAATAATTAATTAATGCTATTTCAGATTATAAATTTATATTTTATCAGTGTTATCTGTGAGTATAAATCTGTGTTTCACATAGTTCATAATTAAGCAACTTTTTGATATGAAAGATTCCAGGCAACTTTACATCTTACCTTTTGACCACAGGGCGACTTTTGCCACTGGTTTATTTGGTTTTAAAGAACCTTTAAATCAAGTCCAGCATAATAAAGTTAAGGAAGCTAAAAAAATGATTTGGCAAGCATTTAAGTCAGTTTGGAGCAAGAGTAAGAGCAAAGAGGCCTTGGGGATTTTGGTTGATGAGGAGTTTGGTAGTGAAATATTACATGCGGCTAAGAAATTAGGTGCGGTTACAATTTTAACCACTGAAAAAAGCGGTCAAAATGTTTTTGATTTTGAATATGGCGCAAATTTTGGAGCGCATATTTTAAAATTCAAGCCAAATTATGCCAAGGTTTTAGTGCGTTATAATCCGGTTAATAAAAAAGATAATCTGGTTCAGTTAAAGCGTTTGAAAAAGATTAATGACTTTTGTAAAAATAGAAAGATTGGCTTTCTTTTTGAATTACTTGTGCCGGCCTCACCAGCCCAATTAAAAAAATACAAAAAAAGTTATGATGTTAAACTTCGGCCGGCTTTGACTATGCAAGCAATTAAGGAAATTCGCGCCGTTGGAGTAAAGCCCAACATTTGGAAACTGGAAGCAATGTACAAAGCCAGTGACTGGCAAAAAATAATCAGGTTAATTGGCAAAAATGAGAAAATAATTGTCTTGGGTCGGGCTGGTTCAAAAGAGTTAGTGAGTCAATGGTTAAAGACCGCGGCCAAGTTTAGAGAAATAATTGGTTTTGCAGTGGGCAGAACAATTTTTTTCCCTCCCTTGGAAAAATTTATTGCCAAAAAGATTTCTAAAAATAAAGCCATAAAACAAATTGCAGATAATTTTCAGTATTTTATTGATTTGTGGAGAAATTGTAAGTTTGTTAAAAAGTAATAAGTTATTTGTTCGGAACCACTGATATTGTTCACAGATATCACAGATTATAATTTACTACAATGTAATTTTATGGGGGAATATTTATATGAAGATTTAACTGAAAAAATTATCGGAGCATCTTTTAAAGTTTACAATGAGTTAGGATTTGGACATAGAGAAAAAGTTTATCAAAGAGCGCACGAAGCAGAATATAAAGAAATTGGGTTAAGTTTTAAGAAAGAATGTCCAGTTAGAATATTTTATAAGGGTAGACTTATCGCAAAATATTATTTGGATTTTCTTATTGAAGATAAGGTCGTAGTGGAATTAAAAGTGGCCAATGATTTTTATACTAAGGACATAAAACAGATTTTAAGTTATTTAAAAGCAAACAATTATAGATTAGGTTTGTTGATTATTTTTAATAAAGATGGTGTGCGAGTCAAAAGAATAATTAACTAGTTTAAACCATTGATTTTGCCCGTAGATGACACATATATCAGTGTAAATCTGTGAGTATAAATCTGTGTTTCATAAGATTTCTATTAATTAATATAATTTACTATGCAGGACATAATTTCCATCGGTTCAGCCACCAAAGATGTATTTTTAATTTCCAGAGATTTTAAACTGATTAAATCCAGTCAATTTAAAACCGGAGTGGGCGAGTGCTTTGCTTATGGCTCAAAAGTTGAATTGGGTGATATTTATTTTGACACGGGCGGCGGAGCCACAAATTCTGCCTGTACTTTTGCTAATTTTGGTTTGAAACCATCAGTTATTTCAAAAGTTGGCAAAGATATTTATGGCTTAGAAATTTTACATACTTTAGCAGATAAAGGAGTTAATATCTCTAATATTGCAACTGATCGGACTCATAAAACAGCCTATTCCACAATTTTAGTGGTGCCAGCAGGGGATCGCACGGTTTTGGTTTACCGCGGAGCCAGCGCAAATTTTTCTACTCAAGATTTTAATTGGCAAAAATTAATGGCCAAGTGGTTTTACATCACTTCTTTAGCCGGCAATTTTAATGTTTTAAATAAAATCTGGGACTTTGCCAAAAAAAAGAAAATAAAAATCAGCTGGAATCCGGGCAGTGATGAATTAAATGCTGGCCCAGCCAAATTAGCCAAGCTCATGAAACAATCCTATGTTTTTAATGTTAATAAAGAAGAGGCAGCCAAGCTGACTGGCAAAAAAGAAATTAAGCAGATGTTTGGGGTGATCAATAAATTCAGCCCTGGTTATAATTTGATTACAGACGGAGCTAATGGCGCTTATTTAAGCGATGGCACTTTAATTTATTATGTTAAGGCCTTAGGCAGTAAGGCAATTAATACAACCGGTGCTGGCGATGCTTTTGGTTCGGCATTTTGCACTGGCCTGATTTTAAAAAATGACTGGGATTATGGTTTGCGCTTGGCAATCTTAAATTCCAATGGAGTGATTCAGAAAATGGGAGCGAAAAATGGTCTTCTGGCCAAATTACCTAGAACTGATGAATTGAATAAGGTAAAAATTAGTATCTTTTAGAGCAAATAATGGCGATTTAAATTCAAAGGACAAATAACAAAGGACAAAAAAAATTAAAAATCTAAATATTAAATAACAAAATTTTTGTTATTTGAATTTTGTCTTTTGTCATTTTAAGAAGTTATGCACAGTTTTCTCTTGCATAATTTTTTTATTTATTTTATTATTTTTTTTAGAAAGACATTTAATTAAATAATTGTTCATTAAGTAAAATATTATGATTGATCCATGTCCTGTTTGCGAGCACGATCCTTGCACTTGTGAAAATGATTATATTTATCACGAGCCGACAACTGCAGATACAGATGATGAATAGCTTAAACGTCCCCGCCCAGCGGGGCGTTTTTGATTTGATGATTTTTCTATATTGGATTCGCTGGCTAGGGAATTTTAGGCAAAATAGATCTTTTGTTCTTTTTTATAACTAAAAAAGAACCCCGCCTACACTTTGTTTCGGCGGGCAGGCAAAAAAGTTATTTTTTATATTGATTTAGAATGAGTTTGCCCTGAGTGAGCGAAGCGAATCGAAGGGCTTAGTTGTCACCCCCAAACCCCCGGGTGGAAATAAAACGTTCGAGAGGTTTTTAAAAAAGTGAACCCATTCAATTAGTTGAAAAAAAATGATATTTTTGATAAGATTAGGGAAATAGCTTAATAAATTATTACTAATATATATGGAGAAAAAACCTGAAATTTTCTATGAAATTGAATTAAAAGCGCTTTTGGATAAGGCAGGATACCAGAGGATTGATCAGCTTTTGGCAGGAGATTCACGCTTTAAGCTTTTTAACACTGAAAGCATTAAGACCTCATTTTTTAAAGACCGGGAGAAAAATGACGTGCGTTTGCGCCTCTCGGACAAGACCTGCGAATTTGTTTATAAAAAAGGCCTGGTCAAAGAATATTGTCGTCTGGAAATTAAAATTCCTCTGCAAAATAAAGAGACACTAGAGCATTTTATTAAAGTCATGCGTCTTTTGCCTTTGCATGCAGAAAGGGGAACGCTCAAGCATAAAAAAGAATATTTATATAATTACAAAGGTTATGATTATGTTGTCTGTCTGCAGCATTTGGAAAATTTCGCTTATATTTTAGAAGTTGAATTTTTGGCTGAAACACAAGATGAGAGTGAAATGCATATTAAAATTATCCAGGAAATTTTTGATGATTTAAAGGTAAAAGTTATTGATGGTGAGAAATTCATGGATCGGGTCTATCAATATGTGTCTGGAGAAAATACAATTAACTGGCCGTTATAAATTAAGTTATATTAAGTTTTATGAAGTTATATGAGGTTTTATGAGGTTGCTTGGATAAATTACTTATTTAATTGTTAATATGAATCTATATATTGTCGCTACTCCAATTGGCAATTTGGAAGATATAACTTTGCGCGCTTTGAGAATCTTAAAGGAGGTTGATTTTGTTTTATGCGAAGACACGCGTGTAACCAGAATTCTTTTGGATAAATATGAAATTAAAACTCCCACCATTTCATATTTCCAACATTCAGGTTTGACTAAGATAAATCAAATCATCGATTTATTAAAGCAAGGCAAAAATTTGGCTTTGGTGTCCGATGCTGGCACGCCCGGGATTTCTGATCCGGGAAATAAGTTGATTGAATTAGTTTTGCAAGAATTGTCTGAAATAAAAATTGAGCCAATTCCCGGACCAGCAGCTGTTATTTCTGCCTTATCAATTTCCGGCTTGCCCACTGACAAATATATTTTTTACGGCTTCTTGCCTCACAAAAAAGGCAAGGAAACAATTTTAAAGGAAATTATTAATAATAAATTTACTTCAGTATTTTACGAATCAACCCACAGGATTTTAAAGACCCTGAGTAAATTAAAAGAATTGGGTTTAGATAAACACGTTGTGGTTTGCCGCGAGTTAACCAAGAAATTTGAAACAGTTTATCGGGGGAATATTAAGGAGGTTTTAGCTGAACTGGAAAAAGGGGTGACCAAAGGGGAGTTTGTGGTTGTAATTGGCTGAGGGCGAAAACGCCCTTTGTCATGCCGACCGAAGTGGAGGCATCCCTTTATTACTTAGGGATTTCTCGACTACGCTCGAAATGACACAGACAAAGGGCGTTTTCGCCCAATAAAAATTAATTTTCTATGTCAAATAGCAAATCTCATATTGAAAGAGAACCTTTGGATAAACTGGTTAGAAGATCGGTAATTGCACAATTACTGCATAATTTTAATGTTGGTTGGCATAATATAAAAAAATATCAAGATATACTCCCGGAGGGATGGAAAATATTTGAAGGCAGAATAGTGTTTCCAATTGGAATTCAAGAATCTTACATTGTTAATGGTCGCGAATACAATTGTGATTGGAGTAATAATTTAACTTTACAAGAACAGCAGACTTTAATTCGCCAAAATTTAAAAAAAGAAAATTTTACAGATCAAGATATTGATGAATTTATTAAATCAATTAAGACAGTAGAATGGGGGCCAGAGAAGCTTTCTCTGGATGAATCCAATAAATGGCTACGTAATCACCATGAAATGGACGCCCAGATTTCCCAAATATTCCGTGAGTTAAAGGATGTTGAAGGAGAACATTTTAGGGAATTTTTTAAAAGAAAATAGAATATCTAGCGTCATCCTTCGACTATGCTCAGGATGACAATACGCGAGGGGCGTTTTCGCCCAACGATATTAAAAAAATAATTTATGCAAAGAATATTAATTTTTGGCGATAGTATTACTTACGGCGCCTGGGACAAGGAAGGCGGCTGGGTTGCGCGTTTGCGCAGATATGTGGATGAGAAAATTTTTGCTGACCCAAATTATTATAATATAGTTTTAAATCTGGGGATTTCAGGTAATAATTCTACGGATATTTTAAAAAGATTTGAATTTGAATTGCTGCAAAGGATAAAAGAAGAATGGGAGACAGTGATTATTTTTGCCTTTGGGACTAATGATGCCCAGTTATTTAACGGCAAATTTCGCACTGAGCCAGAACAATTTAAGGAAAATTTGCAGAAACTTTTAGATTTAAGCCGAAAATATACTGATAAAATATTTTTTGTGGGTTTATTTCCAGTTGATGAAAGCAGGAGCGCGCCTATTGCCTCGCATAAAGAGAAATTTTATAAAAACGAAAATATTAAGAATAACAATGAAATAATTCGCGATTTTTGCAAGCAAAATAAAATTGGTTTTATAGAAATATTTGAGAATTTTATTAATCAGGATTATAAAAGTTTATTGGATGACGGAGTTCATCCGACTACACAAGGACACGAAAAAATGTTTGAAATTATTAAAGATGCTTTAATGAAAAATAAAATAATATAAAATAATATAATTTATGCCAACGGAAAGATTTAAGATTGTGCCTGCTGTTTATGGTATTTTTCTGAAAGATGACCAAATATTACTCTTAAGAAGATATAATACTGGATATCAAGATGGTAATTATAGTCTGCCTGCAGGTCATCTTAACGGCAATGAAACACTTAAGCAGGCGCTTATTCGGGAAATAATGGAAGAAATTGGTATTATCGTAGATAAACAAGATTTAGAATTAATTCATGTTATTAACAGAAATGCTAATGATGCAGAAAGAATTGATTTTTTCTTTGTCATTAGAAATTGGCAAGGTGAGCCACAAATAATGGAATCCAATAAGTGTGATGAAATGAAATGGGTTTTAAAGAATGATTTGCCGGAGAATATAGCACCGGAAGTGAAACAGGCAGCTTACAATATTTTTAATAATAAATCCATTTATAGTGATATGGATTTTAATGAGTAATCTAATTTATGTTAAAAAAACAGAAAAAATTTTATGTAACTACGCCTATTTACTATGTTAATGATGTGCCCCATATTGGACATGCTTACACCACCATTGCCGCTGATGTTTTAGCGCGCTATTATCGCATGATGATTGGCGCTGACAATGTTTATTTTTTAACCGGGACTGATGAACACGGCGCTAAAATTGCCCAGGCAGCGGAGAAAAAAGGGATTACGCCGCAAAAGTTTAGCGACGAAGTGGCTGCGCAATTTCAGGTTGCCTGGGATGAGCTGGATATTTCCCATAATGATTTTATCAGGACAACTGAAAGCAGACACGAAAAAGTGGTGGTTGATTTTATGAAAGAGTTGAAAAAAGCCAAAACGCCTAATGGCCATGATTGCCTTTACGAAGCAGAATATGAAGGTTATTATTGCGTTGGCTGTGAGTCATTTAAGACCGAAAATGAGCTGGTTGAACACAAGTGCACTGATCATCAAAAGGTTTGTGAAATGATCAAAGAAAAAAATTGGTTTTTCAGATTGACTGATTATGTGGAAATTCTGTCTAAGTTAATTGAGAGTAATGATTTATTAATCCAGCCGGAGACGCGCAAAAATGAAGTTTTGGGTTTGCTTAAAACCGGATTAAAAGATGTGGCGATTTCCCGCCAAAAAGTAAAATGGGGGATAAAACTGCCTTTTGCCAAAAAACAGACAGTTTATGTCTGGGTTGATGCTTTAATTAATTATATTTCAGCTCTGGGCGGCACCAAAGGCAAATTGTACAAGAAGTTTTGGCCGGCTGATGTGCACTTAATGGCCAAAGAGATTTTAAAATTTCACGCCGTGATTTGGCCTGCCCTGCTTTTGGCTTTAAAACTGCCTTTGCCCAAGGAAATATTTGTGCATGGTTATTTTACAATTGATGGTAAGAAAATGAGCAAATCACTGGGTAATGTTATTGCTCCTGATGAATTGGTCTCCAAGTATGGCACTGATGCAGTCAGGTATTTACTCTTGTCCCAGTTTGGTTTTGGCACTGATGGTGATTTTAATAAAGCCAGATTAGATAATCAGTATAATTCAGCTTTAGCCAATGAATTGGGCAACCTGCTTTCTCGCGTTTTAGCCATGACTGAAAAATATCATAATGGCGTGGTGCCCAAATATCATGTTGATTATGATAAATTTTTTGCTTTTGATCTGAAAACCGACTGGGACAGATATGATTTTCTGATGAGAAATTTAAAATTTGATGAGGCCTTGAATGTGGCTTGGGAAAATATCAGGCGTTGCAATGCTTATGTAGATAAGGAAAAACCCTGGGAATTGGCCAAGAGCAATCCCAAGATTTTAGCTGACGTGATGTACAATCTATTGGAAACCCTGCGCCAGACAGCAATTATGATCTGGCCATTTATGCCGGAAACCGGAAATGAGATTTTAAGCCAATTGGGTTTTAATCCTGCCAAAGAAGAAAAAAAATCAATTGCAGAATTAAGAGAATGGGCGACTTTGCCTTTGGGTCAGCCAATTAAAAAGGGTAAAGCTCTATTTCCTCGTTTAGATTAATTACTAAATTAAAATAAAAATGACGACTAATCTAATAGGAATTCAAATACCTTGGTGGATATATTTGTTGGCAGTACTGATTGTAGCTTTAATGTATTGGTTTATTAAAGAGTGGTTGTAATTTAAAAGGTAATAATTATTCAAGATAAAATTAATTTATTAAAGCAATAATTTATGACTTTTTTTGATTTAATTTTATTAATAATTTTAGGCGGCTTTGTCATGTTTGGGTTATGGTTTGGCCTGATCCATACCTTGGGATCATTTGTGGGCACATTTGCCGGAGCTTTTTTTGCCGGGCTTTGGTATGAGCCCTTAGGCAAATGGCTGGAATCAATCTTCGGCCATCCCAATTTGATGAGAATTTTTGCTTTTATTTTTATTTTTATTATTGCCAACCGCCTGATTGGTTTTGCTTTTTTTGTGCTGGATAAAATTTTTAATTTTCTGACGATTATTCCTTTTTTAAAAACCATCAATCGTCTCTTGGGCGGAGTTTTGGGCTTTTTTGAAGGAGTGTTATTTCTTGGTTTGTCTTTATTTGTAATTGCCCGTTTTCCGCTTTCTGATTGGTTTACCGGTGTTTTGCAGGCCTCGAGATTTTCTCCTTGGTTTATTAGTGTCTCGGGTATTTTACAGTTAATGCTGCCGGAAATATTAAGACAGATTCACGCAGTAATATAATGCCACAAATATTAGAAAACCCATTTACCCCTAAATCCGCCCTGCCTCAAAAGCGGCTTTTTGGAAGTGGGGAAAAAGTTGTCAAAAGAAAATTAGGTAAAGATGCGCAGGAGAGGATTAAAGTAGCAAAAGAAAAGTTTGTTAAGTATGGAGATCTTAAAATTTTAAAATCACAAGCAGAGTTTTTATACCCAATTGAAAAACAAATGTTAGAAATATGGGAAAAAGAATTTGGTAAAGAAGCCGTCGTAGAAAGATTGGCACAGAAAATAGAAGTGGATAAATCCGGGAATATTAAAGAAATAAATATTACATTCGTGGAATTAAAAAATTTGCCAAGCTTAGATGAGTTAACGAATTTACAGGTGCTTATTTGTTCTCACAATGAATTGGTCAGCCTACCGAGTTTAGACAAATTAACTAATTTACAGGTGCTTGATTGTTCATATAATCAACTAACTAGCTTGCCGAGTTTAGACAAGTTAATGGATTTAAAGATGTTTTTTTGTGATAGTAATAAATTGTCAGGAAAAGAAAAAGCCAAAATAAGCGACCAGGTACCTAAAAATTGTAAATTAATAATGTAAACCCATGCCCTCAACTTTAGAAAACCCATTTACCCCCAAATCCGCCTTACCTTTAAAACGGCTTTTTGGAGGTGGGGAAAGGATTATGAAAAGAAAATTAGGTAAAGAGGGGCAGGCAAGGATTAAAGAAGTAAAAGAAAAGTTTGTTCAGTATGGTAAAAATAAAATCTTAAAATCACAAGCAGAGTTTTTATACGCAATTGAAAAACAAATGTTAGAAATATGGGAAAAAAGATTTGGTAAAGAAGCTAAAGAAGCTGTCGTAGAAAGAATGGCAGAGAAAAAAATAGAAGTGGATAAATCCGGGAATATTAAAGAGATAGATATTACATTCCTGGAATTAAAAAATTTGCCAAGCTTAGATGAGTTAACGAATTTACAGGTGCTTATTTGTTCTCACAATGAATTAGTCAGCCTACCGAGTTTAGACAAATTAACTAATTTACAGTTGCTTGATTGTTCATATAATCACTTAACTAGCTTGCCGAGTTTAGACAAGTTAATGGATTTAAAAATGCTTTACTGTTATAGTAATAAATTGTCAGGAAAAGAAAAAGCCAAAATAAGCGACCAGGTACCTAAAAATTGTAAATTAATAATGTAAACCCATGCCCTCAACTTTAGAAAACCCATTTACCCCTAAAAAAGATCTGCCTACAAAGCGGCTTTTTGGGGGTGAAGAAAAGAGAAGGGAGTTAGGAGCAAAAGCTACTAAAAGAATTCAGGAAACAAAAGAAAAAGTTACCAAAGTTAAATATGGTGAACTTGAGATCTTAAAACCCCAGGCAGAGTTTTTATATGAAATGGAAAAAGAATTAAGGGATATAGCTAAAGAAAAAGGAGAGGAATTAAGTAAAAAAGCAGCTATAGAAAAATTGGTGTATAGAATAGAAGTGGATAAATCTGGGAATATTGAAAAAATAGATTTTGAAAAGATGGAATTAAAAAAATTGCCAAATTTAGATAAATTGACGAAATTACAAAAACTTAATTGCTCAGATAATAGGTGCCTAGAGTTATTGCCGAATTTAGATAAATTAGCTAATTTGCAGAATCTTACGTGTGTGAATAATCAACTGACTTCATTGCCTAATTTGGATAAGCTGGTTAATTTAGAGTATCTTGTATGTATTCGTAATCAGCTGACTTCATTGCCAGATTTGGATAAGTTAGTTAAGCTCAAATTACTTGCTTTGATGGGTAACCCTTTAACTGAGAAAGCAATAAAAAAAATAAAAAGCCAAGTGCCTGAAAATTGCCATGTAGAAATATAAAATATGTCCCCAACCTTAGAAAACCCATTTACCCCAAAATCCGCAATACCAACAAAGCGGCTTTTTGGGGGTGAGGAAAGAGTTATTAAAAGAAAAATAAGTGCTGAAGGCGAAGCACGCCTTAAAAAAGCTAAGGAATTAGGGCTGGTGAAGTACGGAGAACATGAAATAAAAAAAGATCAGGTTGATTTTTTATATAAATTAGAAGATGAAATTATTAGAATTAATAAGGCGAAGTATAATCAGGATTTAAGCAAAGAAAAAGCAAGGGAAAATTTGCTTTATATTTTCGGTAAAAGGAACAGAATCCAGACAGATGATTCTGGCAATATAATAACCTTACAATTATTAAATATACTTTTGTACTCTTTACCTAAGGAAATAAGAAATCTAAAAAGATTAGAGATTTTAAATTGTTCACAAACAGAATTGGTAATAATACCTCGGGAAATTGGTGGATTAAAAAATTTAAAAATTTTATCCTGTGCAGATTGTAAATTGAGTGAAATTCCCAAAGAAATTGGCAAATTAAAAAAATTAGAAGGATTAATTTTAAGAGGAACTTATATCGGTGATATTCCCGAAGAATTAGGGGATTTAAAGAAATTAGAGCAGGTTGATTTGCGGGATAATATGAATATTATGAAAGCAGAGCGCAAAAAAATTATAGAATTATTTGAATATGTAAAAGATTTGAAAATATAATCTATGCCTTCAACCCTAGAAAATCCATTTACCCCTAAATCCGCCCTGCCCACAAAGCGGCTTTTTGGAGGTGGGGAAAAACATAGGCGTAAATTAAGCATTGAAGCAAAAAAAAGACTAGAAGATATACTAGTTGAATATGGTGGATTAAAAATAAAAAAATCACAGGCAGAATTTTTATCTGAGATGGGAAAAGAACTAATAGGAATAGCCAAAGAAAAAGGAAGAAAATTAAGTAAAGAAGATGTGAAAAGAGAATTAGTTCAAAAAATAGTAGTGGATAAGCTTGGCAATATTCAAAAAATATTTTTTAGGAATATGAGATTAGAAAAATTGCCCAACCTAGACAATCTAACGAATTTGCAGCGGCTGGTTTGTGAAAATAATCAATTAACCAGCCTGCCCAACTTAGATAAGTTGACCAATTTGCAGGATCTGGATTGTTATGGAAACCAATTAACCAGCCTGCCCAACTTAGACAAGTTGACCAATTTGAAGGAGCTGAATTGTCTTAGAAACCAATTAACCAGCCTACCCAACTTGGACAAGTTAACCAATTTGCAGCTACTGTATTGTTATGATAATCAATTAACCAGTGAAGTAAGAAAGAAAATAAGAAGCCAGGTACCTAAAAATTGTCATTTAGAAATATAATCTATGTCCCCAACCTTGGAAAACCCATTCACCCCTAAATCCGCCATACCTACAAAGCGGCTTTTTGGGGGTGGGGACGAAAACAAAAGGAGATTGAGCCAAAAGGCTAAAGAAAGAATTGAAAGTGTTATTAAGGTAAAATATGGTGATCTTGAGATTTTAAAGCCACAGGCAAAATTTTTATATGAGATGGAAAAAGAACTAATGGAAGAAGCCAAAAAAAAGGGGAAAAAATTAAGCAAGGAAGAAGTAAAAAAGAATTTGACTCAGCGAATAGAGGTAGATGAATCCGGGAATATTAAAAAGATATATTTAGAACGCATGGAATTGGATAATTTACCACATTTAGATGCGTTAATGAATTTGGAATTGCTTTATTGTCAAAGAAATAATTTAACCGGTCTTCCGAGCTTAAATAAGTTAAAGCATTTAAAAATGCTTGATTGTACACTTAATAAACTAACCAGTTTGCCTAGCTTAGATAAGTTGACAAGTTTAGAGAAACTTTTGTGCTCTGACAATGAATTATCTAGCCTGCCGAATTTGAACAAGTTAATGAATTTACAAAAAATGTATAGTGATAACAATAAATTTTCAGAACAAGAAAAAGCTAAAATAAGAAGCCAAGTACCTAAAAATTGTGAAGTAGAAATATGGTAATAGATTCACATGCGCATATAAATTTTAAAGAATATGATGCTGAATTAAAGGATGTGATTCAGCGTTCTTTGGATAATCAAACCTGGGTAATTAATGTTGGTTCTAATTATGAATCAAGTGAGAAAGCAGTTGAAATTGCCAAAAAGTATGGCCTGGGTGTTTGGGCGGCTGTGGGTTTGCATCCGATTCACTTAATTAAAGATATTGAAGAAAAAACTGAATTTGAAGGAAAAGAAATTAGCTTTTTCACACCGCGAGAAAAGTTTGATTATGACAAATATTTGGCCTTAGCCAAGTCAAGTAATAAAGTTGTGGGCTTGGGCGAAACTGGCCTGGACTTTTTTCGTTTAGCAGATGATAAACATCCACTTGCCAAAGTTAAAGAAATGCAAATTAATGTTTTTCTAAAATTCATTAATTTGGCCAAAGAAACTGATTTGCCTTTAATCTTGCATTGCCGAGGCGAGGAAAAAGATCCTTTGGCTGCTTATGACACAATGCTGGAAGTTCTGGAATTGGGACTTGGCGATTGGCGTTCAGACGGAAATAGGGGAGTTATTCATTGTTTTGGCGGTACTTTGGAACAAGCAAAAAAGTTTATTGATTTGGGATTTTACATTGGGTTTACTGGCATTGTGACTTTTAAGAATGCCAAAGAACTTCAAGAGATTGCCAGGCAAATTCCTTTAAATAAAATTTTAATTGAAACAGACGCGCCATTTTTAGCGCCTGAACCTTATCGCGGCAAGAGAAATGAACCAACTTTTGTCAGTTATGTGGCGCAAAAAATAGCTGACTTAAAACAATTAACTTTTGAGCAAGTTGCCAAAGCAACTTTTGAAAACACGAGTAATTTGTTCAAGTTATTAATAAAATTTTAGGTTAAAGTGCATATTTATTTAAGAGCTTGATTTTTACTTAAATTAGTTATAAAATAAGAAGTGAAATCTAAAATTGTGGAAAACTTTTTTAGGTAAAACATAAGTCTCTTGAGGAGCTTTTTTTGTTTTAATATATAGATATAAGATTAAAGATATCCGCCGAAGGCGGATCAGCCTTTGGCTGATAAGATGTAAGATTATGGAAGATAATAAAAAAATTGACCAGAAAGAAAATGTGCCATGGTGGCAGCCAAGTATTTTGCTTTTTGTACAGCTGAGTGGTTGGATTGTAGTACCAATAATTATCGCAGTTTTTTTAGGCCAATGGTTAGATCAAAAATATAATACTAAACCCTGGTTATTTTTAGCCACGGTAATTGTAGCTTTTACGGTTTCAATGATTGGCCTGGTTAAAGAAGCTACAGGAGCAATTAAACAAATGGAAAAATTTAATAATAAAGATTTAACTAAAAAAGATGGCAGTAAATAGTATTTTTGGACAAAATTCCATAAATAAGGGCACTGTTGCAAAAGTTTCAGTTAAGGAAGTGCAGACCGGTTCGGAACACAAACCGACTTTATTTGCTGAGCCGGTTTTTCATTTAGGCAATTTTACAGTGACAAATTCTTTGCTCAATAGCTGGCTGGTTGTGCTGATTGTAATAATAATTTCTTTATTTTTAAAAAGTACAATTAAAAAAATACCTCGGGGACTGCAGAACGCCTTGGAAATGATTATTGAAGCTGCTTTGAATCTTTGCGATTCGGTTACTGGCAGCCGTGAAAAAACCTTAAAATTTTTTCCCATTGTTTTTGCTTTGTTTGTCTTTATTTTATTAAATAACTGGCTGGGCTTATTGCCGGGCATTGGCTCAATCGGTTATTATGCGCTGGAACAAGGCCATAAAGTTTTTGTGCCTTTTTTTCGCGGCGCTACTGCTGATTTAAATACAACTTTGGCTCTGGCCTTGTTTTCTGTAATTGGCGCCAACATTATTGGCGTGATTATGGTTGGGGCTTGGACTTATATTAATAAATTTATTAATCTCAAAGCTTTTTTGGAGATTCCCAGAAAAATTATAAAGGATCCGACAATAATTATAGTTAATCCAATTAAGGCCTTTGTCAGTTTGGTGGAAATAATTAGCGAGATTGCCAAAGTTGCCTCACTGTCATTTCGTCTTTTTGGCAATATTTTTGCGGGCGAAGTTCTTTTATCTTCCATGGCTGCATTGTTTGCTTTTTTGGTACCGATTCCCTTTATATTTTTGGAATTAATTGTGGGAATGATCCAGGCCTTGATTTTTGCGGTTTTAACTTTGGTTTACATGACTATTGCGACTACTACTGAAGAGCATTGACCCTACGAATTACGAATAATTACGAATATACGAATTGTACAGACATATAATATTTAATTAAATAATTTTACTGCAAAGGCGGACTTTAAAAAAAATTATTTCCAGTCCAAGCCGAAGCAGTTATAATGGAGAATTTATGGATTTAACAATGTTAGCCAAGGCCTTAGCCATTGGCATTGGTTCAATTGGTCCGGCTTTAGCCATTGGCAAAATTGGGGCCAAAGCCATGGAATCAATTGGCCGAAACCCCGAAGCAGCTGGCAAAATTTTAGTGCCAATGCTACTCGCTGCTGCTTTTGCTGAAGCCGTGGCTATTTATGCGCTGGTAATTGCCTTTAGCATTGCCTAATGATTATTTACACTGAGGGGACAAATTTTGTCTCCTTGAGCAAGTAATTATTTAAATTTTATTTATTCCCCACTTTAGTGGGTCTGCTAAAGCAGGGTATAATATCCTACTTTATGGAATCTATAATAACGACATTTCATTTGGACTTAAGGCTCTTAATAGCCCAATTAATTAATTTTTTGATTGTGGCCGGTGTTTTATGGCTTTTTGCGCTCAAACCTTTAATGAAAATTATGAATGAAAGAACTACGAAAATTGAAAAAGGTTTGAAAGATGCCAAGAATTTTGAAGAAAAGTTAGCCCAAACAGAAAGAGACAGGCAAAGAATTATAACAGCAGCTAAAAAAGAAACAGAGATAATTTTGGAAAAAGCCAGCCAGGAAGCCGAAGCCAATAAAAAGCAAATGATCACTCAGGCCAAGGGAGAGATTGAAAAATTAATAGCCAGCGGTAAAACCCAGCTAGCCAGTGAAAAAGAAAAAATGGTAAGTGAGGTTAAAACAGAAATAGGGGATTTAGTTATTGCGGCGACAAAAAAGGTTTTGGATGCTGAATTAAACAAAGAAATTGATAATAAAATAATTAAGGAGGCAATCAAGGAAATAAAATAAAATGCCAAAAATTTCAGTAAAAAAAATTGCCCAGGCCTTGTATGAAGAAACAAAAGATTTGGATAAAAAACAAATCAGGATTAGAATTGAGAACTTATTGAATTATCTAATCAGGAAAAAAAATTTAAGATTGGCTGATGAGATTGCGGCTGCTTTTGATACTTACAGTAAAAAGCAAGAAGGAATATTGGATGTGAAATTATTTTCAGCCAAAGTACTTGAGTCCGAGGCCAAAGTAATACTAGAAAAGAAATTAAAGGCAGAAAAAAAAGTTAAAAAAATAAATTTTATTGAACAAATAGATACTTCTTTACTCGGTGGTCTGATAATAAAAATAGGCGACACTATTTATGATGATAGCTTAAAAACCAGATTGGAATTATTGCGAAATCAATTTAAATCATAATTTATTATTCATAGTTAAATTATATGTCTACCAAAGATTTTGTCCTGGAAACACTTAAAGCTCAAATTAAAGATTTTAAAGCCAAGGCCAAAGTAGAAAAAACCGGCACGGTCATTGAAGTCGGGGACGGCATTGCCAGAATTTCTGGTTTGGCTGATTGCATGTCAGCGGAAATGCTGGAATTTGAAACAGGGAAAGAACCGGTTTATGGCTTGGCCTTGAATTTAGAGGAAGATACTGTGGGCGCAATTATACTAGGCGACTATTTGGGAATTAAAGAAGGCAATAAAGTTAAAACAACCGGCAAGATTTTATCAGTACCAGTCGGTGATAAATTAATTGGCAGGGTTGTTAATCCATTGGGTAAAGCTTTAGACGGCAAAGGAGAAATTAAGAGCGATAAAAGTTATCCTGTTGAAAAAATAGCGCCCAGGGTTATTACGCGTGAACCGGTTAAACAACCTTTGCAGACCGGGATTAAGGCAATTGACAGTATGATTCCCATTGGCCGGGGTCAGCGCGAATTAATTATTGGCGACAGGCAAACTGGCAAAACAGCTATTGCTATAGATACAATTATTAACCAAAAAGGACAGGATGTGATTTGCATTTATGTGGCAATTGGGCAAAAAGAATCAAAAGTGGCGCGCATTGTGGCTGAACTGGAAAAATTTGGGGCCATGGATTATACAATTATAGTTTTGGCTGGCGCTTCTGACCCGGCAGCTTTATCTTATATTGCTCCCTATGCTGGCTGTGCCATGGGTGAATATTTTATGGACCAGGGCAAAGATGTTTTAGTTATTTATGATGACCTTTCCAAACACGCAGTAGCTTATCGTCAGATTTCTTTGCTTTTACGCAGGCCGCCAGGACGTGAGGCATATCCAGGTGATATTTTTTATTTGCATTCCCGTTTATTGGAAAGAGCAGCCAAATTAAATGCCAAATATGGCGGAGGGTCTTTAACAGCTTTACCAATAATTGAAACACAAGCAGGTGATGTCTCAGCTTATATCCCGACTAATGTAATTTCCATTACTGACGGACAAATATATTTGGAATCGGATTTATTTTATCAAGGCATTAGGCCGGCTTTAAATACTGGCTTATCTGTTTCGCGCGTTGGTTCAGCGGCTCAGGTTAAAGCCATGAAAAAAGTGGCAGGCAAATTAAAATTAGATATGGCTCAATTCCGCGAATTGGCCGCTTTTGCCCAGTTTGGTTCTGATTTAGATGAGACAACTAAAAAGCAATTAAACAGGGGCTTGAGAATGCAGGAAATTTTAAAGCAGGACCAATATGTGCCCATGGCAGTAGAACATGAAATAGCAATTATTTATGCCGGGGTTAATGGTTTATTAGATGATGTGCCAGTGGAAAAGATGCAAACATTTGAAATTGGATTTCATAAATACCTGGGTTTAAATGCTAAAAAATTATTAAAACAAATTGCTGAGAAAAAAGAATTAACTGAAGAAATAGTTAAAGAATTAAATCAGGCAATAGGGGATTATAAGCAAACCCTGGATTACTTGATTAAATCAGCTAGTTAAGAATTAAGCTGGGTAAGTAAATTAAGCTGGGTTAAGCTTAGCCACCTTAATTTACTTAGCCACCTTATTTACTTTTATATGCCCAATACAAAAGACATCAGATTCAGAATTAAATCAATTGGCAATACCAAAAAAATTACCAAAGCCATGGAAATGGTGGCATCTTCCAAAATGCGCAGAGCAGTTAATTCTGTGCTGGCCAGCCGCCCTTATTCCACTTTGGCCAGGCAATTAATTTTAAATGTGGGGCAAAGAGCTAAGGCCAATCACCCCTTATTAAGAAGCCGCCAAGAAATAAAAAAAATGGCCGTGGTTTTAATTACATCCAATCGCGGCTTGTGTGGCTCTTTTAACCAACAAGTGATTAAGACAGCGGTAGAATACATTAAGCAGCAAAAAAGCCAAAAAGAAAATCTGGAAATAGAATTAATCTGTCTGGGTAAAAAAGGAGCGCGTACCATGTTTAGATTGGGCCACAAAGTAGTAGCTGAATTTGTTAAACCCGATATTTTAAAGGAAGAAGCAGAGATTAGGCCAGTGCAAAAAATGATTTTAGTTGATTTTTTACATAAAAAATATGATCAAATTGTTTTGGTTTATACTGACTATGTTTCGGCTTTAAAACAAATGCCAAGGGTAAAACAAATTTTGCCAATTAAAACTATGAAAGATGAATTTTTAGGCAGTATTGGAGAAGCCAGTCGCCAAGAAAAGAAGAAAGATAATTTTGAATACTTATTTGAACCAAAACCACAAATTATTTTAAATGTTTTATTGCCTCGTTTGCTTGAAGTCCAGATTTTTCAGGCGGTTTTGGAAAGTAATGCTGCTGAACATTCTGCCCGGATGCTGGCCATGAGAAATGCCAATGAAGCAGCAGGGGATATGATTTCAGAATTAACTTTATCTTATAATCAGTTAAGACAAGCAGCGATTACAAAAGAAATCGCAGAAATTGCTGGCGGTAAGGCTGCACTGGAATAAACGCTAATCAATAAACTAATAAACCAATTAACCAATTAATAATATTTATATGAATAAAGGAACAATCAAACAAATTATAGGAGCTGTTGTTGATATGGAGTTTTTAGAAAAATTACCAGGTATTTATAATGCTTTAGAAACAAAATTGCCCAGTGGCGAGAATTTAATTTTGGAAGTTCAGCAGCATTTGGGTAGCAATTTGGTGCGGACAATTGCCATGGGGACAACTGATGGCTTGCGTCGCGAGCAAGAAGTAATTGATACTGGCGCGTCGATTTCTGTGCCAGTAGGCGAGGCAACATTAGGCCGCATGTTAAATGTTTTGGGCCAGCCCTTGGATGAAGGCAAGCAAGTCGCGGCTAAGAAAAAATATCCGATCCACAGACCGGCTCCTGCCTTTAAAGACCAATCAACTAAAGCAGAAATTTTGGAAACAGGCATTAAAGTTATTGATTTGATCTGCCCAATTGTTAAAGGCGGCAAAGTCGGCATGTTTGGCGGCGCTGGTGTGGGGAAGACAGTGGTGATTATGGAATTAATTAGAAATATCGCCAAAGAACACGGCGGTTATTCTATTTTTGCCGGTGTCGGCGAACGCTCACGCGAAGGCAATGATTTATATCTGGATATGAAAGCATCAGGCGTGCTGGAAAAAACCTCTTTGGTTTTTGGCCAAATGAACGAACCGCCAGGAAATCGTTTGCGCGTGGCTTTGGCCGGACTGGCCATTGCTGAATATTTTCGTGATGAAGCCAAGCAAGATGTGCTTTTATTTATTGATAATATTTTCAGATTTACTCAAGCCGGTTCTGAAGTTTCCGCTTTGTTAGGCCGTATCCCTTCTGCTGTGGGTTATCAGCCGACTTTGGCCACGGAAATGGGTGAATTGCAGGAAAGAATCACTTCCACAGATAAGGGCTCAATTACATCAATGCAGGCAGTTTATGTGCCGGCTGATGATTTGACTGATCCTGCGCCAGCCACAACCTTTGGCCATTTGGATTCTACTGTGGTGCTTTCACGCTCTTTAACTGAATTAGGCATTTATCCGGCTGTTGATCCTTTGGATTCAAGCTCAACTATTTTAGATCCGAAAATTGTGGGACAGGAACATTATGAAACTGCACGCGATGTACAAAAGGTTTTGCAGCGTTATAAGGATTTGCAGGATATTATTGCTATTTTAGGAATGGAAGAACTTTCTGATGTTGATAAAATTACTGTCGGGCGCGCCCGCAAGATCCAGAGATTTTTATCTCAGCCATTTTTTGTGGCTGAAACTTTTACCGGTACTGAAGGGAAGTATGTTTCATTAAAAGAAACAATTAAAGGTTTTAAAGAAATTTTGGATGGCAAACATGATGATAAGAATGAGCAGGCGTTTTATATGAAAGGAGGAATTGGAGAGGTAAAATGATTAATTATCAATAACCAACCTTCGTTGGCCGTAGCCAACTACGGTTGGCGAAGGCCAATAATCAATAATCAAATCAATGAGTGAGAAGAAAATTAAAATTGAAATAACTACTCCCGAGAGGAAAGTATTTTCCGAAGAAGCTGATCAGATCAGTATCCCAACTCAAATGGGGGAGATTACTGTCTTGCCCGAGCATATTCCGCTAGTGGCTGTTTTGGTTCCCGGTGAATTACGCATCCTTAAAGATAAAGAAGAAATATTAATGGCTGTTTCTGGCGGCTTTGTGGAAGTTTTGCCTAATAAAGTTACCATCTTGGCAGATTCCGCAGAACATGCGGAAGAAATTGATGAAAAGCGGGCTGAAGAAGCAAGAGCGCGAGCTTTGGAATTGCAAAAGGAAAAAAGATTTGATGACCAGGAATTCGCGGCCTTATCAGCTCAGATTGAAAAAGAATTAGCGCGCCTCAAAGTCGTACGCAAGAAAAAATATAGAAATTTGCCAGCCAAATAATTTTTTAATTTTTAATAATATTTTATGTCCCATAATTGTCATAATCTTTTACTCAGCTGCATGGATTTTCGTTTGCAGACAACAATTTCAAACTGGCTCAAGGAAAACGGCTACGCAAGTGATGCTGACCTTATTTTAGTGCCTGGCTCTTGCAAAGTTGTGGCTGAAAATCCCGCTGGCTGCCAAGCAGGCCTGGTCCTTGACGGCATTCGTTTGGCTTATGAAAAGCACGGGGTGCGCCGCTTTATTTTAACCCAGCACGAAGATTGCGGGGCTTATGGCGGGCAAACAGCTTTTGCTTCAGCCGAAGCTGAAAAAATTAAACATTTGGCCGATCTTAAAAAAGTCAAGGATTTTTTAAAAGAAAAATATCCCGAAGCAGAAATTAGGACGTTTAGGATTAAGCAAAATAATGAGGATTGGGAGTTTGAAGAGATTCATGAATAGATGTGATTAAATTATAATTCAAGCGTTCTTATAAAATTAAGTGCGCTTTTTTATGCCTTGACATTTTAGCCATATAGTTATTAGATTAGATTAAACGAAGTGATCTTTTACAACCATATAAACAAAAAGAAAAGGAGGAAAGAAATGAGAAAAAATATGGTTAAATTTGCGATGTTGTGGGTGATTTTGCAGCTGTTTTTACTGTCAGCCTGCGGTTCAGGCCATAGCAGCCATGAAAAAGGCGGGTCTAATAATCCGCTGCCACCAGTCAATCATGCGCCAGTCATAACTTCTTCGCCAATTACCACGGCCATTTCCGGCGATCTGTATAGTTATGCACTAATCGCGACTGATGCTGACAGTAATGTCTTAACCTATGCTTTAGACATTAAACCGACAGGCATGTCGATTAATGCAGGTTCAGGTTTAGTGTCTTGGTTACCCGATGCCACTCAGGTCGGTGATCATCAGGTCAAAATCAAAGTGTTTGATGGTACTGTGGCTGTCTATCAGGAATATACGCTAACTGTTTCTTTACCCACAAATACTGCGCCTCAAATCATTTCTGTGCCAGTCACAGTTGCCACGGCTGAAGTTGAATATACTTACACTATCAGCGCTGATGATCCGGAAGACGATACTTTGACTTATGCCCTGGTAAATTCTCCCAGCGGCATGAACATTGATTTAGCGACTGGCAAAATTACTTGGACTCCGTTTCTGGCTCAGGTTGGTAATCACAAAATCGAAGTGTCTGTTATAGACGGACAGTTGAGTGACACGCAAAAATTTGCCATCAGGGTCATACCTAGTGATAATGGCATACCATTTCAGCGGGGATGTACACTGACCTCATGGTGGTACAATGACTATGAACAGCTTGTGGCCAAACAAACCGTTGACAAGATTAAAGCCGATGGTTGCGAATATGTAGCAGTTCTAGTTACCCAGTATCAGGATACAATCGGCTCCACCACAATTTACCCGATCGCCAGTAAAACTCCGAGCGATACAGGCATAATTCAGATAATTATTTATGCCCATTCCATCGGACTTAAAGTAGCACTCAAGCCACATGTTGATGTGCTCTCTGGCGCCTGGCGCGGGGAAATAACTTTTACCTTGGAAGCTGATTGGCTGGCTTGGTTTGCCAGCTATCTTCTGTTCATTAATCATTATCTTGATTTGGCAGAAGCAAACCAAGTCGAGCTCTTTATTCTGGGGACTGAATACAAAGCCACTGAATTCAGGGAGGCTGACTGGCGCGCGCAAATTGCCAATGCTCGGACAAAATTTTCCGGCCTCATAAGTTACGGCGCCAATCACGACAGCTATTTCAATGTTGTCTGGTGGGATGCCTTGGATTTTATTGGCGTGGACGCGTATTTTCCCTTGACCAAAAGTTATTCCCCAACCGTGGCTGATTTAAAAACAGCCTGGCTGCCATATTTGAGCGCATTACAAACCTTTGCCGCTTCGCATGGCCAGGACATTGCTTTTCTGGAATTCGGCTACCAGAGCTATGATGGCACGAATATATCACCCTGGTGGGCGCCGACTACCACGCCTGATGTACAGGAGCAGGCTGATTGCTATCAGGCAATCATGGAAAGCGTTTATGATCTGTCCTGGTTTAAAGGTATGTATGGGTGGAAGTGGTACTGGGATCCGCTCCAGGACGTTGATAAATTTGATGTCTATGGTAAACCAGCTGAACTGATTCTGCGCGAATGGTACGCTGGTTACTAAAAACCAAACTAATTAAGCGGTCCGTTATCTGGCGGGCCGCTTTTCTTTTGCTTGACTTTGTTATTAAAATAAGCTAAGGTAATAAATCACGGAATTTTAGCCTAAAAGAAAGGAGGGAGGTAAGTAAGATGATTTATTATTTGCTTTGCCGTAATGCAGAAATATCTAATGGAATTGAATCTGCAGCAAATATTTACACTATTGAAGAGAAACAATATATTGGCTATACTTTGTGTGCAAAAGAAAACTTAATCTTTGAAGCTTTAAAAAAAGAAAATTTAAAAGTATTCAGAGTCGTTGAACTTAATTTCCCAGATCCTAAGGATTTGAGCTCCAAAGCAAAATTCACTTTTATCCGCTGGGTTTTTATCTGCGATTCGTAATGCCCTTTTCTAAAACAGGAAAGGGCTTTTAATTTTACTAAAAGTAGTTTTTAAGCTACGATTAAAATATGGATTTAAATAAATTAAATAAGATTTTAAAAAGCGAGCCGGCTTATCGCCTAAAACAGGCCTATGCTTTTATTTTTAAGGACTTGGTTGATAATTGGGACAAGGCCACTAATTTGCCTGCGGATTTGCGTCAGAAATTGAATAAAGAATTCCCACTAAATATAAAGGCAAAGGTTCTGGAAGCCAAAACCAAAGAATCACAGAAAGTTTTACTGACATTAAGTGATGATTCAAAAATTGAAACTGTTTTACTTAAACATGAAGATGGCAGAAATACAGTTTGCGTATCTTCTCAGGTTGGTTGTCCTTTGGGCTGTTTGTTTTGCGCTACTGGCAAAATGGGCTTTGTCAGAAATTTAGAAATATGGGAAATTTTAAGCCAAGTATTATTTTTTGCCAGGGATTTAAAAAAGAAAGGGGAGAGAGTGAGCAATTTGGTTTTTATGGGCATGGGCGAACCATTTTTAAATTATGATAATGTCATGTCAGCGATTAAGATTTTAAATGATAAAGACAGTTTAAATATTGGAGCGCGGCATATTTCCATTTCTACAATTGGTATTACGGAGGGGATTAAAAAACTGGCGACTCAACCGTTGCAGATCAATCTGGCGATTTCTTTGCATGCGCCCAATAATGGATTACGCGATAAAATTATACCAATGAATCAGCAGTACCCGCTGGAAAGCATTTTAAAAATAGTTGATTTATACATTAAGAAAACCAATCGTCAGGTAATGTTTGAATATTTGATGATAAATGATTTTAATGATTCGGCCAATGAGGCCTTTGAATTAATTGATTTATTAAAAAGTTTAAATAAGTCGCTTTTCGTTATAAATTTAATTGCTTATAATCCCACTCAGGGCTTTAGACCCTCGCCGAGTCAGAGAATTAAAGGGTTTAAAGAAATTCTAATTAAGAGTAAAATTAAAGTAACTGAACGCTATCGCTTTGGCCAGGACATTAAGGCAGCGTGTGGGCAACTGGCTGGTAAAGAATGTAATATTTGACTTAAATCCTATATCTTAAATCTTAAATCTAAATTTATGACCAGTAAAATTTTATTAATAATAGTGATAATTGTGGTTATCGCAGGTGGAATTTTTTTGGGTTTAAGATTGTTAACTCCGGAAGACACTTGGCTTTGCGTAAAAGGCGAATGGGTCAAGCACGGCCAACCCAGTGAGCCAATGCCAACAACGCCTTGTCCTGGCGCAAATATCAATCAAAATGAAAACCAGAATACTAATGAAAATGTAAATCAAAATGTTAATATTGAACCAGCAACTCCCACTGTTCAAAAGAATGATGTTATTGTGACAAATCCTGCTGCTAATTCTGAAATTACAAGCCCCTTGGAAATAACAGGCCAAGCGACCGGCGGCTGGTATTTTGAAGCAGTATTTCCGATTAAACTTTTAGATGCCAGTGGCAAGGAAATCGCGCAAGCGCAGGCACAGGCCCAAAGTGAGTGGACAACCCCTGAATTAGTGCCTTTTAAAGCAACTTTAAAATTTAGTGTTGATAAAGACCAGGCCGGAACTTTAGTTATTATGAATGATAATCCCTCTGGCTTGCCACAGAATCAAAAAGAATTTAAAGTGCCGGTAAATTTAAAAGCCGAGCAAATGATTATTAAGGTCTTTTTTGGCAATGAAAAGAAAAATCCCAATGCCATGGATTGCTCTTTGGTTTATCCAGTAGAACGGCAAATCGCTAAAACAGTAAGTACTGCTAAGGCAGCTTTGACTGAACTGCTTAACGGTCCGACAGATCTGGAAAAATCACAAGGATATTTTACTTCAATCAATGCCGGAGTCAAAATCCAGAAATTAACTATTGTTAATGGCCTAGCCAAGGTTGATTTTGACGAGACACTGGAAAAAGCAGTCGGGGGTTCTTGCCGAGTGGCAAATATTAGAGCCCAAATTACTCAAACTTTGAAACAATTTTCTTCTGTTAAAGAAGTTGTAATCTCAATTGATGGCAGGACCGAAGATATTTTACAGCCCTAAATAAAATGAAAAAGTTGCATCGCAATTCACAAAAACGAATTTACGCACAAGGAGCAGTTTATTATATTGTTTGTAAAACACAAGATAATTTTCAGTATTTTAGAGAGCCAATTTTTGGTGAAATATTTATTGAAAATTTAAGAATATGTAAAGAATTGAAACAATTTAAATTATTTGCATTTTCATTGATTTATGATCATTTCAATTTATTAATACAGCCAGGTGATAAATTTAATTATTCAAAAATAGTACAGGCCTTTAAGAAAAATGTTTCGCAGGATATAAATAAAATTTTGGGAATATATCCGGAAGGCGCGAATTCGAATTCGCGCCTTCAAGGGGTGGATATATTCAATTTTAAACAAAATTTTATTAATAAATTTGGGATTAAACAAAATATTTACCCGCCATTTCAATGGCAGAAATCATTTTATGACCATATTATTCGTTTCCACGATAACCATTTAAAAAAGCAGAAGGATTGGGATTATCATTATGATTACACGGTTTACAATCATTTAAAGCACGGCTTACCTGAAAATTGGCAATATACAAGTTTAAATTATCCTGAATTAATTGATTATCTAGAAGAATAATATTTAAAAGCATGTATATTTTTGATATTATAATCGCATTATTAGATAAAATTTTACCATGGGGAATAAAAAAATTTATTCCATTAATTAAAGTTTCTCCAAAAAAAATTGTCTTTAATAAATCCGAATGGCAGGAAAAGACTAATTTTTTTGTTTATAATAGATCAAACGATACTTTATTCGAAATTTATGTTTGTTTGGACCTAAAGAATTTGAAATCTGAAAATTTTGAGATCGAAAAAATAAATATAAAAGATTATGACAAGGAAAATCTTGGAAATATAGTGATTAATTATGAAGTTGTAAGATTAAATTGTGAATACGAAGATAATAAAAAAAATTTTATATTGCTGAAGATTTCCCAAGTTGAAAATAATTCCATGGCAATTTTTTCAATTAAAACCAATGAAGATGGTGAGGTATATTTTAAAGTATTGAAATATTCAAAGATACCCGCTAAAATTTTAAAACAAGAAAATAAATTTGCGATTACATTTGAGATCCCAATGAAAAATAAAAGAAGGAAAATTACATTGAAAGGCGTTTCAATGTTGCTAAAGAAAGCTAATTGATTATTAAATACTTATGGTTGTACATAAAGAAAAATTCAAACCCATCAAATTTCCTCGCGACGAGCAAAAGCATGATCATTCTATTGAATGGTGGTATTTTAATGGACATTTAAAAACCAAAGATGGCAGGACTTTTTCCTATATGAATACCCTTTTTGCAGCCAAGCCCCAGAAAGTTGCTATTCCTTATGCCAAAAGATTACCTTTTAAAACCTGGTATTTTGCCCATTATTTACTGACTGATCAGCAAAAGCATAAAGTTTGGAGTAAAATTGTGCCCGTTTCCTTTGTTGATAAAAAAAGTTTTACTTTGCCATTGCTTTGGGTGCAATATGATAATTCTTGCCTGCTTGAAGAAACAAAACCTTTTAATTTTCATGTGGTTAATGATTTTGTTGATCTAAATTTGTATTCAATAAAAAAACCGCTTTTGGTAAATAATAGGGGATATATTGATCTGGGTGAAAAGGCAACTTATTATTATTCTTTAAGCCGCTTAAAGACAAATGGCCTGATTAAAGCAGGGAAGAAGTGGCTGGAAGTTTTCGGACTTTCCTGGATGGACCATCAATGGGCACAGACGCCTTTTACTAAAAATGACAAATGGACCTGGTTTTCTCTGCAATTGAATAATGGTATTGATATTGTTTGTTTTGTTTATGGAGATAAAAATAAAATTTTTCACGCTACCATGCTGGATAAAAATAATCGCCAAAAAATAACTGATAATTTATTTTTTAAACCAAAGCCCATAAAATATGTTAGCGCTGACACTGGCGCAACTTACCAATTAGGTTATGAAATCTATTTGCCTGACTGGGATATAAAATTAGAAGCTAAGCCAATAAATAAAAAACAGGAAATGATTTTCGGGCCCTTGAATTATTGGGAAGGGGCAATAAAAGTGGAGGGTGAATGCAATGGCAAAAAAGTCAGAGGTCAGGGATTTTTGGAAATAACCGGCGTGCCCATGAAAAAGAGTTTATTTAATATTTATTTGAAAAAGTTTAATAAAGAAATTTTCAAAAGTTATAAAAATTTAATTAAGAAAATTTCAGATTAAAAATAGAGGCCAAGGCGCTATGTAGTTTTAACCCAAAAATTAACCCAAAAATTTGGAGGGAAAAATGGCCAAAGCAAAGCTTGAAAAAGCGGAGTTGGCAGATGATCCATTTGAAAAATGGTTTTGTCAAATCACAAAATCAAAAGTTAAAACAGCTTTGGTATGCAGCGCGCCGCTAATCATCATATTTTTCATGTGGCTAATCTGCCGTTTAATCTGGGGTTTTTAATAAAGCAAAAAGCCGCGTCCAATGGACCGGCTTTTCATTTGCGGATTTATTAATCCGCATTTATTTTTTTGCCGCAATGCCGGCAGTCAAAGGCAGCGCCTTTTTTGATAATTCTATACCTAGTATGTTTTAGCAGGCTTTGGTATCGTTCGCTTAGTTCTTGCCCTTGTTCTGTGATAATAACACTGTTTATATTGCCGCAATGAGGGCAATTAAGGTCTTTAGTTTCAAATTTTTCATCTGACTCTGCCATTTTCCCTCCTTCTAAGCAGTCAATTTATTTAATGACCATTTCTTTTCTACAGCCAGGGCATTTAACTTTATAACCTTTTCTGACGAAAATTACCCCGGCTTTTTTAAGAGTTTTTCTGTCTTTTTCTGTTATAGTCGGATTTTCATGCAGGTCGCAGATCAAGATTTCCTGGCCGCAGCCTAAACACGGGTGCTTTTCCAGGACAATTTGAGGATTTTTTTCCTCTTGACTCATTTTTTCCTCCATTCGGCCGCAGTAGCCCTTCGACAAGCTCAGGGCGAAGGCGGCCTTGGTTTGGGTTGATGTATATTCAATTTAAGCAATATTTTACTAACCCGTCAAGTGTTTTCACGCTTTTGAATCAGCAGTAAAGTTGGCTAAATTGACTTGACAACACAAGTTATTTTTGCTTAAATTCATTAATGGATTGATCTTTACAATTAAAGATAATAAACTGCTAAGGAGGAGGAGATGTCAGGTAAAAAGAAGAAAATGGGAGAGGGAGATTTGTATGCCTTGCTGGGAGTTCATCCGCAGGCTAAGGATGAGGTTATTTTAGCTGCTAAAAAAGCTTTGCTCAAGATTTACCATCCTGATAATGCCAAAACGGGCGATGAAACTATGGCTAAAAGAATTACTGAGGCTGTAGAATTACTTTTGGATGCCAAGAAACGTTATCAGTATGATCAGGAAAGAATCAAAGAGGCAGAAGAGCCAATCAGTGGTTATCATTTAATTAGGCAGATAGCTGAAGGCGGTTTTGGCACCACTTATCTGGCTGAACACCTGGTCACCGGTGAGAAGGTTTGCATCAAGCACTGTCACCGGATCTCATCTGAAGATGATCAGATCATGATCCAGGAAGCTAAAGCAATTTGGAATTTGCGCCATTTTGCCATTCCAGTTGTTCGTGATCTGATCAGACTGGAAGATGGCAGTTTAGCGCTAATTATGTCTTTTATCCCAGGTCCTACCCTGCAACAAGTGGTGGAAAAAAAAGGTGCATTGCATCCTGAAAATGTCTGCTGGATTGCCCAGCGCATCTTAAACGCTCTAAAATACATGCATTATCATGGAGTAGTCCATGGCGATATCAAGCCGCCTAATACTATTATTCAGCCGGAAACACACACGCTCGTGGTGGTTGATTATGGTTTGTCTCTGATTAAACCAAGATCAGACACCATCAGCCAGGGCTATACGCCTTATTTTGCTCCGCCCGAGCAAGAGCGAGGCGAAACCCTGCTGCCGGAATCAGATTTTTACTCATTAGGCATGACCATGATTTATGCTTTAAGCGGAAATCATGATTTGGTCAGAAAGAAAGAAGTTCCAGAAGATACTCCTGATCCGCTCTGCCGGTTTATCCGCAAATTGATCGTGCGGGATGTTCTGGCACGGCCAAATTGGGAAAAGATTGATCTTTTTGAAGAAATTCAAATAGTACGTGAAAAATGTTTTGGACGCAAAGAGTCACACCTCAAAGATTTGTTTGAGTAAATAAGTAAAAGAAAGGAGAAAGAAAATGTCAGAATCAGGTGATTTCAATCCCGGAGTATGGACAGGGCATGACTTTGATTCAGCCCGCAGACGCTATGACGGACATGTGGGCAGAAGCTATGCCGATGCGACGGCTGCCAAAAAGGTGAATAAGGATTTAATCCCCAAAACCATGGAAACCAAAAGCCGTTCGCCATTGGTTATTGTCAGCGATGTGACAGGTTCAATGGGAGAATGGCCAGCAACCATGTTTTCAAAGTTGCCGTACCTGGAACTGGAAGGCAAAGAATATCTGGGTGAGGACATGGAAATCAGCTGGGCTGCCATTGGCGATGCTTATTCTGATGAGTATCCGCTCCAGGGCCGTCCTTTTACCAGCGGCACTGATCTGAAAGTCAGGTTGGAAGAGCTGGTGATCGAAGGCAATGGAGGCGGACAGTTACACGAGACATACGAACTGGCTGCGCTCTATTATGCCAGGAATGTCAGCATGCCCAAGGCTATCCGGCCCATCATCATTTTCATTGGCGATGAAATGCCCTATGATACCGTGAACGATGATCACGCTGAAAATTACGCCTACAACAAGCTTAAGGGGCGTTTGACGACCAAGGACATATTTGCGGAACTGAAAAAGAAATTCGCGGTTTACGTCATCATTAAACCCTACAATGTTGGCGAACGTGACGATGATGGCGAGAACAGAACGGTTTACAAGGCCTGGAATAACTTGCTGGATGACGATCATATTGCCATCTTACCAGACCCCCAGCGGGTCGTGGACGTCATCTTCGGCATTCTGGCCAAAGAAACTAACCGAGTGGAATATTTCCGCGAGGAAATCGAAGGCAGGCAAAAGCCGCATCAAATCGATGTCGCTTACAAGGCCCTGACCACCATTCATACCCTGGCTGACGGCAGTAAAAAAAGTCGCCGTAAACTTACGGCCGGCGAATCAGTGATGCACACTAAAAGCGGTGGCAAAAAAACCAAGAAGCTCATTCCGGACGATGACAAGGAAGATGGGGATGAGGAGGATTGATAATGTTTTGGAGAAAAAAGCCCAAGACAAAATCAATGCCTTTAACACTGATGGCCACACTTTGGCCGAGCTTTCCTCATTTTCCGCGTTTTGCCCAAGATAATCGGCTGGCTGCGATTCGGCTAAATAGTGCCATGATTAATAATGCGCAGCTTGAGGAGGAAATTGATTTGGCTTTTAAACCCGAAGTGACCGTGCCTTTATACTTCGATGTCAAGGGCCGACAGCTGCGGGTAGAAGAAGTTCATCTCAATAATAAATATCTGGATTTGACTTTGAATCATCCGATCAAAGTCGAAACTCCGACCATGGTGCTGTTCAAAGCCGGTGAAGATCGGGCTTTACTAAAAGAAGTGACAGAAGACGGGCGCCGGTTGATTTTTGACGGCGGGCCAGATTACATGGTCTATGCCGGAGAATCTCTGCATATCCGCCATCCCAGCTTGGAAGTTTTCGGTTCAGTGTTTACAGAATCGGAAAAAGCCAAAATCGTTCGGGTGTACGAAGCCGGTTTTCGCAAGTATTTTCTGTCTTACGTACAGGAGCAGCGTGATATCGACGAATTCCTTGAATTGGTCGGTAATGACGTTGAGATGATGTTAAAGATAGAAAATAAGCAAGGATTGGCTTTTGTCGCCAACGGCTTTAAGAAAAAGGAAAATTTAAAGCTGGTGGCAGCGCGAGGCGACATGTACATTGAAATTGATCGTCCGCACCAGATCATGGCAGCCTTGCGTTTAATTATTGAAAAAGATCCTTTGGCCTGTGTCGGTTCAAGGATGCTTTTATCCATTGTCCATGAACCAGTGCCATCCTGTGCTGACTTGTTGGACTTGGCCTGGCTGTATGACCTTGGTTATCGGTCCATGATGCTCTGCGATGAGCTTTGCTTAAAAGAAGAGCTTTTAGCTCCGGCCATCAATGTCTGGCAAAGTTTCAAAGACGAGTATGTCAAGGAATAATAAATTAAAGGGAGCAGTAATGCTCCCTTTTGAATTTTAAGAAATTTTAAAAGGCGCTTATTGGCGCCTTTTAGGGTTTTTCTAGAGCTTGGCATTAATCATTTCATATTCTACGAGTACGTTTTCTCTTTGAATTCCCACAATTTGGGCACCTTTCTGGAGAAAGGCCACGATCTAAGTTACGTCCCATTGGGAATCCACCTTGAAAAGCAGGAGATGTATTCGGCGGAGACATGCTATGAGGCCTGGCCTCATACTTCTTCGTCAATTTTTTTCTCTCGGATTCCTTCATTTCAAACCTCCTTTGGTTACATTAAGTTGGATAGTCAAAAGTAATCCTTTCGCGCAGTTTGTTTTCGTCTATATCGGTCATTCTTTTACTTCGCTCTTGGATTTTTAGAGCTATTTTTTCAACTTGCTCTAATTCCTTTGCTAATCCTTTGGCCTCGCTGTTCTTACTTTCTTCCTTCTTGGTTTTTGCGTTCTTGTTTTCTGACATTTCAAACCTCCTTTTTTGAATGTTCAATGTTAGTTTAATTAAAGCAATATTTTTAATTTTAATCAAATTGACTGGATTATGTTTGAGGCTAAGCATTGAAGTAATTTGAGACTCTAGAATGTTAAGCTTTAGTTCAAGGCTTAGCCTCGAATTACTTCAAATTGGCTAAATTCAGTTTTTCCTGTAAAATTAAGTTAAATATGGCAGAAAATAAGCCAAAATTTAATCCAGCGCAGAAAAAGGCCATTACCTTTGGCAATGGGCCTCTTTTGATTATTGCCGGGGCTGGCACTGGCAAAACAATGGTCATAACGCAAAGAATTAGCCATTTAATTTTGGATAGAGAAGTCAAAACTGATGCGATTTTGGCACTGACTTTTACTGATAAAGCAGCAGGAGAAATGCAGGAGAGAGTTGATAAACTTTTGCCGCTTGGTTATGTTGATCTGTGGATTTCCACTTTTCATTCTTTTTGCCAGAAAATTTTAGAGCAGCATGCTCTGGATATTGGTTTAAGCAATGATTTTAAATTACTCAACCAAACCAGTGCTTGGCTTTTAGTGCGGCAAAATTTAGATAAGTTTGATTTGGATTATTATAAGCCATTGGGCAATCCTACAAAATTTATCCATGCTTTATTAACACATTTTTCCCGCTGCAAAGATGAAGAGATTTATCCCGAGAATTATTTGGCTTATGCGGAAAAATTGGAATTGGATTTGGATACAAAACAAGGAGATGAATGCTTGGTTGATGAAGTCAGGCGTTTAAAAGAAATTGCCAATGCTTATCATGTTTATCAGCAATTGCTTTTAGATAATAATGCTTTTGATTTTGGTGATTTAATCAATTATACCTTGCGTTTATTTAAACAGCGCAAAAATATCTTGCAAAAATATCAGAAACAATTCGAATATATTTTAGTTGATGAATTTCAGGATACAAATTTTGCCCAGTATAATTTGGTCAAGCTTTTGGCAGGGAAGAAGGCGAATTTAACAGTGGTGGCTGATGATGATCAGTCAATTTACAAATTTAGGGGAGCTTCGGTTTCCAATATTTTGCAGTTTAAAAAAGATTATCCCAAGGCGCAAAATATTGTTTTAACCGAGAATTACCGCTCCTGCCAGGATATTTTGGACTTGTCTTACAATTTTATTCAACTCAATAATCCTAATCGATTGGAAGCACAAAAGGGTTCTAAAATTAAAAAGCAGTTAAGAGCCAGTAAAAAATGTGAAGCAGAAATTGAACATTTGCATTTTAAAACATTGGACGATGAAGTCAGGGGAGTGATTAATAAAATCGTGGAATTAAAGAAGTCCGCCAAAGGCGGATCCGCCTCCGGCGGAAAAGATAAAGATTTATCTTGGTCAGACTTTGCGATCTTAGTGCGTGCCAATGATTCAGCTACTAGTTTTATTAATTTTTTGCGCAAGACAAATTTGCCTTATCAGTTTGTGGCTTTGCGCGGCTTATACAATAAGCCGATTATTTTGGATATTTTGAATTATTTTAAACTGCTTGATAATTACCATGAAAGCCCGGCCCTTTTCCGGCTTTTGCGCTCGCCGATTGTTAATGTTTCTGATGAGGAACTGACAAAACTTTGCCATTATGCAAATAAGAAAAACATGTCCTTATATGAGGCCTTAAAAATTGCTTCCACAATTTTTGGCATCTCTGCAGAAACTGTTTCGCAAATAAATTTCTTTTTATCTTTAATCCAAAAGCATTCTGCTCTGACGCGGGAAAAAACAGTTGGCGAGGTAATGCTAGCTTTTATGCAGGATTCCAAATATCTGGCCAAGATTTTAGGCGCAGATGAGTCATTGGCCAAACAAAATGCAGATTATCTTAATCAATTCTATAATCGTTTAAAAACTTTTGAAGAAAGCGCGGCTGATCCTTCTTTGCAGAATTTTATGGCTGAAATGGATTTGGAACTGGAATCAGGGGAAAGCGGGCCCTTGAAATTTGATATTGAAATGGGACCGGAAGTGATTAAAATAATGACCGTACATTCGGCCAAGGGTTTGGAATTTGAATATGTTTTTATCCCCAATCTGGTTGAACAGCGTTTTCCGACTAATAAAAGGGGAGAGCCAATTGAAATTCCAGAACTCTTAGTTAAAGATATTTTACCTGAAGGTGATTTTCATTTACAGGAAGAAAGGCGCTTATTTTACGTGGCTATGACGCGCGCGAAAAAGGGTTTGTTTTTTACTTCAGCCGATGATTATGGCGGCGTGAGGAAAAAGAAAATTTCCCAGTTTCTGGCAGAATTAGCCCAGACAAATAAGGACTTTAAACTAGATAAAATGGCTGTCTCAACCAAGGCTGGGCTTACCACAACAACCTTGCCAGTCCCAAAAAAGCAAAAAGAAGTTTATGCCCTGCCAACTCAATTTTCTTTTTCGCAAATTACTGCTTTTCGCACTTGCCCTTATCAATATAAATTAGCCCACATTTTTAGAATACCGGTTTTTGGCAAGGGCGTATTTTCTTATGGCAAAAGCATGCATACGGCCTTACAAAGATTTTTTGTGTTAGCCAATTCAAAAATTCAGAGCGCGCAGACAGATTTATTTGGCGCTAAAACTAGCCCCAAAGGGGAAAGTAAAAAAATCGGCGATCTAGTCAGTTTTGAGGAATTTAAAAAAATATTTGCAGATTCCTGGATTGATGAATGGTTTAATAGCAAAGAAGATAAGGAAAAATATTTGAAAAAAGGCAGGGAATTTATCAAGGTTTTTTATGAAGAAAATAAAGATAAGTCCTTGGCAACTTTAAGTTTGGAAAAGGGTTTTAATATTAAAATGGGACGGGCTAAACCAAATGAATTCTATACGATCCGTGGCTTTATTGACCGCATTGATCTTTCGCCTGATAAAACCGTGGAATTAATAGATTATAAAACCGGCACGCCAAAAGATAAATTAACTTTGGAAGAAAAGACCCAGCTTCTTTTATACCAATATGCTTGTTTGAATTTGCCGGAAATAACTGGCGGTTATCCAGTTGGCAAATTAACATTTTATTATATTGACAATAATTCCCAATTATCGTTTTTAGGTACAGACAAAGAATTAGGCAAGGTTGAAAATGAATTCATGGCCACAATTGAAGAAATAAAATCCAGCCAATTTGCCGCAACCCCAGAATACCATAAATGCAGCTTCTGCGATTTTAGAGATATTTGCGAATTTAGGGTATAATATAGATAAATTACAAATAACAAATTTCAAAATCCAAATAAAATTCAAATCTCAAATGTCAAATTTCAAATGTCAAATTAATTACAAATTTTTGGCAAAATTAATTTTGGGCTTTTTTATATTGGGCCTAATTTTTTTTAGTTTTGGCTTAAAAGAAGTTTATGCAAACTGGGTAAAAATGAATAATAATACTGGCGCTGATAATGTTTCTAATGATAGTGGAACTAATCTTCTTGACAACGGGGGGGCCAAGATTAAATTAAGTACTAGTAATAATCCTTATATCGTTTGGAATGGTAACGATGGTTCAAGTACTTATGATAATTTTTTTAGTAAATGGACGCCAAGCGCTTGCAGTGGCAATGGTTGTTGGACTAAAATGGATGGCACGCCGGGCTATGAAAATATTTCAAATTCAGGGACTGCTTATACACCGCAAATGCTGGTTTATAATAACAATCCTTACGTGGCTTATTTGGATAATTCTACTGGGATTTATCAGATTTATATGACTAAATGGACGCCTGGTGGCTGTGGAGGCAGTGGCTGTTGGACTAAAATGGATGGCACAGCAGGTGTTGATCAAGTTACAACAGATGTGTATGAAATCCAGGCGGATTGGATAATGCAAATTAGTTCTACAGGCAATCCTTATTTTACCTTTTTGGAAAATAATCCAGATTGGCAGAATGGGGAAATTGATTTCACAAAATGGACAGTAGGTACAGGTTGGACTAAAATGGATGGCACTTCGGGCTATGATACACTTTCAGTCAATTCATCATATCGGCAGGATATGAAGCTTGATTCTAGTAATAACCCGTATATAGTTTGGGCAAGTACAAATTTGGGCGACCAGAATCTTTATTTTACAAAATGGACACCTGGCGCAGGTTCAGGGGTTTGTGGCGGTCCGACTGATTGTTGGACAGATGCATCAGGTACCACGGCTGGTCCCGAAACTTTTAATTATGTCCCATGTGATCATCCACATCTGCAACTAGATGCTGCAAGTAAACCATATATTATTTTTCAAGGTCATCCGCCGGGCGGCAGTAACGCTCAATTGCTTTTTAGAAAATGGACAGGCAGTAGCTGGACTGGCATGGATGGAATTTCTGATTATGACAATATTGGAAATAGCGATCCATACGCTGCCCTTGCAGAAGGTGCCAAAATTTTAGTAGATTCGAGCAATAACCCTTTTATAATTTTTTTCCATTATAATAGTAGTTATGGTATTCCTGATGATGTCTATTTCAGCAAATGGACACCAGGCGCTGGGGCTGGAGTTTGCGGCGGACCGACTGATTGCTGGACAAATATGGCTGGCACAATAGCAGGCTATGAAAATATTTCTAATTCAGCAGTAAGAGTTAGTAATCAAGAGCTTATATTTTCTTCCGCTAATAATCCTTTTATCAGCTGGGAAGAAAATTCTGATATTTATTTGAGAAAATGGACAGCTAGTGTTGGCTGGACAAAAATGGATGGCACCACGGTTAGTAATGAAAATGTTTCAAATTCAACGACTGCACATGGCCAAGATTTTCAGCTTAATTCAGATAATTTGCCTTTTATGGCTTTTACTGATTATAAAGATCTTTCAAAAGGCGGTTTTGGTGATATTTATTTCACTAAATGGGGCACCTTTGGTCTGGCGCCGCTTACTGGCCAAGTGACTTTAACAGCTGATGTTGAACCCTCTTTGACCTTGACCTTGACTTCCACTGCTTGTAATTTGGGCAGCTTTGATTCGGCCAACTTAAAAACCTGCAGTTATGGGGCTGAAGTGAGCACCAATGGTTCTGCTGGCTATACTGCTTTAATCAAGTCAGATGGCGATTTAAGAAATGCCACTAATTCCATTACCAATGTCTCAGGCGGCAGTATAATAGCAGCCACTGAAAGTTATGGCCTGGCCACAACACAATCCTCGCAAACAATCAGCCAAATTAATGATGCTAACAGCGATACTTTTTATACCCAGGCAGATTGTACTGCTTTAAATAATCAGGGAAGCACTGCCATGACAGCCAGCGCCTTAAGTACTAGCGACCAAACTTTTGCCTCCTCAGGTGAGCCAATTGCTTCGGACACAACTTATTTGTGCCATGCAGTTGCTATCACTGGCGCAACTCCGGCTGGCGTCTATGCGCAATTGGTGACAATTACAGTGATTGGGAATTTTTAATTTTTAGATATTAAATAATTTTTTATGAAATTCAAATCATTAGCCAAATTAATTTTGTGCCTTTTTGTATTGAGTGTATTTTTTACTTTTGGATTGTTAAACATAGCCCAAGCCAGCTGGGTAAAAATGAATGGAAATACTGGCGCTGATAATATTTCTAATGATGGTCATGTATCTGGAATGGGTCCATTGGCTTATGATTTTTCCCTGGATTCAAACGGTATTCCTTATATTGTCTGGGAATATTACCTCGAAGACGATGACGGCAATCCAATAGAAGCGGATGTTTACTTTAGCAAATGGACTTCTAATGCTTGTGGCGGCAGCGGTTGCTGGACAAAGATGGATGGCACGGCTGGTCATGATAATTTATCCGGTGCTGTGGTATCTTGGGCGATGTTTCCCAGAATCAAAGTTGGGACTAATAATATACCTTATGTGTTTTGGGAATACAATGGTGATATTTATTTTAGCAAATGGACAGTTGGGGCAGGAGCAGGCGTATGCGGGGGACCGACCGACTGCTGGACCAATATGGCAGGTACAGTAGCAGGCAATGAAAATATTTCCAACACAGGCGGAATAGGGTGGCCCCTTTCAGCTGAACTTAATGCTAGTAATGCGCCATATGTTGCTTGGGGAGATAGTAGCTCAACTGGAGTTAATATTCTTTTTACTCATTG